>Ga0265325_10003438_pt1 | contig 10333 bp, 5 predicted proteins | sample 41420metaG_FD_202090 | JGI IMG/M metagenome (GOLD analysis project Ga0265325, IMG submission 202090) | Rhizosphere microbial communities from Carex aquatilis grown in University of Washington, Seatle, WA, United States - 4-14-20 metaG | ecosystem: Host-associated > Plants > Roots > Rhizosphere >...
GCGCGCGCACGCGCCCTGCGGGTCAGTGCGGCCGGGGCAGTTGGCTCCAGACCTGGAAGCCGTAGGCCGTCCAGGGCGTCGGCGAGCTGCGCGCGTCGAGCTCGACCTCGAGCGACGTGTGCCCTTTCGTGACCGACGCCGGCAGCTCGAAGTCGAATACCGCCCAGCGCAGGATCGGGTTCACGTCGGCGCTCGACCAGACGCCGACCTCGTTGCCGTCGACGCGCACAACCGCGGTCTGCCGCCCGGCGCCGATGTCGGCGAAGCGGCGCAGCCGGACGCCCTCGTTGCCGGCCAGCGTCGCGACGCGGAAGCGGGTGACGCTCGCGGTGAAGCCGTCGAGCGTGAACGGCGCATCGCTGTCGTCGCCGCGCGTGGCCGAGGTGAGCGTCTGGTCGACGCGCTCCTCGGCGACCAGCGCGTGCTCCTGCTCCGAATCGGCCGCGCCGATCAGGATCGCGTCGCTCTCGACGATCGTCGCCTCGGCGATCGCGTAGTGGAAGACGACGCTCGACATCTCGGCCGGCACGTCGTCGGCCGGGCCGTGCTCGATCGCGAGGCGGATGCCGCTGCGGAACGGGATCGCATCGGCGAGGAACAGACGATACGCGCTGCGCAGGTTGAGACCCGGCCGGCGCGGCGACGTCGTCGCGACCTGCGCCGGGTTGCCGTGCGTCGGCAGCGTGAACGGTCCGTGCACGAAGTAGAAGCCGCCGTTGAAGAAGTCCTCGAAGCCGGTGCCGTGGATCTGCGGCCAGCGGCTGCCGTCGATCGAGATGCGCTCGTCGCCCTCGAGGTGTGCCCCGTCGAGGTTGGCGACCGACGGCAGCATGCAGCGTCCCGGTGCGGCGCAGCCCGCGGTCATGACGACGCCGACCACGTGACCGCTGCCGGTGCGCTCGAGCAACACGTAGTCGCGCCCGTCGGGCTCGAGGTGCGCGCTGCGCGCGGTGGCGTGGAAGTAGGCCGGGTCGTCGCCGAGCAGGCGCGTCAGCGACTTGACGCGTAGCGACCACCCGCCGAACGGCGCGCTACCGTCGTTGCGCAGCGCGATGCGCGCGCTGCGGCGGAACGGCATCGGAAAGTAGAGGTAGTAGCGTCCGCCGTCGCGCCCGAAGGCGAGGCTCTTCGCGCCCGGTCCGAGCGACGCGCCGAACAGATCGTCGAGCGGTGCCGCGACCTGCGGCTCGGACGCGCCGTCCCAGCGCGCTTCGAGGACGAGGCCGGTCGGGATGTCGAGATCCTGGCCGTCGGGCGCTGCCAGCTCGAGGCTCAGCACGGTGCCCGGACCGTCCCGCTCCCACAGTGCCGTGGACGCGCCCGGATCGAGCGTGATGGTGCTGGTCTCGTCCTGGTCGGGCGCGATGCCCTTCGGATCAGCACCCGACGCGGCGAGCGTCGCGACCGTCGTGCGCACGTCGAGCGCCGGGTCGAAGCTCTTGACGGCCGTGTCCAGGGGCAGGTGGGTCCAGGTGATCTGCAGCCAGTGCGGTGCGAACTCCGTGGTGATGCGCAGGTGCTTGGCGAAGGTGACCGGCAGCACGCTGTAGTAGCCGCCGCTCGAGACGCTGCTGTCGCCGGCGAGCGGCGCGAGAAAAGGCGGCGTCGCGCCGGCGAAGAGGTCGCTGCGCAGGGCGACGAAGCGCGGGCTCGGCTCGTCGTCGACCTCGAACGCGATGTCGCCTTGCAGCGCGCCGAGGAACAGGCCGTCGAGGCCGGTCATCCAGATGCGCGCCACCACGCCCGGACCGGTCTCGTCGAAGATCACGTAGCGCTCGCCGTCGCGGTACAGGAACGAGTTGTCGAGCACGACCGGCGGCTCGCCGAAGGCGGCGAGCAGCGTGCTCGACTCGGGCCCGAGACCGAGGTCGGCATTGCCGCCGGTGCGGTCGTAGCTCGAGATCTGCCCGGCATCGGCGCCCGGCGGGCGCAGCTCCGCGATGGTCGTCAGGTCGGTGACCGCGGCGAGGCCGAACGGCACCGGCGACGTGCTCCGGGCTTCGTTGGGCGCGTCGCTGCACGCGCTTGCCAGGGCGGCGAGCAGGACGACGACCGCCGGCATGCGGTTCGCGAGCGGACCCGAGCCGCCGCGTCGAGAGAGGAATTGCGCGCGCTCCATGCGCGGCTTCTGCCATGGGCGGGTGGTCGAAGTCGATCCGTGCGCCGGTCGCGGCTCGCCTTGCCGGTTCCGCTCCAATCGTCGCACGGCGTTGCCAGGAGTTGCTCCCGGCGGATTGCACCATGATTCGCTCCGCCGGCAAACCGACGCGCGCCCGGTGCACAGGCTCGGCGCCAGCGGACAAGGGCGCACGCGCAGCCCTTCGTGAAATTCCCGCGAGGGTGGGGGACGTAGGGACCGGGGCGTGATCCAATGCCGGCGGGAGGACGCCAACAAGATGAAGTCCTTGACCGGCGACGAGCTGACGCGCATCGATGCGTACTGGCGCGCCGCCAATTACTTGACGGTCGGCCAGATCTATCTCCAGGACAATCCGCTGCTGCGCGAGCCGCTGCGGCCCGAGCACATCAAGCCGCGCCTGCTCGGCCACTGGGGCACCTCGCCCGGCTTGAGCCTGCTCTACGTCCACCTGAATCGCCTGATCCGCGCGCACGACGCCAACGTGATCTACCTCGCCGGCCCGGGCCACGGAGGTCCGGCGGTGGTCGCCAACGTGTACCTCGAGGGCACCTACTCCGAGGTCTATCCCGAGGTGTCGCAGGACGTCGCCGGCATGCGCCGCCTGTTCCGCCAGTTCTCGACCCCGGGCGGCATCCCGAGCCACGTCAGCGTGCCGACGCCGGGCTCGATCCACGAGGGCGGCGAGCTCGGCTATGTCTTGACGCACGCCTTCGGCGCCGCCTTCGACAACCCGGACCTGCTGGTGGTCGCGGTGGTCGGCGACGGTGAGGCGGAGACCGGCCCGCTCGCCGGGTCATGGAAGGGGCTGAGTTTCCTGCACCCGGCGCGCGACGGCGCGGTACTGCCCGTCCTGCATCTGAACGGCTACAAGATCTCCGGTCCGACGGTCCTCGGTCGCACCACCGACGCCGACTTGACGCGCTACCTCGGCGGCCAGGGGTGGGACGTCGAGCTGGTCGAGGGCGACCAGCCGCTCGAGGTGCACGAGAAGATCGCCGCCGCGCTCGAGCGGTGCTTGACGCGCATCCGCGAGGTCCAGGATGCGGCACGGCGGGCGGGCGTCAGCACGCAGCCGCGCTGGCCGGCGATCGTGCTGCGCACGCCGAAGGGCTGGACCGGGCCGAAGACTGTCGACGGCGTGCAGATCGAGGGCACCTTCCGCGCGCACCAGGTGCCGGTCGCGGAGGTGCGCACCAAGCCCGAGCACCTGGCCATCCTCGAGGCGTGGATGCACTCGTACCACCCCGAGCGCCTGTTCGGCGCGGACGGTCGGCTCGTCGCCGAGCTGGCGGCGCTGGCACCATCCGGCGATCGCCGCATGGGCGCCAACCCGCACGCCAACGGCGGACGCCTGCTGGTCGACCTCGAGATCCCCGACTGGACGGAGTACGCGGTCGCGGTGGCGCAGCCGGCGGTCGAGCAGTGCGAGTCGACGCGCCAGCTCGGCAAGCTGCTACGCGACGTCTTCACCAGGAACCGCGCGCAGGCGAACTTCCGGCTGTTCTGCCCGGACGAGACCAACTCCAACCGGCTCGGCAACGTGTTCGAGGTCGAGAATCGCTGCTTCGTCGGTCCGCTGCTGCCGAACGACGACCACCTCGCGCCGGAAGGCCGAGTCATGGAGGTGCTGAGCGAGCACAACTGCCACGGCTGGCTCGAAGGCTACGTGCTCACCGGCCGGCACGGGCTGTTCGCCACCTACGAGGCCTTCGCGATGGTGTCGGCCTCGATGACGGTGCAGCACGCGAAGTGGCTCGAGGAGAGCATCAAGCTGCCGTGGCGGGCGAAGGTCGCGTCGCTCAACATCCTCTTGACGTCGACCTGCTGGCGCAACGATCACAACGGCTTCAGCCACCAGGGGCCGGGCTTGATCGACACCGTGCTGTCGAAGAAGGGCGACGTCGCGCGCATCTACCTGCCGCCCGACGCGAACTGCCTGCTTTCGGTCGCCGACCACTGCCTGCGCAGCCGTGACTACGTGAACCTGATCGTCATCGACAAGCAACCACAGCTGCAGTGGCTCGACGCCGCGGCGGCGCGCCGTCACTGCGCGGCCGGTGCGTCGATCTGGCACTGGGCGGGCAACCTCACCGACGAGATCCCCGACGTGGTGCTCGCCGCTGCCGGCGACATCCCGACGCTCGAGACCGTCGCCGCGGCCTGGCTGCTGCGCCAGCACACACCGCACCTGCGCGTGCGCGTGGTCAACGTGGTCGATCTGATGGCGCTGTTCCGGCCCGAGGACCACCCGCACGGCATGGCGGAGAAGGACTTCGCCGATCTGTTCACCACCGAGCGTCCGGTGGTGTTCGCCTTCCACGGCTACCAGCGCGCGATCCACGAGCTGGTGCACGGTCGCCCCGCGCCCGAGCGCTTCCACGTGCGCGGCTTTCGCGAGGAGGGTACGACCACCACGCCGTTCGACATGGTCGTGCTCAACGGCATGAGCCGCTACGACCTCGTCAAGGAGGCGCTGCGCCGTCTGCCGCAGTCCAGCGAGCGCGAGCAGGCGCTCGCCGCGCACTGCGACGCGATGCTGGCGCGGCACCTCGAGTACGTCCGCGCCAACCTCGAGGACATGCCCGAGGTACGCGACTGGGCGTGGGGTGCCGCCTGAGGACGACGTCGTGCGCGTGCTGAGCGTCAACGTCGGCTCGTCGTCGCTCAAGTTCGCGCTCTGGCAGACGGCGCGCGACGTGCGCGACGAACGCCGGCTCGCGAGCGGCGCGATCTCCGGCCTCGGCAGTGCGTCGGCGCAGCTGCGCGTGCTCGACGGCGACGGTCGCACGTTGCAGGACGAAGGCTGCGGCGCGGTTGGCGACGCCGCAGCCGCGGCCCTGCTCGCGCTCGCCGCGCTCGCGCGCGCCGGCTGTGCTGCGCCGGACGCGGTCGGACACCGCCTGGTGCACGGCGGCCCGGACCACGCCGCTCCCGAGCGCGTCAGCGACGCGGTCCTGAGCGCGCTCGCCGCGCTCGAGCCGTACGCGCCGCTGCACCTGCCGGGCGAGCTGGCGGTGGTGCGCGCCATCGCCGCGCAGCAGCCGGCGCTGCCGCAGGTGGTCTGCTTCGACACCGCCTTCCACCGCCGCATGCCAGAGGTCGCGCAGCGCCTGCCGCTGCCGCGCGCGCTGTGGCAGGAGGGCGTGCGGCGCTACGGCTTTCACGGGCTGTCGTACGAGTACGTGGTCGCCACGCTCGGCGACGCCGCGCGCGGCCGCGTGGTGATCGCCCACCTCGGCAACGGCGCCAGCCTCGCCGCGGTGCGCGACGGCGCGCCGATCGACACCACCATGGGCTTGACGCCGAGCGGCGGCCTGATGATGGGCACGCGCACCGGTGACCTGGATCCGGGCGTGCTGACGCACCTGGCGCGCGTCAAGCGCTGGGACGCTCGCGAGCTCGAACGTCTGGTCGACGAGCGCTCCGGGTTGCTCGGCGTCTCGGGCGGCGTGACCGCCGACGTCGCGCGGCTGCTCGAGCGGCGCGCCAGCGACGTCGCCGCCGCCGAGGCCGTCGAGCTGTTCTGCTGGATCGCGCGCAAGCACGTCGCGGCCATGAGCGCGTCGCTCGGCGGCCTCGACACGCTGGTCTTCACCGGCGGGATCGGCGAACACGCCGCGGCAGTGCGCGCCGAGATCTGCGCGGGGCTCGCCTACCTCGGCGTGATGCTCGATCCCGCCGCGAACGCGGCGCACGCTCCGGCGATCAGCGCACCGGGCGGCGCATGCAGCGTGCGCGTCGTCGCGACCGACGAGGAGCGCATGATCGCGCGCCACACCGGCCGTCTCCTCTCCGGATGACGAGCTGGCTCACGGCTGCTTGACGACGCTGACGTCGTCGAAGCGCACGCTGCCGGTTGGCCGGCTGTACTCGAGGCGCAGCTTGAGGCGCACGTAGTCCTTGGTCGCGACGGTGACCTTGCTTCGTGCGACGAAGTCGTGGTCGCCGGGGCCGAACTTCAAGGTGCGCGATTGCGTCGTGCCGTCGCTGTGGATGATGCGCAGCTCGGCCAGGTATCGGCCGCCGCTCGCCGGCACGCCCGCGGCGCTGCTGCGCGCGCTGAACGTGAAGCTGTCGCCCGCGCTGCCGGCGAGCAGGACGGTCTGCAGCAGCTGCGTGCGCTCGACGCCGCCGTCGATCTCGACCGCGCAGCTGTCGGCGGTGCAGAACAGTCCCTCGTCGGGCGTCACCAGGTGCCGCGTCCGCCAGCGGTCGGGCAGGTCCAGGTCGACGTCGTTGCTCTCCATGTTGCCGTTGGCGACCACCTCGAGCGGCAGGCAAGCGGCGGGCGGTGCGGTGAGGAATCCGCTGACGTCGACGTCGGCGCCGACCGCATCGCCGCTGCCGCCGGCGACGCCCGACGGGCCGTCGGTCGCGCCCCACCAGTTGCCGGTCGCCGTTTGCACGGCACTCTGCGCGTTGTCGACCGCGCCCTCGTTGCCGATGAAGCAGCTCGCGGTGACCGACGTCTTGCCCGCGACGGTGGTGCGCGTTGCGACCGCGCCACCGAGGTCGTGCGCCCGGTTGTCGACGAACGAGCTCGAGGTCGTGACGAGCGTGCCGTCGTTCACGATCGCGCCGCCGTCGCCGCCGCTCGCGACGTTGTCGGCGAACAGCGAGCCGGTGATGGTCGCGCTCGCGCTCGGCGAGATCGACAGCGCACCGCCGGAGGTCCCGGCGACGTTGCGCTCGAAGACGCCGTCCTCGACCGACAGCGCCGCGCCGTTGAGCGCGATCGCGCCGCCGGCACCGGCGGCGCCGTTGTCGCGCAACGCGCAGCGCTTCAGCGTCACGCTCGATCCGGCGCCCGCGTTGAGCCCGCCGCCGTTCGCGCCGGTCGGCGCCGCGCCGCCGCGGAGCTCGATGTCGTCGAGCTCGACCACGGCGCCGGGCATGACGTCGATGACGCGGTCGTCCGGGAACGCGTCCTGTGAGATGGTCGCTCTGCCGCCGCCCACGGCCTTGATCACCAGGTCCGTCGCGGCCGCGTCGTTGAGGATGTCGAGGTCGCCGCTGCTGCTCGCGTTCTCCGTGCCCGGGATCGTCAAGGAGTAGACCGCGCCACCCTGCAGGATGATCGTGTCGGTGGCGTTGCTCTCGCCGGCCGGGCAGGCGTCCTTGGCCGCGTTGAAGATCGCGGCGCGCACCGCCTCGCGCAGCGAGCAGTCGCCGTCGTTGTTGCTCTCGTCGGCGGTGGTCGTGACGACGATGTCGGTCGCGTGCGCGCGCCCGGCGCCGGCCGCGGCGAGCAGCGCCACCAGCAGGGAGACGCGGCCTCCAGCGGAGGCGCGTCGGCGCCCCCTGTTCTTGTCAAGCATCGCGACGATCCTCGTTTGCCGGGCGCTGCGGCCCCCGTGTTGGCTCCTGTCTGGTAGTCGGCCGATGGCAGCCGTGTCCTGAACTCACGGCGCGAGAAGTACGACATTCCCGCGGTTCGCACGGCCCGCGCTGCGGTCGGGCATGGTTTCTGCTCGGGCGGGACGACAGGTCGGCGTAGCCACCGTCTCAGCGCGCGTGTGCACCGGTCAGCGCCGCGATGGCCGCGCGCAGGTCGACGTCGTCGCGTGCCGCGGCGACGTCGCACACCCGCTGCCGGAGGACGGTGTCGTCGCGGAAGATGCCCAGCGCGGCGATGGCGTCGCGCGCGTCGTGTCCCGGTGCCTCGGCGATGACCGAGAGCAAGAACGCCTGCGCCTCCTCCGAGCGCAGCATGGCGATCGCGAGCAAGGCGGTGCGGCGCGGCTCGAGCGCGGTCGTCCGCTGCCACCAGTCGCGCAGCCGCGGCAGCGCCGCGCGCAGGCGCGACTCGCCGAGCGCCAGCGCGGCGGCCTCGCTGCGGCCTGCGTCCATGCCGTCGAGGAGCCGGTCGCAGAACTCGAGCGCGCCGTCGCCGGCGACGCGCAGCAGCGCTGCCAGGCACTCGCCGACCACCTGTGGCTCCTGGTCCCCCGCGAGGATCTTCAGGCGCAGCAGCGGCGAGAAGCGGGCGTCCTCGCTGTAGGCGATGGCGCGCGCCGCGCCCATGCGCGCCGCCGACTCACGATCGGCGAGCAGCTCGGCGAGCTCGTCGTGCGCCGCGGGGTGGTTGAGGCGCACCAGACCGAGCGCGCACGCGGTGCGCAGATCGCACGCGGTGTCCTCGCTGCCGCCCCACACCGGCTCGGGCTGCACGTGACGGACGCCGACCAGGAACAGCGCGTCCTCGTACGCGCCGATCTTGTACAGCGCGTTCGCGATCTCGGTCTTCGCGGTGCAGCCGGGATCGCTCTTGACGGGGTTCGCGAGCAGGCGATGGAAGGCGGCGCGCAGCTCGGGTACCAGGTCGTGGTTGTCCTGGTCGCCGGCGATCCGCGCTGCTCTGGCGACCAGCGGCGCCGCCTTGGCCGCGAGTGCCTTGCGCAGCTGTGCGGTGCTCTCCGCCGACGGCGGCTGGCGACGCAGCGCGGAGAGCGCGTCGAGGGCGTCCTCGAGCTTGCGCGCGCGCGCCACGCGCCGTCCTCAGAGCCGGACCGCGCCGGCCGCGATACGTTGGTGGACGTCCGACGTGAGCGGCACGTAGCCGTCGCCGTGCGCCACGTAGAGCGGATCGGACAGCGCGCGCGGGTCGAAGCCTTCGCGCTTGAAGCGCGTGGTGACGTACTTGAAGCTGGCCGTCAGGTCGGGCGTCGCGAGTACGCGCACGAACACCGGACGCGCGGCGCGCGGCAGCTGCGCCGCCGCGTGCGCGGCGAAGGCGTCGAGCGAGAAGCCGTCGCCGGTGATGATCGCGGCCATGCCCGCCCGGCCCTCGTTGCCCGGGACCTCGACGCCGTAGACGATCGCCTCGCGCACGCCGGGCGCGCGCACCAGGACGTCGGCGACCTGCGCGGTCGAGATGTTCTCGCCCTTCCAGCGGAAGGTGTCGCCGAGCCGGTCGGAGAACGACAGGAAGTTGCCCGGATGCTTGACGACCAGGTCGCCGGTCGAGAACCAGTCGTTGCCGTCGCCGAAGGCGTTGCGCAGGACCTTCTTCTCGGTCGCGGCATGGTCGGTGTAGCCGTCGAAGCGCGTCAGGGGGCTGATGCGGCCGATCAGCATGCCGGGCTCGCCTTCGGCGGCGAGCGTCACGCGACCGTTCGCGTCGCGGATCGGCTCGGCCGTCTCGGGGTCGACGCGCACCACGGCCTGGCCGAGCAGCAGCCTGCCGATCATCCCGGGCACGCCCTCGACGTTGACCAGCGCGACGTTGCCCTCGGTCGAGCCGTAGTACTCGACGATCTCGGGCACGCGGAAGCGCCGCTGGAACGCGATCCACACGTCGCGCCGTAGCCCCGCACCGTAGAACAGGCGGACCCGGTGACGGTGCTCGTCCGGGCTCTCGGGGGCCTGCAAGAGGAAGCGGCACACCTCGCCGATGTAGGGCACGACGGTCGCGCCGAACTGGACGCAGTCGGACCAGAAGGCGCTGGTCGAGAAGCCGTCGCGCAGCGCCAGCGTCGTGCCCGCCGTGACCACGCCGCCGAGCCCGCCCATCGCGCCGGTCGCGTGCGACAGCGGCAGCGGGCAGTAGGTGACGTCGTCGTCGCGGAACGCGCCGATGGTGTTCGAGAAGCCGAGCGACATCAGCGTGTAACGCCGGTTGGTGATGCGCGCCGCCTTGGGCAGGCCCGTCGTGCCCGAGGTGAACATCAGCATCATGAGCGCGTCCGACGGCTGCACGTGCGCCGACCCCGGCGCGGCGATGCTGACCTCGCCGAGCGCGTCGCGCAGGCCGTCGTCCCAGACGATGAGATCGGTGGCGATGCCTGCGCTGCCCGAGAACACGTCGTCGACGTTGCCCGGCGCCGCGATCACCCAGCGCGGCTGCACGCTGCCGAGCGCGTGGCGCAGGGCCTCGCCGCGTACCCCGGCGTGCAGCAGCGCCGCGACCACGCCGATCTTGTTGAGGCCGGCCAGCGCGAACACCGTCTCGGGCCGGTTGCCGAGCGCCAGCGCGACCACGTCGCCGCTGCGCGCGCCGCGTTGCAGGCACCAGTTGGCGACGCGGTTCGCGACCTCGTCGACCTCGGCCCAGCTCCAGCGATGGTTCTCGAACTGCAGCGCCTGTTTGTCGGGGGTGCGCTGCGCGTTGCGCTCGACGAAGGCGCCCAGCGAGCTCGGCTGCCCGGGCAGATTGGCGAGCGCGAGAGCGCGCACCGTGCGCCCGGCGAGCGC
>Ga0265325_10003449_pt1 | contig 10317 bp, 9 predicted proteins | sample 41420metaG_FD_202090 | JGI IMG/M metagenome (GOLD analysis project Ga0265325, IMG submission 202090) | Rhizosphere microbial communities from Carex aquatilis grown in University of Washington, Seatle, WA, United States - 4-14-20 metaG | ecosystem: Host-associated > Plants > Roots > Rhizosphere >...
AAGTTCACACTCTTGGGCACGGGGAGCAGCGGGGCGCTCATCGTCGTCGGGGGGCTGCTCGCGGCCTTCGGGCTGATTCAGCTCGTGCGATCACGCGGGAAATAGGGCGGTCCGGCGACCCTTTACGTTTCTTCACCGCGTCCGCACGCGCCGTTTGTCATTTCGTGCGCATCGATCCTTGGGAGGCGACGCTCTTCTCGCCTCAGGAGGAAGCAATGTTCGGGTTCATCATCGGTACGGTTTGCCTGGTCGGCCTCGTCAAAGTACTTCGCCGAGGAGGGTATGGCCCACTCGGATACGCGGGGTGCGGCTCCCACGCCGGGCGCGGCCGCGGCATGGGCGGCGGCCCCCGCATGTGGCTCCGTTCGATCTTCGAGCGCATGGCCACAACGCCCGGTCAGGAGAAAGCAATCATGAGCGCGCTCGAAGAGCTGCGCTCCCACCGGCGCGCCGTTCGCGAGGAAGCGGAACGAACGAGAGGCGATCTCGCGCAAGCCGTATCGAGCGGTCTCATCGACGACCAAACGCTCGACGAGACGTTCGCTCGTCACGACCGCCTGCTCGCCCAGGCTCGGGTCTCGTTCGTCGAGGCCGTCAAGAAAGTCACCGAGGCCTTGGATGAGCGCCAGCGCAAGCAGCTCGCCGAGATCCTGCAAAGGCGAGGCTGGTTCGGTGGCGGGCCGCGGTGGAGCGACCACCATGACAACGTGTGGGCGTGAGAAGGAGAATGACCATGCGACGCAGAATCACCATCGCCTTGCTCGCGTTCGGGACGTTCGCGGGGTACGGCTCGGGCATCGCACATATCGTGCACCACGCCCGCCATGGGCAGCATTCGTGCGAGCACTCGGCGGGCCCTGGCCCGAGCGATCCGTCCCGCTGAAGGAACGGTCGGGGCGCGGCTGCGCGCCGACCTCAACGGCGCCGGATCGCCCATGAGACTGACAGGGAGGCGGGAAGCCGGGAAGTCGATGGCTGCAGCCGAAGGCTGACTCCAACCACAGAACTTCCCGTCTTCCCGTCTTCGGGTGCACCATCCTCGCAAGGGCAGCATCCGGTGCGCTCGGGTGGACGACGCTGCGCCGCCGTACATAATGACTTGTCGTGACCCCCTATCGAGTCGCCACGCCGAAACGGCAGCCCGTGCCAGTCCCCTTCGCGGCAGAGCGCCGAGAAGACGCGTTCAGCTATTTCTTCTGGTTCGTCGTCGCCGTCCTTGGCCTGGCCGTCGCCAACGGCGGCGGTTCGGCCGCCGGGCCCCCGGCGGTGCAGCAAGGGGCGAGGTAGCGTGCGCCTCTCACGCACCCTCGCGCTGGGCCTCGTCGAAAAGACCTATTCGATGAAGTAGACGTCGTCGATCCAGAAGTCCTGAATCTCGGCGATGCCGTTCGCGTCGTCATTTCGCTGGGCTTGCCACTGGATGCCGTAGACCTTCTTGCCATCCCACGGGCCGGGCATCTGATAGCCGTAGTCCTGCGAAATCACCAGATCCTTGTACAAGACCGTAAACTGCTGCCACGTATCGGCCACCATTTCCATTTGAATGGCGTAGTTGTTGTAGCAAGCGCTGACGTCTTGCGGGCCCGCCGCGCCGGCCGCGCCGCTATTGCAGACGCCGCCGCGCGGATCGGTATCGGTATCGGGGAATTGAACCTTGAGCGCGAGGGCGCCCGCGTCGCCCGTGACCGCGGCCTTCGCCCAAAACGTGATTCCCTTGTACTGACTGATATCGAAGGGCACGGTCACCTTGGGAATCGGAGGTCCGGCGTCTCCGCTGTCGCCGGCGTCCTGCGCGGCGGAACCGGATGACGCCACCGCGTCCCCAGAGGCCGCTGCATCCTTCGGCGCAGCGTCGTGCGCCGAAGCCGCGTCGCCCGCTGAAGCCGCGTCGCTCGGCGAAGCCACGTCACTCGCCGAAGCCGCGTCGTTCGGCGAAGCTGCCTCGCCCGCTGCGTCACCCGGCGACGCACCCGGGCACACCGGAGGTGGCGTCGTGATCGGCGCGGCCGCGTCGTAATCGGTAACCTGCGCGAACTCCATCCCGATCCCGCAAACGTCGTACTTCCCGTTGAGCCCGCACTGCTGATGCGCGGCGTGCATGCTCGCTTTTCCCTTGTACGTCGTCGTCGGCGTGGGGAGCGCCGTGAACGTGAACTGGGTAAAAGGCGGGGTTGCGGTGTCCCCGCACGCGTTCGCTCCGAAGTTGAACCAGTAGCCAGGCGACAGCGGCGGGTCGATCCCTGCGAGCTCGATCGGCCCGTGCGTCGTCGTCTCCATGTCGTCGATGAGGACGTACGTGTAGCTGGCGGCCTCCACGCCGCCCCCGTCGGACGGGGCGTGTCCGTCGGGGGTCGACGCGCCGGTCTCGGCGCCCGGCGACTTGGCGTCCCCACCGCCGCCGGTGGCCGCGTCGGGCCCGGGCCCGCTTGCGGTCGTGTCGCTTGAGCAGCCCACGGTCCAAACCGTGGCGACGGTACCGAGGATGGCGATGGCCGAGGCGCGGCGAAGTGTCCGGTCCATTATTTAATGCTCATGCTGTACGAGTTCGTCTTCCAGGTGCCGGGGTTGTAGAGCTCGAAGCCCGCCTGACAACCGAGGAGATACGAACCCGTGCTCAGGCTCGCGCGCCCGTTGCTCGCCGCGTCTTTCATGAACGGCAAGAGGTCGAAATTCGAGACCGACGTCATCGACGTCGTACTCACGTAGCTGACGACGGGCTGTCCGGTTCCGTTGGTCCCGGTGCTGTAGGTCCACGAGCCCGTCGCGCCGGTGATCGTCGCCGGCGTATTCTGTCCACCGATCGGATTGACGGTGGCGTGCGCCAGCCAGACCATCAGCTCCGAGCCGGGGCCGATCGAATCGGAGTTGCTACCGAGCCAGCAGTCGTACGCGGCGTCCCAACTTCCACTGCCCGCCGTAAACGACCAGCTGCTCGTCACCGACGCCAGCGAGCCGATGGTCTTCGCCGTCGTGTAAGCCCCCGCGTTGGTCCCGCCGACGAAGTTTCCTCCGTGGATCCAGCCGTAGGCCACGGACGGGAACGCTCCGGGCGTCGAGCCACCCGACGTGAAGTTCGACGTGGCGGTGAAGCCGATCTGACCGCCGCCGTACGTCACCGCCATCGTCATCGGGTCGCTTCCGACGTTGAACGGATCGTTCTGGACGCCGTACGGGCCGAGGCCGGTGACGACGATCTGCTTGCCCTCGTTGAAGGTCGGCCCGAGCGCGCCCTGCGTGCCCGGCGCCGCGGGGGCCGCCATGAGCGGAACGATCTTGGTGATGCAGAAGTTGTAGGCGTGGGCAATCCCGTCCACGTCGATCTTGAGCTGCACGTCGGTCACGTTCGTTTGGTCGACGACCTTCGGAATCGGCGTCGCCGAGTTGTCCGACATGATGGCGTCGCTGAAAAGGACGTTGTACGTCATGGGAGAGCCGGTTGCGACTCCCGGCAACGTGACGCCCGGCGCCTCGCCGGTGGTGCTCTGCGCCGGAGGGAAGTTGACGTTGAGGATCGACCCGCCGCTGTCACCCGAGATGGTGATCGCGAAGCCGACGATGCCCTTGGCCTTGGCATTGTAGGGGGACTTGGGGCCCGCGTCCGGATTGACGTGGTTGAGCTCGAGGCCGATCGCGGCCCCGTACGCCGTGGCGCTGGGCATCCCGGATGCGGTCGTGCCGCTCAGGCACATCGCGTTGTTCATCTTGTTGTACGGGATGACGCCGTTCCCCGCGGTTCCGCCGGGGCAGCTGCTCGTTCCGGAGGTGTCGGCGAAGCAATACCAGGCCCCGGTGATGCCCCACTGGTTGTTGCACGCGATGCCCGAAGAATCCTCGTTGATCAGCGTCATGTCGCTGTTCGTGCAGCCACTGCCGCCACCGTCTACCCCGCCGCTCGAACCCGACGACGAACTGCCGCCGTTGCCCCCGCTGTTCCCGCCGCTGTTGCCCCCCGAACCGTTGCCGCTGGAGCTGCCGCCGCTGGAGTTATTGCCGCTCGAGTTATTGCCGCCGTTGCCACCCGAGCCGTTTCCGCTCGAGCTGTTCCCGCTGGAGTTATTGCCGCTCGAGTTGTTCCCGCTGGAGTTATTGCCGCTCGAGTTATTCCCGCCGGAGTTGTTTCCGCTCGAGTTATTCCCGCTGGAGTTATTGCCGCTCGAGTTGTTCCCGCTGGAGTTATTGCCGCTCGAGTTATTGCCGCCGGAGTTATTGCCGCTCGAATTGTTGTTCCCCGAGCCGCTCCCGTTGCTGTTCCCTGAGGAGGAAGCCGTGGCGTCGGGACCGTTCGAGCTATTCCCACCCGTGTTGTCGCTGCCGCCGCTGCACGACGCGACTGCGCCAAGCCCCATGCAGGTGATCGCCGTGACGACGGCGAAGCGCCGTGCGGCGCGGTTGGGAGCGCGGCGTTCTTGCACGCGGGGGAACTCACTTGCTGCCATGAGAATGACCTCCAGGGAAAGACCACGAAAAGCGACGGTAGCGTGTTGTATCCTGGCGTGCGTCCGGCGGCGCAAGAATCGCCCGGCCTCGGGGTCGCGGGCCTGTAAATTTCAGCCAATACCGGAGCGATGCGCAAGACCAGCCGGCGGACGCCGCCACCCGGCTTACCGCAAATCGACGCCGACCGATCCTTCGAGCTGGAAGACCGCGGTCCAATAGTTCGTCAAGTCTTGGAAGTACTCGACGTTCGTCGCGATGTACGTCCGCTGCGCGTCGAGAAAATCGGTGAGACTCGCCGCGCCCTTCTCGTATTGAAGGCGTGTCATGTCCCGGGCCGCCTTCGCGCTCTGCAAGAGGCCGCCGCCCTCGCGGCGGGGGCCCTCCATTCGCTGTACGAGCTCTCGCGCGCCGAGAAACGCCGCGTAGCCGCTGGAAACTTCGTTCACGACTTGGGCGGCGGTCTTCGCTTGCTGGAGCGCATTGGTGTCGAACTGCGCCTCCGCCTGCCGAAGCTCGCCCTGCAACTGATAAATCACCGGGATCGGCGCGGAAATGCCGAACGTGACGATCGGCGTCTGGAGGGGCGCGTTGGTTCCGAGCCCGCCGTAGCCGCCCTGCGCGTAGTCGACCGACAAGTTGATGTCGGGAAAGCGCTGGCGCTTGGTCAGGTCGACTTGGGCCGCCGCCGCGGCCTTCTGGTAGCCGAGAGCGATGAGATCCGGACGGTGATCGAACGCGGTGCGGAGAAGCGAGACTTCTGCGGCGTCGCCCAGCTTCGGAGGTACCGCGAAGCTGAGGACGGTCGTGTCGATGTCGAAGTCCGGCACGCGGCCGCGCACGCCGATGAGAAAGGCCAGCGCGACGTGGGCTTCTCGCAATAGGTAGCGCGCCGTCGACACGGCCTGATCGGCTTCGAGCTTTTGCGTTTCGATGCGCGCGAGATCGCCGTCGTTGATCGCGCCCGCCTTGTATCGCGTTTGAAAGAGGTCAAGCGTCTTGACGTTCGACTCGGCGACGTCCTTTGCGAACTTCAACGCCAGGGCGGCCTCGGCCACCTGCACGTAGGCCGACTTGACCTGGAACGCGATCGTTCGCTCGGCGTCCACCCGAGACATCTTCGCGGCCGCCAGCGCGTTGCGGGCGACCTTCAGCCGCAGATCGCGCTTGCCGGAAAGCGAGTCGACGATCGCCGCCGAATCCGAGACGCCCACGTTCACGACCCAGGGCGTGCACACCGCGCCGCCCTGGTTGCACTGGGCCTGGTTGGGGACATACGTGAAAGCGTTTCCGAGGCTGGCGCTGACGACCGGATTGCCTCCCGGCGGCGCCCCGGCAATCTTGACCGCTCCTTCCGCGGTCCGAACGGAGGCCTCCGCGATCAGGAGATCGAGGCCGCGGGCTCGAAAGATTCGCAGGGCCTCATCGAGTTGGAGGACCGCCGGAAGCTCGATCGAAGGCGGCACCACCCCGTCGTCTGCGCGCGCCCCGCTCGAGAACAGCGTCGCCAGTGCAACCAACAAGGCGGACAGAGAGCACGTTCGAACGGGCATGGGGTTTCGGCGCCAAGCAACAGCCGCACCAGCGAAGTGCGACGTGTCCGGAGGGGAACTGGAGAGGCGAGCGATAGCGGGACTCGGCAGGCTCATGGTGGGTGGGGCGTTCTAGCTCGCGGTCGTCCGGGCATAGGGGCGTGACGCCCTGCGCCAGGTTCTTCGCACACCGAGGATTGCGATCGCTACGGCCGTCGCGATCCAGACGTTCGGGTCGTGGCTCGCGCGTCTGGCCGACCCCACAGCGACCCCGCACTGCGAGCCCGTCGTCGTGTCACACAACCCGCCGTCGCAGGCCGTCGCGTACCCCGATCCGTTCTGCGTGCTGCTCGCCGGCGCGGCATTTCCCGCGGAAGCCTCTTGGGCCAGAGCGTCGTTCGCGCCGTCGGAGGCGTCGGATTCCGAGGCGTCCGCGGCGAGAGCCGCATCGAAGGTGGCGTCGCCCGCCTCGCCCGCGTCGTCGGCGGCGGCGGGTCGCGAATAGGCCATCGTGAGGAGGGCCACCACGATCAAAATGGGTCGCAGGCGCATAGGGCCGGCGTTAGCACGGACCTTGCCAAGCGGCGCAGTCATGAGTCGGTTCTTTCGAGTCGGCAAGCTCCTTCCGTGCATATGTTTCGGGATCGCGTCCACGATGGCGACATCGGCAACCGCGCAGCCACCTTCGCTCGCGGAGCAGACGCCTCCGGTCGACGTCGTCTTGCACGAACAGCCGCCCCCGCGCCGGTACGTCAGCATCGATTGGAATCCTCTGACCCTCTTCATTACCAAGGCCAGCGTCGACGTCGTGATCGCGCCGGTCGATCACCATGCCCTCGTGCTCGTGCCCTTTTATGCGTCGACCACGACGGCGGCGCTTGGGATGGCGCCGGACGCCAATGGCAACGCCGTCCAGCTGCCCGAGCAGAAGTTCTTCGGCTGGGGAGGCGAAATCGGATACCGCTACTACACCGGCGAGGGCGGTCCTCGCGGGTTTTTCGTGGGCCCGTCGTTTCTCTTCGGATCGATGACCGCGAAGGCCGCAAACGGCGCCGAAACGAACTATCAGAACTACGGCGTCGCCGCGGACCTCGGATACCAGGCGCTCGTCGCCGACCGGATTGCGCTCGTCCTCGGCGGCGGCGTGCAATACCAGGCCACGAGCAAGTCGATTCCAGACCAGCAGCTGCCGGCGTCGCTCTACGCCAACAGCCGCTTTGCGCCCCGCGTGCTCCTCGCGCTCGGGGTTGCGTTCTGACCTACCCCAACGGAGAACGTTCGCGATGCGAAGCCACGGGATGATCTTGGCGCTGGCGGGTTCGCTGGTCGCCTCTTGTTCGAGCGAGACCGTCGCGCGGCCTCCGCCGCCCCCTGTGAACTGGAGTTCACTCGAAGCGCAGCCGGTCGCCTCAGCGGGCCCCCCCGTGCCCACCATGAAGGAGCGCGCCGCCGCGGAAAAGTACGTCGCCGGCCTCGCGTCTCCCGGATTCGCGCAGCTAGGACCGCTGCTCGACGACGACGCCCGCTTCTCGTTTCCCGGGGGCGACGACGTGCACGGTCGCGACGCCGCGGTTCGGGCCCACGAAGCGCTTCTCGGCGCCTTCGAAGCGCGCACAGTCGTGGCCAATCGCGTTTGGCGGACCGCGACCGCGCAGGCCGTGGAGTGGACGCTCAAAGGCGTGCACACCGGGAAATGGATGGGCGTCGCGGCGACGCAAAAGACCGTCGTGTTCCAGGGATTGAGTCTCTTGTGGACGAAAGACGACGGCTCGCTCTCCGATATTCACCTCTATTTCGACGTCGCCGTGGTCCAGGCCATGCTCGGGGTCGGCCCCAAGAGCCTGCTCGCGCTTCCCGTGCCGCCCTTTCCGGTTGGTGCCCTGCCCCAAGTCTTCGAGCAAACGGGGTCCCCGGAGGAGAAGAAGAACGCCGCCGCGGTCGCCGCCGAACTCGACGCGCTCGAGGGCGACCGCGAAGCCGACTACGTCACGGGCATCACCGACGACGTCGAGTTGAACACCCCCGAGCACGAGCCGAGGCACGGCAAAGAGGCGTTTCGGACGTATTTCAAAGGGATGCACAAGGCCATTTCGCAGCTCGACACCACGATTGACAACTCCTGGGGCGTCGCCCAGTTCGGAATCGTCGAATACTTCATTGCGGGAGAGCAAATCGGTCCGATCGAGTGGATTCCCGCGCAGCGAAATAGGGTCGTGCGGCTTCAGACGGTGGACATCGCCGAGGTCCGCGACGGCAAGATCGCGCGCATCTGGCGGTATTACAATCCGACGCAGATTTCGGCGGGCGGCGGTAGTTGAGGGGGATCACGCCCCGCGCGGGTCGAGCCCCCTCAGGTCCCCCCGCGGAGCGGGGGGACATTGCACGAGGTGGACAGGCGCGCGCCTTATTCTTGGCGCTTGCGTCTTGATCAGTCTCCTTCTCGACGCGGGATGCCGCGCGCTGGGACGTCCTGCACGTTGCAGGCAAGGGTCCTTGGCCGATCCCCTATCGGACTTCCCCCGCCTTCCGTAGGCGAAACCCGATTACGAGCTGTTTCCCGAATCCCTTCTGATACACGTCCATGCGGTTCTGGCGCTCGTAGCTAGCGCGGACGGTACTGTCGAGCGTTCTTTCCCGGCGCGAAATCACTTCGAGATTGAGGGCTTGGAAGATGGACTCCATTTCCTTCACGGAATGAATGTGGTTCTCGATCTCGAACGTCGCTCCACGATTCGCAAAGGTGGTTCGCATGCCGGCCCGCAACGCTTCGGGATGGAAGTCAGTTAGAATGATTTCGCCTCCGGTCTTGAGCAACCGAGCCCAGGCCCCGAGCTCGACGTCGACTTCACGCACGTGGGCAAGCATAAGAGTGGACACGACGAGGTCGGCGCAGCCACCCCCGAACTGCTGAATTGTTTCCTCCGAGCGCAGATGCAATTGCGCGTCAGGAAAGCGAGCGCGGAGGCGCGACAGCATCTCAGGAGAGCTGTCGACGCCGTGCAGCTCACGCGGCTGGCGACGTGCGAGCTCCGCCCAGTGGCGACCCGTGCCACACCCGATATCAAAGACCGTCTTGCCGGCCAACGACGCTCCGCCCAAGAATGCGCTGAAGATCTCTTCCTCGAGCGTCGCCAGCACGTTGTCCTCCGTGTCGTACGTCTCGGACCACAGCCGATAGCCTTCCTGTGCCGGCAGAGGCCGGACTCGAAGGCGGCGCGAGAGTGCATTGCGAATGCCGCGCCAGATGGCCCTTGGTGAACCGGTTCCTCTCGTGATCGCGTTCAACCTGCCGCCCGCCCGCCACATGAAAACGCACCGTATCACGGCCGCCGGCCGCAGCTTCCGGGCGCCACCATCGACCTGTAGCAGGCGAAGTCACTCGCGAGCTCCGACACGGAAGAGCGTGAAGGGCGGATGGGTACCCACGATCGCCAGGCCCGGCCTTCGGCGCAGTCTTTCGAAGTTTTGCTGGGGGGCAAGCCCCACCCACTGGCGCTCCAGTTCGTCGACATCGGCGAGAAGGAAGAGCGCATTCCCATTCGATGTCAGGAGGTCGAGCTCTGCGTCCCCCGCGGAGAACAAGTCGTGCGGACGAAGAGCCGCGTAGTGCTCAAAAGCCAACGTTGGCCCTGTAGCAAGAAGGCTCGCTTCAGCCGGCAATCGATTGCGCACCCACTCGACGAGCTCCCGGTCTGCGTTCTTTGCGGAGACCAGCCGCCCGTGTTCGCGCAGGCCGAATCCGAGCCCAGCGGCGATGCTGGCAACAACGACGATGTCTGCCAAAACGCGCCCTCTCAGAGAAGGGACGGCGCGGATGCGGGCGTATCCGATACCAAACAGCGCGGCTATCGACGGCAACGTCGGGAGAAGGAATCGCGGGTTCTCGTACGGTATGCCCGATAGAAAGAGCCACACCGCCGCGGGCCAACCTAGAAAAAGGCAGATATGAGCCCAGCGTCTCTCTCGGACGAGGATCCAGGATCCCGCGAGGACAAAGGGAACTAGGAGCGGGAAGAAGTAGTCGGGCCATCCAAGGCGTGCGAGGTAGAAGAGGCATGGCGGCAGCCGATAGTGGGCGTAGCCTTCCGGTGTGTGAAAGTCGCGCTTCAGAGCATTTCGCATGGACCAACCGACGAGCCACTCGTGCTTTTCCAACGAGGCCGGAACGGAATGGGCGATCATGAATTGCGGAACCAAAATCCCCAGGCTTGCCACAGCCGCGGCTAGGGCCCAGGGCAACACATTCTCATGAAGCCTCGATGGCTGTCGGCGTCGCCCCCACTGATCGGCTGCCAGAAACGCTCCAAATGGCAGGGCCAGTAGCCCGACGAGCCAGCGTGACGCGGTACCC
>Ga0265325_10003451_pt1 | contig 10314 bp, 10 predicted proteins | sample 41420metaG_FD_202090 | JGI IMG/M metagenome (GOLD analysis project Ga0265325, IMG submission 202090) | Rhizosphere microbial communities from Carex aquatilis grown in University of Washington, Seatle, WA, United States - 4-14-20 metaG | ecosystem: Host-associated > Plants > Roots > Rhizosphere...
CCAGCATTCTGGCAACCGGAATTTTCCTCACCTATCTCGTTCCCGACACGCTGCTGTTCATTCCAATGTTTCAGATCGTCAAGTCGATCGGCCTGCTCAACTCCTATTGGGGCATGGTGCTGGTCTATCCGACCCTGACCGTTCCGTTCTGCACCTGGATCATGATCGGCTACTTCCAGTCGATCCCGAAGGAACTGGACGAGGCCGCGCTGATCGATGGCGCCGGGCACATGCAGATGCTGTTCAAGATCTTCATCCCGGTGGCGCTGCCCGGCATCATCGCGGCGATGATCTTCGCCTTCACGGTGTCGTGGGCCGCCTTCGTCTATCCGATGGCGTTCCTTTATTCGTCCGATCAGCAGGTATTGACCGTCGGCACGGTGACGAGCCTGATCCGCGGCGACGTCTACAAGTGGGGCATGCTGATGGCGGGCGCCTTGCTTGCCGCCGCTCCGCCGCTCGTGATCTACGCGTTCTTGATGGACTACTATATCGCCGGCCTCACCGCCGGCGCGACAAAAGGCTGATTGCAGGAACAGGAAACGTCGCCATGGCGGAAGTTGCGTTAAGAAACGTGGGCAAGAGTTACGGCGATGTCGTCGCCGTCAGGGACGTCAACCTCGATATCCCCAACCACGAATTTCTCGTCCTGGTCGGACCTTCTGGCTGCGGCAAGAGCACGACGCTGCGGATGATCGCCGGCCTCGAGGAAATCACCGCCGGTGAAATCTCGATCGGCGGCGCGGTGGTCAACGACCTGCCGCCCAAGGACCGCGACATCGCGATGGTGTTCCAGAACTACGCGCTCTATCCGCATATGACGGTCGCGGAGAACATGTCGTTCGGGCTGCGGCTGCGCAAATTTCCCAAGGCCGAGATCAAGACCCGCGTCGACAACGCCGCGCGCATCCTCGACATCACCGAGTTGCTGGCACGCCGGCCCAAGGCGCTGTCCGGCGGCCAGCGCCAGCGGGTCGCGATGGGCCGCGCGATCGTGCGCAATCCCAAGGTGTTCCTGTTCGATGAGCCGCTGTCCAATCTCGACGCCAAGCTGCGCGTGCAGATGCGCACCGAGATCAAGCGGGTGCATCAGAAGGTCAAGACCACCACCGTCTATGTGACCCATGACCAGGTCGAGGCGATGACGCTCGCCGACCGCGTCGTGGTCATGAACGGCGGCAAGATCGAGCAGATCGGCACGCCGAACGATCTTTATCATCATCCGAAGACGCGTTTTGTCGCCGGGTTCATCGGTTCTCCAGCCATGAACTTCATTCCTGCCAAGCTCGAGAGCAATGGCAGCGCCCTTAAAATCCGGCTGTCGGACAAGCTGTCCTTCGATGTGCCGGAAAACCGGGTCGCCCGGTATCGTCCGGCAATCGGCAAGGACATGCTGCTAGGGCTGCGGCCCGAGCACATTACCGAGACGCGCGGCCGCGAAAACGGCGTCGGCCAGGAGTTCCCGGTGGCGCTCGACGTGGTCGAGCCGATGGGAATGGAGACCATGGTGTTCTTCAAGGTCGACGGCACCGAAGTCTGCGGCCGGGTCGAGCCGACGGCGGCCAAAGGCTCCGGCGAAATCATGCAGCTGCGCGCCAACCTCGATCACATGCACCTGATCGATCCGGCGACCAATCTGGTGCTGTAACCGGGCGGGGCGCTGCGCCCCGCTCCATCCGCAAAGTCAGATCGCGAGACCGCCGTCCGCCATGATCGGCTGGCCGGTCATGTAGCTCGACTCGTCCGAGGCGAGGAAGATCGCGAGGTTCGCGATTTCCTTGTCGGTGCCGAGCCGGCCCATCGGTTGCCGGCCGATGAAATCCGCTTGCACCTCCTTGACGCTGCGTCCGGTCTGTTTCGCGACAGCCTTGATACGGTCATCCAGCGACGGCGATTGGATCGTGCCGGGACAGATCGCATTGCAGCGGATGCCTTGCAGGATGAAATCGATGGCGACAGCCTTGGTAAGGCCGATCACCGCCGCCTTGGTCGCGCCGTAGACGTAGCGCTTCGGCAGACCCTTCACCGACGACGCCCCCGACGCCATGTTGATGATCGACCCTCCGCCTTTTTTGAGCATGCCGGGAAGGCAGGCCTTGATCGTGCGGTGCATCGACTTGACGTTCAGGTCGAACGAAAAGTCCCAGTCCTTGTCGGTGGTGTCGAATACCGTGCCCTGAAACACGTAACCCGCGACATTGGCGAGCACGTCGAGGCCGCCAAAGTCCTTGTCGATCGCCTTCGCCAGTTTCTCGACGGCGCCGGTCGAGAGCACGTCGAGCTTGGCGATCTGCGCCGCCTTGAGGCCCTTGAGCTTGTCGGCCGCGACGTCGGTGGCGATCACCGTCGCGCCCTCGGCGAGAAAGCCCTCGGCAATCGCGCGTCCGATGCCTTGCGCCGCCGCCGTCACCAGCGCAACCTTGCCCTTCAAGCGTCCTGCCATCGTCTCACTCCGTGGAATTGCATGTTGTCGTCACCGGTCGCGCAACTGCACCCGGCGCGGATCGTTGGTTCAAAGCATCAATGATTGTCGCGCGGCACGCCGCTGCGTTGTGCGACGCGCTGATATTTGACCGCGGGCTTGAGCACCATGCCGTCGGCGAGCTGGTCGACCATGCCGCGTTGAATTTCCTGCCACGGTGTCTGGCTGGCGGGATAGGGGAATCCGCCTTTCCGCTGCAGCGCCCGCCGGCGCCGCGCCAATTCAGCATTTGAAATCAACATATTAGCGGTACCCTTGTTGAGGTCGATGCGGACCTGGTCGCCGGTTTTCAAGAGTGCCAGACCGCCGCCGGCCGCTGCTTCCGGCGAGGCGTTGAGGATCGATGGCGAGCCCGAGGTGCCCGATTGCCGGCCGTCACCGATGCAGGCCAGCGAGGTGATGCCCTTTTTGATCAGCGCCGCCGGCGGCTGCATGTTGACGACTTCCGCCGAGCCCGGATAGCCGATCGGACCGACGCCGCGAATGAACAGCACGCTGTGCTCGTCGATCTTGAGCTTCGGATCCTCGATGCGGTGGTGATAGTCCTCCGGGCCCTCAAACACCACGGCGCGTCCTTCGAAAGCATTCGGCTGCTTCGGGTCGGACAGGTAACGCTGGCGGAATTCTTCGGAGATCACGCTGGTCTTCATGATCGCCGAATCGAACAGGTTGCCCTTGAGCACCTTGAAACCGGCCGCCGCCTTCATCGGTGTTTCGTACGGCTTGATGACGTCGGTATCCGCAATCGTCGCGTTGCGGACATTCTCGCCCATCGTCTTGCCATTGATGGTGAGCGCGTCGGCGTGAAGACGTCCGGCCTTGCGCAACTCGTTCATCACCGCGGGCAGGCCGCCTGCACGGAAATATTCCTCGCCAAGATAAAATCCAGCCGGCTGCATGTTGACCAGCAGCGGAACGTCGTAGCCGTATTTTTCCCAATCCTGAATCGTCAGCTTGACGCCGATGTGACGGGCGATGGCGTTGATGTGGATCGGCGCATTGGTCGAGCCGCCGATCGCCGAATTGGCGACGATGGTGTTTTCGAACGCCTTGCGGGTGAGAATGTCCGACGGTTTGAGGTTTTCGTGGACGATCTCAACCGCGCGCAGCCCGGTCTCATAGGCGATCTGGCCGCGCTCCTTGTAAGGCGCCGGGATCGCGGCGCAGCCAGGCAGCGACATGCCGAGCGCCTCGGCCAGCGCGTTCATGGTCGAGGCGGTGCCCATGGTGTTGCAATGGCCGATCGACGGCGCGGATGAGGCGACAATTTCGACGAATTCGTTGTCGTCGATGCGGCCGGCGGCCAGCTCCTGGCGCGCATTCCACACCGCCATACCGGAGCCCGAGCGCTCGCCCTTCCACCAGCCGTTGAGCATCGGCCCGCCCGAGAGCACGATCGCCGGCGTGTTCACCGTTGCCGCCGCCATCAGGCAGGCCGGGGTGGTCTTGTCGCAGCCGGTCATCAGCACGACGCCGTCGAGCGGGTAGCCGTACAGCACCTCGACCAGGCTGAGATAGGCAAGGTTGCGGTCGAGCGCCGCGGTCGGCCGCTTGCCGGTTTCCTGGATCGGATGGCACGGGAATTCGAAGGCAATGCCGCCGGCCGCGCGGATGCCCTCGCGCACCCGTTCGGCGAGCTGCAGGTGGTGCCGGTTGCAGGGCGACAGGTCCGAACCGGTCTGGGCGATGCCGATGATCGGCTTGCCGGACCGCAATTCCTTGCTGGTGAGGCCGTAATTGAGATAGCGCTCGAGATAGAGCGCGGTCATGCCGGGATTATGGGGATTGTCGAACCAAAGCTGCGAGCGCAAGTGAGTCTTTTTCGATCTCGGTGTTTTTGATTTTTTGGCCATTCTGGTCTCCGGCGTTTCCGGGCGGCAGAATGCGCTGAATGACGGGCCCGAGACAAGAGCGCCGCGAAACATGGACGGCCCGGACTCCATGCGGCTAGATGCGCACCGCGCCTGTGGAGGACGACCTTGCGTTACGACGACAATCTCACCGCCGAGCGGCCGACTTTTGTCACTCATCTCGAATGTGCCTTGACCGGTGAGCGCTATCCGGCCGACCAGGTTCACAACCTGTCGCGCGCGGGCAAACCGCTTTTGGTGCGCTACGATCTGAACGGCGTTCGCGCCGCGCTTGGCAAGGACGCATTGTCCGCCCGCGCCCCCGATCTTTGGCGCTATCGCGAGTTGCTTCCGGTGCGCCGCCTCAGCGACATCGTCAGCCTAGGCGAAGCAATGACGCCGCTGATCCGCATGCCGCGCCTCGAAAACGAGCTTGGCGGCGACGAAATTCTCATCAAGGATGAAGGGCGCCTGCCGACCGGCTCGTTCAAGGCCCGCGGCCTGGTCATGGCGGTGTCGATGGCCAAGGCGTTCGGCATCACGCATATGGCGATGCCAACCAATGGCAATGCCGGCGCCGCGCTCGCAGCCTATGCCAGCCGCGCCGGCATCAAGGCCACGATCTTCTGTCCGGAAGACACGCCGGGGGTGAACGTCAGCGAGATCGCGCTGCAGGGCGCCGCCGTCTATCGCGTCAACGGGCTGATCGACGACTGCGGCAAGATCGTCGCAGAAGGCAAGGCCACGGTCGGCTGGTTCGATACCTCGACCTTGAAGGAGCCGTACCGGATCGAGGGCAAGAAGACGATGGGCCTTGAGCTTGCCGAGCAGCTCGATTGGCAATTACCCGATGTGATCTTTTATCCGACCGGCGGAGGCACCGGCTTGATCGGAATGTGGAAAGCCTTCGCCGAGCTCGAGGCCGTTGGCTTCATCGGCAAAAAACGACCGCGCATGGTTGCGGTGCAGGCGGCCGGATGCGCGCCGATGGTGCGCGCCTTTGAGGACGGCGTCGAGCACGCGCCGCGCTGGGAAAACGCTCACACCATCGCCAGCGGCATTCGCGTGCCGCAGGCGGTCGGAGATTTCCTCATTCTACGGGCGGTGCGTGAAAGCAAAGGCTTCGCCATCGCAGTCGGCGACGGTGCAATCACGGCTGCGGTCGACGAGGTCGCGCGCAAGGAGGGCTTCCTGATGTGCCCGGAAGGCGGTGCGACCTATGCCGCCTACAAGCAGAGCCTGGCGGATGGCCGCGTCACCCGGCAGGAGCGAATCGTGCTGTTTAACTGCGCGAGCGCGCTGAAATATCCGCTGCCGGCGATCGAGCGCAGGCTCGACCGCACCAAACCGATCGATTACGCGGCCCTATAGCTATGGTTGCGAAACAAGCGCGAATTTTGGCCGTCCTTCCGCCAAAATCATAATGCTTCTAAAGTCCCGCTTATGATGCAAATCCGCTGATATTACGCGAGCGTCGCTGCGTTCGTTGCGTGACCTGAAAATTGCGCCGAAGGAGTCTTATGCCAATCGTATTCGTGATCGGACGTGTTGTGTTCGTGCTTTATTTTGTCTTTGCCGGGTTGCAAAGGCTGATGAATATCGCCGCCAGCGCCGATTTCTTTGCGCAAAAGTTTGTAATACCGGGCGCGCTTCTCACGCTGACCAGCCAGATCGAAAACATCGTCGGGCTGTCCACGCCGCAGATTCTGTCGGTATTTGCCGGCGCAATCGAACTCGCCGCCGGCCTGCTCATCGCGTTCAATGTCGGGACCCGCGCGATGGCCATGGTCCTTATCGTAATGACCGCGTTTGCGATCTATTACGGCAACGATTTCTGGCATATGGCGGACGGCCAGCGCGAGGACAATCTGGTCCAGGCCTTGCTGCAAGTCTCGCTGATTGGCGGGCTTTTGGTCTTTGTCTCGCTTGGATCGGCCCGCCCGATCGAACTTGATCGCCCCACTGACGTTTAGTCTAGTGAAGCTTGGTGCGCCGAACCTCTGTTAGGCCGCCGTAAGTCAATGCTGGGGCGGTAATTCGTACCATGAAGCAGCGCGGTAAGGTGTCATGAGTCTGCGCCGACGATTGGCGATTCTGGTCGGAATCGGCATGACGCCGCCGCTGCTGCTGGTGATGATCAGCACGGCGCGCTGGGAAGTCCATCACGAGGACGACTTGCGGAGCTCAGGCATCGCCGACGCACGGCTGTTGTCGACCGAGGTCACGCAGATCATTGACGGCAGCCGGGACATGATGACGGTCATGGCTAAGTTCCCCGGTGTCCCTGGCGACGAAACCGCATGTACCGCCTATTTCAAGTCGGTGGTCGATAGTCTGCCGATTTATCGCGAAGCCGCGATCATCGACAAGGACGGCAAATTCCATTGCTCGACCATCCCGATCCCTCCCGATCTCAACGTCAGGGACCGACCTTACTTTCGTGAGCCGCTGGCGACCGGCCAGTTCACCATCGGCACCTTCACCACCGGCCGCGTGACGCGCGAAAGCTCGATCCATCTGTCGATGCCGTATCAATCGCTCGATGGCAGCCTGTCGGGTGTGATGGTGCTGGTCCTCAATCCGGACAAGATGGGCCAGGATCTTGCCGCGTTGCCGTGGCACCCGCGCGACCGCGTTATCGTGGTCGATCGGAGCGGTAATTTAGTGCTCACATTCCCGCCGGGCGACACCAACGACGCGACGGCGATCGCCAGCGCGGTTTTCGCCAAAGCAAACTGGCGGGTGCCGGAATCGCTGAATATCGACGTGTTGCCGAACCATCCACAGATCGTCAGCGTCGCGCCGGTTGCGGTCGGCTCCGGCAGTCTGGGCGTGATGGTGGCGGTCGATCGCAACGCTGCCATGGCCGATGCCTGGAATTTTGCCGCGCGTAATCTGGCTGCGGCGCTGGCCACGATCTTGCTCGCCATTGCCGGCGCCTGGGTGGCGACGCATTTCCTCATCACGCGGCCGGTGCGCGCTCTGGTCGACGTGGCGCGCCGCCGCGAGGCCGGCGATGCGACGGCCCGGTTCCCGGAAATGCGGGCGACCAGCGAATTCGGGCAATTGAGCGCGTCGCTGTGGCGCATGTCGGCGCGCGTCGACGAGCTGCTGGCACAGAAAGCGCTGTTCCTGCGCGAGCTTCAGCACCGCGTCATGAACAGCCTCAATCTGCTGTCGAGCATGTTCGACATCCAGCGTCGCAAGAGCGAGACGTCGGAAGTTGCGCGCATCCAGCTCGCCAGCGCGCGCAATCGCGTCGTCGCGCTCGGCACGGTGTATCGGCACCTCTACAACAACGATGCGATCGACAATATCGAGGTCGGCGGTCTTCTGAGATTCGTCGGAACGGAAAGCGCCAACGCCTATGAAGGCCCAGTCAAGCTCGACATCGACGTCGACGTCGACCCCCTGCTGCTGTCGGGCACGAATGCCATATCACTGGCTATGCTCACACATGAGCTGATCATGAACGCGATCAAGCATGCCTACCAGGAAGGCGAAACCGGAACGGTGAATGTGAGCTTGAAGCGTCAGCCGGACGGCGGATTTCTTTACCGATTTGCCGATCACGGCCGCGGCTTGCCTGACGACTTCAAGATCGAGAAGTCCGATTCGCTTGGCGTTATCATGATCACGGCGACGGCGCGGCAGTTGGGCGGCAAGTTGACGATCAATCATCTGTCGCCCGGCACGGAATTCTTGCTGGAACTGCCGGCGAATATTCAAGAGTCTGAAAAGTAGCGGGACGCGGCTGGATCAGCGGCGTGACTTGTTGTCCGATGGCTCGGGTTTGGCCGCCGACTCCTCAAGCTGATGCAGCAGGTCGCTGAATTGATTGGGGACGCCCTGTTTCACAACCTCGTCGTACATCGTCCGCAGATGCTGTCCAATCTTGAACTGGATGTCGCGACCCAAACTCACAACCTTTTCGTCCTGAATCGTTCGAGAGCCTTTATCCGAAGGCCAACCCCCTCCGCCGTTATTAGTTGCCATTAATCCCATCCCCGAATCGACCTCAGGTTCGATTCGATCGCAGCCGGCCGTCTTTGAGGGCAACCTGTTACAGAATCAACCCAATTTGGCTCAATGCGTTCCCCAACCCGTGGAACTTTTTTCCGGTATAGGCATTGGAATGGGTTAAAGTCCAGCAGTGGGGAGGTTCTAGATGTCGGTTTCCCAGCAAGTTGCAGCCTTTTTACCGCTCTTGCGGCGCTATGCGCGAGCCCTCACGGGCAGCCAAGCGTCGGGGGATGCCTATGTCGCCGCGACGATCCAGGCCATGATCGAGGATCCCGGCCTCGCCAAGACCGGCGCCAGCTCAAAAGTGGCGCTTTATCGGCTGTTCAGCAAAATCTGGAATTCGGTGTCGCTCAATACGACGACCGGGCCAAGAGCGGTGGTCCTTCCCGCCGACCAGCATTTGAGCCGGATCACGCCACTGCCGCGGCAGGCGTTTTTGTTGATGTCGCTTGAAGGCTTTTCCGAAACCGACGCCGCCGAAATCCTCGACATCGATGTCGCGGCGCTGCGCGATCACGTCGCCGAGTCCGGCCGCGAATTGGCAGCCGAGATCGCGACCGAGGTGTTGATTATCGAGGACGAGTCGCTGATCGCCAAGGATTTGGAAGGCCTCGTGGAAAGCCTCGGCCACACGGTTCTTGGCGTGGCCCGCACCCGAACGGAAGCCGTCAGTCTCGCCAAGAACGCCAAGCCGGGCCTTATCCTGGCAGACATCCAGCTTGCCGATGGCAGTTCCGGCCTCGACGCGGTCAACGACCTCTTGAAGACGTTCGAGGTGCCGGTGATCTTCATCACCGCCTATCCCGAGCGCTTCCTCACCGGCGAGCGCCCGGAACCGGCGTTCCTGATCGCCAAGCCGTTCCAGCCGGCGACCGTGTCCGCCGTCATCAGCCAGGCGCTGTTTTTCGAGCGCAAGGCCCGCCACGCCCCCAAGCGCGCCACGGCGTAACGGGCAATCGCTGAACGTTCTGCGTTAAACCTGCTCGGCGTTGAGGTAGGCAAACCTCGCGCCACAAAATGCGCAGATCAGTCCGAGGCCGAGCGCGGCGAGGCTAGCGATCACGTCTATCGTACCGCCGACCGAACCGGTCTTGCTGAGGAGGCCCGCGGCGGTGCAGACCACCACAACGACGGCGATCAGAAAGCGGCGCGCCAGCCGATAAATGATGTCACGCTCGCGAGCCGCTGCGATCAGATAACTGCCCGCCGCCCAGCCGCCGATGAAGCCGGCCGCCGCCACCGCCCACCAGGCCAGCGCCGACACGAGCTGCTGGCGGCTCGACGGAGCTCCATCGCGCAACACCGCGTCGAGCCCGAGCCCAAACGCCGTGAGTAAAATATGCACGGTGAGCGCTGCGAACACGCCACAAGCGATGGCGGCGGCGTAATGCAGTCGGCGAAGTGCGTCGGAGTCCATCGGCTGTGCGGTCGTGGGGCCTCTGACTTGATTTAGCCACACGAATCGCTGCGGGGTAAGGCCGCCACGAACATGGTTTGGGCCTTTATGCCGATGCGCGCCTTGCAGTGTTTTTATTGCCGTTGTGCACTCGAACTTGTCGAGGTCGGCAATGGCCGCGCCATGGTGGTCTGCGTGACCTGCGAGGCCGTCGGCAACAGGCACGAAGTCGCCTCGGGGCGGCGCCTGAGCCCCGTGGCGAAGCTGCGGCGCCGGCGGTCTAGCGCGGCCGCGCCTTCAAGAACTCGTTGAATTCCCGCTCGAGGGCTTCGAGCCCGGCCCGCCGCGCGGGGGTCAGCAGGTTTTCGCTCTCATCGTGGGTGCCGTCTTTACGCTGCTCGCCTTCACCTGGCCGGTAGTCGATCGTCTCGATGCGCATGAGCAACCCCCCTTGGGTCAAGGCGAAGAGATAGCTGAGTCGCCGAGTCTGTGGATAACCCTGACCTCGATTTCGTACCGTTGTTGCATTCCGGCGACAGATCGAGCCGGCGTGCTGCGATGCG
>Ga0265325_10003453_pt1 | contig 10312 bp, 10 predicted proteins | sample 41420metaG_FD_202090 | JGI IMG/M metagenome (GOLD analysis project Ga0265325, IMG submission 202090) | Rhizosphere microbial communities from Carex aquatilis grown in University of Washington, Seatle, WA, United States - 4-14-20 metaG | ecosystem: Host-associated > Plants > Roots > Rhizosphere...
CTTCGAGCGGCCCGGCCCTGCCGCTGGCGATGCGCGCATCCGCGGCCCGCGCCATGGCGTGAGCGCGCTCCGGCGTTTCCAGGACAAAGGCATTCAGCGCGCGCGCCTTCTCCATCGCCGCGAGATGGGCGTCGGCGAGCTCGGCCGCGGAAAAAACCTTCTTCGCCAGTCCGGCGCGGGCCTGCGCGAGCGTCAGGGATGTCAACTCAGCCATCGCCTACTCGACCACCTTGGGCACCAGGAAATAGCCGTCCTGGGTCGCCGGTGCGTTGGCAAGAATGGCGTCGGCATTGTCGCCGTCGGTGACGGCGTCGACGCGCTTTTTCATCTCCATCGGCGTTACAGAAGTCATCGGTTCGACACCTTCGACATTGACTTCGGATAATTGCTCGACGAAGGCGAGCATCGCATTGAGCTCTCCCCGCAAATGCTCGATCTCATCGTCGGCGACGGCAATACGCGCGAGACGCGCAATGCGGCGGACGGTGGCGGCGTCAACGGACATGGAATTTCGCTTGGGCTTTCGGGCGAACGCGGTGCTGCGCTATAGCAGACGGCCAAATTCCGGCGCAATCACCGCCACGCACGTTTATACGACGCTCCTGCCCCGGTCGACATGACGATGATGGGTGCAAAGCCCCTCACGATGCAAGCGCCAGATGTTGCGCCCAGATGTGCGCCATTGGCCGGTCCGGCCTTGCGTGCTACGGCTCGCCGATGGCTGTCATTCTGCCGCTCGAACAGGCCGCGCAGGTCTTCGCGCCGCGCGGAACCCTGATCGGCCTCGACCTTGGTGAAAAGACCATCGGCGTCGCATCGAGCGATCCGGATCGGCGACTGGCCACCGGCGTCGAAACCGTTGCGCGCAGCAAATTCACAGCGGATGCGATGCGCCTCACGGCGCTCGCCGCCGAGCGTCATGCGACCGGTTTTGTTTTGGGCCTGCCGATCAACATGGATGGCAGCGAAGGTCCGCGTGCTCAGGCCACCCGCGCTTTCGCGCGCAATCTGGCGAAACTCACCGACTTGCCGATCGCGTTATGGGACGAACGGCTGTCCACCGCCGCGGTCGAACGTGATCTGATCGCCGCCGATGTCAGCCGCGCCAAGCGGGCCGCCATCATCGATCAGCACGCCGCGGCGTACATACTCCAGGGCGCGCTCGATCGCCTTCAGCGCATTCAGCAGGGCCGCCAGTAGCCGTAATTCCGGCTGCTATCGGTATCGACCCAGCACTGCCGCACCGGGGCGCCCGGCGCCAGCGGCGGAGCACCGTAAACCACCGCGGGCGGACCGTAATAATACGGAGCCGCAAGCGCGCTTCCGACCACCGCGCCGGTCACAACGCCGGCCCCGACATAGCCGGGCCAACCCCAACCCCAACCGCGCCGATAGCCGCCCCAATATCTGCCGCCGCGATAATATCGCCACTGGACGCTGGTGGGACCGCCTGAGACGGCGGAGTTAACCGCCGCAACGCCGGTCGGGACAGGCGCCGCGTACGCCGGCAGGGCAAAACCCATCGCCGCCGCCAGAGCAATGCCGAGCGTCGTCGCCGCGAATGGAAATGCCCTGGTGGTCATGAGTGATTCTCCCGATGAACTGATGATCGCATCATTTTGGCGCCCGCCGATGAACAAGCTCTGAACGACATGCTGACGCAAAAGAGCGGGCTTTCGCCCGCCCTTTTAACTTTTTAACTTTCAGCCGTGCGATTATCGGTCTTTGGTTTCAGTCACGGTGTTATTCACATAACCGGGGCCGCGATAGATTTCTCGCTGCCGGTAATACCCATAACCTGGCGCGGGCGCGTAGGCATAAGCGCCATAGGCCGGGCCGTTATAGTAGGCGTAGCCCGGGCCGTAGTAGCCGTACCCTGGACCGTAATACGAGTTCGCCGCCGCCGCGCCAACCACGGCGCCGGCCACGAACCCCGCTCCGACCGCGCAACCGTAACAGCGCGCCTGGCTCGGTGTCGCCGCCATCGTGGCGGCCGCCAAAACAGTGGCCGCGATCGCGCTCGTCCTTAAAAAGGTATTCATATTTGCCTCCTTGGCTGTTCTCGTTGACAACACGCGCAAGCGGTCGGACGTTCCATTGAGGCGCATGAAACCGCATCGGCGGCGTTCACAAAGAATTCAATCGGTCTCGATTAGCCCGGCAATGCCCGTTGGAGCACCTTTGCGGTCATGATTGGCGACAATGCGGAACCGAAATTGGAACCGCGCCGGCCGAATTGAGAGGACGCAAAGCCATCGGCGATCTCGGAGGGCGCGTGGGCTTGCAGCGCTGCGGCGGCGGCCAATAGCGCCAGCTGTTCGACCGCATAGCGCGCATGCGCTTCCCCTTCGGCACCAGCCAGTGCCTTGGCGATCTGGCTGCAAACCTCCCGCGCGCCCGGCAAAGTCGCAGCCGCTTTGCCAAGCGCCGCGATCACGTTCTGCGCCGCCTCTGCGTCGCGCGACAGCGCGCGCAAAACGTCGAGACACATAACATTGCCGGAGCCTTCCCAGATCGCATTCACCGGCGCCTCGCGATAAAGCCGCGGCAATAGGCTGTCCTCGACGTAGCCGTTGCCACCAAGGCACTCCATCGTCTCGTAGATGAAGGCCGGGGCTTTTTTGCAGACCCAGTATTTCACCACGGGCGTCATCAGGCGGGCATAGGCCGCTTCAGCCGTATCGGTGCCGGCGTGATCCAAGGCGCGACACAGCCGCATGACCAGCGCGATGCTCCCCTCCATCGTCAGTGCCAGGTCGGCCAGCACGGCGCGCATCATCGGCTGGTCGGCGAGCTTTTTCTGAAACACCGTGCGATACCGCGCGTGATGGATCGCCTGCGCCAGACCCATCCGCATGATCCCCGCCGAAGCGACGGCGCAATCGAGCCGCGTCAACTGAACCATTTCGATGATGGTGCGGATGCCGGCGCCTTCCGCTCCGACACGTTGCGCGTAGGCGTCGACGAATTCGACTTCCGATGACGCGTTTGATTTGTTGCCGAGCTTGTTCTTCAGCCGCTGGAACCGCAGACCGTTGACACGGCCGTCCGGCCGGAAGCGCGGCATGAAGAAACAGCTGAGCCCGCCCTGCGCCTGGGCCAGCACCAGGAACGCGTCCGACATCGGCGCCGACATGAACCATTTATGGCCGGTGATCGAATAGCCGTCGGCCGTCCGCGTCGCGCGCGTCGTGTTGGTGCGCACATCGGTGCCGCCCTGCTTTTCGGTCATGCCCATGCCAATCGTGACGGCGGACTTTTGCCACCAGGGCCGGAAGCTCGCATCGTACTCATGCGCGCATATTTTCGGCATCAGACTCTCGACCAGCGCAGGTTCCGAGGCCAGGGCGCCAACCGCGGCGCGTGTCATAGTGATCGGACACATGTGGCCGTTCTCGATCTGCGCCACCATGTAAAAGCGGGCGGCGCGCGCCACTTCGGCGGGCGCCGGCGCGCGCGTACCATCGGGCCGCCACGTCATGCTGTGCAGCCCGGCCCGCATGCTCTCGGCCATGAAGCGGTGATAGGCCGGATGAAATTCGACGACGTCGAGCCGGCGGCCTTTGGCATCAAAGGTCTTGAGCTGCGGCGGATTGTCGTTGGCGAGCCTGCTCTGGTCCATCAGTTCGGCACTGCCCCAATGGCGGCCGAAGGCGGACAGCACGGAGGCCGGCTCGGCGCTGCCATTGGCCGCCAGCGCCTCCCGTAACGGCTGGTCGGCGGCAAACAGGTCGACGTCCTCATACGCCGGCGACTGGTTGATAACCTCGTCGGTATCGTGCCCGGTCATAGTCCGCACCTCGGCGACTCAGTTGTCTGAACGCCGCATTAACCTAGCAATGGCTGCAATCTTATCCACTGGCACCGACTCCCCCCGAACGGCGCTTGCCGCAACCGGCTCCGGCTCGTATAGGAGTGCCTTTAATGAACATTGCGCCGCCATCGTCCTTCGTCCTCAACCGCCGTCACTTGTTGGGGATCGAGGGCCTTTCCGCGGCGGAAATCTCCGGCCTGCTCGACCTGGCGGAAGAATTCGTCGAACTCAATCGCCAGATCGAGAAAAAACGCGCCTCGCTGCGCGGCCGCACCCAAATCAACCTGTTCTTCGAAGTCTCGACGCGCACCCAGGCCTCGTTCGAGCTGGCCGGCAAGCGACTTGGTGCCGACGTCATGAACATGTCGGCGAGCTCATCGTCGATGCGCAAGGGCGAGACGCTGATCGATACCGCGATCACGCTCAACGCCATGCATCCCGATCTCATCGTCGTCCGCCATCACGCCTCCGGAGCGGTGGAACTGCTGGCGAATAAAGTGGATTGCTCGGTGGTCAATGCCGGCGACGGCGCGCACGAGCATCCGACCCAGGCGCTGCTCGATGGCCTCACCATCCGCCGCAACAAGGGCCGGATCGAAGGGCTGCTGGTCGCGATCTGCGGCGACATCGCCCATTCGCGCGTCGCGCGTTCCAACATCATCCTGCTCAACGCAATGGGTGCGCGGGTGCGCGTCGTCGCGCCGTCAACCTTGCTGCCGACCGGCATCGAACGCATGGGCGTCGAAGTGGCGCGCGACATGCGCGAGGGTCTGGCCGATGCCGACATCGTCATGATGCTGCGCCTGCAGAAGGAGCGCATGAACGGCTCCTACGTGCCGTCAATGTCGGAATATTTTCATTTTTTCGGGCTCGACGCCAAGAAGCTTGCCTACGCCAAACGCGACGCCATGGTCATGCATCCGGGCCCGATGAACCGCGGCGTCGAAATCGACTCCGCGGTCGCCGACGGCGTCCAATCGCTGATCCGAGAACAGGTCGAGATGGGGGTCGCGGTGCGCATGGCCGTGCTGGAAGCGCTGTCGCGGAATTTGCCGAACGCATGATGTTATCCGACCGCCGACCGATCCTGCTTGCCAATGCGCGGATCATCGATCCGTCGCGCAACTTCGATATTCACGGCGATCTGCTGATTGCCGACGGCCAGATCCGCGAAGCCAAGCGCGGCATCGGCGCCGCTGGCGTGCCGGAAGGCACCGAGGTGATCGACTGCCGCGGCAAGATCGTCGCGCCGGGCCTGATCGATATGCGCGCCTTCATCGGTGAGCCGGGCGCCGGCCATCGCGAGACGCTGGCGACGGCGAGCGAAGCCGCCGCGGCCGGCGGCGTCACGACCATCATCTGCCAGCCCGACACCTCGCCCGCGATCGACGATCCGGCAACGGTCGACTTCGTGCTGCGGCGCGCCCGCGACACCGCCATCGTCCATGTCCATCCCATGGCAGCTTTGACTAAGGGCCTCGCCGGCGAGGAGATGACCGAGATCGGCCTGTTGAAGGCCGCCGGCGCGGTCGCGTTCACCGATGGCGCAAAGAGCATCACCAATGCGCAAGTGCTGCGCCGCGCCCTGACTTATGCCGGCGATTTCGACGCCCTGATCGTGCACCACACCGAGGATCCCAATCTGGTCGGTGACGGCGTCATGAATGAAAGCGAGTTTGCAACCCGGCTGGGTCTGCTCGGCGTTCCGAAGGCGGCTGAAACGCTCATGCTCGAACGCGACCTGCGGCTCGTCTCACTGTCCGGCGGCCGTTACCACGCCGCATCGATTACCTGCGCCGAGTCGCTCGAGGTCCTGCGCCGCGCCAAAGAGGCCGGACTGAACGTCAGCGCGTCGGCCTCGATCAATCACATCACGCTCAACGAAAATGACGTGGGGCCGTACCGGACCTTTCTGAAAGTCTCGCCGCCCCTGCGCGCCGAGGACGACCGCAAATTTTTGGTCGACGCCGTCAAGAGCGGCCTCATCGACGTCGTCATGTCAGATCACAACCCCCAGGACGTCGAGACCAAGCGCCTGCCCTTCGCCGAAGCCGCGGCGGGCGCGATTGGGCTTGAAACCATGCTCAGCGCCGGACTGCGGCTCGTCCACAATGGCGAGATTGACCTCATGGCGCTGCTGCGCGCGGCCTCGACCCGACCGGCCGAACTGCTCGGACTGCCCGGCGGCACATTGAAAAACGGCGCGCCCGCCGACGTGATTGTCGTTGATGCCGACGTGCCCTGGGTTCTGGATCCTGCCGACCTGAAATCGAAATGCAAGAACACGCCGTTCGACGAGGCGCGCATGCAGGGCCGCGTGGTGCGTACGATCGTGACCGGCCGCACCGTCTACGAGCATCTTTAGCCATGCTGCCGCCTCTTGCCGCGGATGGCATCGCGCTTGGCCTCGGCTACCTGTTCGGCTCGGTTCCATTCGGATTGTTGCTGACGCAGCTGACCGGTGGCCCCGACATTCGCAGCATCGGCTCCGGCAATATTGGCGCGACCAACGTGCTGCGCACCGGCAAGCGCGGGCTCGCCGCGGCGACGCTGCTGTGTGACATTCTCAAGGGCACGGCGGCCGTTGGTGTTGCGATGTGGCTGTTTGGGCGCGACGCCGCTCTGCTCGCCGGCCTCGCCGCATTTCTCGGCCATCTGTTTCCGGTCTGGCTCAAGTTCAAAGGTGGTAAGGGTGTCGCGACCTATATCGGCGTCCTGCTCGGTCTTGCGTGGCCATTCGCGCTGCTGTTTGGCGTCATCTGGCTGGCGGTCGCGGCCGCGAGCCGCTACTCCTCGCTCGCCGCCCTGATCGCGAGCGCCCTGATGCCGCCTGCCTTGTGGCTGCGCGCCGCGCCGGATGTTGCCGCGCTGTTTGGGATCCTCACGGTTTTGATATGGATCATGCACCGCGGCAACATTGCGCGCTTGCTCAACGGCAGCGAAGGCAGGATCGGCGCCAAGCCGGCGCCTTGACCCGATTGTGTCGCCGCGGCGGCTGGGCGATGCTATCGCACTCAAGGGGGGCAAGCATTGAATGGCGGCGTGCGACTGAGCGATGAGCAAAAGCTCGACTGGCTGCGGCTAATCCGCAGCGACAATGTAGGCCCTCGTACGTTTCGCGACCTTGTCAATCATTGCGGCGGGGCACGGCAGGCGCTTGATGCACTGCCCGCTCTGGCGCGGCGCGGCGGCGCGCCAGGTCCGGCACGCGTGTTCGCGCGCGAGGCGGTCGAGCGGGAATTCACCGCTGTCCAGTCGCGCGGTGGCCGTTTCATCGCGCTGGGCGAACCGGACTACCCGCAGCGCCTGCAAATGATCGACGACGCGCCGCCACTGATCACGATACGCGGCAATCCCGACTCATTCGTGCGTCCGATGGTGGCGGTGGTCGGTTCGCGCAACGCATCCGCGGCGGGCGCCAAATTTGCCGAAAAAATCGCGCGCGAACTCGGCCAGGCCGGCTTTACGACGGTCTCCGGCCTGGCGCGCGGCATCGACGCCGCGGCGCATCGCGGCAGTCTCGCCAGCGGCACTGTCGCCGTGCTCGCGGGCGGCCACAATTGCATCTATCCGGCAGAGCACGATGGCCTGCTCGAAAGCATCCTGCCGAACGGCGCCGCGATTTCCGAAATGCCGCTCGACTGGGAGCCGCGAGCCCGCGACTTTCCACGACGCAATCGATTGATCTCCGGCCTTTCGGCTGGAGTGATTATTGTCGAAGCGGCACGCCGATCCGGCTCGCTGATCACGGCGCGGTTCGCCGGTGAGCAAGGCCGCGAAGTCTTCGCGGTTCCGGGGTCGCCACTCGATCCGCGGGCGGAGGGCACCAATGGCCTGCTCAAACAGGGCGCGACGCTGGTGACGGAAGCGGCCGACGTCATTGCCGCGCTCGAGCCGATCCTCGGTCGCAGCATATCGCTGCCGGTCGAGGAGCCTGAAGCGCCGCGATCCGGCGGCGGCGAGCCGGGCGAAGACGAACGCAGCCGAATCATCAGCCTTCTTGGCCCCACTCCGGTCGCAATCGACGATTTAGTGCGGCAGTCAAACAGCTCGCCGGCAATCGTGCGGACGATCCTGCTCGAAATCGAACTGGCCGGCAGGCTCGAACGGCACGGCGGCACTTTGGTATCGCTGTTGTAGTCTCTGCGCGATTCGACACAAGGAGAGCCGATGCTGGTTCGCTGGTTATCCGTAATTGCGCTGACGTTTTTGACCCTGACGCCGCTCGCGCGCGCGCAAGACAAACCGCAGCAAAGCTTCGCGGCATTTCTCGATGCGCTGTGGATCGACGCCAAAGCCAAGGGCATTACCCGGGCGACCTTCGACCTCGCCTTCAACGGCCTCACGCCTGACGAGCGCGTCAGCAAGGCCATCAAGCGCCAGCCGGAATACGGCAAGCCATTCGGCGACTATGTCAACTCGATCGCGAATGCGAGACGGATCGCCGAAGGCCAACGCAAGGCCGCCGAATGGAAGGCGACATTCGATGCCGTCGAGAAGAGGTTCAAGGTCGACCGCTGGATCATCATCGCGATCTGGGGGATCGAGACCGACTTCGGCAATGGCAAGGATTATTGGGACGTGTTCCGCTCGATCGCGACCGTCGCCTATGTCGGTTATCGCGTCCCCTATTTCCGCAATGAGCTGCTCGTCGCTCTCAAGATCCTGCAGGACGATCACATCGAGCGCAGCAAGATGGTGAGCTCCTGGGCCGGCGCGATGGGTCAGACTCAATTCATGCCGTCGAATTACGTCGACTACGCGATCGATTTTTCCGGCGATGGCAAAGCCGACATCTGGAACAATGTCCCGGACGTCCTGGGATCGACCGGCAATTACCTGCAGAAATTCAAATGGGACGCGAGCCTGCCCTGGGGTTTTGAGGTCCTGCTGCCGGAGACATTCGATTATCGAAAAAGCCGCGCTTCGTTCGCGGATTGGAGCAAGCTCGGCCTGCGGCGCGCGAACGGCGAGCCGTTTCCCGCACTAGGTGACGGCATCCTGTTTTTTCCGAGCGGCGCCAAGGGCCCAGCCTTCATCGTGACCAAGAATTTCGACGTGCTGAAGGAGTATAACAACTCCGACGCCTATGCCGTCGCGGTCGGCCATCTCGCCGATCGTGCGCGCGGCGGCCCGCCGATCCGCACGCCCTGGCCCTCGGACGATCACCAACTGTCGCGCGACGCGCGCATCGCCTTGCAAAAGAAGCTCGCTGAACTCGGTTACAAGGTGAATGAATTCGAAGGCCACGTCGATTTCGATCTGCGCGACAATATTCGCAGCGAGCAGATCAAATTCGGCATGGTGCCGGACGGCACGCCGACGACGCTGCTGCTTGAAAAGCTTGGAATGGCTGTGACACGGTGACGATCAACGTGGCTCGGCCCGTTCGACCCGGTCCGTCTGATTTTCGGCTTCGAGGCGTACCATATCGAGGAGGTAGCCGAGTGTGTCGAGGCCATGCTGCCGCGCCATTGTGGCGAGGTCGGCTGACATCGTTGCCACGTAACTGGCGACTCCGGCCGGATCGCCGATTGGCCTGCCGGGGGATGGCGCCGTTGGATGCCCGAACAGCTTGTCGTGAGTGACCACGGCAACAATATACCATTGCGAGATTTAATTCAATTATACACTTCATGGTTGTACAACGTCGCGTCTCTCTGACGCCCTATTTCGGTGGTCTTAGGCGTGTCGGAGGGGAGCTGATTTGACAGGCCGGGTTGCCTTCCCCATGTTCCGAACGAATCCCGAGCCTGATTCCGCCCCTCATGTTGCGGCGCTTGGCAGATAACCCATTGGAAATGCATGAATATCGTCGTGGTTGAATCGCCTTCCAAGGCGAAGACGATCAACAAATATCTGGGCCCCAACTATGAGGTGCTCGCCTCCTTTGGCCATGTCCGTGACCTGCCTGCCAAGGATGGCTCGGTCGATCCGGAGGCCGGGTTTCGAATGCTATGGGAGGTCGACTCCCAATCGCAGAAACGGCTCAACGACATCGCCAGGGCGCTCAAGGGTGCCGACAAGCTGATCCTCGCCACCGACCCGGATCGCGAGGGCGAGGCGATCTCCTGGCATGTCCTGGAAGTCCTGAAGGACAGCAAAGCCCTGACCGACCAGGCTGTCGAGCGGGTCGTGTTCAATGCCATCACCAAGCAGTCGGTCAGCGAGGCGATGAAGCATCCCCGCAAGATCGACGAGGCGCTGGTCGATGCCTATCGCGCCCGCCGCGCGCTCGACTATCTGTTCGGTTTTACGCTGTCGCCGGTACTGTGGCGCAAGCTGCCCGGCGCGCGCTCGGCCGGCCGCGTGCAATCGGTAGCGTTGCGCCTGGTTTGCGACCGCGAGCTCGAAATCGAGAAATTCGTCGCCAAGGAATACTGGTCGATCATCGCCAAGCTCGCGACGCCGCGCAATGAAGTGTTCGAGGCGCGTCTGGTCGGCGCCGACGGCCAGAAAATTCAGCGGCTCGACATCGGCTCGGGTGCCGAGGCCGAA
>Ga0265325_10003454_pt1 | contig 10310 bp, 8 predicted proteins | sample 41420metaG_FD_202090 | JGI IMG/M metagenome (GOLD analysis project Ga0265325, IMG submission 202090) | Rhizosphere microbial communities from Carex aquatilis grown in University of Washington, Seatle, WA, United States - 4-14-20 metaG | ecosystem: Host-associated > Plants > Roots > Rhizosphere >...
GAAATTCACGCCGCAGGCCGGCGCATTCGGTGCGCTGAGCAGCCAGCGGCCGGTCATGTCGACTTTCGGCGTTTCCGGCTTGTCGGTGATCGAGCCCGACAGCGAGCCCGCGCAATTCGCCAGCACCAGCGCGAGGCCGAGCGCAGCCGCACCCGCCAGATGGCGATGATCGGTACGGCTGGTGTATCTCATCGCATGGTCGGAATGGAGAACTCGGCGCCTTCCTTGGTGCCGGAAGGCCAGCGCGAAGTCACGGTCTTGGTCTTGGTATAGAAGCGCACCGAATCCGGTCCGTGCTGATTGAGGTCGCCAAAGCCGGAGCGTTTCCAGCCTCCGAATGTGTAATAGGCGAGCGGCACCGGAATGGCAAAATTAATGCCGACCATGCCGACCTCGACGCGGTTGGCGAAATCGCGCGCGGTGTCGCCATCGCGCGTGAAGATGGCGACGCCATTGCCGTATTCATGCTCGGACGGCAATCGCACCGCCTCCGCGTAGTCCTTGGCGCGCACCACCGACAGCACGGGTCCGAAGATCTCTTCCTTGTAGATCGTCATGTCCGGCGTGACATTGTCGAACAGGCAGCCGCCGATGAAGTTGCCGTTCTCATAGCCCTGCAATTTGAAGCCGCGGCCGTCGACCACGAGGTCGGCGCCTTCCTTGACGCCGGTGTCGATATAGCCGCGCACCTTGTTGAGCAGTTGGCGCGTGACCATCGGGCCGTAATCGGCCTGCGGGTCGGTCGAGGTGCCGATCTTCAGGGCCTCGACGCGCGGGATCAGTTTCTCAACCAGAGCATCGGCGGTCTTCTTGCCGACAGGGACCGCCACCGATACCGCCATGCAGCGCTCGCCGGCCGAGCCATAACCGGCGCCGATCAACGCATCGACCGCCTGATCCATGTCGGCATCCGGCATCACGATCATGTGGTTCTTGGCGCCGCCGAAGCATTGCACGCGCTTTCCATGGGCGCAGCCGGTCGCGTAGATGTATTCGGCGATCGCCGAGGAGCCGACAAAGCCGATCGCCTTGACGCGCGCGTCGGTGAGCAGCATATCGACCGCTTCCTTGTCGCCATTGACGACGTTGAGAATGCCGGGTGGTAAGCCGGCTTCGAGAAAGATCTCGGCAATGCGCATCGGCACTGACGGATCGCGCTCCGACGGCTTCAGAATGAACGCATTGCCGCAGGCGATCGCCGGCGCGCATTTCCAGAGCGGGATCATCGCCGGGAAATTGAACGGCGTGATCCCGGCGACGACGCCGAGCGGCTGGTGCATCGAGTAAAGATCGATGCCGGGACCGGCGGCTTCGGTGTATGCGCCCTTGAGCAGGTGCGGAATGCCGCAGGCGAATTCGGCGACTTCGACACCGCGCTGGATATCGCCCTTGGCGTCGGACAGCACCTTGCCGTGTTCGGACGACAACAGTCTCGCAAGACTGTCGTTTTCCCTCTGCATCAGTTCGAGAAACTTGAACATGACCCGCGCGCGGCGCTGCGGGTTGGTGGCGGCCCAGGCCGGCTGTGCCGCCTGGGCATTGGCGATAGCGCCCTCGACCTCGGCGCGGCTGGCCAGCGCCACCTTGGCCTGGACCTCGCCGGTATTGGGGTCGAACACATCGCCCTGGCGGCCAGCGCCCTTAACGGTCTTGCCGCCGATAAAATGGCCGATCTCACGCATGGCGCTCCTCCGCTTCGGTAAATTGCGATGGGCCGCCCCGAATTCACGGCCCTTTTGAATGACTTTTACAGCTTTTGCGGCGCCGGTCACCCCATTGGGGCTGCCGCAGCCGCGTTGTTTTCACGAAGGATTAGCCTTTACCGCCTCTTAACAGCGTCAGTCTAGGGTTGGGCCAGCAGCGCCGGTGGGTTGCGTTCGAGTGGGGTGGGGCGATGGATATCGCAACGAGTCTTGGCTTGTTGGCCGGCGTCGGCGTGACGTGCCTCGTCATCCTGATGGGTGGCGATCTGCATATGTTCGTCAGCGAGCATGCCGCGATCGTGATTTTCGGCGGCTGTTTCGCCGCCACGCTGATCCGCTTCCCATTATCGTCGATCTTCCACGGCGTGCCGCTCGGCGCCAAATTTGCGTTCACGATGCGCCGCATGACGCAGCGTGAACTTGTCGACGAACTGGCTGGCCTCGCCGAAATTGCGCGCAAGTCCGGCCCGGTCGGGCTTGAAAAGGTCGAGATCGACGACCCGTTTCTCGCCAAGGGCATCCGCTTCGTCGCCGACGGCTACGACGGCACCTTCATCCGTGACAATCTCGAGCGCGACCGCGACAACTTCCTGACGCATCTCGATGAAGGCCAGAAAATCTACCGCGCCATCGGCGACTGTGCGCCGGCATTCGGCATGATCGGCACGCTGATCGGCATGGTGCAGATGTTTGCCAATATGACCGATCCGTCGAAGCTTGGGCCGTTCATGGCCGGCGCGTTGCTGGCCACGTTCTACGGCGCGGCGGTCGCCAATCTTTTCTGTCTACCGCTGGCCGACAAGCTGCACCTCAAGCTGGTCGATGAGGAAATCAACCGCACGCTCATCATCGACGGCATCCTGATGATCCGTGAAGCCAAGAGTCCGACATTGGTGCGCGAAATGCTGTTGGCCTATCTGCCGGAGAAGCATCGCGGCGATGAAGAAGAGGAAGCCGAGGCAGTCGCCGCCTAGCCCGGCGTCGGGATCATCATGGCAAAACGTAAAGAAGCGCATGGCGGCGGCCACGGCTGGTTCGTTACCTTCGCCGACCTCATGGGACTCTTGGTCAGCTTCTTTGTGATGCTGGTCGCGTTCTCAACCCAGGATCAGGTCAAGCTGCGCATCGTCGCCGGCTCGATGCGCGACGCCTTTGGTGTGCAGGACCAGGTGCGATATTCCGGCATCATCGAAGTGGAAGGCTTGCCGACGCGGCCCAAGCTCAAGAACGCCGCAAAGATCAATCCGGAAGACGCCTCAGCGACGCCCTCACCCGACGACAACGACCGGCAACGGAATAATGGCGCCAGAATAGAGGCTGACCGCAAGTTTGCGCTGGCGTCGGCGTCGCTGCGCCAAGCGTTGCAAGACATGCCGGACATCACCGACGTCTCCAAGCACATCATGGTCGAGGACACCAAGCAGGGCCTCAATATCGAGATCGTCGACCAGGACGGCCGCTCGATGTTCGCCGACGGCGCCAAAGACCCCAATGAACGAACCCGCAAGGTCCTCCAGAAGCTGGCGCCCGCGCTCAAGGCCATGCCGTACAGGATTTCGATCACCGGCCACACCGCGTCGAGCCGGGTGCCGCCGTCGACGGATTATGGTCCATGGGAGCTTTCGGCGGATCGTGCCAACGCGGTGCGGCAAATCCTCGGCGCCCAGGGCGTACCCTCCGGCCATATCTTCATGGTGGCTGGCAAGGCCGATACCGAACCGCTTTTTCCGGATAACCCCTTCATGTCGCCGAACCGGCGCGTGACAATCACGATGATGCGTGAAGAGCCGCCGTTGCCTGCCGACTTCCAGCCTTGATTTTAAAGACATAGTGCGGCACTTCGCAGGCCCTAGATCGGCCGGATGGTGAAAAAGCGCCATATTTTCTGACGGTGACGGTGTATAAGGGCCGCCTTTTCCGCCCTTTGAGACGTTCTTTCCTGAATGACTGACGGCCCTCATCCCACCGGCACCCCGGACGCCGCGCCACCGGCCACGCCCTATGGTGCGAGCACCGGGTTGCTCGGCTTGGCGCTTGGCAGCGTCGGCGTCGTCTATGGCGATATCGGCACGAGCCCGCTCTACGCCTTCCGCGAAGCCGTCATCGCCGCCACGGACAATGGCCCCTTGACCGGGGACACCGTGCTCGGCGTGCTGTCGCTGATCCTGTGGGCCCTGATCATTACGGTTACGCTCAAATACGTGTTGCTGCTGCTGCGTGCCGACAATAACGGCGAGGGCGGCACCTTGTCGCTTACCGCGCTGGCCAGCCGCGCGCTCGGGCGCCGGACCGCGGTCGTGTTCGTGCTCGGCGTCATCGGCGCCTCGATGTTTCTCGGCGACAGCGTCATCACGCCGGCAATCTCGGTGCTGTCGGCGGTCGAGGGATTGAAGCTTGCCAATCCGGCGTTCGGCGACTATGTCGCGCCGCTGACCGTCATTGTTCTGATCGCGTTATTTGCGGCGCAGAGCCGCGGCACCGCCAAAGTGGCCGCACTGTTCGGTCCGATAATGGTGGTGTGGTTCGTCGCGATTGCAGTCGCCGGCGCGATGCATGTGTTCGACGATCCGCATGTCTTGCTGGCGATCAATCCGCTCTACGGCATTTCGTTTCTCTACGGTCACGGCCAGATCGGCCTGGTGACGCTCGGTGCGGTGTTTCTCGCCGTCACCGGCGGTGAGGCGCTTTATGCCGATCTCGGTCATTTCGGCCGCAAACCGATCCAGATGGCCTGGTTGTTCCTGGTGCTGCCCGCCTTGCTGATCAACTATTTCGGGCAGGGCGCCAAGGTGTTGGCCGACTCGTCCGCGATCGAAAATCCGTTTTACCGGCTGGTGCCGGACGCGCTGCTGCTGCCGATGATCGTACTGGCCACGGCGGCAACGGTCATTGCCAGCCAAGCCGTCATCACCGGCGCTTATTCGCTGGTGCACCAGGCGATTCAACTCGGTCTATTGCCACGGCTTGCGATCCTGCACACGTCGGCCTCGCATGTCGGCCAGATCTACATTCCGCGCGTGACGATTTCGCTGCTGGTCGGCGTGCTGCTGCTGGTCGGATTGTTCCGCACCTCGAGCGCGCTCGCTTCGGCCTATGGAATTGCGGTGGCGACCACGATGGTGGTCGATGGCTTGCTGGCCTTTATCGTGATCTGGAAATTGTGGAAGCTGAAAGTTTGGCAGGCGCTGCTTATTACCGTGCCGCTGAGCGTGGTCGATGTGACGTTCTTTTCGGCGAATCTGCTTAAGCTGTTCGAGGGTGCCTGGGCGCCGCTGTTGTTCGGCATGACCATGGTATTGCTGATCCTGACCTGGCGCCGGGGCACGCGGCTTCTGTCCGATAAGACGCGGCGCACCGAGGTGCCGCTCGATACGTTATTTCGCAGTCTTGAAAAAAGCCCACCTCATATCGTACCCGGCACTGCAGTGTTTCTCACCAGCGATCCGGATTTCGCGCCGACTGCGCTGCTGCACAATCTCAAGCACAACAAGGTGCTGCACGAGAATAATGTGGTCCTGACAGTCATCACCGCCGACATGCCCCGCGTTCCGGACGATAAGCGCGTTCGCATCACCCCAGTGTCGCCGCATTTCCGCAAGGTGGCATTGCGCTTCGGCTATATGGAGCAGCCCAACGTGCCGAAGGCGCTTGGCGTCGCGCGCAAGCTCGGCTGGCAGTTCGACATCATGTCGACGTCGTTCTTCGTCTCGCGCCGCGCGCTCAAGCCGGCAGCGAAATCCGGCATGCCGCGCTGGCAGGATCGGTTGTTCATTTCGCTCGCCCGCACCGCCAACGACGCCACCGACTATTTCCAGATCCCGACCGGGCGGGTGGTTGAGATCGGCACGCAGGTTACGATCTAACGCCTTCGCGTCTCAGCCTTGCAGCGAACGCGTAGTTCTTATCGTCGTCGCCTTAAGCTTTTGATTACACACTAGAAAATCCTAAAATCGGGTCGGCAAACTCGCATGTCTCGGTGTCGAGGGTTGCAGGAATGCCGGTTCCCGACATCAGCAGTCGGCGTTATACCGCGCAACTTTTGTTGCAATGCAACATCCAAGGCGACCTCCATGTCCGATATGTCCGCTGCCGCCGACCCGGCCAACTTTGCCGGTGCCGAGTCAGACACACATGCCCAAGCCGGTTTCTGGGGATTGACGCTCGGCAGCATCGGCGTCGTTTACGGCGATATCGGCACCAGCCCGCTCTATGCGATGCGGGAATCCGTGCTCGCCGCTGTCGGGCACAACAATCCGGCCAGCGAAATCGTGGTATTCGGTATTCTATCGCTCATCGTATGGGCGCTGCTGATCATCGTCACCGTCAAATATGTTCTCATCCTGCTGCGTGCTGACAATCACGGCGAGGGCGGCACGCTGGCCTTGATGGCGCTCGCACAACGCGCGGTGCGGCGCGGCGTACCGGTCATCATCATGCTCGGCATCATCAGCGGCGCGCTGTTCTATGGCGACGCCATTATCACGCCGGCCCTGTCGGTGCTCTCTGCAGTCGAAGGCCTCAAAATCATAACGCCGGCGTTCGACTCCTACGTCGTGCCGTTGACGGTCGTAATCCTGATCGTGTTGTTTGCCGTTCAGTCACGCGGGACCGCGAAAGTCGCAGCTTTCTTTGGACCGATCACGCTTGTTTGGTTCGCCGCCATCGCCACCGCCGGTCTGTGGCATATCGGGCAAAACCCCAGAGTGTTGCTTGCCATCAGCCCGCTTTACGGCATCGAATTTCTGCTCAATCACGGCATCATCGGATTTTATACGCTCGGCGCGGTATTTCTGGTCGTCACCGGCTCGGAAGCGCTCTATGCCGATCTTGGCCATTTTGGCCCGGGCCCGATCCGTTTCGCCTGGCTCGCCGTGGTGCTGCCCGCACTGGTGTTGAATTATCTTGGCCAGGGCGCTTTGGTGCTGGCCGATCCGAAGACAATCGAAAATCCGTTTTTCCTGCTTTATCCGCACTGGGCGCTGGTGCCGATGGTCGTTCTGGCGACCGCTGCCACCGTGATTGCAAGTCAGGCGGTCATCACCGGCGCCTATTCGCTGACGCGCCAGGCTATTCAGCTCGGCCTGTTGCCGCGCTTCGAAGTCCGTCACACGTCGGAGTCGACGTTCGGGCAAATTTACATGCCGCGCGTCAACATCCTGCTGCTGATCGGCGTATTGCTGCTGGTCGCGCTGTTCCGTTCGTCGGATGCGCTGGCGTCCGCCTATGGCATTGCCGTCACCGGCACTATGGTGGTGACGGCGATGATGGCTTTCGTCGTCATCTGGCGGGTGTGGCGCTGGCGCGCGATCTGGGCCGCGGCGCTGATCGTGCCGTTTCTGTTTATCGACCTGACTTTCCTCGCCGCCAATCTGCTTAAGGTCGTCGAGGGCGGCTGGATGCCGCTGGCGCTCGGTGCCACGGTCATGGTCGTGATGTATACCTGGCGGCGCGGCACAAGGCTGCTCGTCGCCAAGACGCGCAAGCAAGAAATCCCGCTCGCAGGCCTGGTCGCCTCGCTTGAGAAAAAACCACCGCAGCGGGTTGCCGGCACCGCGGTGTTTTTTACCAGCGATCCAAAATTCGCGCCGACCGCTTTGATGCACAGCCTCAAGCACTACAAGGTGCTGCACGAGAAGAACGTGATCCTCACCATCGAGACCGCGCCGACTCCGCGCGTTGCCGAGACAGCGCGCGTGCGCATCGAGCCGATCGGGCAGAGTTTTTCCCGCGTCGTTTTGCGCTTCGGCTTCATGGAGTCGCCGAACGTGCCAAAGGCGCTGGCGCTTGCGCGCAAGCTCGGCTGGACGTTCGACATCATGTCGACTTCGTTCTTTCTGTCGCGTCGCGCGCTGCGGCCGGCCGCGACTTCCGGCATGCCGCGCTGGCAAGATCGGCTGTTCATTTCACTGGCCCGCACCGCCAACGACGCCACGGACTATTTTCAGATTCCGACCGGGCGCGCGGTTGAGATCGGGACTCAGGTCACGATCTAGCCACGCGGTCAATTTCGGCTTGCTTTTGGCGCGAAACCCGGCATTTTCAACGGCAGCTGAGGAGTTGCGTCATGGACCGCGCCGATGAAGTGCACAATCTGACGCCGGAAGATGTCGCTCGCGGCGTCGAGGATGGCCGCATGTTGCTCGTCGACGTGCGTGAGCCAAACGAGACCGCGGTCGAAAGCTATCCGAATGCGGTGGTGGTGCCGCTCTCCAGTTTTGATCCGGCGCAAATACCCGATCCCGCCGGCAGGCAGGTGGTGTTCGCTTGCCGGTCCGGAAAACGCTCGGTGACCGCCTCGCTTCTCGCTCAGGATCGCGGCTATCATTATGACAGCCATCTCGCCGGCGGCATGCTGGCCTGGAAGGCGGCGGGACTGAAAACCATCGTCGGCTGACGGCGTCGCGGCGATTATAGTTTTCCCACGGGCCGCGGCTTGTGGCGCTGGGCCGGAGCGTCGGCCGGCCGCCAGCGCCGGTGCACCCACAGCCACTGGTCCGGGTATTCGCGAATCCAGCCTTCGACGACGGCGGTGATCGACTGCATCGTAGCCGCGGTATCGATGCTGCCATCGGCTGCGCGCACTGGCGGGATCGCCTCGGTCATTTCGACACGGAAGCGATTGCCGGGCAGGCGGATGACGCGCGTGCCGTGGATCGCGCAGTCGATTTGCCGCGCGAGCCGTGCGATCAACGGATTGGCGCGGGTGATCTGGCCAAAGAAGCGCACGTCGACTCCGTGCTTATAATATTGATCGACCAGCATACCGACGGTCTGGCCGGCAAGCAGAGCGTTGGCGAGCGCAAGCGGCGCCTCGATTCCTGACGGCATCAAATTGCCCATCGAACCGGCGCGGATGCGGACCACGGCATCGGCGACCGCCGGGACATTGGGCCGCCGATACAGGATCGTCGCCTCAATTCCGTAACGGTGTGCCACCAGCGCGGGCAACTCCCAATTGCCGACATGCGCGGCGAACAACAATGCCGGCTTGCCGGACGCGCGCAGCGCCTGAAACCGCGCCAGGGTCGCCTCGCTGTATTCGATGTCGCTCGGCCCCGGTATGGCCGGATCATGGATCTTGAGCCGATCGAGATGGGCGAAGTCAGCAGCAAAGCGGCCGAGATTGTCCCAGACGCCACGCAGGATCGTTTCGATCTCGTCCGGCGACTTTTCCGGGAAGGCGGCCTTGAGATTGGCGCGACCGATCTTGTGCTCGGGGAGCCAGGGGCCGATATGCCGCAAGAGCGGACCACAGACGTCAGCCAACCATTCCCGCCTGACCAGTCGCGCCGCGCGCAGGAAGCCGGCCGCAGTGTGGCCGGCGACTGCGTTTAAAAGCGCGATGCTCCAAATGCGCCAGAGCGGTGGTTTCCGTTTAGGACCCGTGGCCATTTAAAACGTGACGATAACTTTGCCGAACACCTTTCGGCTTTCGATACGCGCCAATCCGCGCTCGAACTCGGCGAGCGGGACTTCGAGGTCGATCACCGGGGTCAGGCCGTTCGCCATCTTGGCGAGGCTATCGCGGATATTTTGCAGCGTAGCGCCGAACGAGCCGAAGATTTTGTATTGCTGCTGGAACAGCTGCATCAAATTGAGCGTGACGCTCGGGCCTGCGGTCGATCCGCAAGTGACGAGGCGGCCACCGCGCTTGAGCACCAGCAGCGAGCCGTTGAAGCCCTCGCCGCCAACATGCTCGAACACGACGTCGACGCCCTTTTTGTTGGTGAGCTTGCGCGTCAACGTCTCGAAGCGCTCGGTGTTGTAGTTGATGACGTGATCGGCGCCCAGCGCCTTGGCTTTTGCGGCCTTTTCGTCGTCGCCGACGGTGGTAATGACCGTGCAGCCGACCGCCTTCGCCATCTTGATCGCGACGGTGCCGATGCCGGAGCCGCCGGCCTGCACCAGGATGGTTTCGCCGGGCCGCAGCTTGGCATTGTCGAACAGCATGTGCTGGACGGTGGCGAAGGCGATCGGCGCACAAGCCGCGTCCCGCAGGCTCACGCCGTTGGGCACCGGCACGACCAGGCGTGCCGGCATATTGACGAGATCGCGGGCAAAACCGTTGACATGAAAGCCCATGATGCCTGCGACATTCTCGCAGAGATTATCGCGGCCCTCGATACAGGCCTTGCAGACGCCGCAGGTCTTGCCGCCATACATCACGACCGGCTGGCCGACGCGGAAGCTCGTCACGTCCGGACCGAGCGCGGCGATCTCTCCCGAGGCCTCGACGCCAACGATCTGCGGCATTTGCCGCTTGGCGAAGGCCATGCCGCGAAAGCCCCAGAGATCGAGATGGTTGAGCGCCAGAGCCTTGACGCGTACCTGCACCTCGCCGGCTGCGGGCGGAGCGGGGGGCGCGACGTCACGCAGCTCGAGCTGGCGGTCGGCGATGAGCGTGAGCGCGCGCATGCGGTGCGTTAGCCCGGCTCGCGCGCCAACACCAGCGAGACGTTTTGACCGCCGAAGCCGAACGAGTTGGAAATCGCATATTTGACGCTGACGTCGCGCGCCACATTGGGCACCACGTCGAGCGGAATGGCCGGATCGGGCACGACATAATTGATGGTTGGCGGTAGCCGTCCATGTTCAAGCGTGAGCAGC
>Ga0265325_10003456_pt1 | contig 10309 bp, 9 predicted proteins | sample 41420metaG_FD_202090 | JGI IMG/M metagenome (GOLD analysis project Ga0265325, IMG submission 202090) | Rhizosphere microbial communities from Carex aquatilis grown in University of Washington, Seatle, WA, United States - 4-14-20 metaG | ecosystem: Host-associated > Plants > Roots > Rhizosphere >...
CCGGACGCGATGGCATACACGGCGCGACCATGGCGTCGGCCGAGTTCAGCGAGGACTCCGAGGAGAAACGCCCGACGGTGCAGGTCGGCGATCCGTTCACCGAGAAACTTCTCCTCGAAGCTTGTCTCGAACTGATGGCGACGGACGCGATCATCGCCATTCAGGACATGGGCGCGGCCGGCCTCACCTCATCCTCGGCCGAGATGGCGGACAAGGGCGGCAGCGGAATCGAGCTTGATCTCGACAAGGTGCCGCAGCGCGAAGCCAACATGACCGCCTACGACATGATGCTGTCGGAAAGCCAGGAGCGCATGCTCGCCGTGCTGAAGCCCGGCCGCGAGGCGCAGGCCGAGAAAATCTTCAGGAAATGGGAACTCGACTTCGCCGTGATCGGCATCACGACCGATACGCACCGCCTTGTCGTCAAGCACAAAGGTGAGATCGTCGCCGACATGCCGGTCACCGCGCTGTCCGACGAGGCGCCGCTCTACGACCGTCCGCATTCCAGGCGTGCGCCGGCCAGCGGAACGCCCTCATTCGACGCCTCGCGTCCCGTCATGGAGTCTCTCAGGAAGATTCTTGCCACCCCCGACATGTGCTCGCGCCGCTGGGTCTGGGAGCAGTATGACTACACGGTGATGGCCGACACGGTGCAGGTGCCCGGCGGCGACGCTGCCGTCGTGCGCGTGCACAACAGCAACAAGGGGCTCGCCATCACGACCGACGTGACGCCGCGCTACTGCAAGGCTGATTCTTATGAAGGCGCCAAGCAGGCGGTCGCCGAAGCCTGGCGCAACATCACGGCGGTGGGCGCAAAACCGCTCGCCGTCACGGACAATCTCAATTTCGGCAATCCACAAAAACCCGAGATCATGGGCGAAATCGTTTCGGCGGTTGACGGAATAGGCGACGCCTGCCGCGCTCTCGATTTCCCGGTGATCGGCGGCAACTGCTCGCTGTACAATGAAACCAACGGCGAAGGCATTTTGCCGACGCCTGCGATCGGCGGCGTTGGATTGATGGCCGATGTGCATCGGATGGCGACAATCGCCTTCAAGCGCGAAGGCGATGCGATCATCCTGGTCGGCGACACCAAGGGGCATCTTGGCCAATCGATCTATCTGCGCGAGATTGAGGGGCGCGAGGAAGGTCCATGCCCGCGCGTCGACCTCGCAGCAGAACGCCGCGACGGCGATTTTGTACGCAGGCTGATTGAAACCGGACGCGTCGATACGGTGCATGACATCTCCGACGGCGGGCTGCTCGTCGCCGTGGCAGAAATGGCGTTGGCGGGAAATATCGGCGCCGACATCGGCGTCGCCGGAACGCCCGAGGCCATTCCTTTCTTCTTCGGCGAGGACCAGGGCCGCTACCTGCTCACCGCACCACCCGAAGAAGCCGACAGGATCGAAGGTGAACTGCAGCATGCGGGCATCGTGCATGCGATCATCGGCAAGACGATCTCTGCGAAGGTCCTGCGGGTGGAACGCGAAGGCGAGCTCGCGCTGTCGACGCTGAGGACAGCGTATGAAAGCTGGTTCCCGAACTATATGTCGGGCGAAGAGATCCCGCCGACCAATTGAGGTTCCGTCATGGGCATGAAAGCCGAAGAGATCGAGAAATTCATCAAGGACGCGTTTCCCGACGCCGACGTGACGATGACCGATCTTGCAGGCGACGATAATCACTGGTCCGCCGTCGTCGTCTCCTCCGCATTCAAGGGCAAGACGCGCGTGCAGCAGCACCAGATGGTCTATGCCGCGCTCAAGGGCAACATGGGCGGCGTTCTGCATGCGCTGCAGTTGCAGACGCAGGCCAAGTAACGTCAGCCTCCCCGTCTCATGGCCCGCTTTTGCGGTCCGTGACTAGCTCGGCGGCGCAGAAGTAGTGCTTCAATCCTCCGACAAGATCGTGTCGCCCCACTTGGCCCTGCGCAAGACGGAATAGATATCGCGCTGGCGACTCGAGACAAACGCGCGCTGCAAGCCGCGCTCCGCGCAGAGCGACAGCGTGAGTCCGGCTTTGGTTTCCTCGGGCGGCGCGATAATTCGGGCCTGGTTACGGCGCTCGATCGGACGACGCGTCAGCGCAACGTAGGAATAGCGTTCATCCTCGAACGGGACGGACGCGCCTTTGACTTTCAGATGGTCGCGGCTGCGCGGCAGGCGTTGTGAGAAGTGGCACCAGTCCATACCCACGATGGGACATTCATGATCATGTGTGCAGGGGGCGAGCACATGCGCGCCTTCGCCGATCAGCAGTTTGCGGGCAGAACGGATGCGGGCGAATCCGGCCGGCGTGCCGGGCTCGATCATGACGAGAATTTCGTTCGTCATCGACCAGAGTTGCTCGATGACCTGAGGCAGCTTCGCTTCCGCAATTTCGGCCAGAACATAACCCGCCGCGACCAGGTCTGCGCGCGGCACTGCGGAGTTGACGAGATTCTGCGCCTGATAGATCGCATTGCCCAGAGCGGGCGATCCCGCCGCCAATGTCCTGGCCACGCGCAGAAAAGCCGGATTGGAATCCGTCATCGTGATCTTTGCGATGCTGCTCCAGCTTCCCACGGCGGCCCAGCTCGCGGTGCCCGGTCCGGCGCCAGCGTCGCTCAGAGACTTTGGCGCAAAATCCGGCGCAGCTTCCCGCACGGCATCAAAGACCGCCGATGCCACGGCATAAGTCGCGGGCAGGCGCGACAGGACATAAGCGACGACCGATATTTCGTCTGTGATCGTCCCCGCCGAACCGCCGCCGGAGCGGTAGACTTGCGAGATCACGGCTGCCCTTCCCGCCAGTTCCTTACGCGATACGCCCTCGAGAAGCGCGTCGGTTGCTGCCTTTAATGTTGGTGGAAGTGCCAGATTCATGGGCCTTTGTCGGCGGCATGGCTGATCCGCGCAAGGCCAAACCTTGACGCATTGCAGCATCGAGCTTAGATCAACGCCGACCGAACATTACGAGGGCGCCTCACGGCGCGACACAAAATGACAGACGTCCAGACCCGCATCGGCGAGGAAGTGAACAGCAACCCCGTCGTTCTTTTCATGAAGGGCACGCCCGTGTTTCCGCAATGCGGATTCTCCGCGGCGGTCGTGCAGATTCTTTCGCATCTGGGCGTGAAGTTCAAAGCGATCGACGTTCTCAAGGATCCGGAGATCCGCCAGGGCATCAAGGAATTCTCGAACTGGCCGACGATTCCCCAGCTTTATGTGAAGGGCGAGTTCGTGGGCGGCGCGGACATCATCCGCGAGATGTTCGAGAACGAAGAACTCGGCGCCTATTTCGCCGAGCACGGCATCGCGCTCGAGAACGCCTAGGCCAGTCCCGACCCCTTGATCACGTCAGCCAATGGCCGGCGCGGCGATGGCAGCGCCGGCTTTTCTGCGTAACCGAGGCGGAACGTGAATGTCGGCTGCCAGCCCGGCGCGTCGGCCATGTTCACGAGCGCATTCTGAAATATGTCCGGCCGGCCCAGCATCTCGTTGCGGTCGACACACTCGACGGGCTGGTTGAGCGGCTGCGCGGAGATGCCAAGCGCGGTCGCTGCGAGGTGCAGCCTTTGCCACGCGCGTCCGGCATTGATGGATTGCATCATGTCCAGCCGATCCTTCACCAGCAACACGCCTAGCACCGGCGCGCGCACCTGCGTATCGCGCGTGTTCGCGATCCAGTATTGATCCGTCGACCGTGGCGACTGATTGGGCATCATCTTGCCGAATACGGTGAGAAGCGGAGAGACGCCGGCCGCATCGATCGTGATGCCGTCGGGTTGCGCTTCCACCTCGCGCCGTCCGGTGCGCATCCAGTGCGCGCTGGCGAGCGACATGTCCGGATCATCGATGATCCGCTGCGTCGCTTCGACGATCAGAACGCCCATCTCGGCGCGCGCTTTTGGATCGACGATGAAGGCGACGCGCACATCGCTGCTTGACGCGAGATCGGCAAGCCCGCGCAGCACATTCGCCGCCAGCGGTTTTCCCAGATAGACGCCACGGTTGGTGTGTCGATCGGGAATGGCTTCGAACAGGGGATCACGCGCCGGTGCGCCCGGATCCATCGTGATGTGTGCGACGGCGACCGGTTCAGGTCCGGGCGAAATCTTCAAACGTCCTCCAACAGGGCGGACATAGGCCGTGTAGCCGTCGACGCCCGCGGCACGGACCAGATTCTCAATCGCCGCGCCAAGGCCCAGATGCATCTCGCGCCGGAACGGATCGAAGGCGCCGAGATTTCGCGCGCGGTCGGCGTACACCGTGATCGCTTCGTCGCGCAGTTCGAACAGCCAGGGCTGCGTGTCATGCGGATTGGCCGCGAGGATCGCGGCATGCAACGGCTGCTTCAGACCGTCGATGACGCTGCCCCGCCACTCGCTCCAAGGCACGTAAGCGTTTCCCTGCGGGCCGGCAAAAACGCCGCGATCCCAGATGCGATAGCCGACCCCGGCAACCAGTGCTGCGCCGGCGCCACCAACAAGAATCGTCCGTCGCGAAACCATGGGATGTCTCCGCACGCCTGTACGCAATATAGTGCGCAAAAGTGTCGGCCGAAGACTTTCTTCGACAACATAATTGTTCGGCGATTATACGAGAATCAACGAGCGGTCAGCGCGTGAAGTGCCGGGCCCAGACGGGCGCGATGGCAGCGCGCTGCGAGACATTCTCACGTATGGCGTCGAGCTTGGGGATGTGACCCTCGGCCAGCCACTCCTTGCCGATGCTGCCGCGCCAGCGCGTGAACATCGAGGCATAGATGTCGAGGATCGAAAAGCCGCTCGCCAGAAACCAGGGACCGGCGACGAACCGCTCGACGATCATCAAGCGCTCCCGGATCCTCTCGCGCGCTTTCTGCCGTAAAGCTTCTGCCTCTGCGCCCGCCGGAGCAAAGCGTTCCGGATAATCCGACACTTCGACCATCGGGTAGATTTCCGCCGCCATAAAGGCGAGCCAGCGATAGGCCTGGGCACGGGCGGCGCCCGCCTGCGGCGGCAATAACCGCGCGTTCGGAAAATGATCGGCGATGGTGAGAAGGATCGCCGCCGATTCGGTGATCACCTCGCCTTCAGGCAGGCGCAGCGCCGGCATTTTTCCGCTCGGATTGATCGCAAGAAATTCCGGCCGCTTCTGCTCGTTCTTCTCGAGCGAGATGTGACGAAACTCATAGGGAGCGCCGGCTTCCGCCAGCACGGCTTCTGCGGAGAACGCGCCCGAACCCGTGTCGCCGAAAATCGTGTAGCTCATGAGCCCATCTTAAACGAAAAAGCCGCGAGCATGCTCGCGGCTTTTGCATGGTTGCCAGTCGCCAAACTCAACGCGAATAGAACTCGACGATGAGATGCGGCTGCATCTGCGAGGCATAGGGCACATCGGCCAGCTTGGGCGTGCGCAGCAGTTTCGCCGTCATCTTGTCATGGTCGACCGAAACATAGTCCGGCGTGTCCCGCTCGGCGCTCTTGGTCGCTTCGAGGACAAGCGCCATTTCCCTGGCCTTGGCCGACAGTTCGATCGCGTCGTTTTCCTTGACCTGGTAGGAGGCGACCGTCATGCGGCGGCCGTTGATCTTCACATGGCCGTGGCTGACAAGCTGGCGCGCAGCGAACGGCGTCGGCACGAACTTGGCGCGATAGACGACGGCATCGAGGCGGCGCTCGAGCAGGCCGATCATGTTCTCGCCCGTGTCGCCGGGACGGCGCGAGGCTTCCTGGTAATATTTGCGGAACTGGCGTTCGGTGATGTTGCCGTAATAGCCCTTCAGCTTCTGCTTGGCCTGAAGCTGCGTGCCATAGTCGGAGAGTTTCTTGGCGCGGCGCTGGCCATGCTGGCCGGGACCATAGGAACGCTTGTTGACCGGGCTCTTGGGGCGGCCCCAGATGCTCTCGCCCATGCGGCGGTCGATCTTGTACTTTGCGTTTGCGCGCTTGGTCATGCTTCGTCCAGACTTGGCGGAATTTCCGCAGGTTTTGCGGGGGCACCCCCCGCGAAGGTCGCGCACTATAGTCAGCGACTTTTCGAAGTCAAATGTGCACGCAAGGGTTGAGTGCCTGGAAAAAGAAGCAATGGATCAAAAGGCTTACGAGGTCCGCCGATTGTTTCAATGGCACTCTCACAGTCCGAGTTGAGCGCGGCATTGATGGCGCCACAGCTCGTGGCTAGTTTCGAGGCCCGGCTCGGAGGCGACGCTGACTCATCATTTCGCGCATCATCTTGGCGTGCGGGTCGCGATTGGGACCGGCGTCTTCACAGCCATTGCGATGTCGCTCTGGGCAGCGTTTTCCAGCCATAGAGACCCTGATGCCTAAGACCCTAACCAGGCTAAGACAGCCCGCCGGTCTGGTCGTCGATCTCGTCCGGATCAGGCGGTTCGCGCCGAGCTTCTGATGTTCACGAAATAGATCGGATGCCGATCGGGATCGAACAGCATCCAGCCGACGCCGTTTTCATCGCGGACCGGTTCGCGTTCGAATTGTATTCCCCTGGCGATCAGATCGCGGCCGATCGCTTCGACGTCGCCCTGCCAGAAGATCAGTTGCGGTTCTGGCGGATCGAGATAGCCCTGAAAGAGGCCGATGCGGCAGTCGCGGTTGTAAAGTGTAGCCGTGCGCGCGTCGTCTCCCTTGTCATAACGCGCAAAGCCGAGTCTCTCATAGAATGAAAGCGAGCGTTGAATGTCGGAGACCGGGAGGCTGAGCACAAACCGTCCCAGTACCATATCGTCTTCATTGTCGGCGCGCGGCCGCGACGGCGGCGCCGGACGCGCATAGGCCGGATCATTGATGAAATGAACCGGCATGTTGATGAAGAAAAGCGGATGGCCGTCCGGATCGAACAGCATCGCGCTCGCGCCGTCCTTGCTGACGTTCGGGCCGCGTTGAAAGACGAATCCCTTGGCCGTCGCCTCGCGCGCAATCGCCTCGACGTCGCCCTGCCAAAAGATCAGTTGTGTGCGCGCCGGGTCGAGATGGCCCTGAAAGAGCGTGAGGCGGCAATCGCCGCGATTGAGCGTGACGGTGCGCACCGCGATGTCGCCTTCGACATGCCGAAAGCCGAGCGTCTCGTAGAACGCGACCGATTTCACGATGTCCTGAACGTCGAGGCTGGTTTCAAACCATCCAAGATCCATGGCGGTCTACTCCCCGACAGTCGGCCAAGCTCAGGCTAGCGCGCCGGTCCGGACGCTCCAATCCCCCAGCCTTGACGCGGCGCGGTCGACCTCACAGTTTGCGCGCCTCAAGGCCCCGTGGCGGAACTGGTAGACGCACCGGACTTAAAATCCGTAGTTCCGAAAGGGACGTGACCGTTCGACTCGGTCCGGGGCCACCAGACTTCGCTGCAAAGCAGCGGCAATCGGTGCACAAGACCTCCCACGCAGACCGGACGTCGCGTTCAATGCTCAGTGAGCGGCGGGCGCCGGAGGTGGAGTTGCCGCGGCCTGCGCTGCGACATGGGCTGCCGTGCGGCCGTGATGCCCCCGCCACAGGCCGTAGAGCGTGATCGCCGCAAGAACCAGCAGTCCTCCGCCGATGATCGGCCGGAAGGCGAGCCAGGCGAGCGCGATCGTGATCAGCGTTACAGGTATCGTCAGGACAAAGGCGAATGCCATCGTTGCGCCGCGCACAAGCGAGCCCAGGAACGGAATGATCGACGCGAGCGTGGACAGCGGCGCGAAGAACATCGAGAACCCGATGAACATGATGAGCGCGCCGACGCCGCGCAGGATCCAGGTCAGCGTCGACTCCGCCTTTTTCTTTTCGGCGATCATCAGCCCGGCCGGCGCGTTGCCGATGCGCGCGAGCTGAACCTGGTAGCCGTTGCCGGTCGTGAAGGGGGCAAAACCGTCGCGCGACTGCTGCGCCAGGACCGAGATCGTCGTGCCGGCCGGCAGGCTGGTGTAATGCACGCGGACGTCGCCAATCGACGGCGTTGCGGGATTTGCGCCCTTGTAGAGATTGGCGCCGCTCTCGCTCCAGCCCTGCGGCGGCGCAGGTTTCAAGGGCGATGGAAGATCGATGAGACCGAGCGTCTCGCTGTCGAGCGTGAAGCCGCCGAGCTTGGCATCCGTCGCCGTGTAGCGGCTGGACGTGAAGGGCATTGCCGGGTTCTGGTGACCCTCTGGGTGCGCGAAGGACGATGAATCGACCGGGCCATCGGTCCAATCCTTCGTGTAGGTGTAGGTCGTGGTCGTCGTCTGGCTTCCGCCGGTGTTGTTCTCTGTCTTCTCCTCTTTCTTTTCCTTCCACTGGTACATCTCGACGGTGCGCGCGACCGCCACCTGGTCGGAAAAATTCAGATTGAGATCGGTATCCGCGATCGGCGTTGCGGCTGTCGCCGGTCCGATGACATGGACGAGCTTGCCCTCGTTCAGCGGCAACACCGTGTCGGCGGAGACCTCGACCACCATCTTGGCCGCATCGGCGAGACCGACGATCGCCTGCACCGCACGTCCCTCATTCCACGACAGAAGAAAGATCGCGCCGATGACGAACACCGGCCCCAGCAGGATGCCGAGGAAGGAATTGAAGATGCGCGAGAAGAATCCCTGAGTCGACGTCGTCGTGAAACTGTTGGCCATGGCGAGCGCCCCCCGGTGCTTTTGTTCGCAAGACGCTAGCGCACAAACTCCGCTTCAGCCAGCGCTGCCGGCTATTGCGCCGCAGTCTCGGCGCGCAGTTTTTCCTGCGTCGCAGCCAGATCGCCGAGGCCGCTCTCCGCGTCTTTCGATTCGCGCGGCTTGATCACGTCCAGCGGATCGCGCAGGTCGTCGACATAGCCGAGCGAATAGGCGCCGCGGCGGTAGCCGATCAGCTTGAGCAGATCGTTCGGCAAGGTGCGTGCGATCTGCGGCGGCACGGAGAGATACTGATTCTCTTCCTGCCGCAGCCAGGAAAGATTGTAGGTGATGTTGATTCCCATGCGCGTCGCGTTCGACTTGTTCGCTCCGCCGGCGTGGTAGACACTGCCATTGTAGACCAGTACCGATCCCTTGGTCATTTCCGCGGGGATTGTGTCCTTCTCCTCGAACCGCATCTTGTCTTCGAAATGGTTGCTGCCGGGAATGACGCGCGTTGCGCCGTTCTCTTCGGTAAAGTCCGTCATCGCCCAGATCGTGTTGCACTGGACTTCATAATCTTTCGGAAACGAAAAGAAATCGAACGCCCACTGATCGCGATGGATCTGTTGCGCGGGTTCTCCCGGGCCGATGGCGATCACCTGCGTCAGGTGAAGCTGAAAGCTGGTCGCGTGTTCGAGCAGCTTTCCGGCCGTACCCAGAATGAGCGGGTGCATGACAAGCTCGCGGCACTTGGGCGAACGGGCGACCAGACCGCCTGTGCGCTTGGTACGGCGGCCCGAAAACGCATCCGGCCCGAACGCCGTGGCATCGATCCAGGGCTTCAGTTCCGCAGCCACCGAATCCATTTCTTGCGGCGACAGGACCGAGTCGATGATCACTGCGCCGTCTTTTTTCACGACCGCGGTGACTTCCTCGGGCGTGGCGGAAGCGGGCAGATGTTGCAGCGGCATGGCGTCATTCCCCCAAAGCGGCTGACCACAGCGTGGCGCACCGCCCCGTCCCGGTGCAAGAGCGTTTGGCACAAACTGGACGCAGCCCTACGATGCGGGGGCTCAAATTGAGGTGCCGTCATGGCCGAACCGCTGATCCTGATCGACAATCCGCTGCCGCATGTCCGCAGGCTGACCCTGAACCGCCCCGACAAGCGCAACGCGCTGTCCAATGAATTGCGCGCCGAACTCTTCGCCGCGCTCGAAACCGGCGACCGCGATGCGGACGTGCGCGTGACGGTCCTGCGCGGCGCGGGATCGTGCTTTTCCGCCGGATACGATCTATCGCGCGAGGGCGGGCGGCAATCGCTTCCGTACCAAACCGCCGCCGGCGCCGGACAATGGGCGCGTCATGTCGTCGAAGGATGTTTCAAGATCTGGGATCTGGCCAAGCCCGTAATCGCGCAGGTGCACGGCTGGTGCCTCGCCGGCGGATCGGAACTCGCGACGGCGTGCGATCTTGTCTATGTCGCGGAGGATGCGCAGATCGGTTATCCGCCGGTGCGCATGATGAGCCCGCCCGACAACCAGTTCCACGCCTGGCTCTGCGGCCTTCGTCCCGCGATGGAGATGATGCTTACGGGCGATGCGATCAGCGGCATCGAGGCGGTGCGCGTCGGCTTCGCCAACCGCGCCTTTGCGCCGGACAAGCTGGAAGAAGGAACGCTCGCGATGGCGGAGCGCGTCGCGAAGATCCCGAGCGATGTGCAGCAGATGAACAAGCGTTCGGTTCACCGCGCGATGGAGATCATGGG
>Ga0265325_10003457_pt1 | contig 10308 bp, 9 predicted proteins | sample 41420metaG_FD_202090 | JGI IMG/M metagenome (GOLD analysis project Ga0265325, IMG submission 202090) | Rhizosphere microbial communities from Carex aquatilis grown in University of Washington, Seatle, WA, United States - 4-14-20 metaG | ecosystem: Host-associated > Plants > Roots > Rhizosphere >...
TGGGCGCAAGTTCGGGGACGTGAACGTAATCGATTCCGCAAATCGTCTGGAGGAAGTACTCCAGGTCTTCCTTCTTGGCGAAGCCGGCGAGTTGTGAAGTGTTGTTCAAACGGACGTCCACTACGCGCTTCACACCGGCCGCCTCGAGTTGGGAGAAGAATGCCCGGGCCGACTTCTTCGTGAACCCGATTGTGAAAATCTTCATGCCGCCTCCAGCATACAGCCGTCGGCCACGGTGAGAAAATGGAGGCAAATGAACTTATCCCTGCGACTCATTTCGCTTGCCGCCTTCGTTGTTTGTGGCGTGACTGCGCAGATTGACCCATTCACGCAGATCAAACAGATGCAGCGTGGCGTGAATATTATTGGTTACGATCCTCTGTGGTCCCACGCGAATCGAGCTCGCTTCCACGAGCGGCATTTTCAACTGATCCACGAAGGCGGGTTCCAGACAGTGCGTGTAAACCTGCAGGCCTTCGAACATATGGACGCACAGAATCAACTCGACGCCGCGTGGCTGAAGACGCTGGATTGGGTGGTGAAGAATGCGCTGGCCAACAATCTCACGGTGATTCTGGACGAGCACGACTTCAACTATTGCGCCGAACACGCCGACGCCTGCGAGACGAAACTGCTGGCATTCTGGCAACAGATTGGAGAGATCTATAAAGACGCACCGCCGAGCGTCGTCTTCGAGATTCTGAACGAACCCAACGGCCAGTTGACAGCCGCGCGCTGGAACACTGTTATGAAGGAGACTCTGGCTGTCATCCGCAAGACGAACCCGACGCGCAACGTCGTGATCGGCGGCGCCATGTGGAACAGCACGCTCCCCTTCCTCCTGAACAAGCTGGAACTTCCCGAGGACGACCGCCACATCATCGTCACCGTGCACTACTATCAGCCGATGACGTTCACGCACCAGGGCGCGCCGTGGAGTCCGGCGACAGCGAAACTTTCCGGCGTGACGTGGGGCACCAACAGTGACAAATTGCGCGTGGTGCAGGACCTTTTCGCGGTGCAGGAATGGTCGAACGCGCACCGCCGGCCGATTCTGCTGGGCGAGTTTGGCGCTTACGACAAGGGGCCGACGGATTCGCGGGTCGAATACACGTTCTGGGTAGCGCGAATGGCTGAGTCGCTGGGATGGGCGTGGACCTACTGGCAGTTCGATTCGGATTTCATCGTCTGGGACATGGCCAAAGACGGCTGGGTGGAACCAATCCGGAAGGCTCTCATTCCCTGACGGCTACCGCTTCCACTTGATGTTGCAGCCGACACTGGGTCTTTGATTCGGGTTCACCGTCCCGCCGCTCAGCAGGGTCTCGATTGCCCCGCGAAGGTCCTGTCCGGTCACCGGTTTGCCATTGCCTGGACGGCTATCGTCCAACTGGCCGCGGTATACAAGTTTCCGCGATTCGTCAAAGAGGAAGAAATCGGGCGTGCAGGCGGCCGAATAAGCGCGAGCAACGTCCTGCGATTCGTCGTAGAGCAACGGGAAGTTGAAGCCGAGTTCGTCAGCCATCCTCTGGAGGCTGGCGGGAGCGTCATCGGGATATGTCCCGGCGTCGTTAGATGAGATGGCCACAACGCGGAGCGACCTTCCTTCATAGTCTTTGCCGATCTGCGCCAATTCGGTCTGCACGTGTTTCACGTAGGGGCAGTGGCGGCAGATGAACATCACCAGCAAAGCTTTCGTTCCGCTGAGATCGGCCAGGCCGACAGTGTCACCGGAGATTACGTCGGGGAGATGAAAATCGGGCGCCGGAGTCCCGAGGGCGAGCATGGTGGATTCAGTAAGAGACATGGTGTTTCAACCGACAGAATAGCAAGCGGTGAAACGGTGCTCGGGAGTGGGTGGTGCGGGACGAAAAGCGCGGGCGTGCCGCACGGTTACGGTGCCCTCGATGCCATCGAGCGCGCGGCGGACGATGGCTTCCAATTGCCGCGGATCGCCGATCGCGCGCAGATTGACCACCAGTTCATGATGGTCCTCGGGGGAAGCCGCCAGATCGCCCTCGGGACGCGGCTCGTCACCGTTTGCACAGATGCCGGCCTTCACGTAACCCGACGCGGTCTGGTCGAAGACCTTTAGATGCGCGATTCGGATGGCGGCCGCGGTGATAGCAGAGTCGAGTTCGTCGAGGAGCGGCCCGGTAAGTGCGGACGGGCTTAGCGGGGTGCGAAGAGCGATGTCGGCGTGTAGATTGAGCCAGCCGAGTGCGGCTTCAGCTTCCGTGTAGCGGCTGTAATCGACGTCCAGGATATGCGCTCCCACCACGCGGCGCGCGTTCAGCACTTCCTCCAGCCACTCATCCACGCCAGCACCTGTGATCGCGCTCATGTGGAAATCGGCAGGCGCAGGAAGCGACGGCGACGTGGCGGAAAGGTCGGCTTTGGTGAGACAGAGCAGGTCGGCTTCGGCAATCTGTTTCTGAAAAAGAAAGGTGACGTCTGCATCGGCCTCGCCGGCGTAGACGCGCCGGGCCAGCTCCGGATCAACGAGCACGGTGTACGGGGCGAGCCGGAATTGATGGCGATGGTACGCCTTGAACGGCTGCAGGATGGTGGCGGATATATCGACGCAACTTCCCACTGGTTCCGCGAATATGACGTCGGGTTGCCAGGCCGTGAGCTGTTCGGCGGCATCGAGAAGATCGGAAAAGCGGCAGCAGAAACAGCCGCCGGGGACTTCGCGGTTTTCGATGTCACGGGCCGCGGAAATGCGCGTGTCAACGAGACCGCTGTCCTGGTCGTTGGTGATGACGGCAGCGTGCAGGCCGCGACGCCGCAGCAGGTCCGCCGCATGGAGGATCAGCGTGGTTTTTCCCGCTCCCAGGAAACCGCCAACCAGGATAAGGGCGGGAATCTTATCGGGTTTCAACTATGAGATCCTGCCCCGGCTCAACCCTTAGCTCTCCGGCGAGGGTAAACGACGCCAGTTCCTTCAACGCCTCCACCTGGTACTTCACTGCTGCTGTGCCCAGCTTCACCGAAGAAGCCGCACCGATGGCCGCTGGAAACTCGACTCGCCGGACTAGAAGAAATCCTTCGACGACCGAAAGCGAGAAGCGGCCGCGGCTGAGCGTGAACATTCCCCAGCCGGTGCCCGCGGACCAAAACGAACGGAAGTCGGGCAGGCTGGCATTTGGAACCGCCCTTACGACCCGTTCCGACCCGCGGTAACGAAATCCACTCAATGCGAGCATTCCCGACCACGACGACATGGCGCGCGCGTAGTGATGGCCGCATTCCGGTTCATCCCACGGATTCCGGCGCACTCCGTCGTAGCGGGTGCGAATATCGGTGGTGCACTCGTAGCCGCAGCCAGCCAGTCCGTGCGAGAACATCAGGGCGGCGGCAGCGTACTCGAGGCCGGTCCACGCTTCGGCGTAGTAAGGGAATGGAATCACCGGTCGCTCGCCCTTGCCGTAGTCGCAAACTAACAACGCGGCCTCGTCGTTCAGAACGTAAGTGCGTTGCACGCAGTCGTGATCGTACAAGTGCGGCTTGTGGTTGTAGCGGTAGATCGATTCCAGCGTTTTGCGTATATTTGCAGGTTTGAGCAGCGGCCCGAGGCCGGCCACGTCGGCCAGATACTGTCCCAGCAGTTGATCTGCAAGACAGCCATCGCCTAACTGATACTGCGGGTGTTCGGGATCGTCGGCGCCCATGCCGCTGCGCAGTCCCGGCGCGATCTCGCCGGCCGCGCGCCCCTGAATTCTCTGGATGTAATACTCGCCGTTGAATAAGTTCGCGTCGATCCACTGGCTGCCGTTGTCAAACAGGCGGCGGTATTCGTCGGCGGACTGACTATCTCCCGCGGCCCGCGCCATCTCTTCACCCGCGCGCAGCGCGCCCAGATAATAAATGCCGCACAGCGGATTGGGCCCGTAGAACTCGACGTCGTAGGTGTTGTGCTGCACGCCTTCCAGCACACCGTCGCGGTCTGCGTCCCATCCGCCGGGAATCCACGCGAATTCGAGGGCGCGTTTGGCTTTGGGCCAGAACTCGTGCAGGAACGCGGGGTCGCCGGAGAGCTGCCAGTCGATGTAGACCTTGATGATTTGCCCCATCTGGCCGTCGGCGGCAGCGAATCCGGAGCGTTCCAGGCCGTCGGGCAAAAGCTGGCGGAAATACAGGGCGCCGCGCTCGTCCATCGAATAACCGAACGCGCTGCGCCGCAGAGAACGCGAGAAGGCGGGGAAGAGATGCGCCGTGGCTGTTTCGTAGTTCCACACGTGCGTGCAATTGCCAAAACAGCAGCCGAGGTGGTCGTCAACGCCTTCGAACCCGTGGAATTCGCCATCGGCGGTGCGAAAACTGGTAGTGGAAACGAGCGTGGAGAGATTGGCGGTGGCTGCTTCCCTGACGACGTCGGGGATCGTGGTCTCGCGGATTGCGCGGGCAAAGCGACGCGTGCGTTCTTCAAGCTTGTCGAGTTTCGACGCCGTATATTCTGCCGCGGCCCAGGCATCGGCGAAACGGTTGGAGTACCAATTGCCGATGATGTCCTTCTCGTGGCCTTTCGGCGCTTGCCAACCGCAGCGCTGGGGTGTGCGATTCGGGAAATGCCATGCGAGCAGGAAAGTGTACTCGGCCTCCGCGCCGGCCGGGATCGTCCGCTTCAGGCAGACGGCGCCGACCGGACCAGTCTTTTCCGCCTCCGGACCGAGCTCACCATCGCTGGAAAAATCGTCCCAGAAAAGAAGGGGGCTGTTCCACCAGCGGCCCGCCGGCCAGCCTTTCAATATTGTTGTAGCGCCCGCGTCCGGATTCACAACCGCCAGCGCGAACGTGCCGTTCAGCGGATCGTCCTTCGCGAGCGTTGGGTTCTTCATGAGCAAACCCGGCAAGGGGGGCTTGTTCCGCGGGATGTTGACGCGAGAGTCGGGCTCGCCCGCTTTCAGCGGGTTCTCGATGGAAAACACGATTGCCGCGGAGACCGGCGAGGTTGTCGTGTTGCGCACGCGATAACGCAGAACGGCGACGGGCAGACCGGACTCGTCGGCATCCAGGGGAATAAACGGCGTGCACGCTTCGAGGGAGATTTCGACGGGAAGCGACGTGTCGTGAAAATCGATTCGCGCCAGTGGGAATTCGCCGGTGAACGTTGCGCCGGCCAGGCGAGAGAGTCCCGGCGCATTGCGTGAACCGAGGCCGTCCTGTCCTTCATACGGCGTCTGAATCCGGGCTTCCAGCACGCGCGCGATGGGCTTCCGGCCTTCGGCCTGAACCCAGATGGCTGGGAAGGCATACTCCGGCGAATGGCCTTTGTCGGGGCGATTGAAGATCTCCCAATCGCGCAACTGGCCGCGCCCGCCGAGCCCGATGCTGCCCGCACCGACGCCGCCCAGTGGGAAAGAAATCATCGCAAGCGCGGGGCCGTTGAAGACGCGGGGATAGGAGATGTCGCCGGCTTGCGCAGGCTGGGCTGGAGAATCCGTCGACGCATTCGACTGGGCAAGCGCGTTGTCCGACGAAGCGGCGATCCCGCCGGCAAGAGCCACCGACTTCAGAAAGTCCCGGCGATCCGTTCCAGTCCTGCGATTCATGATTATTTGGGCCGCCAACAGTATATACCGAGTCGAAACCTGCGGGTGGACAAGCCCCCAGCCACCGTGCCATACTGATTTTTCATGCGTCGCGCTTATTACCGCTCGTTTCGATTTTGGTTCCCGCAAGGGGCCTGATCCGATCTGAGTGGAATCGCGACAGGTTGAAGGATTTAAGAAGGCCCACTCCAGGCGAGTGGGCCTTTTGATTTTAGGGAGGACGCCGCTATGGTGATTTCGATGAAGCTCCACTCCAGCCGGGAGGAGATTGAGCAGGTTTGCAAGAGGATTGAGCATTTTGGATACAAGGTCCATTCCATTGAGGGCGAAGAGCGCGTGGTGATTGGCGTCGTGGGCCGGGGCGACGTGACCAACTGCCTGGAATCCGTGGAAGCCATGCCACAAGTGGAGAGCGCGGTTCGCATCTCCGCCCCGTACAAGTTCGTGAGCCGCGAGTTCCGGCGCGCCAAGACGCAGATCCGTCTGAATGGCGCCGAGATTGGCGGCGATGAGTTTGTGGTGATGGCCGGTCCTTGCTCGGTGGAATCCGAAGAGCAGATCATGAACGCGGCCGAAGCGGTGGCGCGCGCGGGAGCGAAAATGCTGCGAGGCGGCGCGTTCAAGCCGCGGACGTCGCCGTACGATTTCCAGGGTCTGGAAGAGGAAGGGCTCAAGCTGCTGGCGAAGGCGCGGAGCGCGACCGGTCTGGGCATTGTCACCGAAGTGATGAGCGACAGCGACGTTGACCTGGTAGCCGAGTATGCCGATGTGCTACAGGTGGGCGCCAGGAACATGCAGAACTTTGCACTGCTGAAAGCGCTGGGACCGTGCCAGCGGCCCATTCTGCTGAAGCGCGGGCTCAGTTCCACTGTGAAAGAACTGCTGATGTCGGCCGAGTACATTGTGGCGCACGGGAATCCGAACGTCATCCTGTGCGAACGGGGCATTCGAACCTACGAGACGGCCACACGGAATACATGTGATCTCACGGCCGTTGCCGTGCTGGATGAGCTGACCCATCTTCCGGTAATGGTGGATCCGAGCCATGCTACCGGCAAGCGTAGCCTTGTACCGGCGTTGTCGCGTGCCGCGGTCGCAATTGGATGTGACGGGCTGATTGTGGAAGTGCATCCATGCCCCGAGCAGGCCATGAGCGACGGCGCGCAGTCACTCAATCCGAAACAATTCACGGCCATGATGAAAGAATTGGAACCGTATTTGCGGCTGTGGAAAGATTCGCGAGTGACCGAAGCCGCCGCAGCAGTGTAGTAACCTTCGAACGTGCGCTATCGCCTTCGTCGCTGGCAGCTTGTTACTGCTTTGATTGTTGTTTGTGCGGCCGCTGCTGCCGCTTTCTATCTGTGGCGGATGCGCGGGGCGTCGCCGGAGCAAATGGCGGCCTTCCTGCCCACCGGCGATTCGCTGTTGCTGTACCTGGATATCGATGCCATGCGGCACTCTGGTCTGCTGGATGCGATTGCCGGACCGAAGTCGGAAGAAGACAGCGACTATCGTCAGTTTATCGACCAGAGCGGATTCGATTATCGCGACGATTTGAAGGCGCTGGCGGTGGCAATTCGCCAGAATCCCGCTACGCACGAACGCGACGAATACGCCGTAGCCCGCGGCAATTTCGACTGGAAACGGCTCGAAGCGTACGCACAGAACCACGGCGGCCAGTGCAGCGGCGGTTTCTGCCGTATACCCGCCAGCCAACCGCATCGCTTCATTTCGTTTTATCCCTTGCGCACACATTTGATGGCGATTGCCGTCAGTGGGGATCAATGGGCAGCTTTGTTGATTACGCACGGTCCCGGGCCCCGCGGAGGTTCGGATTTGCCCACGCAGCCAGTCTGGATGCTGGCGCCCGCCGCGGCACTGGAATCGCAGGATCTTTTCCCCGAGGGCACGCGCGCATACGCGTCGGCATTGAAGGGCGCGGAACGGGTAGCGCTGACACTGGGGGCGCAGGGCGATCATCTGGCGCTGTCGCTGGATGTGAAGTGCAGTACCGTCGATCAGGCGTCCGCGCTGAACGCCCATTTGGAACAGCTCACCGACACGCTGCGCAAGTGGATTGCGCGCGAGCATCTGCGAGCCAATCCGGGAGATCTGAGCGGCGTACTGACTTCCGGCAGTTTTCGTCGTGAGGACCGGCGCGTGTACGGCGTGTGGCCTCTGCCGAAGGAGTTTATCCACGCTCTCACCGACGGCGGCGGCAGCCAGTGAAGAGTGACGTACCTGGAGTTCTCTGCTTCGGGAATCTGGTGGTGGACACGCTGGCGGGGCCGATTCCCGGCGAGGTGCGCTGGGATGCCACCGTGTGGGTGGATGCACTCGAACAGCAGATTGGCGGCAACGGAGCGAACACCTGTTTCGCGCTGGCGACTCTGGGCGTTCCGGCGCGGCTGGTAGGAACGGTTGGGGACGATTCGTTTGGCGATTTTGTCACTGGCCGCCTGGCTGGCGCAGGTGTTGACGTTGCGCATATCGCGCGGCTGAACACGCCTACACCCGCTTCTATCGCTCTGGTTCGCGTGGATGGCGCTCGCGCTCTGCTTCATCGGCCGGGTGCCAGCACGGAAGCTTTCGCCAAACTGCCCGACCTGACCGCCGAACTCATAGCAGGCTGCAGCGTGTTTCACTTGGCGAATCCGTTTTCGATGCCGAACATGCGCGGGCAGGCGGCGGAGGCGTTACGGCGGGCTCAGGCGGCTGGGCTGTTCACCACAATGGACACCGGCTGGGATTCGCGTGGTGAATGGATGCGGACCATCGCGACTGCCCTTCCCTTCACCGATTTGCTCTTCACCAATGAGGACGAGGCGCGCAATCTGACTGGCTGCCCCGACGCGGAGGCCGCTGCGACTGCATTTCGCGACCATGGCGTGAAGAGGGTGGTGGTGAAGCTGGGTGGGCGAGGGTGCCTGATCGCGGATGAGAACAGCAGGGTGCAAGTACCGGCATTCAAGGTTACTGCAGTCGATACCACAGGCGCGGGCGATTCCTTCGTGGGCGGATTTCTGGCTGCTCGGCAACGAGGCTTCCATCTCTGTGATGCTGCCCGATTCGCGAATGCAGTGGCCGCGCTTAGCGTTCAGCGCATGGGCGCCACCTCAGGCATACTCGGCTTCGATGATACGCTGGCGTGGCTTCAGGCGACTACGATCAGAACCGATTGATCGATGAATGTTTCGGAACGATTCCGCGTCCGGTTCGTATCTACGTGAGAGGGAAACGTGGGTCCACTGCGGGTGCTGATGCTGTGCGCGATGCTTGCGGTGCCCCTCGTACTGGCACAGCGAGCGCGGGAAACCAACCTGCCGGATCTTCGAGGTGAGACCCTGGACGGCAAATCGATTGCTCTGCCCAGTGCCACGGCCGGCAAGGTAACCCTCCTGCTGATGGCCTTCAGCAGGAGAGGCGGTGACGACGCCAATGTGTGGCGTGATCGCTTCGAGCACGATTTTCCCAATGGCGCGCTCGTGACCACCTACGCCGTGGCCATGCTGGAAGACGCGCCCAGTTTGATGCGCGGCATGATCAAGGCCGGCATGCGCAGCGGGGTTCCACCCGCCCGGCGCAGCCACTTCGTGGTGTGCGTTTCGAACGAGCAGACGTGGAAGAAATTCACCGGGATGAGCGACGACAAGTGGCCGTATCTCGTTTTACTCGACGGCTCCGGCCACGTGCGCTGGAATGAGGGCGGTCTGTTCTCCGAGAGCCGCTACGCGGAACTAAAAGCCGCCGTTTCCGAAGCGCTCAAGTAGTGAGCGCTCCCTTTCCCAATCACTCAGGTATAGCCAAGGACCCAATATTAACGGGTTGCCTGCGCCGGGGGCATCGCCGGCTCGCTGATGAGTTCTTCAAAGAGCGACCGGAAATGGACCATGGCCTGGCGCAGGTCTTCCGTGCTGGCCTGCCCGCGGGTCTGCCGAAGGGCGATTTCGTGAGCCGTTCGGTAGTTTTCGAGGACCAGCGGATGATCCACGGAAATATCCGCGGCCCTCTGTTCGAAGTCGCTGACGGGATAGCCTCGTGTGGACATCACGTCGCCGAGTAACTGGTCGGCAGCCGTTACCGCGCCGGCGGGGCCGTCTACAAAGCGCGCCTGGACACCGCTCCAGGACTCTACGAAGCGTGCCCGATCGCCTTCGCCGAGGGGCCGAACATGAAGCCCTTCCACCCGTTGAGCGCGGTCTTCGAGAGCGGCTTCCGCGCGACGCCGGTTACCGTCCTTGTTCACCGCACGAGCGTATTCCACGCCACCGAACTGAGCTCGCAATCGTGCCGTCCGGCGTCTTCGGAACACGAGGAACGCGACCAGGACCGCCACCAGAAAGACGGCCAGCGCGAGGATCACGACGATTTCTTTTGTACCTACTGTTGTTAAATCCATAAAGTTTTCCTAATTCGACGAAGTGGCCTTCTGCGACTTTACCTGCAGCTCGTTCACCACCTGCTGCACATTGGGGACCGCGGCTGCCACCATCTGGGCCTGATCGCGTGTCGACTGCGAGCCAACATCGCCAGTCAGGGTGACAACATGATTCTTGACCGCGTATTTGACGTTGTCGTGAAGCTTTGCGTTGATGAGAGCCGCATCCAGATTGCTCGCGACGCCTTTGTCGAGGTCCGAGTTCATGTTCTTTGCATCGCTCTCGCCGCCCAGCGGAAGCACCGCAATCTGGTTCGATACAACCTCACTCCCGGCAAAGGAACTTGCGATGGATTGCGCCTGTGATTTGTCTGC
>Ga0265325_10003459_pt1 | contig 10306 bp, 9 predicted proteins | sample 41420metaG_FD_202090 | JGI IMG/M metagenome (GOLD analysis project Ga0265325, IMG submission 202090) | Rhizosphere microbial communities from Carex aquatilis grown in University of Washington, Seatle, WA, United States - 4-14-20 metaG | ecosystem: Host-associated > Plants > Roots > Rhizosphere >...
GCCCGGTCCGGAGACGGAAGAATACGCCGGATGCTTGTCAGACCACGCGGTGTAGCCTCCGGCGTTGTGGACCACACCGAAGATGGTGTTGGTGCGGACGAAGTTCCATGGCCACACCGGCGCACAGTTCTTCCGGGGATCGCGCGGCAGACGATCGGGGTCGATGGAGTTGATTCCGCCATCGCCACTGGGCGCGCCACCATTCAGCTGCGACTGATCGATGTCGATACCTTCTTCATACTCCGTCGTCGTACCCGGCGCCGAGACGCCCGGACCACAGGGGCCTCCCGCCACGCCGTTGCCTGTCGTCTTCTTCGGCGGCGCCAGCGAGCGATCGTAGGCAACGTCATAGAAAGCTCCCACGCTGCGCGGCGAACCGCCGCTCACGATGGCCATCAGTCCAGGAAACGAGTCGGAAGGCTTTGAGGTGCTGGCGTTGAGGTAGACGCTGGCCGTTGCGCCCAGGGCCGCGAGGTTTGGGCAATAAGGCGCGCCGCCATTTACGCCGCTGACGCCGTTAGCGCAGTTCGCGTAGTCCAGCGCATGCATGCCGTCAATACTGACCAGCAAGACATGCTGAAACTTGCTTTCACCAGGATTTGCTGACTTGGATCTCTCGGCGGCCGTCATTTGTAACGGCGCCACGGACACTGCGATCGCCAACAGATATGTGAGCAGGGGCTTCATCATGTTCCTCCATCAGTGAGCTACGGTCGGGGAAACTGTAGCTTCTTGAAAAACAGCGATGGTGAACGCACGTTGAAAATCTGATGAGAGAACGATTACAGGCCTGAACTACATTGCAGAGCGGTAACAAATGTTGAGAAACCGCTGTGCAATTCTGCAAGCGCCGCCTATGTTGTGCCCGGCGGCCCGTCTGGGCGGGAAGGAAGCATGGCTTGCATCGGGCCCGCCAACTGTGCGCAAATGGGGGCACCGCAAGGAGGATCGTATGCCTACTGCTAATTTCCTACCCTCTCCTAAGCGCATCCCCGGTTCCATCGGTCTCAGTTTTTCCGGTGGCGGGTATCGCGCCACGCTGTTTCATCTCGGCGCCGTCCGCCGCCTACACGAGTTCGGCATACTGCCTAAGATCACCACCGTCTCCAGCGTTTCCGGCGGCAGCATCCTGAACGGATTTATCGCCAGCCGTCCGGCGTCGCCATTTACCGGCGTCATCGATTTCGAGCAGGCGATCTCCAAGCCCATGCGCGACTTCTGCTCGCTGGACATCCGGCGATGGCTGGCGCTGGAAGCGATCATTCCGGGCACGCACAACAGCAACGGCCTGGCCAACGCCTATAACAAGCACCTTACCCTGGGCAAAAAGCTGACCGAGATTTCCGACACTCCCAAGCACGTTTTCTGTTCCACCGATCTTGCCTACGGCGTGAATTGGATGTTCAAGAAAGCCCAATGCGGCGACTATCAGGCTGGGTACATGCCTACTCCCGACGACTGGCTGGTGAGCACCGCGGTCGCAGCCTCTTCCTGCTTTCCTCCGGTCTTCAAGCCGCTGCACCTGGACCTCGATCCCGCCAAGCTTACCGGCGGAAAAGACACCAGTCCGAATCGCGACAAGTGCGTTCGCGAGATCACCTTCAGCGACGGCGGCGTGTACGACAACCTCGGACTGGAACCAATCTGGAAAGACCACGAGACGGTGCTGGCCTCCGACGGCGGCGCGCTGTTCCCGATCGGCGGCGACACGGGATTCTCCTGGGAAGTCGGCCGCTTTGTCGGCATTCCGGAAAATCAGGCGCTGGCCCTACGCAAGCGCTGGCTCATCTCGAGTTTCGCCACCACCGGACCGGAAACCATGAACGGCACGTACTGGGGAATCGGTGGCACCGTGGCCGGCTATAGCCAGCCGGGCGGCTACTCGGACGCCGTAGTGAAGAATTTCATCGCAGCCATTCGCACCGACCTCGACAGCTTCTCCGAGGCGGAGGCCAGTGTGCTAGAGAATCACGGTTACCTGCTGGCGGATGCGGCGATTCGTACCTATGTTCCAAAGTTGCTGCCGGCGCAGGTGCCTGCACTCAAAATTCCCCATCCCGAGTGGATGGACGAAGCCAAAGTGCAGGTGGCGCTGAAGGACAGTTCCAAGCGGGCGCTGCTCGGGCATAGCTAGGCAGGGGATTGGCGCAACGTCTCGATCAGAGTCGCGACAGCGCCAGCTTCGCCGCGTTGTAGCCGCACATTCCGTGCACCCCGCCTCCCGGTGGCGTGGACGACGAGCACAGATAAATGTCACGCGCCGAGGTCGCGTAGTGCCGGCGCGTTGGGCGGAACAGGAACTGTCTCAGGTCAACCGACCCGCCGCCGATGTCGCCTCCCACCAGGTTGGCGTCCATGTTCTCCAGCGCGGCAGGAGTGAACACCCTGCGCTGAAGAATGCAGTCGCGGAAGCCCGGCGCGAAGCGCTCGATCTGCGCATCCAGCCGCGGCAGCATGTCGAAGTCGGAGCCGTTGGGAACATGGCAGTACGCCCATGCCACATGACGGCCTTCGGGCGCGCGCGTGGGATCGAACAGCGTTGGCTGCGCCAGCAGAACGAAAGGACGCTCGGCATGGTGTCCGTGGCGCATGGCTTCTTCCGACGTGGCGATTTCTTCCATCGTCCCGCCGATATGCACTGTCGCCGCGCGCAAGCACTCCGCCGCTCTCCATGGAATCGGAGCAGACAAGGCGTAATCGACTTTGAAGACTCCCGGCCCGTACCGATATTTCTGGAGCTTGCTCTTGTAGGCTGGCATCAGCCGCGAATCGGCCAGTCGCAGCAATTGCCGTGGCGTGACGTCGCACAGCGTCAGGTCGTAATTCTCCAGCGCCGCGAGGTCCTCGATTCGGGTCGAGGTCCGCACCGTTCCGCCCAGCTTCGCCAGGTGTCCGCACAACGCGTTGCTGATGGACTGCGCACCGCCGCGCGGGATAGGCCAGCCCACAGCATGTGCAGCCACGCCGAGCATCAGCCCGAACGATGCGCTGAGCGGTTCGTCCAGTGCCAGAACGGAATGGGCTGCCAGCCCCGCGAAAAGCGCTTTGGTGCGCGGGTTGCGAAACCGATGCTGCGCGAGGGCGATGGCCGAGGGAAACCCGACCAGTCCGAGATGAGCCAGCAGCAACGGATGCCGCGTCGGCAAATGCACTGGACGTAGTACCTCCGGAGCCAGCACATCCCACTTCTCCGCAAACGGCTCCATGAGCCGCCGCCACGCTTTACCGTCCTCGCCGAGCGCAGCCTCCACATCGTGGAGATCGCGCTCCAACATCACCGCCGTGCCGTCGTCCAGCGGGTGCGCCAAAGGCGCCGGCGAGTGGATCCATTCCAATCCGTACTCGTGCAGAGGAAGGGATGAGAAAAACGGTGAGCCTGCCGCCATGGGATGCACGGCCGATCCGAAGTCGTGCCGGAAGCCGGGCAGCGTCAATTCCAGGGTACGTGCGGCACCGCCGGCCTGCGGCTCCGCCTCGAAAACGTCCACCAGCAGGCCTGCTTCGGCCAGAACGATGGCCGCGGCCAGACCGTTGGGGCCTGCGCCGATAACGGCGGCTCGTCGCTGGGTTACGGGCATACGAATTAGTTTAGACTTCCGTTCCCGCGAATCCAAAGGCAATAGAAGGCGGCCCTCCGCATTCCGGAACGTACTCCTCGAGTGAGACCCCTTTTGAAAACCAGCGTCCTGAGGACCGTAGCCGCGGCGGTTCACTCGCGAGATGGCAGCGGCTGCGGGGCCTCGACGACGCCGACTTTACCGTCGGGCTGGCGCTCCAGCACGGGACCGTAAAACCCCAACAGTTTGCGCCGCCACCACATGCCGGTTGCGCGCTTCTCGGCCAGCGTGGTGAACCAGTATTGCCAGACCACCGTGCGCACCTGCTGTGGCGGCCCGTTGGGAAACGGGTTGGCGGCGAACAGCGCCAGCACATCGGGAGAGCCCGAGAGCAGTCGCTCCTGGGCGCTGATCACGAACATGTTGTCGCGCCATGCGCCCAGCGATGCGAACCACAGGTTCCACTCGAAACGCGGCTGATAGGGCGCGTATATCCCCGGAGCCTTCGCCGGTTCCTGCGGCTTGTAGCGGAAGGGATACGTGACCCAATTCTGCCCATCCTTGGAGCCTTGGAACTCGATCTCGTAGCGGCCGCGCGTCATCACCGCAAACAGCCCGTAGCGGTTGGCAATGCGAAACGGATCGAGCGCAGCCACCGGCGAGGTGGGCAGCGGCAGGCGCGGGAAAACGATCCACAGCATCTGCACCGTGGTCGCATAGAAAATCCAGAGCAACATCACGCTGGTGAGTGCCTGCTTGAACGCGCGGGAGGAATGTAAGGGGCGTCGCACAAGAGTTGCCGGGCCCGACGCATCCGTCTCTCCGACTGCCGGTTCCTCCGCCAGCGCAGGGAAGAGACGCGTCCAACGGTTCGGCAGTACTCGCAGAAGGAAACGGTCATCCAATAGCAGGAACCCCAGCACCAGTACCAGGTAATTGAGGAACGTGTAGTTGGCGGTGATGATCACGGGAATCTGCCAGGCCGTCACGATGAAGAAGCACAGGATGCGCCAGCGCCGCGGGAAAAACAGCAGGAACACCAGGCCGAGTTCCAGCACCAGCGTGGCGCCGGTGGCGAAGGCGTGAAAGCTGTGCGGCAGGTGCTGCACATACCAGCCGACCCACGTTGGCAGCGGGCCATTCTGGTAGTACTCATCCATCGCTGTGAAATTGCGCCATTGGGGATCGCCGCTGGCCAGCTTCACCATGCCCGATTCGAAATAGATGCGAAACCATTCCCATTGCAAAAGAAACAGGCTGGCCCGCGATGGTGGGTACGCTAGCCCCAGGCCCGGCCAAAGCCCGGGCGGAGCGAAGAAGAGAGCGATGAACCCGGCCTCCAGCAGCATGCCATCCGACTGATAGCCGGAAAAATCCTGAGCCGCGCTCACAAACGACAGAAAGCAGACGAAGCACACCAACAACATGCCCCGCGGCCAGATATTGACGACCAGCAGCAGGGAAGCGATCATCCCCACCCAGCAGATCGCCATCAGCATGTGCGGGCCGGTGGAGAACCACAGCAGGGTCGGCGCAAACCAGAAGCGGGCGGGTCCGAACTGGCGCGCCACCGCTTCCAGAAATTCGTTCGACGGCAGAATCCCTTCCGCGCCGATGAGCCCGCGAATCTGAAAGACGAGGGAGAAGAAGGCCGAGAAATAGATCAGGCCCAGCGCCCGTAGAAAGATCCAGCGGGGAAGCAGGCGGTCCGAGGCGCCGTAGTCCGAATCGAACCATCGGCGCACGATCGACGCAGGGGCCCAGTCCATGGCGGTCGAATTATAGCGGTCGAAAGGAATGCGCGTCCCGCTGGACTACTGTTTGGTCCAGGTCATGCCGCCGTCGGAGGTGCTCCATCGCGTGCCATTACCTGACCTCGAAATTCTCAATCCGTGTTCATCCGTGTCAGTCAATGCTTGCTAAGGTACTCATCTTGTCGCCCATTCCGTCTGGAATAGAAGTCCGTCCTCCACCGGCCCATCAGCGTTATAAAGCGGTGCGAGATAGATCCCATGCCGTGCAGCAATTGCCTCCATCTCCTCGACCCGCTCCTGAGTGATGAACCCTCTTCCCTGAGAGAAGGATTCGAAGCGGCCCTCCAGCGCCAGAGCCATGCCTTCGAGTAGACACCCATGGACCACATCGGGGAACGGATGCCGATTCAGAATTCCGTTAAAATCCGGTGCGAACTCCAATCCGCCAGTGATCTGTCCCAGTCCTCCGAAGAAGACTTTTGCGTCAGGCATCTGGGCGCTTGGGGACAAATTCTTCGGATAGCCCGCATCGCAGACGATTGCGTCGGGCGCGATGCGACCCAACAGAAGCGAGGGGGACGGCAGACTCGCGGCGCAGATCACAACGTCGGCCTGTGCGGAGAATCGCTGGCGATCCGTCGCGATCTCCACCTCAACTCCATCGGCTTGTAACTCTGTGGCGAGCCAGCTGAGCCGCACGACATTTCTCGCGCAGAGCAATACGCGCCTCACCATCGGCGCCAGGCAACGGGCGCAGCCGGAACCCACATCTCCGGTTGCTCCGACGATGAGCAGCGTTGATCTGCGGAGGTCCCTGCCCTCCAGCGCGCACATCTTCTTTACGCCCTGCACGATGAAACCAACAGTCAGGGTGTTGCCCGTGGTGAAGACCGTATCGCGTCTTTCCGGAAGCTGATCGAAGTCGCCCTCAATCAGAATGGAGCTGAATCCGCCGAGGCTCACGATCTTCGCCCCTGACTGGATCGCGTAGGCCGCGGCTCCGCGAACGCGGGCGATATTCTCGTGCACGTGGGCAGCGTCCAGACAGTCGGGAGGAATGAAGGAGTCAACGTAGATTCCGTGCGCCTTCGCGCCGGTGTTCGATCCGGCTTCAACATGGCACACTGCTCGAGGCGGAATCCATGGGAGGATGTCCTTGATCTCATCTTCGGGCAGCGGGGTGCGCTCCCGTCCGCGCAGGACAGCGAGTACGTCCCCAGCCGCTTTCCAGCTCTCCTGATGCCCGATCAGAGCGAAATCGATTTCCATGGTCCAGCCTCGCCTGCTTATACGGGCAACTGCGCTACCCAGGCCAGCGTTACCTCTCCCGGTATCCCCAGCATGTCGAGCGTCTTCAGATACTGTCGCAGCGACGCACCGCGTAGCTCAGCCGCGCTCAAGCTGACCTCGAACAGCGATGGCTTCACACAGTTGCCGTGGCACACTTCGCAATGTCCATCCTTGCATTCCTTCGCCAGCATTTTCGCCAGGGTGGTCATCACGTCAAGATGCAGCCGGTAGACCTTATCGTCGAAGTGCTGCACATCCGAGGCTCGCTCCCTCCTGAGAATCGCCATCGCGTGATCGACGTGCTCTTCTTCCTCGGCTGCGATGGACGCAAAGGTCTTGCCCAGACTTCCCGGCGCCACCTTCCCGACGCGCGCGTAGCTTGCGACCGCGAAGGATTCCAGCATGATCTCCTGGACGATCAGGCAGCCAATAAAGTCGTGCTCCGTGATGCAGCTCAGGAATGCCTCGCGCAACCGCTTCCAATGCTTTGCGTCGACGTTATTGGAGACTTCCACTCCGATCTTGCGGCCCTCGGCGGCGAACGCTGCGGCATGCCCGCGTTCAATCTCCGCATGCTCCAACGCATCGGCTACTTCTTCGGGATCGTCACACATCTCTGATAAGGAGATGTAGTTCATCGCGGCGATGAGTTCGCCGGTCATTGCCTGTGCCAGCACGTCCTGCCAGATCGGAGCAGTGGGTAAGAGCGAATTACATTCAGTCGTTGAGCAGTTAAGACCAATCAGCGTTTCCATGTGTCCTCCTGAATATCGAACTTAGCTGTTACTGCATGCCTGTCAGATCGGTCCTTGATAGCGGCGCAGCCGAACGGCTCCGGCGAGGCAGGCGGCGGTGATCGCCAGCCCAATCCATAGCCCCGGACTACTCAGGAAATGAAGCGGAGTGAGGTGTGTCATCGGATCCATTGGGACGCTGCCCGGCATTGTGACAGCAGACACATCACCGCCGATGCGGTTCTCCAGCATTGCAGCGAAATGCGTAGTGTTGAAGGCAAGCTTCTCGACCACGCCGATCGCGAGCAGCGGTAGCGCGGCCCACAGAAACGCCGCTCGCCGTGCCCAGCCTGAGACCAGCAGCATCCAGCCATAAATTGGCGCATACCACAGCGAATGCACCGCCAGAAGGTGGTAGAGCAGCAGCAGCGACATCTGGAACAACGACACCTGTGTCCATAGCGTCGCGACACTAAGACCGTTCCCCAGCAATACTGCGCTGCTCAGCAGCAGCATGATGAACTGCATGACAACAGTGACGGCGAAGGTGAGCAACGGCAGGACCACCAGCGGAATGCTCGCCTTCGAAAGCACGGTGGTGAGATCGGAAACCGGTAGCGACTTCCAGAACAGGATGCTGCGGTCGCGACGTTCGCCGTGCAGCGCGTCGAGACAATAGAACACGCCGACGATAAAGGTGGTGCCCATGATCAGAAGCGCAGCGATGTGGTAGTGCTGCTGGATCGCGTGGCGCTGGTGCATCGGGTCGAGCGTCAAAATGGCGCGCATGTTGGCCGGCAGACGGTACGAGCTGATCAGGGAGCCGAGCAAGATAAGGGCGGCAACGGCCAGCGGCGCGATATAGATCGAACGGTATTCCCACAATTCGCGTCGCACTGACCAGTACATCCGCCGGCTCGCCGGGATAGGCGCGGGCGCCGGGGCCTGCGCTGCGAAGGGAGAGTCTGGTATTGCGTTGCTTGGCGTGTTCATTTCGCCGCTCCTTGTGCCTGGCCAGCCTGATTGCCCATCACTGCAACGAACAAGTCGGCGATGCCGGGTGTGCGTACCTCGCCAATTGCGGCGAGTTGTTGACGATCCACCCCTTCGAACAGCAGGACGCTGCCACCGATCGCCTTGCGCTCGTTCAACGGCTGGAGCGCCCGTGCCGCCGCGGCCTGCTCGGGACGCACCATCACTTCCAGATAACGCGACTCCAGCTCTTCCATGCTGCGATCGAATACGATCCGTCCGCGGTCGATGAACATTACATCGGTGAGCACGTGCTCGATCTCTTCCACCTGGTGCGTCGCTACCACGATGGTGCGGTTGCGATCGAAGTAGTCGTTCAGCAGCGAATCGTAGAACTGCTTGCGATACAAGATGTCCAACCCCAGCGTCGGCTCGTCCAGCACCAGCAATCTCGCGTCAATCGCCATCACCAGAGCAAGGTGCAATTGCGTTACCATGCCCTTCGACAATTCCCTGACCTTGCTATCGCCCTTGATCGTGGTCTTCGCCAGAAAACCTTCGGCCTTGGCGCGCTCGAATCGCGGATGCACTCCGGCGACATAATCGAGCGCCTGCGAGACCTTTATCCAGCGCGGCAGCACCGCGACATCGGCGATGAAGCAGACATCGCGCATCAGCCGATCGCGCTCGCCCCACGGGTCGCGTCCCAGCACCCTCAGTTCGCCCTCGTAGGGCGTGAGCCCGAGGATCGCATCCAGCGCGGTGGTCTTGCCTGCGCCGTTGGGACCGATGAGCCCCAGGATGCGCCCCTCTTCCACCCGCAGATTGATGCCATCCAGCGCAATCGTCTTGCCGTATGCCTTGCGAAGGCCCCGGGCTTCTATGCATGCCATGGCTTCAGCGCTCCTCTTTCTTGCGGGGGTCCGGCTCGGCGGCTTTCGACGCTGCGTCCTCCGAAGTCGACCGGCCGAGTGCGCCGTCCAGCAGTTCTTCGGCCTTCAAACCGAGGCGCTGAATGGTTGCGTGCACCCTCGGCCATTCTTCCGCAAGAAACTTCTGCCGTTCGCCCTGCAGCAGCAGATTGCGAGCGCCCTCGTTGATAAACATGCCGCGACCTCGCTTACTCTCAACCAGCCCCTCGTCCACCAGTTGTTGATAGCCCTTCAGGACCGTCAGCGGATTGACCCGATATTCGGCCGCGACATTGCGCACGGAGGGCAGCGGATCGCCTTCCTTGAGCACTCCGTCGAGTATCATCGCGACCACGCGGTCGCGAAGCTGGCGGTAAATCGGCTGGCTGTCGTTCCACTCACGGTCCATCATGTTTTCCAGAACCTTTGGCAGACCTTAACAGAGATGCACCGCCCTCAGTTTTTCCTGGTGAGGTCGAAATGCGCGTGCATCGGCTTGTCCCCCGGCAGCATGTAGGTCCAGTCCTCGGTGTGGTGGTTTGCGTCAATGACGGTGAACACGGCGTGGTGCATATGTCCGCGTTGCGTGCCACCGGAAATATCGACAAAATCGAATTCCACAGTCTTGCCGTCTGGCGATGGCCTGGCCACCATCCGCGGCCGGTTCCCGGCATCGCAGTAGTGAACCAAGGTGAGGCGATCTCCGTCCAGATACAGCATGGTGAGCGGATGATCATAGCGAGTCGGGTCGTCCGGCACTCCCAGTGCGTACATTTCGTGGACGAGCGCATTTCCTCGGGAAGTCACGCGCATCGAGATCTCCGAGGGCGTGTTGACGTCCATGTCGGGCACCGGCGGGTCGAGGGTCAGCTTGGCGGTCCAGGTACCGGCCAGAGTTTTCACGGTGGCGAAAGACTTTTGTGCGTCGGACATCGGCGCGGGATTGTCGACGGCCTTGTGTGCGTGTGCGTCGGACTGCGCGAAAGCCACGGCGGAGAGCGACATCAAAACAGACATCAAAGCAATGGACAGCGTCAGGCGTTGGGATTTCATGTTTCATCTCCTTAAGCTTTTGCTCTTGGATACAG
>Ga0265325_10003463_pt1 | contig 10295 bp, 8 predicted proteins | sample 41420metaG_FD_202090 | JGI IMG/M metagenome (GOLD analysis project Ga0265325, IMG submission 202090) | Rhizosphere microbial communities from Carex aquatilis grown in University of Washington, Seatle, WA, United States - 4-14-20 metaG | ecosystem: Host-associated > Plants > Roots > Rhizosphere >...
TCGCCGTTTTGCGCGTAGCACACCAGACAATCGTCCATGGCTTTTGCGAGGGGAAGGCTGACCGCGCCTTTTACGGTCTCCGCCCCTTCCGCGATGAAGAAGAACGCACCATTCTGGACGCCGGCTTCTTTGAGCAACAGAGAAAGGGGCACGCCGGTCCATTCGGAGCAACTGGTCAGCCCGTGGCTTTGCTGTACGGTTTTATCGGTGGCTTTGGCATGATTTCCGCTGCACTCGAGGAAATGAGGGCGGGTCACAAACGGAAAGCGCTTTATTTCGTCCACCGTAAAAATCAGCGGCCGGTCCACCATGCCGTGAATCATCAGGCGATGTTCCGCTGGATTGATGTCCGGAAGATAGGAGCCGCGATGGGTGGACACATAATGGAGCGAGGAGGCCGTGATCATTCCCACGGAATCCTGCAGCGGCGCCGCTATGTGAAAGGTCATACCGAACATATCGGGAGACATTCTGTCCGACACGGGGACGCGAATCGATTTCACGTAAGGGGAGCGCTCGCCATAGGCGATCAAATCGTTGGGATCTTTGCATGCGGTGTCTTTGGAGGCTGCGTCTTTGGAGGCCGCAGTTGTGGCGGGCGCCGCAGAATGCGCCATCTGGGCAGCAGCGGCAGGTATGACTCCCGCGGACAGACCGACCAAAGCGGCGCTGTCCTTTAAGAATCGTCGTCGAGCAGATAACTTAGAACTCATGGGCGCTCCTTTGCCATTCGAGGTGGTCAGGCTCTACTTCCCCGGTGGAGAGTATACATCCGGTCGGATTACAAGCGAAAACGATACTGCTGCGCAGGCATTCGATTCAGAACACAGCTTGGCGGGGCATGGTGAAGGCATCCCCGAATAAGAATTCCGCCGAAGAGTGGGAACTTTTTTGCCGGTGCGGGGCAATTTATATCAACAGGAGTTCGGGACACGCAGACGAAGTGCGTGGACGGGAGAGGAATCATATGCACCTCAAATGGAAGGCAAGCTTTGCAACTTTGGCACTGGTAATGGGTTCTTTGCTGGCGACCGCGCGCGCGGCACAGCAGGGGCCGCCGCCCGATCCCCCGGGGGATCAGGGGGGCAGGCCCGGCGGTCCTGGTGGACCGGGCGGCCATGGCGGCCGAATGGGCATGCGCATGGGGCCGGGTGGTGACGGTTCTGACGGGCGCGATGGACGCGACGGCGGCGAAGGGCGCTGGGGCGGCCGCGGTGGTTGGGGCCGCGATGGCGATGTTGGCGGCCGCGGCGGCCGGATGGGAATGGGCATGCGGGGCCGGGGCGGGCCGGGAGAATTTGGACTGGCGGGGTTGCTTAATAACCCGGACGTTCGCCAGCAGATTGGTGTCAGCGCCGACCAGGCGGCCAAGATCCGGCAGCAGGAGTCGGACTTCCGCAAGACGGAAATCCGCAACCGGGCGGACCTGCAGGTGAAGCGGCTCGATCTGCGCGATCTGCTTTCGGCGGACAAGCCGGACCGAGCTGCCATCGACAGCAAACTTCAGGATATCAGCGCCTCACAGCTCGCTATGGAGAAGGCCGCAGTTGGGCACCAGCTCGATATGCGCGAGGCCCTTACTCCCGCACAGCGTGAGAAGCTGCGGCAGTGGATGATGCAGCGCCGCGATCGAGAACGCGGCGGTGAGCGCGGCGGTGCGGGCGGCGAAGGTGGAGGCCAGCGAGGTCCCCGCAGCGGTAATCGCCCAGGCGGTGCTCGGGGCAACTCGGGAGCGGGAGCGGCACCCCCTCCTCCAGCGGGCCAGTCGAATCAGGCACCCAGGCAGTAGGGAACTGAACCGCGGGGCTATCGGACCGGCCCCGCACCCCCACGGGTTCGGTTTCTGCGTCTGGTTTGTTCTCCGGCAGCGGTATACTCGGCGGCCGCTGCCGGATGGAATTCTTCGCTGCGGCTCGAACTCTCCGCAATTGCCCCTTGAACCTTTCTACGCGCAGCATCCTTTACAGCCTAGGTTCAGGGCATTTGCGGCACGGATGAATCCGTGCCTGACGAAAACCCGACATTTTCAGCAGACTCTGAAGCTACGATTCCTGAAAAGCCACGACAGAAACGCCCGTTTCGCGCATGGATGCGGCAGCTCGTGTATTACAACTTGCCGTGAAGACCGACCCTTAAAATCGAAGGGTCGGGCACCCGCAAAGGCTAAGGCAAAACCTCGCCTTGCTGAGATGCACGAGAAATTGAGCGTACCTTTTTTATACCGACGTTGCCACTCAGACTCTGACACATTGTGTTGAGTCGCGGGCGGAAAGGGCGTACGATCCTCCCGCTTAAGGCAGATCAAACCCAGATTAAGGATTGATACGAGAGGAGACATGAGAATGGCAACAGGGAAGCTCAGAACGATCTTGAGCGTGGGGATGATGTCGGCGATCGCTTTTGCGGGATTTGGAATCGCTAGCACGGGGCGCGTACACGCGGCGCCGCAATCGATGGCGGACAGGGTCGCGAAGGATCAGGCCGGCGCGTCGCCGGTGAAGATTTACCCGAAGTCCGTGGTCGATGGACAGTTTGAGAACAACAAGCTGATACTCGAACCGGGCCACAACGGGCAGTTTTTCGTCGAGACGAGCCGCCGCCTGAAGGATGGCGAAGCCGAACTCCACGAGGACGAAACGGATGTCTTCTACGTGGTGAAGGGCTCCTCGACGCTCGTCTATGGCGGAAAAATGACCGACCCGCTGACCACGATGGTCAACGGGAATTCGCTGCCGCCGGGCCAGATCCACGGGAAGACCATCATCGGCGGGACATCTGCCAAGCTCAACGCGGGCGACTTTGTGGTGATTCCCAGCGGGCAGCCGCACATGTTTACCGAGGTGCAGCCACCGTTCTGGTATCTCGTGGTGAAGGTGCGCAATCCGGGGAAACTCGGAGGGGCGCCGAAAGTCCCATAGATCGCGGGTGACAGAGGAAACGCGCCGGGGCGCTTATTGCAGGACGCGCCACGGCGAGGTTTCTTTCCAGTCCTTGATTTGCGACGCGGCCCAGAGGGCGGGCTTGTCGGCGTGGCAGGAGGCGCACGGGCTGGGAATTTTGTATTTCTCCGCCATGTTCGGGCCGATGAAGTTAAACGTGTGCGCGTGCACTTTCACATCGGCAATTTCGGTTTGAATGGCCGGCATGTGGCATGCAACGCAATCGCTGCCGGCCGAGCCCGCTTTGTGGTGCGTATGTTCTTCGAGCGTGGCCGCGCGCGGACCGTTGAGGCCTCCGGGGGTGTGGCAATCGAGGCAGATTTTGCTGGCTGGCTCGCGCAGTTCCGCGTAATTACCGCTTCCATGCGCGTCGTGGCAACTGAAACAGGTGACTCCCCGGCGGTACATGACGCTCTGAACGAAATCATTGCCCTGCATGCGATTCTTGTGGGCGGTGCCGTCGGCAAAATGCGTGAAAGTGGTCTCGCCCAGGCTGTGATCCTCGAGCTTCCAGTAATCGCTTAAATTCCTGCCCGCCTCGTAGCCGACCGCCCAATCGTAATACCGATGCTCGATAGGATTGTTCAGGGGACGACCCTGCGAGTGGCATGCGATGCAGGTGTCGTTGGCCCGGACATAGTCCATGCGGCCGGGGTTCAGAATGTTTTTCGCCGAGTGATGCGCGACGTGCTGGCTGCCGGGGCCGTGGCAACGCTCGCAGCCCACGTTCCACTCGGTGACGGTCTTATCGTGAATGTTGTAGTTCACGGAGTGGCAACCGTCGCAGGTGGGGCCGGTGGGCCGCTTGCTGTTAGCGGGGGGATAGAACGGTTCCCACCAATCGGTGTTGGGAGCCACGAAGTAAGGGCGCCAGACCTTGTGCGTCACGTCCCACTGCGCGCCTTCCGGGAAATAGTCGCTGCCCACCCTGGTGAAGTAACGCTGCTTCCAAATGCTGCCGTAGACGAAGGCCACATCGGCCTTCGTAAATTTTACGAGCGGATCGGGCTTGGACAAATCGGGAATGATGGCCTCGGGATGCTCTCGCGGGTCGCGGACCACGTTGGCCATGGGCGTCTTCTGCCAGCGCTGATAGATGTCCGCGTGACATTTTTGGCAGGATTTCGAGCCAACGTAGGTGGCGGCGGCCGGCGGTGTGGCGTCGGATGCTACGGCTGGCGCGAGGCCGCCGGTGGGGGAAAGATGCCTCATATAGAGCACGATGGACCAGATTTGCTGCTCGGCGAGAGCGCCCTTCGATCCTGGCATGCCGGAGGGCCATAGCCCGTTCTCGATGATCCATTTCAGCTGGCTGTCGGTGTATGCCTGGACGCGGGCCGCGGCGAGGGAGGGCGCAGGCGGCGACATGCGCGTGGCGAACGCGACGCCCATGCCTGTACCGTCCAAGCCATGGCAGGAGTTGCAGTAGCGCGAGTAACTGATGCGTCCGAAGTCCATATTGGCCTGGGTTGGCGCCAGAGGGTTGGTGGCGCGGGAGCTGGGAATGAGCCAACTCTTCGCTGCATTCGCGGCATGCGTTTCTACCCAGCCGGGAGGGGATGCCCTGCACCCTGCCAGCAAAATCGTGGCGCTAATCAGCAATACGCGGAGACTCTTCACGTCTATCAGACGAAACCCTTTGAGTTGGAGGATGCGGTTAGCTGCTACGATCGCACCGGTACAAGATAACACTGGAATCGCTCATTAGAGTAACTGCAGGAAGACGGACACAGAAGGTGCCGCGATCTCTGTGGGTCCTTGGCGGGCTTCAGGTTCAATGCTAGGCTTTGCGCTACTCAAGCCCGACACGGCACGGGAGGAAAGATGGACGCGTTCGAGGCGTTTAAGAATCAGCAGAAGCAGAGTTGGTCGCGTTTTGCGCCGATGGAGATGATTACGATGTTCCCGGCTGCGCGGCTGGTGAAGTTTGCCGGGGTGGCGGCGGGGCAGCGAGTGCTCGACGTGGGCTGCGGCACGGGCGTGGTGGCGGTCACCGCGGCACGGCTTGGCGCGAGAGTGAGCGGAATCGACCTGACGCCAGAATTGATCGAGCGGGCGCGGCATAATTCGAAGCTTGCGGAGCTAAGCGTGGACTGGCGCGAGGGCGACGTCGAGAAGATGCCCTTCGCCGATGGCGAATTCGACGCGGTGCTCAGCCAGTTTGGGCACATGTTCGCGCCGCAGCCGGGCGTGGCCATCGCGGAGATGCTGCGGGTGCTGAAACCTGACGGCACAATCGCTTTCTCCACCTGGCCGCCGGACCTTTTTATGGGCCGCATGTTTTCGCTGACGGCGCGCTACGTGCCGCCTCCGCCGCCGGGAGTGGCGCCGCCGGTGCAATGGGGCGATCGGGCGATCGTCCGCGAGCGGCTGGGCGACGCGGTTAGCGATATCGCCTTCGAGAATGGATTGATGCTGAGCCCGGCGCTGAGTCCGCAACACTTTCGCACCGCTACCGAGCAGTCGGTGGGCCCGCTGATCAAGCTGGTCGAGATGCTTGGAACGAGCGACCCGGCGAAGCTGGCCGCGTTTCGCGCTGAATACGACGCGTCCATCGCGGAATATTTCCAGGATAACGCGGTGCAGCAGACTTACCTGATGACGCGCGCGAAGAAGAAAATAGCGGACGCGCGGGCGAAGCGGCAGGGAAGCGCAAAGTGCATGAGAGAGATTAGCGAACGGCTTCTGTTGGTGGTTGAAACGGCGGAGCCGATACTTCGCGTCGTGAGCGATGAGGAAAGCGGACAGCCGGTTCTGCGGGGCGGGTGGTCGCGGAAGCAAGTGGTCGGGCATTTGATCGATTCGGCTTCGAATAATCATCAGCGATTCGTCCGGGCGATGCTGGCGGATTCTCTCGATTTTCCGGAATATGAACAGGCGGGAAGCGTACGCGTGCAGGCTTTTCAGGAAGCGAGTTGGCCGCTGCTCGTGGGACTGTGGGCCGCCTACAATCACATGCTCGCGCATGTGATTGCGCGCATACCGGCGTCCAAGCTTGGGACCGTTTGCCGCATCGGAAGCGACGAGCCGGTTACGCTGGGCTTTCTTGCCGAGGACTACGTGAGGCACCTCGTCCATCATCTCAAGCAGATAGGCGCCGCCTAGAATCATAGTGGAAATTTTTCCTCGACGCGGTTGGCTTGCCCGGTTTGCGCGAGTCGGGGTAGACTCGCTGCGGCCGAAATTCCAACACCGTGCGCCGAGCCGCGCTTTGTACAAACGAAAAGGGGAGGGAACATCCAAATGCTGAGAAGGGCACTGGCGTCATCCGCAGCTTCAATTCTTCTGGTGGCCGCGAGCGCAGTCGGCGCTGCGGCGCAGGCACCGCCGCCTCCGGCACTGGTCCTCACCACCGATGCCTACACCGACGGCGGCACCATCCCGCCGAAGTATGGCTGCGACGTGGCCCCGCCGGTCGTCACGCCGGCGCTATCGTGGACGAACACGCCTCCCAACACCGTGAGCTTCGTTTTGATCATGCATGACACCGACGGCGCACCGATGAAGACTGCTATGGATACGACTCACTGGACCGTCTACAACATCCCCGGCAGCGCGACTTCTCTTCCGGAGGGCGTGCAGCCGGGCGGTCCCGTGGCAGGCGATGGCATTCAGGGTAAAAACGTGCGCGGCGTGAATGGTTACCAGCCTCCGTGCCCGCCCAAGGGCGGTCCGGCGCATCACTATGTGATCGAACTGTTCGCGCTCGATACGAAGATCGATTTGCCGGCAGGGGCGCCTCGCGCGGATATTCTCAAGGCGATCGATGGGCATGTGATTGGCAAGAGCAGCTACGTCGGCAAGTTCAAGCACTAGAAGTTGCGGCGGCCGGAACTGCGGCCGCGGTTGCGTCTGCGAGAGAATGCGATGGCCGGAGCGTGTCACCCTTGCGGGTGGAGCCTCCGGCCATTGTTGTTTGAGATGTAATGCGGAAGACGCCGAGAGATCTGTCGTCGCTTCGCTCGCTGGGGATGACAGCGAAAGGTGGGAGGCGACACCAAATTGTGTCTGTGCCGATGCCCGGAAGCTCTCTTTTATTCGATTGCCTGCTCAAGTGGAGTTGAAGACCCACCCTTGCAAAACGCAAAGGTAGGGCAGCCGAAAAGGCAGCCGCAACGGCGAGATGCCTGATAGCGAAAGAAGAAGCAGGTCCCTCACCCATCCGCGCTTCGCGCGTATGGGCTCAGGATGACAATGAAAAATAACGGCGCAAGGCAACGGCAAGTGCAAGGCAACGGTAAGTGCAAGGCAACGGTAAGTGCAAGGCAACGGAGAAGAGGGATCCTTCGCTGCGCTCAGGATGACTGCGAAAAACTAGGGCGTAAGGCAACGGCAACGGCGCAGGGCACCGACGAGAACAATTGCTGCCTATGGAACGAGCTTTGGTTCGGCGAACGCTCCGCTCGGTTCGCGGCGGGACGGCCGCAGTTTGTCGAGTGCGGGAAATGAGTAGGCGTTCACTGGGGTGCAGTCCGGGGGCTGAGTTTTCGTCTTGAGGGCGTTGGCTAGCGTTTGGAGGGCTAGCTCCATGGTGAGTGACGTTACTACTCCGGCGGCGAGGATGCGCTTTTTTACCAGGGGCTCTACGTGCTCGGCGATTCCTACGCCTATGAACGGCAGGTCGAGCCACTTGTTCTGCTGCATCTGTTCCGTGTTCTGAAAGGCTTTTCGCGCGCCTAGGGCTAGTTCGTGCGTCTGTCCGGCTACCAGGTCGAACTTTTCGGCGCGGGAGGTGGCCAGCCGCAGCCAGGCGCCTACGGCGCGGCAGGCGTCCTCTTCGTTCCACTGGCAGCGGATGGTGGTGACGCGCGCCCGCGCAGGCTTGGTTGCTTCCATGCCCTGGCGGCGGTACTTGGCAACCGGGCTCATGCCCGGGCCGTGGATGTACAGGATGGAGGCGTCCGGCGGCGCGAGCGCAGCGATCTGCCGCCCCTGAATGTGACCAATTTCCGTCTGCCCCTGCGTCACAGCGAACACGGGAGGCTCCGGCGTTTGCCGCAGCTCCTGGATGTAATCCACGTCGCAATTGCTGATTACCCACGCGATCCCCTGCGCGACGGCCGCCTGGGCCACGCGTCGCAGCCCGGCTCCGGTGAGCGGTTCCACGATAAAGGCGCTTGGCCGCACACCGCCCGGAGAATGGATGATGCTCAGCAGTTGCTGGCTCTGCGTGATCGAGTCATCGCCTGCGTGGATCACTTCCATCTCAAAGCCCAGTTTTTCGCCCACGGATTTTGCGAGGATGGCCTGCGCGTGCAGGTACGCATTGGCGTTCGGCAGCGAAACAACGACTCGTGGTTTATTCATAGTCCGCTTTTGGCGGGATGAGACGCTAACTGGAACTCTACGCGGGATTTGCCCGAGCAGAGGTTGAAAACAGTGATGTATAACGAAACGGTAAACGATGCGATCGGCGTCAGGATCGGCGGCTGCGGGGGCTTGCCCTTTGCATTGGACCCTCGGTAGTATGCGGTTTTGAAGTACTTATTTCGCTGATTGCGGGGGTGCCGAAATGAAACGTACGCTGGTTATTCTAATGTTTTTTGTTGCGGCAGTTGCTTCCACTCGCGCGGCTGCGGGGCCGCTGAGCGAAGCGTATTCGAAGGCTGCGCTACAAACTCTTCAATCCATCGAAACCGATGTCTCCACCACGGAGCAGGGCATGAAGGCCATCTTCGATCCGCTGAATGCGGCGGGAAAGACGGAGCCGGAGAAGTCCATGACGGGCGTGCTTCATCAGGTGTACGAGCAAAAGCTCATCGATAACCGGTTGCGGAAATCCGAGTTCGACGTTCTCGACGAAGCGCTCAATTCCTCTTCGCCCCTCATCCGGGACTACATTTCCCGCGAGCAGATCGCGCAGTACGATCGCGACGACGCCGCCATGAGCAAGAGCGAAGCCGCTTGTTTCGCTCCGCTGAAGAAGGCGATCGAGGAGCGCCGGGAAGAGAATCCCAAGCCGTGCGCGGAGTGGTCCGCGCTGGCGGCCGCGCCGGAGAAAAAATCCGCGGACTAGGATTCGGGGAAGGGGCGGGCACGCGGAAAAGCGCGTGCGAAAACGCGGATTAGCCGCCGCCAAGGTGGAGTCTCAGAGCCGCGCGGGTTAACATTGTGCAGGATTCTCCAAAGGACAATGCGAATGCCCGACAATTCTATCCGGCGTGCAGCGGCGGTTCTTTGTTTTCTTCTTTGCCTGGCAGCGTGGCCGGCCGCACGGGCGCAGGACAAGACTTCCGATACTTACCCGGAGCAGGGAAAGGTGCTGGCGCACGCGGCGTCGCAGAAACCCTCCGCTCATGGCACGCCGGTTTTTCGCGTGGAGACGGACCTGAAGATTTACGAATTCGAAGCGAAAGACCCATCGAGCCTGGCTGTGGGCGAGACGATTCAATTCCGCGTCGAGAGGGATTCGGCCTACGTTCAACGGGCCGGTAAAGAGCAGGAGTTCCGGGTGATCGACACCATGCTGAAAGATGGCGACTAGCCGCTCCTAGCCGCGCGCCCAAGTCCGCCCCGAATGTGAAATTCATGTTACAGACAAGCGTTATCTGACGCCGCATGGTCCGGTTTCCCTTATGATTGTCTCTTCGAATTCTTGTCAGTTCCCATTCAATACTTGATAGCACGGCGTGTTTCTGAGCGGCCAGCACACGGAGCCGAAGCGAGCATGAACATACTTGACGTTCTTGTCGGCAAGCCCATCGCAACGAGTGACGAACGTGCCGAGGAGGTAGGCCCGCTGCAGGGCATACCCATCTTTGGACTCGACGGGCTCAGCTCCGCCGCGTACGGGCCGGAGGCCGCGCTCAGCCTGCTGATTCCGCTGGGCCTTCTCGGCGTGCGGTATATCGTGCCGATCAGCGCGGCCATCATCACGCTGCTCGTGATCGTGTACTTCTCGTATCGCCAGACCATCGCCGCGTATCCCTCGGGCGGCGGCTCGTATACGGTGGCGCGTTTCAACCTTGGCGCGCAGGCCGGGCTGCTGGCCGCGGCCGCGTTGCTTGCCGACTACATCCTCACGGCCGCCGTGGGAATTTCCGCGGGCGTGGGCGCGCTGGTGTCAGCGGTTCCTTCGCTGCTGCCGCACACGGTTAGCCTGTGCGTCGGCATTCTGATCGTCATCACCATTCTCAACCTGCGCGGGGTGCGCGATGTGGGCCTGGCGTTCGCGCTTCCCACGTATCTTTTTGTTGGCACGCTTCTGATTACCATCGGAGGAGGCATTCTGCGGGTGGCGCTCAGCGGCGGACATCCCACGCCCGCGGCACCGCTGCCGCCCCCGCCGCCGATGGTGGCAGCGGTGAGCTTCTGGCTGCTGCTCAAGGTTTTCGCCAGCGGCTGCACGGCGTTGAC
>Ga0265325_10003464_pt1 | contig 10294 bp, 12 predicted proteins | sample 41420metaG_FD_202090 | JGI IMG/M metagenome (GOLD analysis project Ga0265325, IMG submission 202090) | Rhizosphere microbial communities from Carex aquatilis grown in University of Washington, Seatle, WA, United States - 4-14-20 metaG | ecosystem: Host-associated > Plants > Roots > Rhizosphere...
GTCATCGGCGGCGAATTCACGCCGTCGCCGGCCTTGACCGGCGCGAGGAAAATGTCGGCGCCGCCGAGCTTGAGGTCGATGCGAGGGGCGCCATGTTGCGTGGTTCGGATCACCTGCGCGCCCAATATGCGCTCGAACCACGTCGCGGTTGCCTCCGGATCGGGGGTGCGCAGATGAACGTGATCCCACCTATAAGCCGGCATGCGGGCCTCTCCTTATGTTAAGGGCCGATTTTAGCACAGCGAAAGCCGGGTTTGCACGGTTGCCGCCGGCCGCTTGCAAAAGCCGTCGCACCTGACCAAAGTAACAAGCCGCCCCCTTAATCGCGGCGGATATAGAAAATCGGAGTCGGATAATGATGAAACGGACCGTGGCTGCCTTGGTGTTCGCAGGCTTCGCCCTCGCCAGCGGCGCCGCGCTTGCCCAGACTGCTGATGATATCAAGTGGATCAATCAATGCCTGAACGACAATAAGGGCGGCGCGCCCGAGGCGATCGTTATGAAATACTGCTCTTGCATGAATAACAAGATGAGCAACAGCGACTCCCAGTCGATCTCGACCTGGGAACGGAGCCACCCCGCGGAACGTGCGGCGTGCGATAAGGAATCTGGCTGGAAGTAGTCCGGCCCATCGACTGCGCGCCGGCATTATCGGACTGTCGCGCAAATCATTTTCAGGGCGGTGAGCGCGAGCTCATCGCCCTTGTTGTTGCGCGTCATGCGCTAAGCGCGGGGCGGCAAGCTCCGGGTGAAACCGCCGCACCGCCAGAAACCCGAAAATAACGAAGGCGAGCAGCAAAAAGCTCTGCGCGATCAGGAACGGCGGCTCGGACTGCGTCGGCGCCAGCGCATTCAGGAACGCGATCTTCTGGAAGGACTGCACCACCAGCACGAAGCAGTTAAACCACAGCGCCAGCAGCGCAGTCACGACATAGATCCAGCGCCAGGCATGCATCATGTGGAAGACGTAAAGCGCCAGCAGAGTGATCGCCAAAACTGCCAGCGAAATCACGCCCACGATCAGTGCCGGCGTCGGTCCATGAATTGGAAACAGGAAACCGGTGGCGCTGGTGAGAATCGTGAAAATCAAAAAGATCGCCGTCCAGCCGGGCCGCGGTTCCGAGCGCAGCAGGCCAGCAAACACGATCAGACCTGCCGCGATGCCGATCAGGCTGATGATGACGTGAATCAGGGTAAATGTCGCAGTCGACAGACCGATAATCATTGGATCGCCCCCAAGCGGTTTGCCAATAATTCTCCCCTCGCCCGGTTTCGTCAACCGCAGCCATTCTCCCGGAAAATGAGCCGATAAATCGAAGCGATCGGCACAACGCAATATTTACCGGCCGCTGCCTAAAAAGGCGCCCTGCGTAACACGCGGAGACTGAGTTGAATTTGTCACCGGGTCTGTTTTATTTCTGGAATCAACTGAGCAAATTGCTGTTCTCGCTCGGATCGCATTTCTCGTTTACGTCGCTCGCCGCCGCGCTGGCGGTCGCGACCGGCTTCTACACTTATAAGCGAATTGCGCGCGGCCGCCGCGTGCGGCCGAAGACGATCCTGCGCGCGCTGTTTCCGCGACGCATTGTCGCCAGCCCATCGAACTACGCCGACATTGGTTATTTGCTCTTCAACGTGTTCGTCTTTGGCATCGTGTTCAGTTGGGCGGTGCTGGCCTATCAGACCGTGACCAATGGCATCATCGGCGCGCTGGTGATGGCGTTCGGCCAGCCGACGCCCTCGGCGCTGCCCGAGCTCGCCTCACGCATCATCGTCACGCTGATGCTGTTCTTGGCCTATGAGCTTGGCTACTGGTTCAATCACTGGCTGAGCCATCGTGTGCCGCTGTTGTGGGAATTCCACAAGGTGCACCATTCGGCCGAGGTGTTGACGCCACTGACCAACTTCCGCGTCCATCCGGTTTACGCCTGGATCTTCGCCAACATTCTTGCGCTATCGGCGGCCATTGCAAACGGCGTGGCCAACTACATGTTTGGCAAGACCAGCTATCAGTACGCGCTGTCGGACAGCAACATCATCCTGGTGTTCTTCATCCACGCCTATGTCCACCTGCAGCACTCGCACGTCTGGATTTCGTTCACCGGTATTCTCGGCCGCATCTTCGTCAGCCCAGCGCATCACCAGATCCATCACTCGAAGAACCCGGCGCATTTCAATCGCAACTACGGCAGCTGCCTGGCGCTGTGGGACTGGATGTTCGGCACGCTCTACGTTCCGTCGCGAGAAACAGAGAAGCTGACATTCGGCGTCGAGCCGGACCAATATCCGGCACACACCATCACCGGCGAGCTGATTGCGCCCTTCATCCGCGCCGCCCGCCACGTCCGGGCGGGATTGCCCGGCCGCGCAACGCCGCAAGCGAGCGGACATATCCCCGCCCGACCGCGCGATCTGGCCACCTAGTGTGACGGCTCGCTAGCGCCGGCGCGCGCCAGGCGGCTTTGCCGCCCGCGCCGACAGCTTGAGCGCCTCGCGAAAATCCGCGGTGCGGCCGTATTTCTTGAGCAAATCGCGGAACGCCTCATTGGTGATTTCCTGAATGTCCTTCATCTGATCGCGCGCCAATAGATCGACGGCATCCCAGGTTTCGCGATCGAAGCTAATGCGCTTGCCGACGCGATCATCGTCGCGAATGTCCCGGCCGCCTTTGCGAGTGACGCGACGCACCATATTGGAGTCTCCGGTTTTCGCTGCAGATCACCGATCGACCGCCGCAGTTGTGTCGTCCTTGTGGTTCCACAATTGTCACGCCTCAACCTGACAAATAATTAATTCGCGACTCCGCGCCACTGGTGGATTGGAAACGGCCCATTCAGCGCCGGTTCACGTGCAAAATGCGAACCTTGCAGCCACGTTAGACGTTATCTCGTCAGGACCATCCGAAATCTGGAGGTATGTCATGTTGAAATCTCTCACAGGCGTTGCGATGGCCGCGGCACTTGCCGTTACCGGGATCGCTGCCGCACCACAAAAGGCGGAAGCGGGCTGCTATGGCTGCGCGGTCGGCGCGGGCGTCGTCGGCGGCCTTGCCGCCGGCGCGATCATCGGCTCCGCCTTTGGCCGTCCTTACTACGGCCCGGGCTATTATTACGGGCCGGGCCCGGCCTATTACAGCCCGGGCTGCTGGTGGCGCCGCGTACCGGGGCCGTATGGCTGGCACCGTGTCCGGGTCTGTCGCTAATCTGAACAACGCTTCATGTTCGTGAATAAAAACCCGGCGTGTCGCGCAGCGCGCGCCGGGTTTCTCCGGCCTCATCGGCGGTTCGTGCCACCAAATTTCCGACAAATTAACAGTGCCTCTTTACAGGACTCAAAACCGGATTAAGACGTTCGTCAGCTACGCCTTGGCCGGCCGGCCATGGCCCAACGGGGGATATCCCACATGAAGAAGACCTTGCTTGTATTTGCCGCCGCCTCGCTCGCGACGGCGACGTTGACCGCGCCGGTCCAGGCCGGCTGCTACGGCTGCGGTGTCGGCGCCGGTATCGTCGGCGGCCTTGCGGCCGGCGCAATCATCGGCAGTGCGATTGCCAACAGCCAGCCGCGCTACGCGGTGGCGCCCGGCTACGTCGCTTATGACGGTTATGCCGCACCCGGCCCGGTCGCCTGCCCGGGCGGCTATTGGGGCCGTCGTCCGGTCGCGTTCGATGCCTACGGCAATCCGGTGCGCTGGAGCCGTCCGCGCTACTTCTGCCCTTAAGCAACTGGTAACGCGCCTCGGCGAATGATCGGGCTCGATTCGAGCCCGGGGGATGCCGATGCGACGCCTGACAATGGTTTGCGCCGTGGCCGCGCTCGCTGCCACGGCGTTGCCATTTGCGCTGACCCATTCCGCGCTGGCCTATTGCCGCGGCTGCGTGATCGAGCCGGCGCAAACGCGAAACGCCGAGCTGGTCGCCAGCGCCCACGCCGAAGCGCCGGCGCCGCCGCCGGTCGCCTCGTGCCATCTCGAGAAGCAGGCAAGCCAGGGCCGCCACCGCCGGCACTTCGTCGAGATCTGCGAATAGCCCTTCGGTGTCATAGCCGGACCTGTCCCGTCATTTCATCGCCCCCAGCACCGCGGCGCTTGGCCAGCAATCGACCGGCAGTCCCTTGGCCTTCTGAAACGCGCCGAGCGCCGCGCGGGTCAGCATGCCGGCCTTGCCGTCGATCTTGTCCTGATAGTAGCCGAGCGCGGTCAGCCGGGTCTGCATCGCCTCGACGTCACGGCTGCGCAATTGCGTGCCCTTGCTCCACGGCGTCTCGAAGGCGCGGCCGCCGCCGATCAGCTCGCTGAGATGCCCGACGAACAAAACGTAGAGATCGGAAAAATTATAGTCCTTGAGCACGTAATAATTTTTCAGCGTCAGGAAGCCGGGCCCATAGGTGCCCTCCGGCAACAGCAGCGAGGCCTCGCTGGCGAGTTCATCGGCGGTCAGCGCGCGGCCAAAGACCGGCCGATAGCCTTGCGCCAGCCAGTCGCGCATTGCCATCCGGTGCTCGGGTTGCGCGATGGTGCAATCGATGCCGTTCGGCAGGCGCACCTCGATCGCCCACGGCGTGCCGCTGTGCCAGCCTTTGCCGGCGAGTTGCTTGGCCGCGGACGCCAGCGCGTCCGGCACTGAATTCCAGATATCGACCTTGCCATCGCCGTCGAAATCGACGCCGTATTTGTAGAATTCCGACGGCAAGAATTGCGTCAGCCCGACCGCGCCGCCCCAGGACGAGCGCAGCTCGCCGCGCGGCACGCCGTCCTGCAGCATTTTCAGCGCGTAGAGCAATTCGTTGCGGAAGAAATCCTTGCGCTTGCCGGTATAGGCCTGCGTCGCCAGCACCTGGATCGCATCGTGCGGCAGCGTGTAGCGGCCGAAATCGGTTTCGCGGCCCCAGATCGCCAGCACCACATTGCCGGGCACGCCGAACGACTTTTCGATCCGCGCCAGGGTGTCGCGATATTGCGCGGCGAGATTTTTACCCTGCGCGGCGAGACGGGCGAAGGTGCTCTCTTTCAGATATTGCGACGGCGTCAGCACGAATTCGGCCTGCGGCGGCGCGGTTTCCGGCCGGCCAGGAATCACCAGGTCGGGCAGGCTGAGATCCGGCTCGAGGCCGCGCGTCGCGGCATCGAACGTCGCGCGCGACACGCCGAGCGCCTGCGCGTCGGGCCGCAGCGATTCGAGGAAGGCGTCGAAGGCGTCGAAGGCGAAGGCGGGTGCGGCAAGAGAAAAGCACAGCAGCGCCACACACGCGGCTGTCATCACCCGCGAAAGCGGGTGATCCAGTAATCGCCAGCGTCGGCCACATCGCTGACTCATTGAATACTGGATGCCCCGCTTACGCGGGGCATGACACGATTGATCGCTGCGCGCCTTCCATTTTTTCTCTTTAGGGCTCGGCCCCATGGCAAGCGCTTCAATCAAAACGACTCCGCTTAATGTCTGTCGTGCCCCGCCGCATGCTTGCCGGCGTGCTCCGCCGACTGACTCAGCCGCTCGACCAGCGCGATACCGATCGCCGACAGCACGAACAGCGCGTGGATGATGGTCTGCCACATCACGCCGGTCGCGGTCAGCGGATTGTCGGCGGCGCCGAGCGAGCCGGCATAGATGAAGGTGCGCAGCAGGTGGATCGAGGAGATGCCGATGATCGCCATTGCGAGCTTGATCTTGAGCACGCTGGCATTAACGTGGGACAGCCATTCCGGCTGGTCGGGATGGCGCTCCAGTTCGAGCCGCGACACGAAGGTCTCGTAGCCGCCGACGATCACCATGATCAGCAGGTTCGAGATCATCACCACGTCGATCAGGCCGAGCACCACCAGCATGATCTCCTGCTCGGTGACGCTGATCGCGCTGAGCACGAGGTGCCACAGCTCCTTGAGGAACAGCACGACGTACACCGCCTGGGCGACGATCAGGCCGAGATAGAGCGGCAATTGCAGCCAGCGCGACGAGAAGATCAGCTGCGGCAGCGGCCGCAAGACCGGAGCGTCCGGCGGTACGATCGGTTCGTCGGCAGACATCGACATCGGGCGGCTCCTGTGCGGCAGCTTTGCCGTGCCGAGTTATATGCGATTCGGGACGGTGCGCCGTGCGGCAAGAGCGACGGGCGTCATGGCACTGTTCTTCCCTCTCCCCTTGCGGGAGAGGGTGCCGAACGCCGACTTTCAGGAAAGCCCCCTCACCCGGTTCGCGCTTCGCGCGCTCCACCCTCTCCCGCAAGAGGAGAGAATGACGCCGGCCCGAGCTGCAAGCTGGCATGTTACGTCCGCCTCACAACCAGCGGATCCGCACGTCGGGCGGCGCGCGCACGATCGCCGGCGTGGCAACCTGTTGCGACGGTTCCTTGCTCTGCGTCTGCGCCGCCTTGGCCTCCATCGCATCCCAGCGCGCCAAGGCCAGATCGCAGGCCGCGACCGCCTCCGGCCAGGTCGCGCCTTGCGACAATGCGGTCAGGATGGCGCGTACGCCGACTTTGTCGCCCTCGCCGAGGCGGGGCCAGAATTGGTCGAAGCATTGCGGCGTTTCGCCGCCACGGCAGGCGAAAGCGCGGCGGCAGGCCCGGTCGCGGCACTGCGCGTGCCACTGGAAGATCAGGGCGATGACCTGCCGGGCGGTCATCTCGCGTTGGCGCGGCCGGCCGGCCGCTTCGTCGTCATGCCCGGTTTCATGCCGGGCATCCACGCCGCCTGGCGGGTCGCAAGCAAGGCGTTGACGGCGGTGAGGCAGACGATTGGTTCGACCTTCGCTGGACATCGATTTGGACGTGGATTTGGACATGGATTTGGACATAGGTTCTCCTTCTCGCGGCGCATTGCAGCGTCCGAGCTGTTGAAAAATCCCTGCCTCCGCTCAGGGACAAAGCCCCGGACTTTTTTCAGCGCGACCGGGGTGAGCCCAAGGCGCGCATGAAATCCGAGGGGGACGGAGCGCCGGCAGGCGCAACCAATCCTTATGGGACGATCCGCGGTGCGGATCGCCGCGCCTTCCGGCGCTCCATCGCACGGCTTGCTCCGCGGCTTGTGAGGGCCGCGGTTTCGGCGCCAGGTCCGCGCTTCCTGGGACTTGGCTCATCCGGGCGTTACCCGGCCTCGCCTGTCGCAGTCCAGCGAGCTCCTCGCAGAGCGGTCGTAATGCCGCCCGGGCGGGTCCCGGCACCGCCCGGGAGCGAGGTTACGAGCCTCGGGCGCGGGCGCCGCGCCTTCTCCCTGTTTCCAGAGCGTCTCTAGAAACGCCCCTCGTGGAGAAGGTGATAGGACTATATGCCTACAGAGCAACAAATGTCAAGGCATCATGCCAAATGCCAGCCGGGCATTAACGCCATCTTGGCCTTGTTGCCATTCGAGCGGTCATGCTGATGGCCTAAGGAAGCGGGCCAGTGTGAAATGGGCGTGCGGCTTTTCGACGAACTTGAAGCATTGCGCGACCTTAACGAGCGCCAGGAGCTACAAAAAGCGAGGCAGGCACTGGAGCTGAAGGACCGGCAAAGAGGTCTCCTGCTGAAGGAAATAGATCATCGAATCAAGAACAGCTTGCAAATCGTGTCGAGCCTTTTGCATCTGCAAGCGAGAACAGCAGGCCCCGCGGCATCCAAATTCCATGATGCCGCTGCCCGGATAACCGCAATCGCCGCCGTCCACAGCCAACTTTACAAGTCTGATTATGCCGGGACGGTACAACTTGACGACTACCTGGCCGTGCTTTGCAGAGAGATTGCAGCGGCGTCAGGTGGTTCTGAGCAGGCCTATCCGATTATCATTGATTCCGTCCCGCTGACTATTTCCAATGACATCGCGGTGCCACTCGCGCTCATCGTGAACGAACTGCTCACCAATGCCATTCGGCATTCGCGACCTGTGGGACAGGACAAAGCGATCCACGTCGCGGTAAACAGCCGCCAAGACGGTTTTTCGGTAAGCGTGTCCGATCCGGGACACGGCCCCGACCCGGCGCAAACAACTTGCGGATTGGGTACACGACTTGTTGAGGCGTTAACTCAACAGATCAAAGCGACGATCACCAAGCAAATCTTGCTCTCGGGCTATACGGTCACGGTCATGGTCCCCAAATCAATCAATTCTCCCGCCTGATGTCGGCTTTACTGCCGATCGCGGACTTTGCGCGGTCGTTGCGGTGACACGCTAGGCTATGACGGATAGCATTGCGCCTCGGGGGAAGGCGCTCCATCACAATCGTCGTTCAATATTTGCTGCAGTTGAGGCTATGAGCCGAACGCGCTCCGTGCGAGGCTGGGGCCGGGGGATTGAACCATGAAAAAACTGACCACCATGGCGCTGGCGCTCGTGGGCATCGCTGCCGCCAACACCGCAGCGTCGGCGCAGGTGCTCTGCATCATTCCACTGATGGTCTCGGCGGCGATCGTCGCCTCGTCCGAGCACCGCGAGCTTACCAACAAGGAGGCGCTGTATTGCGGCCTCATTCGCGACCCCGACGCGGGCAAGACGGTGACGAAGAAGAAGGTCGCGAAGGCCAAGAAGCCGGCGCAATAAGGAGCAAGCGATGCAGGTGACGATCCACTACTGCGGCAGTTGAGGCTACGAGCCGAAAGCCCTCCGTGCGGGGGCACGTCTCAAGGAGTTGGGTAACGCCGACGTCGCGCTGGTCCGCTCGTCGGGCGGCGTGTTCGAGATCGCCGTCGACGGCGTGCTGAAATTTTCCAAGAAGGCCACCAGGCGCTTCCCGACCGACGCCGAGATCGACGCGCTGGCCAAGGGGTAAGCGCTCGATCCTCACCATGAGGGCTAGCGGCTGAACTTCTTGTACTTCAGCCGGTGCGGGATGATGGAGTCCTGCCCGAGCCGGCGCATCTTGTCGGCCTCGTAGTCGCCGAAATTGCCCTCGAACCATTCGACGTGGCTGTCGCCCTCGAACGCCAGGATGTGGGTAGCGATGCGGTCGAGGAACCAGCGGTCATGGCTGATGATGACGGCGCAGCCGGCGAAATCCTCCAAAGCTTCCTCAAGCGCGCGCAAGGTGTCGACGTCGAGGTCGTTGGTCGGCTCGTCGAGCAGCAAGAGGTTGGCGCCGGATTTCAGCATCTTGGCGAGATGGACGCGGTTCCTTTCGCCGCCGGACAGCGCGCCGACCTTCTTCTGCTGGTCGGCGCCCTTGAAGTTGAACGACGACGCATAGGCGCGCGAGTTCACCTCCTTCTTGCCGAGCAGAATGATGTCCTGGCCGTTGGAGATTTCCTCCCAGACGTTCTTCTTGCCGTCGAGTGAATCGCGCGACTGGTCGACATAGCCGAGCTGCACGCTCTCGCCGATCTTGATCGAGCCGCCGTCCGGCTTTTCCTGCCCGGTGATCATGCGGAACAGCGTGGTCTTGCCGGCGCCGTTCGGCCCGATGACGCCGACAATGCCGCCCGGCGGCAGCTTGAAGGTGAGATCGTCGATCAGGAGATTGTTGCCGTAGCCTTTGCGCAGATGCTCGAAGTCGACGACATTGGCGCCGAGCCGCTCGGCGACCGGAATGATGATCTGCGCCACGCTGTTCTGCTTGGCGTTGGCTACCTTGAGCAGGTCCTCGTAGCGCTCATAGCGCGCCTTCGACTTGGACTGCCGCGCCTTCGGCGACGACTTCACCCATTCCGACTCGCGCTCGATGGTGCGGCGGCGGGCCTCGTCCTCGCGGCCCTCCTGCTCCATCCTTTTTTGTTTCTGCGACAGCCACGACGTGTAGTTGCCCTCGTAGGGGATGCCGCGGCCGTGATCGAGCTCGAGGATCCAGCCGGTGACGTTGTCGAGGAAGTAGCGGTCATGGGTGACGATCAGGATGGCGCCGGGATAATTGCGCAGATGGCCCTCGAGCCAGTTGACGCTCTCGGCGTCGAGATGGTTGGTCGGCTCGTCGAGCAGCAACAGGTCGGGCTGGTCGAGCAGCAGCTTGCACAGCGCGACGCGGCGGCGCTCGCCGCCCGACAATTTGGTGACGTCGGCGTCGTCCGGCGGGCAACGCAGCGCGTCCATCGCCAGGTCGACCTGGGAGTCGAGGTCCCACAGGTTCTTGGCGTCGATCTCGTCCTGCAGCTTCGCCATCTCGTCGGCGGTTTCGTCGGAATAATTGGCGGCGAGCTCGTTATAGCGCTCGAGGATCGCCTTCTTGGCGGCGACGCCCTCCATGACGTTCTCGCGCACGGTCTTGCTCTCGTCGAGGTGCGGCTCCTGCTCGAGATAGCCGACGCGGGCGCCCTCGGCGACCCAGCCCTCGCCGGAATATTCGGTGTCGAGCCCGGCCATGATGCGCAGCAGCGTCGACTTGCCGGAGCCGTTGAC
>Ga0265325_10003465_pt1 | contig 10286 bp, 5 predicted proteins | sample 41420metaG_FD_202090 | JGI IMG/M metagenome (GOLD analysis project Ga0265325, IMG submission 202090) | Rhizosphere microbial communities from Carex aquatilis grown in University of Washington, Seatle, WA, United States - 4-14-20 metaG | ecosystem: Host-associated > Plants > Roots > Rhizosphere >...
GCGGCTCGTACAATTCGGTCCTGCACGTCGATGGGGGATTTGAACCAATTGAATAGCGAAGGATTTTTCCCGGCACCGAAGCCTTCGGTCCTCCGTTCACTCCACCGACAACCCAAAAACTGCCGTCGACCGGATTGAGGCCCACTCCGTACGCTTGCGCCCCACTGACCAACCGGTCCAGTTTCGGATCGGCGGGCTGGTCCGGCGTGGTGTAAGCTCCAATCTTTCCATCGCCGTTGTAATCGAGTATGCCTGGGCACCATCCGTTGGCTTTCTGTGCATCGTGCGTCTCGTCCCAGATGCGCGTGTTGAACCAGGAAATGCCGCCGCTCGACAAACCCATGCCCATGTAAATTGTTTCGTCTTTGTCCCCCGCGAAAACTTTGTGGCCGCCGCCACCACAAAAAACGATCGGAGTCTGCTGGCCGGTCTTCGGGTCGTACAGAGCAAGCCCTCCCATGCCTTTCAGCGGGAAGTTCTTTACGTAGGGATTGTCGGTGCCGGGCTTACAAAAGTCCGGCGGGTCGGCTTGTACCGTCGCGCCGTACCAGACCCTGCCCTTCGAGTCCATGACGGGCTCGGTCGCGCTGGTCCGGTCGTCCCAGACGAGGTTATTTCCCCAATACGGAGACGGCGCTTCGTTCATCGGCCACGACCATGGCTTCATGCGTGCGCGATCATCGGGATGGGTCATGGGAATAGGAAAACTTCCCTTGGTGTACTCCGTTGGATCGACCCACTCGAGCCTGCCTGCGGAAAGGTCTCCGCCATAAATCGGTCCATACGCGTTAACAGTAGGTTGCCACTGGTTCGAGGCGACGATGTCATGGACGAACGCTTTGTCCGAAGCGAAATCCCATATGGAAAGCACAATGTTGCGTTCGACGCCTTGCGGCCTCGGGGGTGCCGGCGGCAACTCACCCGCGGCAATTCGATCGCTCCAATCCGCGAACATCGCCAGGCCCGGTTCGTGACCGAAGCGAGCATCGACAGCTCCCAGCATCCGTCCGCCCGTCTGGCCGGATCGCAGTCGGCGTTCCCATGCAAGTGAGCTATTCTTGAACGTGCCAAGGCCCGGTTCCAGTTCACGCGTGGCCTTGCTGCCCATCTGATGGCAATCTTCGCAGACCCTTTTCACGTTGTAGACAAATTCCGCCTGGCTCGATACTTCCTGGCCGTTGCGCACTTCCTCCTGCGTTAGGCCGGGAATGGTTTCCCTCCCCGGATTCTCTTCGCATTTCGCCAATCCTTGCCGGCAATCGGCGAATCTCTCGACTTTATCTTCGGCAGGAGGCGGAGGAATTTTCATCGGGAAAGCGCTCTTGGGCGGGATTTTCATTAGCGCGTACCAGTAATTCGCGGGGTAATACTCCGCTGCCGCGCGAGCATTCGGAGCGATTACAGCGGTTAACGCGAGAGTTTGGCCAGGAGTGGCTTGCACCGGCTGCGAGTCCACCAGGCCGTACCCTCGCACCCAAACTTTGTAATTCGCCTTCCTTAATTCGGGTAACAGGTATCGGCCCTGGTCGTCGGTGACCACAATCTTGCGGAACTTCGTTCCCAAATCCGTCGTCTCCGCGATCACCCATACGCCGGCTTCCGGGCCTTTCGAACTTGTCACCACGCCGCCGATACTCTCGGCAGTCACCACCACGCCACTCGCCTGAGGCTGCGCAGCCAAAGCGCTGCGGCGTGGATTCGCCACGGTCAGGACGATTGCGGATGCAACGACTAGCCCAGACACCAGTAGCCCTAACCCCACGGAGCGCTTCATGGAACTTTCGGTCCCCATTGCATTTCTCCTTTTTCCAAATTGCAGGAACATGCGTCGCTCATAGGATTACTTAGAATCAATATAAAGGTATCGCACAACGGCTGACGGCTGTCGTCAGCCGTTGTATCACCATTCGCACCTTTTTGCCAATGATCCAAAACCTACTTTTTCGTTTGCACTCTTAGAACGCATATTTTAGTGCAAATTGGATCAGGCGCGGACTCACGGACGTGCTCGTTATCTGCCCAAACGTTGTCTTGGACACATCCAGGACAGTCGGATTGTTGAATTGCGCGTGATTGAAGGCGTTGAAAAATTCCGTCCGGAACTGCAACGTGGCGTCCTCCCGCAGTCCGCCCACCCGGGTCGTCTTTACCAAAGACATATCCCAATTGAATTGACCGGGGCCAAGGATCAGTCCTAGCGGTGAGTTGCCGTAGCCCGTGCCATCGCCGATCGCGGGCGTCGTGCAAAATGCAGCCTTATTTAAATAACCGGGTCCGCCGGATAGACCGCCCAGGCGGGCTTCCACGCCGCCTGCGGTGCCGGCATTTGCCGATCCCATTCCAGGACAGAATTCAGCCGTGGAAGTCTCCCCCGTGCCAGCACCGAAGCCATAGATCGAGCCGCCCCGGCTATCCGTGACCGTTATCGGCGTACCGCCCTGGACAATCGTCACACCGGAGAGGTTCCATCCCCCCAGTAGCTTGCCTTTCAATCCTTCCGGGTGGCCAAGCGGCAAATCCCAGCTGTAATTGATGGTTAGGCGCTGCGGCCGGTAGGACGGATTCAGTCCATACTGCGACCCAGGATTGTTGGCGTCATTGGTAACCAGGTTCCCGGTGGTGAGCGATTTACTCCATGTGTAAGCTGCCTGAAACGATAATCCATGCGACATCGTTTTCCGCAGCGTTGCCTGGAAACTGTTGAACTTGTTGTCGCCGCCAGTGGTGGCGTCGATTAGTCCGGTCGGCGCGAAGCCGAGATAAGGCACCCGGAGAACCGCGTTGGCGACAGTATTGCATCCCACAAGCGTTGCAAGGTTGCAATTTGGGATGAGGCCTGCGGCGATAGCGGGAGCGTTAGCAGAAGTTGGACTACCCACCAGTTCGGCCTGGTTGATCAGCCGGCCCTGCGCAATTTGGTGAATGCCATGCGATCCCACGTATCCCACTTCGACAACCCACGTTGGCCGGATTTCATACTGCACATTCAAATTCCACTCATATAGCAAGGGCGTGAGGTAATTCTCCCCTTGGATGTATTCGGACAGGTTGGAACTCGTTCCATTTGCGAAATTCACCCAGCGAGGTTGCCAGGCAAGGGGCGTGGGCGCATAAGGTTGAGCTTCCGAAGCGAAATAATTTGCCGCTCCAGATTTCGAAATAAAAGTCGCATAGGGTTGAGCGATGTAGTACGTCGTCGTGTAGTTGGCTTGGGTCACCCGATCGTAGAAATAACCAAAACCGCTTCGCACGACGAACCGATCCGTGTCCAGCGGTTGCCAGGCGACGCCGATGCGAGGCGCAAAATCGGTTAACGGTATGCCGTTCCGAGTGCCGATGGTCTGGCTGTTCTGAAACAGTCCGCCCACGGTGGGCGGCGGGACGAATGCCGGATTGTAATTCGACGGCACCACAAATCCCGCCAGCGTGCCAGTGGCGGGCGTCGATCCCGGTATCGGCACTGTCTTGATTAAGCTGGGCCAGGCGTTCGTCAATTGTCCCACGTGTGAGTACACGAGCCCGTTGTATTCCCAGCGCACTCCCAGATTCACAGTCAACCGCGGACTGAACTTGATATCGTCTTGCACATAGGCGCTCCCAGACGGCTCGCGATACGCAACGTAGACACCCTGCGGTCCCGTGATTGTGGCAGTCGTTCCGGTATTCGAAAGATTGCTCGTAGCAGTGCCGTTTGTGCCACCCGGATTGAGAGCGTTACATTGAGTTGGGAGAGCCCCAGACGTCCCCGGCGCGCAACCGGGCAGCCCTAGCAGAAAATCCTGGAAGGTTTGAAAGGTCTCAACACCGTAGGAGTCTCCCTTGAGGTTCTGGTTTACGCGATCACGCTCGAACTCAAAGCCGGTGCGAATGGTTTGCTTCCCGTGGCTCCACGAAATATTGTCGGCAATCTCCCAGGAGGTGTTATTCCTTTGCGACAAGGCAGTCGCCCCCCAAGTGCCAACCGTGAATTGTCCGGTGACGGCAATTTGGTCCAAGCCGTTAATTTGCGGGATGATGGACGAGATGCCGACCTGCTCGTTTGTGAACGGAACAAGATTAAAAATGTTCGAAACGATGCGTTGAAGCGATGCGTGGGCTTCATTCACGAGCGTATTCGATAGAACCGAGGTGAGCCTCAGCACTGAATCGTTAGCTGTAAACTCGTAGTGACCAGCCGATCCTGGCATGTAATTGCTCGGCGTCGTGCTCGTGCTCGATCCACCGACGGAACCGAAAGGGACCAATGTGGGATCCGCGCTGTACATCCATCGCAGAGACAACGTGTTCTTGCCGTTGATCACATAATCGACGTTGCCCAGGGCCTGATGCTCCGCGTAATTGGTCGGAATGCTGTACGTCGTGTTTTGATAAGTCCCATTCGTCGCACTGGGGATGAAGTACGTGCCGTCTGGGTTCTTGAGTTGGAGTATGTTGAGCGCGACGGGATTGATGTTCGAACCGTTGCACAACACCTGCACTGCTCCTGCCGCCGTCTTGGCGGCTGAGGAGATGCCGCCGTTCGGCGTCGCCGTCGGGCAAAATGTCGCGCCCAGCGCCGCTTTGAATGTAGCGGTATTCGATCTGTCCCCAAGAGGAATCGGGGGCAGCGTAGGGGTCGCGTAGCCCTGTACCGCGATCCCGTTTTTTTGGCTCGTTTCCTGGTAGGACGCAAAGAAAAAGAGCTTGTCCTTCTTCACCGGACCGCCGAATACTCCGCCGTACTGATTCTGATTCAGCACTTGCTTCGTGTTATTGGGGGCCGGAGTCGAGTTGCGAAAGAAGCCGTTGGCGTTGAGCGCGGTGTTGCGGAAGAACTCAAACGCGGTGCCATGAAAATCGTTCGTGCCTGACTTGGTGATCACATTCACATTGGCGCCGGGCTTGCGTCCATAGCCCGCATCGAACATCGAAGTTTGAATCTTGAATTCCTGGATGGCGTCCGGATTTGCAATCGCGATGCCCGAGTTGCCTCCCGCGTCCACCGCGCTGCCACTCCCGGAAGAAAGTTCGATCGGCGCGCCGTCCTGCAAAAAATTGTTGTCGGTCGTGGCGCCGCCATTCACAGCGATATCTTGCGTGCCCTTTCCAACGTTGGCGGCGTTAAAGACGCCCACGTTCGATCCGGCGGTCAGTCCCAATAGATTTGTGTAGTTCCGGCTGGTCAGCGGAAGCTGAGAGATCGCTTGACCCAGCATCACCGTCCCGACCGTCGCGTCCGAAGTCTGCACTGTTACCGCTTCGGCCTGCACTTCGACAGCCTGGCTTTGCGAACCAACGGTCAGTGCCTGATTTAAGACGGCCGTCTCGGTGACGTTGACGGCCACGGACGGAACTTCGGCCGCATTAAACCCGGATACTTCGAACTTCACGCGATAATTGCCAGGCGGGAGCAATCCGATCTTGTAGGAACCATCCGACCCTGTCATCGTCGTGCGAGTCTGGCTGGTCCCCGTGCTTGAGACCGTAATCGTCGCATTCGCAATTACTGCGCCAGTCGCATCTGTTACGGTGCCGCTGAGCGCGCCTGTGGTCGCAGTCTGGGCTTGAAGAGACAGCGCAGACGCCGCAAATACCAGAAACACCACGAAGATAAACCCGTACCGTCGATTTCCATTCGAGACCATTTCACACCCCCCCTTCCGATTTGTCTTGCCTCAACCGACTAGCGCAGGAAATAGATTCCTTATCCTCGAATAATGCTCGGTCGCCCAGCGTTTTCATGAACTTCTAAGGAGCAAGAAAAATAAGAGCCCTGGTGGCGCAATGATCTGGAATTCAAAAAACTAATAATGTACTTACAGAATTATTATGAATATACGTGTTTGTATAGAAGTCGATCTGAAACGTCTTGCAGAAAACATACGCACACTATCAAAATCTTGACTTGGCGTGTGTCGTCCGGAATTGTCTTGGAGTCGATTTCCGGCAGGCAAACTTCCCTCCCCATTTTACCGGGTCGAAACCTAGCCAACCGGCGGATGTAATCTCCCATGGTTTGCGGCATCTTGTCCGCGGAGGTTCAATATATGTCCATGGAACTTATTGCACTATCGAATGCCCTGGCACAAGAAACCGATCGCGCCGGGGCAAGTTGCGTTGCTGTTCATACCGAGGCTCGCGGTTCGTCGAGCGGGGTGGTGTGGCGTGCCGGCGTCATCGTAACCGCGGAGCACTCATTGCGCCGAGATGAGGATATTCAGGTCACCTTGATGGACGGCCGGACCGTGCCAGCAATCCTGGTTGGCAGAGATGCATCGACAGACCTGGCCGTTCTAAAATGCGCCGAGGCGATTTCACCGATTGCGGAAGCTAGCGAGGTTTCCTCAATCAGACCTGGCAGTCTTGTACTCGTCATTGGGCGTACCCGTGCCAGTGGACCGGTTGCCGCTCTCGGCGTCATCAGCCTCGTTGCTTCCGCGCGACGCTCTTGGACAGGCACGGCGCTCGTTCCTTACATTCGGATCGACGTGGGCCTGCAGCCGACCGCGGTTGGCGGCGCCGTCGTCGATGCATCGGGCCACGTTGTTGGCATCGCCACGCCGCGCTTTGCGCGCTTTGGGGCGATTGCGATTCCCGCGGCCACCGTGAATCGCGTTGTGGACACCCTGTTGGAAAAGGGCCACATTCCCAGTGGATATCTGGGAGTGGGCCTTCAGACAATTCAACTGCCTCAAGGTCTGCGTCAGCTTTTGCAGCGCGCCCAGAAGACGGCGGCCATCGTTCTAGAAGTCGAACACGAGGGCCCCGCATATAAGGCTGGATTCGTAATCGGAGATATCCTGGCGTCTGTTGGAGATAAACCCATCAATCGGGTTGAGGATGTGCACGCACAACTCGCCGCGGAAGGAATCGGAAAGCCGCTCGCGGTCAAGTTCGTTCGTGGTGGCGCCGTACTGGATGCCACTGTAGTGATCGGCGAGCGCGCGGACAGGAGCAGATGAGATGGCCCTCCCGGGATTTGGCGAAATCGCCGAGCAACTTCGGCGTTCAACAGTTCTGGTTGTCGCAAACGATCGCGGGTCTGGGTCAGGCATCATTTGGTCGAGCGACGGTCTTGTCGTCACAAACGCTCACGTCGTGCGCGGCGCGCGCGTGCGTGTGCAACTGTGGGACGGCAGAGAATTTGAAGCCAGCATCCAATCTCGCGATCCCCACCGCGATCTCGCGCAGCTTCGCATCGAAGCGGCGGACTTGCCGGCCGTTACTTCGGCCGATTCGTCTCACGTGCGCAGCGGCGAGTTGGCCATTGCCATCGGTAATCCTTTGGGCTTCGTCGGAGCGCTGGCCACCGGAGTGATTCACGCGGTTGGTCCGATTCGGGGACTGGGGCAACAGTCCTGGGTGCAAGCCGATGTGCGTCTTGCACCCGGTAATTCGGGCGGGCCGCTTGCAAATTCACAAGGCCATATTGTCGGAGTGAATACGATGGTCGCGGGCCGCTTAGCTCTCGCGATTCCAAGCAACGCAGTGCGCGATTTCCTTTCCGGGGGAGTGGGAAGTGCGTGGCTTGGGGTTACGATTCGTCCGGTGTCGATTCCGCGGTCCCCTTCCGGCGGCAAAACTTTCGGGATTCTCGTGCTTGAAATCGAACCCGAAAGCCCGGCCGCGTCGGCATCTCTGCTGCCCGGTGACATTTTGCTCGGCAGCGAAGAAAAACAGTTCAGCGCGCTGGAAGACCTGGAACGCGTTCTGCGGGGTTCGAGTCCCCGAACATTTCGCCTCGAGTTTCTCCGGGGCGATTACACCAAAGTGCGCCGCGTGACCGTTCAGCTCGGGACCGGATTTCCTGCCGGAGGTTCTATCGCGGCGTGATTCGCGTCTTCATTATCGCCGCATCTCCGCTTGTCCGCGCCGGCCTGGAAAATCTTCTTGCCGCTCGCGACATGAAAATTGCGGGTATCGCGGCAACGATGGACGAACTCGCGGGCCAGCTTTCCGACGCGGCCCCGGACGTGATTCTGATCGATGCATCTGGAGTGGCATTTAAGCCGCTGCTCGATTCGCTGAAATCATCCGGAATTACTTCGGATTTTCAAGTTGTGATACTGGCGGATGATATGTCCGTCGAATCCTTGACCGAGACGCTGCGTGCCGGCGTGAGCGCGATTTTGGAAGGCGATATTTCTCCGGATCAACTTGTAGCCTCCATGCAAGCGGCATCCAGCGGACTCATCGTGCAATCTCCCGAATATGTCCGCGCTGCTCTTCCGAAGGTGGCCGGCTCGCGCGCTCTGGAGGAACTGGCCGAACCGCTAACTCCTCGCGAAACTGAAGTTCTTCGGATGCTGGCCAGCGGACTTGGGAATAAGGAACTCGCTTCGCGTCTGAATATTTCCGAACACACCGTCAAGTTTCATGTCGCGTCGATTCTCGGCAAGCTTGGGGCGGGATCACGCACCGAAGCTGTCTCCATCGGCATTCGCCGCGGTTTGGTTCTGCTCTGATTCTTTTCACTCGTCTGACCGCTCGCGCTTATTGGAAATCATTACTGTTTATTCCCCGCAAGAAAATCGTTGCCATTTCTCCCTGCCTTTGGAGTACAATCCGCGCAATTTGAAATTGATTGGAATTTCCTGGGGCGGGAATTTTGGTTTTCTTGGCATTTAGTGGCACAGGCTTCAGCCTGTGGTTTTTTGTGTTTGCGCAAATTAAACCCACACAGGCTGAAGCCTGTGCCACTGAAATCCTGCAAGAAAGGAATGACCTATGGAACGCCGAACGTTTTTGAAGTCACTCGCAGTGGCCTCGGCCGCGTCGATGGCCTGGCCGCGCATGCTGAGCGCCACACTTCCAAAAGCAAAGATCACGCGCGTGCGAATCTACCTGCCGCCGAAATTAAATCAAAGCTTTAATCAGAGCGACATGATCGTCACGGTGGAAACCGACGCCGGGTTGACGGGCATCGGCGAAGGCGGCGTCAAGGATACGCTGGAGCAGAGCGCCGCCAGCATGATTGGCGAGAACCCGTTTCAGATTGAGAGAATTTGGCAGAAAATGTACATGGAGCACTTCTATCCGCCCGGCCGCGAGAGAATTCACGCGCAGGGAGCGCTCGACATGGCTCTCTGGGACATCAAGGGCAAGGCGCTCGGTTTGCCCGTGCATGAACTCCTGGGCGGCACGGTACGAAATTTCTGCGAATGCTATCCCACCGGCGGACCTGCGCCGAGCGACAAGACCATGAGCCTGAAGGATCGCGCCGCCAAAGTCATGGAGGCGGGCTATCGCGTCTTCCGCGTCGACGCATCCATCGGACCGACCGGCGGACCCGAAATCGTCAACGATGTTTATAACACCCATCAGCGCGTGCACGCGGTTGTCGCTGCCGCCAAGGAAATTCGCGAGGGCGTCGGCCCCAACGGCGACTGGGCGCTCGACCTGCATCAGAAGTTCGATTATCCAGACACGCTGCGCTGCTGCAGGCTGATCGAAGAGTACGAACCGTATTTCGTCGAAGACCCGATCCGCGACGAACAATTCCACCAGGACATTCCCAAACTGCGGCAGATGACGAGCGTTCCGATCACGGCGGGAGAAGAATGGGGCCAGCGCTGGGATTTCAACACGCTGGTCGAGAATCACGATCTCGACTATGTCCGCGTCACGCTTCCCAACGTCGGCGGCATCACTGAGATGGTAAAAATATTGGCGCTGTGCGAGACGCACGCGATCGGCATCATCCCGCACTTCACCGGTCCACTATCCACCGCGGCGCTCGTGAACGTGCTGTCCACCTACTCGAAGCCGGTGCTGTTCGAATACAATTACGGCAACCGGGCCATTCCTCATCTGCCCCAATGCATGGAATTCAAGGAGGGCAAGCTGTATCCGAACGAGCGCCCAGGCCTGGGTGTCACGGCCGATATGTCTCAACTGAAGATGATCGGCGAAGTCACCGCGTCGGGATCGTCGCGGCTCTATACGCGGCCGGACGGTTCACTTACGCACTGGTAATTCTAACCGGCTGCGAAAATGGTTTAGTCCTTGCAGGGGCACGGCATGCCGTGCCTTCGGGCCGATCCATCGACTAGGGGTCGATCCCACACTATTTTTCGGGAGCTACCGTTCATGGATGCGATGCACGGTGCTCCCAAGATCATGCATTTCAAAATTAAGCACTGCGATTGCTAAAAAGCTTTTAGTTGGTGGCGCGGTCGGAGGGCACGGCATGCCGCAGGGCTGTCCAAATTAGATTGAAATAGCCTCGTTCGGACAGGTTAAACCTCTTGTTTTCAGTCGCAGTCGCGCCCAATCCGAAATGAGGTTGTGCTCGTGGTCCACTGCTG
>Ga0265325_10003468_pt1 | contig 10283 bp, 7 predicted proteins | sample 41420metaG_FD_202090 | JGI IMG/M metagenome (GOLD analysis project Ga0265325, IMG submission 202090) | Rhizosphere microbial communities from Carex aquatilis grown in University of Washington, Seatle, WA, United States - 4-14-20 metaG | ecosystem: Host-associated > Plants > Roots > Rhizosphere >...
TTGGCGCCGCTGTAACGCAGCAGTTCCAGCGCATCGACGGTTTCAAAAGCATTGGTCTCCAGATTGATGACGTCAACTCGCTTTGGTGAGTACCTAAGCACTTCTTCTACCGTCACGTTGGCCCGGAGATTCGGCTGGCCGGGCGCGATCAGCACGGGATAGTCGTCCACCACCCGGTCCACGGCGCGCGTTCCCAGCCCCGGCACCAGCCGGATCAAGCCGTCCCGGCGACTGATACGAGCCGACCAACGAAACTCATTGTTGCTGAAAGCCACACCGGAGCAAGCCGGAAGGTAGTACTTGCCGACCTGCTGCCCAACCACTTCCTGGATCATGATGCCCATCTCTTCATGCACATCCAGGAGACCGCGCTCCGCCCGGTACTCGGTGGGATCGGGACCAAAGATCGAGGCATAGACTTCGGCAATCGCGTCCATTAGGGCGGTGAGGCGGTCTTCTTTGCTGCCCTGGTTGCCCAGGAAAAGACTCTTGTACTTACCTGAGAAAGCCGAGCCGGCGCGGTCCTCGAGCAGGCTTGAACTGCGCACGATGAGCGGACGATCTCCCAGTTCGTCGAGCGCCAGCGACAGGCCTTTGGCCAACTCCGAAGGGAAGGATGAGCTCTTAAACAGCGCGACCAAGTTCGGGTATTCCTGCCGTACCTGGTCGATCTCCCGGTACTTCCAGTTGAGCACGTCCTCCAGTTCGTTGTGGTGGACGAAGTTGAGGATCCAGTCCGAGGTAACGTACCAGGTCCGCGGCACCTTCACCTGTCGCAACTGTTCGCTTGCCTCGGGAGATTTCTGGATGATCTTCTTGGCCAGAAAAAGGCCGGCGCTCTTGCCTCCCAGTTTTCCGTGGCAGCCAGGCGGGAAGATGATTCTTCCCAACAGGTCATAAAAATCCGCTACCTCGATGAAGTTCTGAGCGGTATTGATGAACTCCAGGTTTTCGGAGAAGAAGCGGCGTATCAGCGATACCCGCAAGCCTTTTTGGGTGGCAAGCGAAAGTTCATTCTCCTGGATCGCGGCGTGCTGGTAGCGTTCAATCGCCTCAATCACTTCTCCCAGCGAGGTGGCCAGGTTCTCCAGCGCCCGTACCAGGAAGCTGGATTTCTCTTCCTTGATCCAGGTGGTCACACAGTTCAGGATCTCGGATTCGCTCAGGTGCTGACTGGCGATGCGGAAAGCTTCGCCAGTCAAGTCCACAGACTGGAGGGCCATTTCGCGGCGCAAGGGACGATTTTCTTCGCCGGAGATCTCGGCCTCGCTTAAAGGCGGTGGACCACCGCGATGCAACAGGTCCTTGGCTTCCTGAACTCCTCCCCAACTAAGGTGATTGATCAATTTGCGGGAAATCCGCCGCAGCAAAACTGGATCGGTGTCGCGCAGGAACTCGAGCACAACGCGCCACTCACCTTTTTCCCCTGCCAGGTCGCCCGCTGCGGCCGACAAGCCTTCGAATGCAGTCTTCAGCCGGCGCTGCTCAATGTGGCTGGCCACCCGGTCGGCGATGGTTTCGATCAGTTTGCGCTCTTCCTTTAGAAACGGGCCCTCATCCGACCGAGGCATCTGCACCCGGTAGGAAACCTCGACGCTCCCAAGTACCTCCCCCTGCACCACAATCTTTGCGCCCAGGACCCAAGGGCTGGATTGGAAATCGGCGGGCTGAATGACTTGGCCTTCGAAAACGATCCGCGCCTGGCAGTCATGTGGGTACTGCCAGCCCGGGGGCAGCACCTCGATCATTCCCCGAAAGACATTTTCTAATGACAGGTCCGGCCGATTCAAGAGTTCATCGATCTGGTAAAGACAGTTCAACTCCTTGGCGCGTTCCTGCAGCTCCCGGAGGATCATCCCGACCTGGGTATCGTCTCGAGTCATGACTGTGTCTCTCTTGGCCCAAGCAGGTTTCCCGCCAGAACGACGCCGCGGGCGTTACGCCCATCGACCCGGACGGTCAATGCATCCAGGAGGCGTACATGGCGAACCAGTTCCGTTTCCTGCACGATGGGTTGCCGGTTCAGCCACTCCCAATTGATCTTGAAGGGGCCATCGTGCCGCACCATGAAGTAGCTGGCGCGAAAGCTGGAGAGGTTGTGGAAGAAGTGCGAGCCCTGGCTCAATTCCACATTGATCTCCGGCAGCGTGGCTTCGACGATCGCGCGTGCCCCCGAGATTTGGCTCCAGTCCACAGGAATACCCAGCGAAGGATGGGAGCTGCCCCAACGCCCGAATCCGATCAGGAGGAATGGCCGGCGCTGCTCCCGGAGCTCGCGGTTGATCGGCTCGATCTGTTGGGCAATCGCCGGTGTCTGCATGGGAGAGAAGTTTTCCGGCCGGACAAAAACAATATCCCGAACGTCGTTCTCGATGCCATTCCCCATGACCATGTCAGACGCGACGATGGCGCCCGGATCGCAGAGGTCCTCGGAGGTAACTTCCACGATCTCCTCCGACACCACCATGGGACGAACTTGGAGGAACCCGAGACGCGCCCGGGGCGGCTCATCCCGGCTCGCCTCAATGGTCATAGCGAATTCGATCTCGACTTTTGCTTCCAGTGCGTCTTCGGCTGCTTTGAGCAGCGTTCTTACCAGGGGGTTCACCGGAAACTGCTCCAGCACCAGGAGAGGAGCGAAGTCGAGGATGCGGGGTCCGCGAGCGCCAACACCAGGCACGACGCGATCGCGGCCTGGATCGAAAGTCGAAGCCAGAAATCGTAGTACTTCGTCGCTCTCGGCGTCCTTAAGACCCGCTTTCACCAGATATTCGGTTTCGCTGACCGGATCGTACGCCGGCGGCTGGCCCATATTCACGGCCCAGAACTCCGTCTGGGTCCCGCGCATCAGTTCGCCTACCGAAGCAAACGGAGGAGGCTTCTTGGGATACGCAGGCGAGAACGTCCACGACACTCCGCCATCGACGATGGTCTTCCCTAAACCCAGCGCAAGACTCACCACGCCCTCCTCGGGACGAGCCGGTGGGCTGGGATAGAAATTGTAGGAGCGGCCTACTCCCGAGACATCAGGATAAAAACGGTCGCCGTGCCGCAGGCCGACAACCTCCTGGAGGATGACCGCCATCTTCTCTTCGCGCGGATCACAGCCCGTGGTCTTGATGTAGTCGCGGGCTTCGCGAAAGTATGTGGAAGCGTAGACAAACTTGATGGCCTCAACCAGCTTCCGGAAACGGGTGTCCGGATCGAGCTGATTGTTAGGAATCATCTTGGTGCCGTAGACACCCGCGAACGGCCGGTCGAGCGCATCTTCCAGCAGGCTGGAAGAGCGGACCGCCAACGGGGTCTTCACCTGCATGATCAGAGCACGGAGGTCACCCAACAGTTCCACCGGAAGATCGGCCTGCTGGAAAGCATGCCCGATATGATCGTCGGCAAGTTCGTCAACTTTCAACTCGGCAAGATGATTTTGAGAGATGAATTCGTCGAAGCAGTCGGTCGCCAGGACCGCCATGGTTGGAACATTGACTTCGACATCCGGCAGTGCGGAGAGATCGATTTCCCGGGCAATTAGATCTTTAGCGACAGTCAGCCCAGTTGCTTTGCCGCCTAACGAGCCGGTCCCGATACGCGTGAAACGAAACGTCCCGTCCCAGAAATGCCGGTCGAAGGCCGGAAGCTCCGCAAGCACAGTCTTCAGCTCTGTCATTGCTGCCTCCGGCGGCAATCATAACCGCCGCAGTTGCTGCATGAAACGTGCATCAAGAAACAGCTGCGGCGGAAAGGTTTACACCCAGCCGCGGTCGTGGCAGGCTTTGGCCACCCGACCGATGGCAATTGCGTACGCCGCGTCCCGCATGTACAGCTTTTCGCGGCGCGCCAGTTCAGAAACTGCGAAGTACGCCGACGTCATCTTTACGTCCAGCTTGCCCAGGACCTCGTCCTTTTCCCAGAAATAGTTCATATTGCTCTGCACCTGCTCGAAGTAGCTGCAGGTCACGCCGCCGGCGTTGGCCAGAAAGTCGGGAATCAGCAGGATGCCACGCTGCTTGATCTGGGTGTCGGCCTCAGGGGTAGTTGGACCATTGGCGCCCTCCGCGATGATGCGAACCCGCTGGCTGATCTTGCCCACATTTTCGCCGGTAATCTGGTTCTCCATGGCCGCCGGGATCAGGATTTCGACATCTTGCTCCAGCCAGGCATCGCCGGGCAACAGCTCATAACCCAGGGGCTTGGCCTTCTCTTTGTTGATCCCGCCGAAGCGGTCGGTAATCGAGAGCAGCTGGTTGAGGTCCACTCCCTCCCGTCTGCGGTAGGTGTAGGAGCACTGATCGGCCTGGTCCCAGCACGAGACCGCAATCACTCGGCCTCCCAGTCGCTGGTAGAGCTCAATGGCGTACTGGGCCACGTTGCCAAATCCCTGGACACTGGCCGTAGTGTTCTCCGGGCGAATGCCCAACTCCTTCAGTGCTTCGCGCAGGGTAAACACTACGCCGTAGCCGGTGGCCTCAGTTCTGCCCTGCGAGCCGCCCATGCCAATCGGCTTTCCGGTAATGAATCCGGGGTAGCGCCCGCCGTGGATCTGCTCGAACTCATCCAGAATCCACAGCATATGCTGTGCGTTGGTCATGACATCCGGAGCCGGCACGTCGGTAATCGGTCCCACATTCCTGACCACCTGACGTAGCCAGCCGCGGCAAATCTGTTCCTGCTCGTGTGAGCTGAGGTTGTGGGGATCGCAAATAACGCCGCCCTTCGCCCCGCCCAGCGGGATATCCACGACCGCGCACTTCCACGTCATCCACATGGCCAATGCACGGACGGTGTCCACGGTTTCCTGCGGGTGGAACCGGATGCCGCCCTTGCCCGGTCCGCGCGCGTCATTGTGCTGCACGCGGAATCCCCGGAAAATCCTGGTCGAACCGTCGTCCATCCGTACCGGGATCGCGAAGTGGAATTCGCGCAAGGGGTAGCGCAACAGTTCCCGGGTAGCGGGGTCGAGGCCCAGATGCTCGGCCACTTTGTCGAACTGCGCCTGGGCGATCTGAAACGAATTAAATGCTTTAGCCTTCTTCGGTGGCTGCCCGGGAGCCGATGTGCGGGGCTCGATGCCCGTCGCGATCGGTTCACTTACTGCGCTCTCCGGCATGATCTTCTCCTTAGGTTCTCATATGGCATTCTAACCTTCCATGTTCCATTAATCCGGTCCGGTTGAACAGTGATCGTCCTCACAGGAGAGGGTGACCGCCGGACGGAGCGCAGGCCGCCACACCAGTCACGGCGTTCTGGTCCGAGGCGAACAATCCGCGAAGACTGCTCGCGACAACGGCGACAGGACCTGTTGCCACTGCTGGTCTACCTGGATGCGCAGAGCGCGGCGCGGACAGCACTTCATGGATGCCCATGTCTCGCACCTGTCTTCGGAACCTATCGCCGACAATAGCGTCGCGGTCGCGTAGCAGGTAGCGCGGGAGCCGGTCGAAGGGAAATGCCTCCCGCAGTTGCTGTCCCGTCCACGCTGCGGTTGGGTGGCGGTCACATTGAAGTGCAGAATACGACGACGGTCATGGGCCAATACCAGAAACACGTAAAAAACCTGGAAGCGGATGGTGCGCACAGTGAAGAAATCGATGGAGACCAGCTGCTGGACGTGATTCTCCAGGAATGTGCGCCAGGTCTGCGACGCCGGCTTGCGGCCGTGCACCATGTATTTGCCTACTCTGGCCTCCCCGATGTCGAGCGATTCCTGATCTTCGATCGCCGTGCTTCCAAACTTCACGAAGATAAGCTAGCTGCAATGCTGCTGCGGTGGCAGAGTAGTGAATTACTGTGCGGCAGGGCTCCACTCGCTCGAGAGTTTGTGACCGGCCTTGATAATTTCTGCGGCGCGTTCCCCAATCACAATACAGGGTGCCATAGTATTACCTGTGGTTACTCTTGGCATGATCGAGCCGTCGGCGATCCGAAGATTTCTTATGCCATAAACTCGAAGCTCGCCGTCCACCACGGACATCGAGTCGCGGCCCATTCTTGCGGTGCAGGTCTGATGCCAATAACTGTTCGCGGCGTCGCGGACAAAGACTTCCAGATCGCCACCTTTCAGGTTGCCGGGCATGACTTCGCGTTTGCGGAACGCCGCTAGCGGCGCGGAGTTGCCGATCTCGCGGCAAAGTTCCACGCATTGAATCGCAACCCTCATGTCGTCGGCATCAGCCAGCAGATTGGCTTGAATTTGAACCGGATCATCCGGATTTGGACCTGATAAACGAATGCGACCGCGGCTCTTCGGCCGCACCACCCCGCCGAGCACGGTCCAGGATGCCGGCGGGGGATTGAATCGCACTTCCGTCTCCGCCGTCATAATGGGGACCTCCGCATGCACAATCTGCAGGTCAGGTCCATCGAGGCTGCGGTCGCTCTTCCAGAAGCAGACTGCTTCCGATGCCGTATTGCGCAGCGCCAGGGGCTCTCGATATTCCCAGACGCACCCCATCTCAACATGGTCCTGAAAGTTACGTCCAACTCCTGGAAGATGCTGCACGACACGAATACCGAATTGTCGCAGCTGGTCTTCGTCTCCAATCCCGGACTGCATCAGCACCTTCGGCGTGTTGATTGCGCCCATCGACAATACAACCTCACAGTTTGCATGGATACGACGGGTTCTGCCTTCATAAACCACTTCTACTCCAGTTGCCGTGCTGCCTTCGAATGCAATACGCGTGACCAGCGCGTTCGTGAGAACGGTGAGGTTAGGCCGGTCCATATAGGGGAAAACATAAGAGCGGAAGACGGATTGGCGTCGACCGTCCCGGACCCGCATGTCGATGAAGGAGGCGCCGCCTGCGCTCTCCATCAAGCGGCCATTTTGGTTCTCAAACGTCGAAATGCCCACCGAGCGCGCGGCCTCGAGCATGGCGGGGGCGATTGGGCTGGGATCGGGCGCCGGCTGGACGAAGACCGGACCGCCAACTCCGCGATACTTTGGGTCGGGCGCACCATGCCAGTCTTCGATATGCCGATAGATAGTTAGGACCGATTCGTAGTTCCATGCTGCGTCGCCGGACTCCGAGGCGAAGTAATCCCAATCGTTCTTATGTCCACGGGCATAGGTCATCACATTGATGCTGGAGCCTCCGCCCAGTACTTTTCCCGTGGCCAAGGGAATGGTGCGCCCATTGAGATGAAGTTCCGGTTGGCTGACGAAGCTCCAATCACGTTCGGTACCTAGATTCAGCGGCCATTGGATTGCCTCCATCACACTAGGCACATCGTCGGTTCCACCTGCCTCCAGCAGCAAGACATTCACATCACCGCTTTCCGCCAAGCGGCGTGCCACCACGGAACCGGCCGAGCCTGACCCGCATACGATAAAGTCGTAGCGGCTCTTGAGCTCGGCCCTCAACTTCTCTTGATTAGTACGTACTCTTTCAGCGAAAGCTGCCGTGAGCACACCTGACCGAGGTCGCAAGCGGTCATCCGGCTTTGGTTTGTCTCCTGATGAAGCTTTGTATATCGCTGTCACCGGGTTGCTCCTCAGACATGATTAAGAGGTTGAGAATTCCAGCCATCGATCACGCTGAGCGAGAGCAAAGCGAACCCTGCCAGCAATGCCGGCTTACTGCTCATAGGCACCTAGATCGATGTTGCTTCCTTGCACCCGAGGGTTCCCGGCGTAGTCCGTCGTGCCGACGACACTTGGCCCGAGATTATTCCCGTTGTTTACCGCCGGAGATGTGGATTTCACCTGAAGATTTGGAATGGTCAAGCTCAAGAATTGCGGGTCAGCGTAATAGGACTGCGCATCCTGCCCGCTCTTCGACTGGTAGGTCGCCCATGCCGTGTAGCTCTTCTTCTGCCAGATCCACTGAGCATTCGCCGGCGCACTGGTATAGAAGACGTTGTAATCCGAGGTCACCGGATTTGACTCCGAGGTGGTGTAGTCATTCACCAGTAATCCTTGGTCGCCGGCATAAACGATGTTGTTCTCGAAAATGTTATTGGTCGCGTACCACTGCACTTGAAATTCGCCGCTGCCGGTTTGCTGGGTGTCGTTCTCGAACAGGGTGTTGCCGACGATGGTGCAATGATCGGTCCCGCCGACGCCGCTACTGTAACCGCCGATCGAGATTCCGTTCGAGTTGCCGTTATAGACGAGATTGTTGCGCACGGTGACATAGCTGCTCGTCTTGCCGCGATGCTCACTGGCAACTTCGATGTTCAAGTCCGCGTTGTGCACCAGATTGCGCTCAATGATCACCTGGGTACAACCGTCGCAGTAAATCCCGTCGGCCGCGTACTGGTTGCCGTAAGCCGGGTTTCCGTATGAAGTAATGTTATAGACGGCGTTCTGGGAGATAACGCCATTGCTGGCCTGGTCGTGCCCACTCGGTCCCACCCCTTCAAAGCCGATCGCGTCGATGCCGATGTTGTCGTTGTCATGGACCACGTTGTTGCTGATCGTAAATCCCAGGACATTGCCGTCGACGTTCACTGTCTCACTATTGCCTGTCTTGTTGTTGTATACGGTGTTGCCGCTAATGGTTATGTTGCTGATTGGCGTCGAGCTGGTTCCGTACACCGCGATGCCCAGGGCGTTACCGTTTCTCTCCGAGGTGGTCGTGATGTTGTGAACGCTGTTGTTGAGCAGTTGAATGTTGCTGCCGGCGCCGGTCACCCATATCCCCGCCGGAGTTTGCGACGACCGCGAGGTACTGAAGTTGCAAATCTCGAATCCGCTCACCACAACATAACTACGATTGATGATGTTGAATAGTCCGCTGGTGCCGCCCGTGCAGCAGGGCAGACCACTACCGTCGACGATCGCGGCTTCGCCCGGGTAGTTTTGAAAGACGATATATCCGGCGGAAGCGGACCCTGAATGCTGTAACGTTACTGCCTCGTTGTAGGTTCCGCGCGTACATCCACAGTCGCGCCCGCGGTCACCGTGTTGGCTGCGTGCTGAATGGTTCTCCAGGGAGCGCCAATCGTGCCGAGATTGGAATCGTTTCCGGTCGTTGCAACGTAGTACGTCATGCCAGTTTGGGCGGAGCTGTAGCCCACGACTAGCATCAGTAAGCCGTTGAGCAACCAGGCCTTAAGCAGAAAACTGCTCTTCAACATGTAGTGCGTCCTTTCTTCGTACCGGTGAAAGTTGCCATCGCCCAACGCCATTGCTGGCCGTAGAGCGACCTAACCGCGCTCAAACCAACACTAACGCAGGTCTAGTTGCGTTAACCATAACACGAGGCAGACTGGTAACGCAACCATAATTGCGTTAGCCAAAGGCGGCCGTGTATTGTAACCATTGTGAGACAAGAACAGTCCAAGGCTATGCCGAGCAGGCGGACTGGGGGGCGCAGCGCAAGGGTTGTGGCATCAACCCATGCCGCGGTTCTGGATGCCCTGGCGAATGTCGGATATCAGGCTCTGTCCATCGCTCAGATCGCCAAACAGGCCGGAGTGCACGAAACGTCGATTTATCGCCGCTGGCCTACAAAGGCGCAGTTGGTTAGCGACGTCATCATTCGCAGCGCTTTGGAGGGAGTGCCCGTTCCGGACACTGGCAGCTTCGAACGAGACATGGTGACCTTACTGCAACGTGTGCTGGATCGACTGGATACTCCGCTAGGAGTGGCGATCTCTCAGGTCGTAGCAACGCAAGAAGAGGCTCTGGCCAGCTTACGCCGCGCGTATTGGAACAGCCGCAAGGTTGCCATGAGGCCGCTTGTTCTTCGGGCGATAGAACGGGGCGAGCTTCCTGGCTCGGTTCAGCCGGATTTCGCCTTTGACTTATTTACCGGTCCTATCTTGCTGCGGCGCATCGCGGGCGAAGCAGTGCCGCGCAAATACGTCCGAAAGCTGGTGTCGAGCATCATTGCCGGGCTCAACGCCACGTGAAGCACGATTCCAGAAGCATCCGAACGGGCAGCTCTACTGGCTATCGATTCAGTTCAACGTAGATTGCTACTCCTCCCCAGGCAAAACTACCGAGGTTCTGTACATTCCGTTGCAATGCCTGAGTTCCGGTGGCGCTCAGATACTGATGGCCAACATCCGCATTGCTCGATCGCGGACCATGTCCTGGCAGGAAATCCGTTGTCTCTCGTCAAAACTCCACGCGAGCCAACCCGGCGACGATGTGACATTGTTACCTCCTCGGAAGATTCGAGGAGATTGACTATATGCGTCTTGGACTGTTGCTGATTCTAAAGAAGCTGGCTGGTCGTAGAGTTTTGACGAGGGACAAACCCACCATGTATAAGAATTCCTTGCCGGTGCTGCGTTAGGAAGGGAATTGGCCAATCAGTCGCGGGGGACTTGAT
>Ga0265325_10003470_pt1 | contig 10281 bp, 11 predicted proteins | sample 41420metaG_FD_202090 | JGI IMG/M metagenome (GOLD analysis project Ga0265325, IMG submission 202090) | Rhizosphere microbial communities from Carex aquatilis grown in University of Washington, Seatle, WA, United States - 4-14-20 metaG | ecosystem: Host-associated > Plants > Roots > Rhizosphere...
GGCGGTCAAGATGGCGGATGGCTGGCATCGCCGCGCCGTGACCATCGCGACTGACGACACCCTGGCCTACATCGCCGAGCCGGCCCCGCTCACGCATCTTGAGGCGACCTTGCCGCCGGCCGTGCGGGCGGCCCGCGACGGCGAGATTTTCGAATGGCGCTCGGACACGGAAACGATGGAGCTCGGCCGCCGGCTCGCTCGCGAGCCGGCCGCTGCGCTGGTCATCGACTACGGCCATGTCGAGAGCGCGACCGGTGAGACTCTGCAAGCGCTGCGCGAGCACCTGTTCGCCGACCCGCTGTCGACGCCAGGCGAGGCCGACCTGACCGCGCATGTCGACTTCGAGGCGCTGGCGCGCACGGTCGAAACCATGGGCGCCAAGGTTTACGGCCCGATCGAGCAGGCCGAATTTTTGCGCCGGCTCGGCGTCGAAACCCGCACCGCGCAGCTCAAAGCCAACAGCGAGCGCGCCAAAGGCCATGAGATCGATGCGGCGCTGGCGCGGCTCACCGGCGCCGGCCGCACCGGCATGGGCTCGCAATTCAAGGTCGCCGCCATGACGCATCCATCACTAACGTGGCCGCCCGGTTTCGAGCCCTGACCCGACGTTGCAGCGGCCGCGATTTCAAACCATAACAGCCGCATGCTTCAGTCCGCTTCGCTCGCCACGCTGTCCGGCATCCGCCACGGTTTCTTCACCCGTGCCGGCGGCGTGTCGCAGGGCGTTTACGCGAGTCTCAATGGCGGGGTCGGCTCCAATGACGACGCCGGCCATGTCGCCGAAAACCGCGCGCGCATGGCAGCGGCGCTCGGCGTCAAGCCGGACCGATTTCTCACCGCCTATCAGATCCACTCGCCCGACGTGGTCACCGTTATCGAGCCCTGGCGGCACGAGAACCGGCCGCGCGTCGACGCCATGGTGACCCAAGTGCCCGGCATCGCGCTTGGCGTTTCGACCGCCGACTGCGGCCCGGTGCTGTTCGCCGACGCGCAGGCAAACGTGATCGGCGCGGCGCATGCCGGCTGGCGCGGCGCCTTCACCGGCGTGCTGGAAGCCACCATCGCGGCGATGGAAAAGCTCGGCGCCGATCGTTCTCGTATCGCAGTCGCGCTGGGGCCGATGATCCGTCAGGCCAATTATGAAGTCGGGCCCGAATTTATTGCGCGGTTTCGCGAGGCCGATGACGCCAACGTGCAATTCTTCGTGCCGAGTGGGCGTGCGGACCATGCGTTGTTCGATCTTGCGGGCTATGCGAGCGCGCGCCTCGCGCGCGCCGGTATCGGAACCATCGATGACCTTCGGCTATGCACCTATGCCGAACCCGAGCGGTTTTTCAGCTATCGGCGCATGACCAAGCGCGGCGAAACCGACTATGGCCGGCACATCAACGCCATCGTGCTGGCAGGGTAAATAAGTCCGGTTGCGTTAACTGAATTGTTTTCGGAGAATCTTCGGCGATCTAGCCTAGACTTTTTATCGGACTTGCCATTACGGTGCTGGCGGCCAACGTCCAACCGCAACGGACGAAGCCGCAGGGGTTGTCATGCAGTGGGCTTCGGGCCGGCGCGCTATCGACGCTTCGGTCATTCTAACGCGATTTGTGCCGTTACTCATCGCGCTCGCGGCTGCGGGCTGCAACACCGTCTCGCCCTCGGCTTCAACCGGCGCACCGCGCGGCGCCACGGTTGCCTTCGATTCGATCGACGGGCCGCCACGCGCCGTTTTCGACAAACTGGTTCGCGATCTCAACAGCGAGGCCCAAAGCCGTCAGCTCGCCGTGTTGTCGCGCGACGACAGCGCAGCGTATCGCGTGCGCGGCTACCTTGGCGCCCAAAGCTCATCGCGCAAAAGCGCGGTCTCCTGGGTTTGGGACGTCTATGACCGGGACCGCCAGCGGGTACTGCGCATCAACGGCGAGGAGGTTGTTGCCGGCAAACATCGGGACGCCTGGGACGGGCTTGATGATGCCACCGTGGAACGCATTGCGCGCAACAGCATGGTCGAGCTCTCGGCGTTCCTGACTTCCACCGCGGCGCTGCCCTCGGGGCCGAGCGAAACGGCTTACGCGGCCAGTTCCACACCTGAAGCCGCGGGAATTCTGCGCATTCAACAGGTCAACGCCGATCCGGCGGTGGCCGGCACGAATGACGGCGCGGCCCCGCTGCCGCCCGATTCGTCACGATCGCTCGGCCTGATCACAGGCACAGTCGCGGCTGCTCAGTAAGCCACAGTTCGAAAAAGCTTCGGACAACGGTTTCGAGTCATATTGCCGGGCCAGTTCCGCCTTGTTATGACCACGCCGCCTGAGCGTGGTCCCGCAAAGCTCCGAGGGTAGTGAGATGTCGGCCAAGAACGGAGCCATCAAGCTCGTCGCCGGCAACTCGAATCCCGCCCTTGCCCAAGGCATTTCCGATTATCTGAAAATGCCGCTGACCAAGGCGGTGGTGCGGCGCTTCGCCGACATGGAAGTGTTCGTCGAGATCCAGGAAAACGTGCGCGGCGCCGACTGCTTCATCATCCAGTCGACGTCCTATCCGGCCAATGACCATCTGATGGAGTTGCTGATCATCATCGACGCGCTGCGCCGCTCCTCGGCGCATCGCATCACGGCGGTGGTGCCCTATTTCGGCTATGCCCGGCAGGACCGCAAGCCGGGACCGCGCACGCCGATTTCGGCCAAGCTGGTCGCCAACCTGATCACGCGCGCCGGCGCCGATCGCGTCATGACGCTCGACCTGCACGCCGGGCAGATCCAGGGCTTCTTCGATATCCCGACCGACAATCTTTACGCCTCGCCGGTGATGGTGCGCGACATCCGCGAGAATTTCGACCTCGGCAATGTCATGGTGGTGTCGCCGGACGTCGGCGGCGTTGTCCGCGCGCGCGGCCTCGCTAAACGCATCAACGCGCCGCTCGCCATTATCGACAAGCGGCGCGAGCGCGCCGGCGAATCCGAAGTGATGAACGTGATCGGCGAAGTCGAGGGCTATACCTGCGTGCTGGTCGACGACATCGTCGACTCCGGCGGCACGCTGGTGAACGCCGCCGACGCCTTGCTGAAGCAAGGCGCCAAGGCGGTCTACGCCTATATCAGCCATGGCGTTCTGTCCGGCGGCGCGGTCGCCCGCATCGCCAAATCGCGGCTCAAGGAACTCGTGATCACGGATTCGATCCAGCCGACCAAGGAAGTGCTCGGCGCCGGCAATGTCCGTGTGCTGCCGATCGCGACTTTGATCGGCGAAGCGATCGGCCGCACCGCCGCCGAAGAGTCGGTATCGAGCCTGTTCGACTGACTCCGGCGAGACTTTTCCACACAAGAGTCAAGATGACGGTCGATTGCCTGTGGAGAGTCATGGACATGGCGTTGATTCGACGCCGCAAATCACGGCCCACTCCAGTCGTGCGGTGCGCTTTGGAGCCGCGAATCGATGAGGTTATAGTCGCGTAGCCACGTGATTCGTTTTGTGATTCGTTTCGCGGTAGAGGCCTCCGTATCCCTGGTCGCAAGGCTTGAGCTTGGGCGCCGCCCTGTACCGGCGCGCTCACAGTGCGGTGGCGTGCGTTTTCTCCAAGGTCCCGGTCGACAAGGTGGAGACGGCATGTCGCTCACAAGCTTCTCAGACGAGCAACGAAACAACCCGCTCGATGTGGTCGAGCGGCTCGCGGCGGTGAACGACTGGGCGTTCGAACGTGCCAGCGAGGACGAGATCACCATCCTGGTCACCGGCAAATGGACCGACTATCAGGTATCCTACACCTGGATGGGCGACCTCGAAGCGCTGCATCTCGCCTGCGCCTTCGACTTGCGGGTGCCGGAGCGGCGGCGCGGCGACGTCCAGCAGTTGATCTCGATGATCAATGAACACTTGTGGGTCGGCCATTTCGATCTGTGGACCAACGAAGGCATGGTGATGTTCCGCCACGCGCTGATGCTGTCGGGCGGCTCCGAGGCATCCGGCAAGCAATGCGAAGCGCTGCTCAATAACGGGCTCGATGCCTGCGAGCGCTATTTCAGCGCCTTCCAGTTCGTGGTTTGGGCCGGCAAGCCGGCCAAGGAAGCGCTCAGCGCCGCGATGTTCGATACTTCGGGCGAGGCTTGATCCGCTTTCGCGGATGATGACGGCGGAGAGTGTGATGGCTGCGCGGATCAAAGACTCAAAACCGCTGGAATCCTTCAAAGGCTCGCTGGTCCTGGTCGGCGCCGGCAAGATGGGCGGCGCCATGCTGGAGGGCTGGCTGGCGCGCGGTCTCGCGCCAATGGCCGTGACCGTGCTCGATCCGCAGCCGAGCAAGCGCCTGCGCGAACTGACGAAGCGCGGCGTGACGCTCAATCCGCCGGCGGTACGGGGCAAGGCGTCGGTGCTCGTGGTCGGCGTCAAGCCGCAGGATGCCGCGAGCGCGTTGCAGTCGCTCGAGCCACGCACCGCAAGGACCAGCCTGGTTGTTTCGATTATGGCCGGGCGCACCCTCGCCTTCCTGCAGGACGCGCTGCCGCAAGGCGTCGCCATCGTGCGCACGGTTCCCAACCTGCCGGCCTCGATCGGCCGCGGCATCACCGTCGCGGTCGCCAACAAGCGGGTCAGCGAAGCGCAGAAGAAGACCGCGACCGAATTGCTCGCGGCCTGCGGGGCGGTCGAATGGACCGCCGATGAGAAGCTGCTCGACGCCGTGACCGCTGTGTCGGGGTCCGGCCCGGCTTACGTTTTCCTGCTGGCCGAGGCGCTGACCGCCGCCGCGATCGCGGCCGGGCTGCCGGCCGAGCTGTCCGCCAGGCTGGCGCGCGAGACCATTGCCGGCGCCGGCGAACTGCTGCTGCGCTCGCCGCTCGATGCCGCGACCCTGCGCAAGAACGTGACGTCGCCCAACGGCACGACGGCCGCGGCGCTCGAAGTGCTGATGGGTCCAGGCGGCGTCGAAACCCTGATGAGCACCGCGGTGGCCAAGGCAACCCGGCGCTCGCGCGAACTCGCCGGCTGAAATCCGGGCTTTTGCCGCCCTAGAACTGTCGGGTTTGCCGCCCTAGATTGAAGGCAGCCGCAAGGAGGCCGCCATGGCGCGCAGTTCCAGCCGACGCTCGACCCGCAAATCCCGGCCGCAAGCCGCCCCGCCAAGCGGAGGCGCCAATACCCGCGACAAAGCCGTTACTGCCCTGATGGCGCTGCTGGCCGAACAGCCTTTCGACCAGATCGGACTGGCCGAGGTCGCCGGCAAGGCCGCGATTTCGCTGTCGCAGCTGCGCGACGAATTCGGCTCGACCCTTGCGATCCTCGCCGCCCATATCAAGGACACCGACCGCAAAGTGCTGGATGGCGGCGACGCCGATTTGGCGGACGAAGGTCCGCGCCAACGGCTGTTCGACGTGCTGATGCGGCGGCTTGAAGTCCTGGCGCCCGACAAACCGGCGGTGCGCTCGCTGCTGGCGTCGGCCCGCCGCAATCCCGGCTTGGCCATGGCCTTGAACGGCATGGCGCTGCGCTCGCAGCACTGGATGCTGACCGCCGCCGGCATCGGCACGAATGGTCCGCGCGGCGCGTTGCGCGCGCAGGGCGCGGCGCTGCTGTTTGCGCGCGTGCTGGCGGTCTGGGTCAACGACGACGAGCCGGGCCTCGACCGCACCATGGCCGCGCTCGATCGCGGTCTGGCCAGCGCCGAGCGCTGGTCCGGTTTCGTCGACGATCTGCTGTGCATTCCGCAGATGCTGGTCCGCGGCGTGCGGCGCCGGCGCCGGCCACTCGACGAAGGCGCGGCCGAAGCCGACGCGGCGTAAGCCCTACACCGGTATCCTCACCGTCGCCCGCAGCCCGCCGAGCGAACTGTCCGCCAGCGTGACGTCGCCGCCATGCGAGCGCGCAATGTCGCGTGCGATCGAAAGCCCCAGCCCGCTTCCGCCCTCGTCCTGATTGCGCGCGTCGTCGAGCCGCAGGAACGGCTTGAACACTTCCTCACGCATATCGGCAGGGATGCCCGGACCGTCATCGTCCACCGTAATGATGAGATAGCGGTGGTCGCGGTGGCCGGTGATTGAGATCGTCTTGGCAAACCGCGCGGCGTTCGACACCAGATTGCTGAGGCAGCGCTTGAACGCGGCCGGCCGCACCGTGACGATGGTCGGGCCGTGGAAGGTCACGCTGGCACGGTGCCCTTCCCGCTCGAGATCGGCGCGCAATTGCTCGAGGAATTCCGCCATGTCGACCGGCGCCGATTCTTCGCCGAGATCGCCGCGCGCGAACGAGAGATAGGCCTCGACCATGCGCGCCATCTCATCGACGTCCTTTTTCATGGCGTTGATTTCCGGCCCGGTGCCGGCCAAAGCGAGCTCCAGCTTGAAGCGCGTCAGCACAGTGCGCAGATCGTGCGACACGCCGGCCAGCATCGCGGTGCGCTGCTCGATGGTGCGCTCGACGCGGTTCTTCATCTCGATGAAGGCCTGCGCCGCGCGCCGCACTTCGCGCGCGCCGCGCGGGCGGAAGTTCGGCACTTCGCGGCCCTTGCCGAAGGCTTCGGCTGCGTCCGCCAGCCGCTGGATCGGGCGAATCTGGTTGCGCAGGAAGATGACGGCGAATAGCAGCAGCACCAGGGAGGTGCCGACCATCCACAACAGGAAGATCTCGGAGTTCGAGGCGTAGGCGGCGTTGCGCCGGGCGAATACCCGCATCACCGCATTGTCGAGCCGGATGCGGATTTCAACCAGCGCCGATTTGCCGACAGTGTCGATCCAGAATGGCCGCCCGATTTGCTTGCGCAATTCTTCCGACAGCGACTGATCGAGCAGCGAAAAGAACGGCTTCGGCCCCGGCGGCGGCATCTCGGTGAGCGGCAGGAAATCAACCGAGAGGCCCAGCCGGTCCTGAGCGATCCGCCTGATCTTGGCCATGTCCGGGTCTTGCGGGTAACTGCCATAGACGTCGATCAGCGCCGAAATATCGGAGACGACGCCTGCGGACAGCTTCTGCGTCACCAGAGTCCAGTGCCGCTCGAGAAAGATGTAGGCCACCACCGATTGCAGCACGACCATCGGCACGATCATGATGATCAGGGCGCGCGCATAGAGACCCTTGGGCAGGACCCGGTTCATCCACCGGGACACCCTGCGCCAGCCCCCGGCAACCCTGCCAAGCCCGACGCGAATCGAGCGAATGGTGGCAACGCCCATGTCGAGGCTGGTCATGACACCATCAGCCGGTAACCGACGCCGCGCACGGTCTGCACGAAGATCGGATTGGCCGGATTGCGCTCGATCTTGCGGCGCAGCCGATTGACCAGAACGTCGACCGCGCGCTCGCTGACGGCATCACCGTTGCCGGCGAGGTCGAGGCGCGACACGGTTTCTCCCGGCATCTTCGCCAGCATGCGCAGCATTTCGCGCTCGCGATCGGTCAGCCGCACCATGTGCTCGCCCTTGCGCAATTCGCCGCGGCCGATGTGGAAGACGAATTTTCCGAACCGCACCGATTCGGCCGGCGCAGCCGCCGGCGGTTGCGCGCGCTTGAGGATGTTGGAGATACGCAGCGACAATTCCCGCGGCTCGAACGGCTTGGCGAGATAGTCGTCGGCGCCGGCTTGCAGGCCCTCGATGCGATGATCGATCTCGTGCCGCGCGGTCAGCATCAAAATCGGCACGCCGGAATTCTCGCGGATGAATGTCGCGAGCTCGACGCCGCTTTCACCCGGCATCATCACGTCGAGGATCAGGAGATCGAAGCTCAGACCGCCGAGCTTGGCGCGCGCCTGGACGCCGGAATCCGCCGTGCTGACGCGATAGCCCTCGCCGCTGAGAAAGCGCGACAGCAGTTCGCGGATGCGCCGGTCATCGTCGACGATGAGAATATGCGGCGCGTCGTCAAGTTGGGGGGCGGTTGCGGTCATCGGCGCGGGCCTTGGCTCATTCGCGCTTGCGGGCGGATTCGCGGCGGGCCACCAGCTTGAGCACGCCGTCGCGATTTTCCGCATCGATCATGGCGGCGAGAAAGCGCCGCGCCGCGTCGTGCGCGCCGGCGCCGAGGTCGCCGAAGGCCCGGCTGATGCGTTCGGTTTGCAAGGTCGCCAGCTTGAGCGCCAGCGCCTCGCCTTTCGGCGTGACGTAGAGCAGGCGCTGGCGGCGGTCCGCGGCACCCTCGCGCTGCACCACGTAACCATGATCCACTAATTGCTTGAGCACGCGGCCGAGCGACTGCTTGGTGATGCGCAGAATGTCGAGCAGTTCGGCGACCTTCATGCCCGGATTGCGATTGACGAAATGCAGCACCCGGTGGTGGGCGCGGCCGAAGCCGAGCTTGCTCAGCACCTCGTCCGGGTCGCCGACAAAGTCGCGGTAGGCGAAAAACAGCAGCTCGATGATGTCCCACACCGGCTCGCCGTCCGCCGCGGTCGGTTGCGGCCCCCGCGAGCCGGCTTTGCCGAAGTTGGTCACATTTACGTCAGCCATATTGACATATTTTGGTTTATTGTTACAAAAGGAGCCAGCGAAACGAAACGATCGTACCAGCCTAGCGGCGAACTGCGCCGAAATTGGGTCCGGTTCGGTCCTTTCATACCGGGTAGCGGCTGGCGACGCAAAGCATTGGACGAGGTAGCCAAAAGCGCCTTTAAAAACCAAAAGCTGGGCGGCAGGGCGGACGCGTTAGGAGGACTTCATGGCTGCGCAATCATACGACCGCCTGGACGGCGTGATCTGGTACGACGGCAGACTGGTGCCGTGGGCGGACGCCAACCTGCATGTGCTCAGCCATGGCCTGCACTATGCCAGTGCCGTGTTCGAGGGTGAGCGCGCCTATGGCGGGCGGATTTTCAAGAGCCGCGAGCATGCCGAGCGGCTGAAGCGCTCGGCGCAGATCCTCGACTTCGAGATCCCCTACTCGGTCGATGACATCGTCAAGGCGAAGCAGCTGGTCATCAACAAGAACGGCCGCAAGGACGCCTATGTCCGCCCGGTCGCCTGGCGCGGCTCGGAGATGATGGGCGTCTCGGCGCAGAGCAACACCATTCATCTGGCGATCGCGAGCTGGGAGTGGCCGAGCTATTTCGATCCGGCGCAGCGGCTCAAAGGCATCCGGCTCGATCTCGCCGAATACCGCCGGCCCGATCCCAAGACCGCGCCCTGCCTTGCCAAGGCCGCCGGCCTCTACATGATCTGCACGATCTCCAAGCATCGTGCCGAACGTAACGGCTATGCCGACGCCATGATGCTCGACTGGCAAGGCCGCGTCGCCGAATGCACCGGCGCCAATATCTTCTTCGTCAAGGACGGCAAGATCCACACCCCGATCGCCGATTGCTTCCTTGACGGCATCACCCGGCAGACCGTGATCGCCCTGGCGAGAAAGCGCGGTTTCGAAGTGATCGAACGGCGCATCATGCCTGACGAGCTGCCGACGTTCTCGGAATGCTTCATCACCGGCAGCGCCGCGGAAGTCACTGCGGTGGCGGAGATCGGCGGCAAATGGAATTTCAATCCCGGCGGCATCACCAAGCAGCTGATGGAAGACTACAGCGCGGCGGTAACGGGCAAGAGCCCGGCGGAAGCGGCGGCGTAAATGTCTGACTGTCATGCCCCGCGAAAGCGGGGCATCCAGTAATCACGGCATCTCATTGAATACTGGATCGTCCGCTTTCGCGGACGATGACACTCGTGCGCGGAGCTAGTGCTTCCCGGTGCAATGTGACGCGATCAGCAGCTCGCTCATCTTGCGGAACCGCGCGCCGATCTCCTTGCCGTCGATGCTCTGCGCGCTGACGCGTGCGCCTTCGAGCAGCAGATAAAGTTCATCGGCGAGCAAATCGGGATCGCGCAATCCTGCCGCGCGGCACAGCGCGGCAAGCCGCTTGCGCTGCGCCAGCTTGAATTCCTCGATCACGCACCGCGCCGGGTGCTTCTTGTCAGGCAACTCGACCGCGGCATTGGCCAGCGGACAGCCGCGCTCGTCCGTCGAGGCGACGTCCGACGCCATCTCGCTCAGCCAACCCACCAGTTGCGCGCGTGGGTCGTTGGGGTATCGCGCCTCGAATTCGGCACAGTGCGCATCCGCTGCGGCCGCCATGTTGCGCAGATACTCGGCGACCAGTTCGTCCTTGGATTCAAAGTGCCGGTACAGCGTCATCTTGTTGGTGCCGGCCGCGTCCGCGACCGCGTCGACCCCGACCGCCCTGATTCCATAGCGATAGAACAGCTCCGCCGCGGCCGCGAGGATGCGCTGGCGCGGTGGGATTTCGCTGCGTTTGGAAGGCTTTAGAGCGGGGCTCGGCATCGATTTGGCTCCCCCTTGACAAGGGTGTTACCGGTC
>Ga0265325_10003471_pt1 | contig 10279 bp, 13 predicted proteins | sample 41420metaG_FD_202090 | JGI IMG/M metagenome (GOLD analysis project Ga0265325, IMG submission 202090) | Rhizosphere microbial communities from Carex aquatilis grown in University of Washington, Seatle, WA, United States - 4-14-20 metaG | ecosystem: Host-associated > Plants > Roots > Rhizosphere...
GCGGGCTTCTCCCTCTCCCCGTTCTTTACGCGAAGAGGGCTGGGGTGAGGGGCTCTGTCGACAAGTTGAGACCTCACGATAGGCCGGTACCCCCTCACCCGGATTTTAGGCTACGCTTAAAATCCGGCCTCTCCCCGCAAGCGGGGCGAGGTGAAGGAGAAACATCATGCCCGACAATTCACCCATCATCGCCGGCACACGGATCGGGCATGTCCATCTCAAGGTCGCCGATCTCGACCGCGCGCTTGGGTTTTACTGCGGCGTGCTCGGCTTCGAGGTGACGCAGCGCCTGAGTTCGGGCGCGGCGTTCATTTCGGCGGGCGGCTATCACCATCACATCGGGCTGAACACCTGGGAAAGCAAAGGCGGCCAGCCGCCACCGCCGGGCACCACGGGGCTGTTTCACACCGCGATCCTGTATCCGACGCGGCCCGCGCTGGCGGACGCCCTGCACCGGCTGATCCAGGCCGGTATTCCCCTCGACGGCGCCAGCGATCACGGCGTCAGCGAGGCGCTCTATTTGCGCGATCCCGACGAGAACGGGGTGGAATTGTATTGGGACCGGCCGAAAGAACAATGGCCGCGCAAGGAAGATGGTTCGCTCGCGATGTTTACCCACCGGCTCGATCTCGAGGATTTGTTGCGGCAGCGGGTGGCGTGATCCTCATGGTGAGGAGGCGCGTCAGCGCCGTCTCGAACCATGAAGCCCGTGGCCCATCCTTCGAGACGCGGCCTAAAGGCCGCCCCTCAGGATGAGGTCTTTGCTGGGCGCCCCCGCACCATGATCAGCACCGCCGCCGTCAATTCCAGCCCGATGCAGCCGTAAAACGGCAAGGCGTAGCTTCCCGACGCGTCGCGCAGCAGCCCGATGACACCCGGACCGAACGCATAGGTGACCTGGTTGATCGCCGTGATCAGGCTGATCAGCACGCCGAACGAACGCGGATCAAACTCGCGCTGCACGATCAGTGACGGCAGCGTGATCAGATTGCCGACCGAAAATCCGAACAGCGCGCACGCCGCGATCAGCACGATCTCGTTTTGCGAATGGACGATGATCGCGAGCGCCAGCGCCTGGCTTGCGAACGAGATCGCCGAGGCCAGCCGCTGGTTGAGGCGATCGATCACGGTCGAGAACAACACCCGCCCGACCACCGCCATCGCCGTCAGCAGCGCCACCGCGGTCGCCGCGCTGCTTCGGCCGATCACGGGATCGAGAAACGAAATCAAATGGACGATGAAGCCGACCTGCGCGAACAGCACCAGCGCGAATGCGATCGACACCGTCAGGAAGCCGATATCGCGCAACGCCTGTGCACGGATGTGGGCGGCGGACGGCGCCGCCACGGCCGCCGATCCCGCAGCGAGGCTCGCTACCACGGGCGGCCGCCCGACAAAGATCAGGATCACGGGAATCATCGACACCAGCATCGCAGCCGCGGCCGCGATCATGGCGCCGGGAAACCCGAAATGTCCGATCGCCATCACCAATAGCGGTACGCAGACGATGCCGCCGAAACTTGCGCCGTTGAGCGCGAGGCTGATCGCCATGCCGCGCTTCTTGTCGAACCAGAGACCGAGCGTATTGGTGATGACGCCGAGGCTGGTGCCGGCCCAGCCGAACGCCAACAGCGCGTTGGCAAGATAAAGCTGCCAGGGCGACGCCACCTGCCCCATCATCACGGCGGCCGCGGCCATCGCGCAGACGCCGGCGAGCAGGCAGTTGCGCGGCCCGAACGCCCGAATTGCCTCGCTGACGAAGGCGACCAGCACGGCGCCGAACAGGTAGAAGAACGTGGTGCCCGACGAGATCAGCGAGGCCGGCCAGCCGTAGAGCCGATGCAGCTCGGCGAGATAGACGCTCTGGCCGTAGAAGCCGAGGCCCCAGCCGAAGGTCGCCACCAGAAAGCACACCGCGACGATCCGCCAGCCGTCGTAGCGGGCGGAGGTTTCGTCAATGGCGATATGGCGGGACGCGTCCACGGTTTATCTCTTTGGTTTTCACACCGTCATGCCCGGTCTTGTGCCGGGCATCCGCGTTCTTCCTTCTGGCGCTCAAAGACGTGGATGGCCGGGACACCTAGCGCGAAGTCGCGCTTCGCGCTTTTGCCCGGCCATGACGATAACACTGGCATTTCGTAGGTCAGAATGCTTCGACCCACGCCGAAGTGTCAGGCCATCACCGTCGACGGATCGTAGAAGAATCGCTCGCGAAAAATCCTGTCGCCGCGCCATTCCTGCAAGCTCACCTCGTCGAACCGGCGCACCTGCCCGGATTTGTCGGTCAATTCGAAGTTCCAGTGGATCGTGACGCAGTCCCCCTCCACCACCGAGGACACCGCTTTGGAATAGACATTCGCCATGCGCGCCAGCACGGCGCGCTCATGGGCGACCAGCACGTCGCGGCCGACGCGTGGCGGCGCGGTGTTTTCCTGCATGCTGGAATCCTCGGTGTAATAGCGCTCGATGGCGCCGGCGTGATCGCCGGACTCGACCACGGCGATAAATTCATTCAGGCGTTGGCGCGTGGGCATGAATCCTCCATGGCTCAAAGGCGGAGCCGATCCGGTCAAAGGCTCGGATCGGGAAACTCGGACAGCGTCTGCAACCTCGCCCGCCGCCGCCTCGCGAACGACGCAAAGGCCAGCACCGTGAGCCCGAGCAGCACCGGCGGATACACCACCATGTTGACGGCCGACCAGCCGTAATTCGCCAGCAGCTGGCCGGAGGAAAACGAGCCGATCGCCATCATGCCGAACACCAGGAAATCGTTGAAGGCCTGGACCTTGTTGCGTTCCTGCGGCCGGTGCGTCTCCAGCACCAGCGCGGAGGCGCCGACGAAGCCGAGATTCCACCCCATCCCGAGCACGATCAGCGTGGCCCAGAAATGCAGCGCGGTGATGCCGGAGAGCCCGATGCTCGCGGCGAGCGCCTCAAGCAACAGACCGGTCGCGACCACCTTGGGCGCGCCGAACCGCGCGATCAGCGAGCCCGTGAAAAAGCTCGGCCCGTACATCGCCACGATATGCCACTGGATGCCAAAATTGGAATCGCTGACGGAAAGCCCGCAGATCTTCATCGCCAGCGGCGCCGACGTCATCACGAGATTCATCATCGGATAGGAAACGACGCCGCAGATCGCGGCCGCGATGAACCGCGGCTGCCGCACGATCTCGAACAGCGGCCGGCCGCCATGCAGATCCGACGGGGCAGGCTTCGGCGCATCGACACCGGAGAGCACCGCCATCGCCACCAGCGCGACCGCCGCCTGCACGACGAAGGAGAAGGCGAACAGATAAGGCGGCCAGATATCCATCGTCCACTGCACGAGCTGCGGCCCGAGCACACCGGCGAACACGCCGCCGGCCATCACCCACGACACGGCCTTGGGCCGGAACGCCGCGCTGGCGCCGTCGGCGGCGGCGAAGCGATAGGACTGCGACACCGCGCCATAGAGTCCGCCGAGGAAGGTCGCGCAGCAGAACAGTGCAAACGAGGCGTGCAGGATGGCGAACGCCCCGAGCAGGCCGGTCGCGACGCCGCAGCCGGTGCCGATGATGAAGGCGGTGCGGCGGCCATAGGCGCGGGAGATGGCGCCGGTCGGCAGGGTGCCGGCCGCGAGCCCCAGCACGTACATCGAGAGCGGCACGGTTGCGAGCGAGATGTCCGGCGCCAGCGTCGCGCCGATGATCGAGCCGGTGGCGAAGATCACCGCCGAGTTGGCGCCGGTCAGCGCCTGCGCCGCCGCCAGCCGCACCACGTTGGATCGCGCGCGGGCGTCGTCGGATATCTCGTCGGCTGCGGTGACGTCGATCATCTCAGGTTTCCGCCCAAATGCGGCCGGTTGCACCCGGCCCCACGATTCGCGCTACTATGGAGGCAGGATTTCGCCCGATCAACTGACGCAAACGGGCGCGGGCCATGCGCACCGATTCAGGCCGATTTCGGCCGTTCGAACACCAGAATCAGATTGTTGGCGGGCATCTCGGCGATTTCGACAAGGCCGAGGCCGGCGCCGGCCGCCAGCGTTTCAAGCGCCTCGATATCGCGCACGCCCCATTCGGGATTGCCCTCGCGAAGACTGGTATCGAATACCGCATTGCTGATGGCGGTGTGCTTGCCGCCGCGCTTGAATGGCCCGTACAGGAACAGCCGCCCATCCGCAGGCAAATAGCGTCCGGCGCCGGCGAACAGGCCTTCCGCGACCCGCCACGGCGCGATGTGAATCACGTTGGCGCAGAACACCGCCTTGAGATTTTTCGGGCCGCGGCCGTCATGCATTTCCGGACACCACGCCGGATCGGACAGGTCGATCCGCAGCGGCGGCCGGATGTTCGGCAAATTCGCATACGCCCGCCACGCCGCGATGCTCTTGAGATGCTGCTCGTTGTAATCGCTCGGCCACCAGGTGATGCCGGGCATCTGATGCGCGAAATCGACCACATGCTGGCCGGTGCCGCTGCCAGCCTCGAGCACGTCGCCGGATTTTTCGGCGAGGAACCGCAACAAGACCGCGCGGATCGCCTGGTGATTGCGGTGAAACGCCGGCGCGTCGAGACGGCCGTCGGGCTCGACGCGCCGGCCGTCCTTGCCGAATTCCACGACATAATCAGCCATGTCAGCCTCGCCTGATCATAGAGAAGTTCTTCGGTCAGGGTTTATCAGCTTTGAACTGGGATTGCTCGAGTTCCAGATAAATCCGGTAGGCATTGCCGCGGTTGTTGCTCGCGAAGGCCGGCATATCCCGGTATTTCGACCAGTCGGCCTGCTCATACGCGACCTCGAAATCGGTCCAGTTCTGCACCGCCGCGGTCATCCTTTCCCGCAGATACTGGATGTAATCGCGGGTGAAGGCGATCGCCTGCTTGGCTTCCGTCGACGTCCGGCCATGGCCGGGAATGATGAATTTCGGATCGAGCTTTGCCACCTCGTCGAGCGCGCGGAGCCATTGCGTGGTGGAGACATCGTCGCTGTTCATGAAGGGGATGCGACCGTTCTGTACGATATCGCCGGCGAACAGCACGCCGTCCGGCTCGACCATCATCATGATGTCGCTGGACGAATGCGCAGGCCCCGCATAGAGCAACGTCAGCCGCCGGTCGCCGAGCGCAATCGTCATGCGCTCGCTGAAGGTGATATCCGGCGACACCACGCGGGTATTGGCGTCGACCCACGGAAACAGCGCGCCGCGCCGCTGCTCGAGGCGCTGGTTCGCCTTCTCGTCGGCGGTCTCTTCGTTATCCCTGTATTCGCCCGAGCGTTCCTGCGCGACGATGAGGGCGTCGCTGTGATCCCTGAACGCCTGCAGCCCATAGATGTGATCGGCATGATAGTGGCTCAGGACCACATAGCGGACTTTCTTGTCGGTGACTTTGCGGATTTCCTGCAGCAGCGCCCAGCCGAGGCTCGGCGTACCCAGCGCGTCGAACACCACGACCCCGTCGGAGGTGACGACAAATCCGGCGTTGGAGGTGTTGCCTTCATTGTCCTTGCCGGGAATGCCGGGATTGCCTGTCGAGTACCAGACCGGCTTGCCCGGAACCTGATCGATCTTCAGGGGGATCGTCAGCGGCGGATAAGGCGAAACGGTCTGCGCGGCCGCGACAGAGCCCGCGCATGTCACGAGCAACGCTGCGATGGCAAGCCGCTTCACTTGATGGTCCCGCAGTAGATCTCCTTGAGCACCTGGATGATACGCAGCGCCCGCTTGTCGGCAACGCGGTAGTGCAGCGTCTGCGAGGTGCGGCGGAAGGTCACCAGCCCGTCGGCGCGCAGGCGCGCCAGATGCTGCGACAGCGCGGACTGGCTGAGCTTTGCGACGCCGACGAGTTCGCCCACCGTCATCTCGCCGCGCGCGGCAAGGAAGCAAAGCACCAGCAGGCGTTTCTCGTTGCCGAGCAGCTTCAGGAGCTGGGCGGCTTCGCCGGCCTGCTTTGCGAGTTTCTTCAACGCCACCGCGTCATCGGCGCCGGTCTCAGTGGCTATCTTCGTCGCTGTCGCAACTGCTCTCATCGCCTGTTTTTCCGAATTTGCTCGCGCCGCCAAGCGCGCGCTCGCATCACATTACCGCGCCGTCCATTATTTAGCATTGACTAAATTAGCAATCGCCGATAGCCCTGCAAAAAAGAACGAATGATGCGGCGATGAGGCCGTGAAGGGAAGGAAACGTGCGATCCGATCTCTTGCGCAGCATGGCTGTTCTGCCTGACGCCGCCGCCACGCGGCTCGGCCGGCGTTCGTTTCTGGGCCTGGGCGCCGCGCTGACCGGCGGTTTCGCGCTCGGTGCGAAACCAGGCAATGCCGAGCCAGCATCAGCTTCTCCCCCGGCGGACCCGCCATGGTCGCAAGCGCTCGGCCCCGGCGTCGTGGACCGGCCCTATGGCCGGCCCGCCGACTTCGAGGCCGGTGTGATCCGGCGCAACGTGCCGTGGCTCACGGCCGGCACCGAATCTTCCATCAGCTTTTCGCCCCTGCAGGATCTGCACGGCATCATCACGCCGAACGGGCTGTTCTTCGAGCGCCATCACGCCGGACGGCCGGACATCGATCCGGACCAGCACCGGCTGATGATCCACGGCCTGGTCGAGCGGCCGCTGATCCTCACCATGAAGGACATCGTGCGTTTTCCCGCGGTGTCGCGGATCCATTTCATCGAATGCCCGGCCAATGGCGGCATGGAATGGCGCGCCGCGCAGATCAATTCGCTGCAGTTCAATCACGGCATGATCTCCTGCGCGGAATGGACCGGGGTGCGGCTTTCGACGCTATTGGAAGAGGTCGGAATCAAAAAAGAGGCAAAATGGGTGCTGGTCGAGGGCGCCGACGGCGCGCATATGAACCGCAGCCTGCCGCTCGACAAATGCCTGGATGACTGCCTCGTGGTCTATGCGCAGAACGGCGAAGCGCTGCGGCCGGAACAAGGCTATCCGCTGCGGCTGGTGGTGCCGGGCTGGGAAGGCAACGTCAACATCAAATGGCTGCGGCGTATCAAACTCGGCGACAAACCGTGGTTCTCCCGCGAGGAGACCTCGAAATATACCGACCTGATGCCGGACGGCACCTCGCGCGGTTTCACCTGGCTGATTGACGCCAAATCCGTCATCACCTTCCCCTGCCCGGAAAAGCCGCTGGCCGGCCCGGGTCTCCATGAAATCAGGGGGCTGGCATGGACCGGCAACGGCAAGGTCAAGCGTGTCGACGTCTCCACCGACGGCGGCGTCAACTGGCAGACCGCGCGGCTGCATGAGCCGGTGCTGTCAAAGGCGCTGACGAAATTCACATTTGCGTGGCAGTGGGACGGCCGGCCGGCGCAGCTGGAATCGCGGGTGATCGACGAATCCGGCTACGTGCAGCCGACGATCGCGGAGTTGCGCAAGCAGCGCGGCTCGAATTCGGTCTATCACAACAATTCGATCCAGACCTGGCAGGTCAAGCCGGACGGGAGCGTGTTCGATGTTCAGCTCGCGTAGGTTTTACCTGCTGCTCGGCGTCGGCATTCTCGCCGCGGCAGGCGCCCTTGCAAGCGCAGCGGAGTCCGGCCATTTCGGCTACGGCAAGACCGCCACGCCGGAGCAAATCGCCGGCTGGGATATCGACGCGCGCGGCGAGGATGGCGCGGGGCTGCCGCCCGGCAAAGGCACGGTCGAGCGGGGCACAGAGGTATTTGCCGACCAATGCGCTGCCTGTCACGGAACTTTCGGCGAAGGCGAAGGCCGCTTTCCCAAGCTCGTAGGCGGCGCCGGGACGCTCAAAAACGACCGGCCGGAGCTCACGGTCGGCAGCTACTGGCCCTTTGCGCCGACATTGTTCGATTACGTTAACCGCGCCATGCCGATGCCCGCCCCGCACACATTGTCTGCGGATGACGTTTATGCTTTGACAGCCTATATTCTGAACCTCAACGACCTCGTTCCCAATGAATTCGTTGCCGACCGCGACAGTTTGCCGAAAGTCAAAATGCCCAACCGCGACCACTTCATCTGGAGCGACCCCAGACCCGATACGACGGCCAAGCCGTGCATGAACGCATGTGCCGACCCAGCCGGCGTCAAGATCCAATCGACGGCCGAAGGCAACGGCCTGACCCCGCGCACGACCGGACCGCTCGACACGATGCAACCGAAATGAAACATGCGGGAAACGCCTTGACCGACACGATCTCGACCAGGCCTGTCCTGATTGCCGCGCTGGCGCTGGCGATCGGCGTGCTGGCGTCGGTAAGCCCCGCATGTGCGCAGTCCGCGGCTTCCGAGGGCCAGAAACTCGCCTTCGATCGCGGCAAGGGCAATTGCCTGACCTGCCACGTCATCAAGGGCGGCGACCTTCCCGGCACCATCGGGCCGGAATTGAAGAATATCAAAAGCAAATATCCCGATCGCAACGACCTCGTCGCGATCATATCAGATGAAACCAAACGCAATCCGCAGACCGTGATGCCTCCGTTCGGACGAAACCGGATCTTGACCGAACAGGAGATCAACGCGGTGGTGGATTTCCTGCAGACGCTCTGACGGCGAGCCGCCTTTGAGGAGAATTGAGATGACGACCACTCACGACGGCTTCCCGGCCACGCGGCGCCTGATCCTGAAAGGCGCTGGCATGGTGGCGCTGATCGGCTTCGGCAACCTTCCGTTCAGCCTTGCGCCGGCCTTTGCCGCGGCCAACGACAAATATCCGGAAGACGCCTTCAAGCAGAAGAGCGACGCGGACGCCATCAAGGCGCTCTACGGCAAGACCGCCGAGGTGTCGGACAAGGTCAAGATGGATGCGCCCGAGATCGCCGAGAATGGCGCGGTGGTTCCGATCTCGGTAAGCTCGACGCTGCCGGACGTGACCTCGATCGCCATTCTGGTCGCAGAAAATCCCAACGCGTTGGCGGCATCCTACCAGATTCCGGCAGGGACGCTCCCGAGCGTCGCCAATCGCCTCAAAATGGCGAAGACCACCAACGTGATCGCGATCGTGGAAGCCGGCGGCAAACTCTACAGTACCAGCAAGGAAGTCAAAGTCACCGTCGGCGGCTGCGGCGGCTAACGCGACACCCCAAGGAGAATTACGATGGCATCGACCATTCGCGTGCGCGCGACCTCGAGCGGAGAGATCACCGAAGTCCAGGCGCTGATCCAGCACCCGATGGATTCCGGTTACGTCAAGGACGCCAAGGGCGATCTGATTCCGCCGCACTTCATCCAGCAGCTGACCTTCGAATATGACGGCAAGAACGTGTTTCTCGCCAATTGGGGACCGGCGGTCTCCAAGGACCCCTACGTCAAGTTCAGCTTCAAGGGCGGCAAGAAGGGCGACGACCTGAAAATCAGCTGGACCGACAACAAGGGCGCCAGCGATACCACCACGGCGAAGATTCAGTAAAAGCGTTCGGTTTGGTTGTCTTGACGCATTGTGGGTGGAGAAGTGAACGTGCGATCTGCGATCCAATGGGCCTCGGCCGCTCTCGCGCTGGCAGCGCTTTCACTTGGCGCCGTGCCGCTCGCGGCTGCCGCCGACACGTCCGACCCGGTCGCCGACGCCAAGGCATTTCAGAAATTCTTCACCGAGAAATTTCCCAAGGTGAAGCTGGATGATTTCGTCAACGGTCCGTACTCGATGAACGAGGACATGCACCGGCAATGGGAAGAAAAGGAACAGTTCCCGCCCTATGATTTCTCGCTCGATCTGGGCAAGGAGATGTTTTCCAAGCCGTTCAAGAACGGCAAGAGCTATGCGGACTGCTTTGCGAACCAGGGCATCGGCATCCGGCAGAACTATCCTTATTTCGACGAGAAGGAAGGCAAGGTGGTCACGCTCGAGCTGGCGCTGAATCGCTGCCGCGAGGCCAATGGCGAAGCACCGTTCTCCTATGTGAAGGACGAAATGGCGGCGCTGACGGCCTACATGGCCTTCACCTCGCGCGGCAAGCCGTTCGACATCAAGATCCCCAATGATCCCCGCGCGCTCGAGGCCTACCAGAACGGCAAGCGCTATTTCTACACGCGGCGCGGACAGCTCAATTTTTCCTGCGCGAGCTGCCATGTGCAGAATCCGGGCGAGCGGATTCGCGCCGAAGTGCTGGCACCCGCGCTCGGGATACTGAATGCGATGCCGATCTACCGCTCCGAATGGGGCGGCATGGGCACGACCAGCCGGCGTTTCACCACCTGCAACAGCCAGATCCGCGGCGTGCCGCTGGAGCCGCAGTCCGACGAGTACCGCGATCTCGAATATTATCTGTCCTATGTCAGCAACGGACTGCCGATCTCCGGCCCGGGAGCGCGGCCATGAG
>Ga0265325_10003472_pt1 | contig 10277 bp, 7 predicted proteins | sample 41420metaG_FD_202090 | JGI IMG/M metagenome (GOLD analysis project Ga0265325, IMG submission 202090) | Rhizosphere microbial communities from Carex aquatilis grown in University of Washington, Seatle, WA, United States - 4-14-20 metaG | ecosystem: Host-associated > Plants > Roots > Rhizosphere >...
TTCATCGAACTTAGCGCCGGGCTCAAGCGGGCCGAAGCTGCCGATATACAGGTTCGAGAAGAACTGATGATCGTCCTTGCGCAGCCACGCGTCGCCGCCGTCGAAAGCCTCGGTTTTGACGCCTTCGAGCTTTGCGGCGATGGACTTGGCGTCGTCGGACTTGGCGAGGTCGATCGCCTTGGCGAGCGTGTGCATCGCGTTGACGACCTTCGGATACCAGAGGCCCATGCCCTCCTTGGCGCGAAACGCCGTCTCAAATGTTTGCGCCGCCTCGGGGGCCGTGTTTGCGAAGCCTTCGCCGACCACGAAGACGCGACTGGCCAACCCGGTTTGCTTGACCGCCGTCGGTCCGCCAACCAGGCTCGCGTAGTACGTATACCAGTCGGTTTGCAGCCCTGCGTCCGCTGCGGCCTTGAGCAGCAACGCCAGGTCCTGACCCCAATTGCCGGAGATCACGCTATCCGCGCCGGACGCTTTGACCTTGGCGATATAGGGAGAGAAATCCGTCACTTTCAGCAGCGGAACCAGTTCGTCGCCGACGATCTCGACGTCTGGGCGCTTCTCTTTGAGCATGGCGCGCGCCTTTGCGGCCACCGCCTGACCGAACGAATAGTCCTGGTTGATCAGGTAGACTTTCTTGATGTTCGGCCGGCCGGTCATGAACGTCGTCAACGCCGCCATCCGCATGTCGACGCTAGCGTCAAAGCGAAAGTGCCAGTACGAGCACTTGTCGTTGGTCATGACGGGATCGATGGCGCCGTAATTGAGATAGATGATTTCCTTGCCGGGATTGCGCTGGTCGAACTTGGTCACCCAATCGGACAGAGCGATGCCGTTCGAAGAGCCGTTGCCCTGCACGACGATGCGGATGCCTTGGTCGGCGGCCTTCTGCGCCTGAATCAGAGTTTCCTGCGGATTGCCCTTGTTGTCGAACGGGACGATCTCAAGCTTCTTGCCGTTCACCCCGCCCGCCGCGTTGATCTCGTCGGCCAGGTAATTGTACGTCTTCAGGCCGCCTTCGCCGACGGAGCCGCCGCCGCCCGACAGCGGATCGATGTAGCCGATCTTGATTGTCTCCTGCCCCAAGGCGGGCGCCGCCGACAGACCCAACGCCAGCGCTATCCCGAGCATTCCAGGTTTCATCGCTTCCTCCCCTAGGTCTTGCGGACCGTTTCGCCGGCGCCGCAAGGCTCTCCGCGCGGGTCCGGCCGATCCCGCCGCGCGCGGTCAGAAGCGCGCGAAGATTGCCCACGTCGACTTCTGGCGTGGCGCCTGGATCGTCAGTACGCGCAGGTGAGGCCGCCAAAATGAATGTGAATATCGACCACGGAGTAACGCACTAAATGTGGAGTGCGCACATACGACGCCGGCAAATGACGGAATGGCGAACGACGGTCGCCTCGCCGTCATTCGGTGATTTCGTTGTGAGGCGCGCGCAGGTAGACTGCCCGGCGATGGCGAAAGCGACGGTCAATGCGGCGCGTTACGCCCCGAGCGGCGCGAGGCGGATGATCCGGCACATTTCGCCCGCGGCGGCGGCAGGCGCATTCGGCGCGCGCGCCAACAGCGCGTCGGCGCGGGCGAACGCCTTGACCAGAGAGGCGTCCTGGCTTGCGATCGGCGTCGCCAGGTCCAGACCGCTGACGTCGCGCGTCAGCGTCGCGCGCGCGTAGTCGCGGCGCGGACCATTGGCCGGGAGCGTCACGGCGAGTCGCGCCGGCTCGCTCGGATCGGCGCCGGCGTCGGGATCGCCGAGCAGCGCGCGAACGAGCGGCCGCAGGAACAACAGCGCGCAGAGCGTCGACGACGTTGGGTTCCCCGGCAGGCCGAGGACGATCGTCGCGCCGAGCCGGCCGTGGATCAGCGGCTTGCCGGGCCGCATGCCGACGCGCCAGAAGCCCAATTCCATACCGGCGTCGGCGAGCGCCTGACGCATCAAGTCGTGATCGCCGACCGAAGCGCCGCCCAGTGTCACCAGCACATCGGCGCGCTGGGCGACCGCCTGCGCCAGATGATTGGCCAGCGCCTTCGGATCGTCTGCGGCGATGCCGAGGTCAATCGGCGCGCCGCCCGCCGCGACAACGATTCCGGCGACGGCGAACGTGTTGGAAGAAACGATCTGCGCCGGCCCGAGCCCCGCGCCGGGGGCGACCAGTTCGTCGCCGCTGGCGAGGATGGCGACGCGCGGGCGGCGATGAACGACGAGCGTCGGATGGTCGGCGGCGGCGGCGAGCGCGACGTCGCGCGCCGACAACCGGCGGCCGGCGCGCAGCACAATCTCGCCAGCGGCGAAATCGCCGCCCGGCGCACGGACGTGATCGCCCAGCGCGACCGGCGCGTCGAGGATGACCGTCGCGCCCTCGCGCCGCGCGGTCTCCTGCATCGCCACTGCATCCGCGCCTTCCGGCAACGGCGCGCCGGTGAAGATGCGCGCAGCCTCGCCCGGCCCGAGCCGTCCATCGAATGGCCGGCCCGCCGCGGATTCGCCGACCACCGTCAGCTGCGCCGGCGCGCGCGCCGCGTCCGCCGCGCGCAGCGCGTAGCCGTCCATCGCCGAATTGGCGAAAGGCGGCTGAATCCGGTGTGAGACGACGTCGCTCGCCAGCGTCCGGCTATAGGCCTCGGCGAGCGCAACCGCCTCGCGCTCGGTCGGCACGGCGACGGAAGCGAGCACGCGTGTGAGCGCCTCCTCGACCGGCATGAGCGGGTTCGCGCTCACGACAGAGCTCCAACGGCCTTGCGCATTGTCAGGCGTCTATCCGCCGGTGACGCTGATCGACCGCGCGGCGCCGCGCGACGCGCCACACTCGCGCGCGCCGAACGCGTGCCCCTTCGGCTTGAGCGCCACCGCCTCGCGGATCGCCGCCGCAACCTCCCCGTCGTCATCGCGCTCGCGCAGGATTTTGCCCAGATCCACGGCAGCCTCGGCGCCGAGGCAGAGGTACATCCGGCCCGAGCAGGTGATCCGCACGCGGTTGCAGGCTTCACAGAAGCTGTGCGTCATCGGCGTGATGAAGCCGATACGGCCGCCGGTCTCGTCGACCTGCCAGTAGCGGGCCGGGCCGCCGCTGCGATAGGGCGTCGGCAGCAGTGATAGATGTTTGGACAGGTTCGCGCGCAACGCGGCCAGCGGCATGAAGCGCTGCGTCCACGCGCCCTCGACGTCGCCGAGCGGCATCACTTCGATGAAGGTCACATCATAGCCCCGGCCGTGCGCCCAACGGATCAAGGGAACCGCACAATCCTCGGTGATTCCCTTCTGCGCCACGGCGTTGATCTTGACCTTGAGCCCGGCGCGTTCGGCGGCATCAATACCAGCAAGCACGTCGGAAAGCGCGCCGTGGCGCGAAATTGCCGCGAACGTCGCCGCGTCGAGCGTGTCCAGCGACACATTCACCCGTCTCACTCCGCAAGCGGCGAGTTCGTCGGCGTATCGCGCCAACTGGGAGCCGTTGGTCGTCAGCGTCAGCTCGTCGAGTTCGTGCGCCTTCAAGCGTCGCGACAGCGACTGGACCAAGTTCATCACGCCGCGCCGCACCAACGGCTCGCCGCCCGTCAGCCTGATCTTCTTCACGCCCAAGTCAACGAAGATGGAGCACAGCCGATCGAGCTCCTCGAGCCTCAGCACCTCCGTATGCGGCAAGAATGTCATCTTCTCCGCCATGCAATAGACGCAGCGGAAATTGCAGCGATCGGTCACCGACAGCCGAACGTAGGTGATGGCGCGGCCGAACGAATCGACGAGCCGCGACGGCGCGTCGGCGTCGGCGATTGCGGGGCGGTCAAGGAGCAGCGTGGTCATAGGTTTCCGCCTTCGCCAGCGCGAACGTCACGATCGCCTGCGCGTCGTTGAGATCGAGGACCGGAACCGTTACCGCCGGCAGCGGCGCGTCGCTCGCCACCGCGACGATGTTCGAGCCCGCGCGCCACAGCAGCGCGTGCCCTTCGCTCGGGCGGTAGACCTCGATCATCGGGTGACCATGGGTGTGGAATCCTTCGATCAGCACGAAATCGACCGGGGCCATGCGGCGCACCAGCTCTTCAAGCGGTGGCTCGCCCGCGTCGGCGATCTCGTGCATCAGCGCCCAGCGCGCGTCGGCGACGAGCATGACCTCCTTCGCGCCCGCTTCGCGGTGGCGGAACGAGTCCTTGCCGGGGTGATCGAGGTCGAAGCCGTGATGGGCGTGTTTGATCGTCGAGACGGTGAGGCCGCGGCGCCGCAGTTCCGGCAGCAGCCGGACCATCAGGCTCGTCTTTCCCGACCCGCTGCGGCCGACCAGTCCGAAGATCTTCATGCCCCGTCCTCCCGACGCGCCGACCTGCGGCGCGTCGCGACCTTATTCTGGGAACCGGGGAGGGGCGAACCCCTCCCCGCCTGGAGCTATCACTCGGCGCCCTTCGGCGCCGTGAAGACTCCGACTGTCACTGCGGGGCCGGCATACTTCTCGACTTCGCCGACGATCGAGTGGCCGCAGTTGCCCTGGCCGAGCTTGGAGGTGGGAATGTCCATGCTCAGCACGTTGACGTCGCCGTAGCGCGACAGCGTTCCGGCCTTGCCGGGCTCGGCCGGATCGTACCAGCCGCCTTCGTTGACGCGGATCACGCCGGGCCGGATCGACTCGGTCACCTTGGCGCCGGCGATAATCTGGCCGCGGTCGTTGAACACGCGGACGAGATCGCCGTCCTTGATGCCGCGATCGGCTGCGTCCTTGGCGTTGATCAGGCACGGCTCGGCGCCGTTGACCGTGTAGGTGTCGCGCAGCTTGGTGCCGCAGAGCTGCGAGTGCAACCGGCTCTTCGGATGGCTGGCGACCACGTGCAGCTTGTACTTGGTCGTCGGTCCGCCGAGGCGCTCGGTCGGCTCGTACCACCTGGGATGCGGTCCGCAGTCGTCGTAGCCCATCTTCTCGATGTTTTTCGAGTAGATCTCAAACTTGCCTGACGGCGTGCCAAGCGCCTCGAGCAGCGGGTCTTCGCGGAACTTCGCGTAGCGCACGAAGCTCTTGCCGCTGGTGACGGGGAACTCGACGACGCCCGACCCGTTCCAAAACGCGTCGAACTCCGGCATGTCGATCTTCTTCGCCTTGGCCTGGGTCAGAGCCGCGTCGTAGAACGACTTGATCCAATCCAGCTCGCTCTTGCCCTCGGTGAACTCTTTGCCCTTGCCGAGGCGCTCGGAGATCGCGGCGAAGATGTCGTAGTCGGTTCGGCTCTCGAACACCGGATCGATCACCTTCTTCATCGCCAGGATCGCCGTCGCCGAGTAGTCGCCAACGCTGTCGATGTCGTTGCGCTCGTAGGAGGTCGTCGCCGGCAGCACGATGTCGGCGTGGCGCGCGGTCGGCGTCCACTGGAAGTCCTGGACAATGAACGTCTCGAGCTTCTTCCACGCCGCGACCATGCGATTGCGGTCCTGGTGGTGGACAAACGGATTGCCGCCGACCCAGTAGGCCATCTTGACGTCAGGGTACTTGGTCTTGGTTCCGTTGAAGTCGAACTCCTTGCCGGGGTTGAGCAGCATTTCGACGACGCGGGCGACCGGGATCGACGCCGCGCCGTTTTCCGTGTTCCAGGGCTGACCTTTCTTGGCCGTGCCGCCGTCGGTGATGCCGGTCAGCACCGGCGCGTCGGCCGACGGCGAGCCGCCGTTGGCGTAGTGATAGGAGAAGCCGAAACCGCCACCCGGCAACCCGATCTGGCCGAGCATGGCGGCCAACGTCACCAGCATCCAGTGGCGTTGTTCGCCGTACTGCTGGCGCTGCAGCGACCAGCCAGCGGCGAGCATGGTGCGGTTCTTGGCGAAGCGGCGCGCGAGGTCCTTGATCGCGTCAGCCGAAATGTCGCAGATCGCCGCCGCCCATTCGGCGCTCTTCGGAGTCTTGTCCTCGTCGCCCATCAGATACGGCAGGAACTTGTCGAAGCCGTTGGCGTAGGTTTTGAGGAACTTCTCGTCGTGGAGCTTCTCGGCGACCAGCGTGTGGGCGATGCCGAGCATCAACGCGACGTCGGTCTGCGGCCGCGGCGCGATCCACTCGGCGCCGAAGAATTCGGCGGTGTCGGTCTTGACCGGATCGATGCAGATGACCTTCGTGCCCTTGGCCTTGAGCGCCTTCATGCCCTCGTAGCCGCCGTGATCGCCGATGGACCAGCTGATCTGATTGGTGACGACCGGATCGCAGCCCCAGAACACCATCAGCTCGGTCTTGTCGACCACCACCGGCCACACCGTCTGCTGCTCATAGACTTCGAGCGAGCCGACCACGTGCGGCATGATGATCTGCGCCGCGCCGGTCGAATAGTCGCCCGAAGCGTTCACGAAATTGCCCTTCAGATTCATCATCCGGCGCAGCAGGCTCTGGCAATTGTGCAGGCGCCCAGGACTCTTCCAGCCGTAGGAGCCGGCGAAGGTCGCCGCCGGGCCGTAGGTCTTCTCGACCCGCTGCAATTCCTTGACAACCAGGTCGAGCGCCTGGTCCCAGGTGACGCGGACGAAGTCGCCGCTACCGCGGCTATCGACGTCGGCGCCGGGCCCCTTCTCGAGGAAGGCGCGGCGGACCATCGGGTACTTGATGCGGGTCGGCGAATAGATCGAATCGAGCACGCCGGCGAGCTGGTGGCTCGGCGCGGGATCTTTCTCCCACGGCTTCACCGAGACGACGCGTCCGCCCTCGACCTTGGCGCGGAAGGCGCCCCAGTGCGAGCCCGTCAGCACTTCGCCATCGGCCGTCGCCGCGCGCGCCCCCGTCGCCAGCAGCGACGGAGCGGCAATGCTCATGGCGCCGAGCGCCACGCCGTAGCTCAGAAATGCGCGCCTCGACATCTCGGCGCGTAACTCGTCTCCCTTTAGCATTGACATAGAGTCTCTCCCTCAGTGTTTGGTCGCGTCTGGATTTTCGGCGTTGGCGGGCTGACGCGTCGCAAGTCCGACAATCGCAATGAGAACGGCGGCTGCGCCCGCCCAGAAGCCGTTGGTGTCCGCCGCGGCGCAATCAGCCGCAAAGGCGGGCGCCCAGCCCCGCAGGCGTTCGATGATCGCTTCGGCGTCCGGTTCGCCCTCCGCCAGCAACCGCGCCGCCGCGGCGAGTTCGACGGCGATGTGATCGGGCGCCTCATGAGCGGAAGCGGCCACCGACAAATCGTGGGCGGCGAGAATCGCATCCATCGCAGCGGCCGGCGCGCCGAATAGGCGTCCACCGTCGGCGTGAACCGACTCGTATGGCGAGACCGTCTTCGGCCCGCCTATGCCTTCGAACAGCATGCCGTAGGCCGAGCCGACCCGCGCGGCGACGCGCGCGTCGTCTGGCTCCGCTTCAAGCGCGCGACGCATGCGCTCGATACCCTCGGCGCAGCCGGGCAGCGAACCGACTTGGCTCAACCAGGCGGCGGCCGACCCGCGACGGTACGAGGCGATGGCGTCGCCATCGGGCGGCGCGGCGAACACAGCGGAGAGCCAAGTGAACAACCCGACGAGATCGTCCGTTTCGGGCCCAGCGAAGGCGGCCGGACGCGGCAGGTCATTCATGTTTGCCTCCCATATCCTGGGCGTGCATCTGCACGTACTTCTGCAGGAAGCGGTATTGCTCGTCGTCGAGCGACACGTTGCGCTTCATGGAGTTGAGATTGCCGGTCCACTGATTGGCGAGATAATTGCCGGTCGGCGGCAGCGTGTGGCAGAGCCCGCAGCTCGCGTTGTACAGTTCGCCGCCATAGTCCCAGAGCTTGTCGAGGCTCGACGTCAGACTCGAATTGGCGATCCAGGCGGTGAGGCTCGACGGCGTCCACTTCTGGTCCGTGTCGGGGTCAGTCACCGCCGTTCCCTGGACGACCCTCTCAAGCGCGTCCGGACCCAAAGCGGCGGCGAAGATCCGCTTGCCCTGCCCCGCATAGAACACGCGCTCGGCGCCTTCCTGCTGCCAGCCCGAGAACTTGACCTTGAGCCACGCGCCGTCGCTTGCGACGACTTCGACTGGCGTGGCGGCGACGAGCTTGCCGTCGCTCGTATCGGACTCGTCCTTCGGCTTTTCGAGCCAGAGCGGCTTGGTCGTCATGGTGTAAAGCGTCGCGCCAACGGCAGGGTTGAGCGACTTTGCGGCGTCTTCCAGATCGGCGAAGATCGCCTTGTAGCCGGTGCTCATATCCGGCAGCTTGTGGGCGATGCCCTTGTGGCAATCGATGCAGGTCTGGCCGTCGTCCAGACCTTTCTTCATCCGCTTCGCGTCGTCAGCGTTCTTCTGATGCTCGAAGTCCATCGCTGCATTGGAGTGGCAGTTGCGGCACTCGCGACTGTCGGTCTCCTTCATCGTCTTCCAGACGTCCTTGGCGAGCTCTGCGCGATGCGCCTGGAATTTCTCGGGCGTGTCGATCGTGCCGATGAGCTTGTGCCACAGCTCGTTGGACGCCTGGACCTTGCGGATGATCTTGTGCGTCCAATCCTTCGGCACGTGGCAGTCTGAGCAGACCGCGCGCACGCCGGCGGGATTCTTGAAGTGGATCGTCGTCTTGTATTCCTGGTAGACGTTGTCGCGCATCTCATGACAGGAGATGCAGAAGCCGAGTTCGTTGGTGGCTTCCATCGCGGTGTTGAAGCCGCCCCAGAAGATGACGCCGGCCAGGGCGCCGGCCGCCGCGACGCCGACCGTCGCCCAGAAGCTCTTGCGTCTCAGCAGCTCTCTCAACACGTTCGCGCCCCTCGTCGGTCCGCGCCACTTGTGGGCCGGCCACGTGAATGGCGTTGGCGGTGTCGGTGAATGGCGTGTATGAAGTTGTAAACCGATGTAAACGGCTGGCGGCCGCCGCTTGACCGCAGCCGGGTCGACGACCTTCAACACCGCCATGAACGCCAACCACCACATGCTCGTCGTCGAGGACGACCCGGTCGGCCGTCAGACGCTGGCGGCCTACCTGCGCAAGGAGGGCCATCGGGTCTCCGAGGCGGCGAACGGCGACGACATGCGCCGCCTGTTCGCGCGCGGCGACGTCGACGTTGTGCTGCTCGACATCAACCTGCCGGGCGAGGATGGGCTATCGCTGTTGCGCGAGTTGCGCCGGCAGTCCGAAGTCGGCGTCATCATGGTCACGGCGCGCCACGATTCGGTCGATCGGATCGTCGCCCTCGAGCTTGGCGCTGACGATTACGTGACCAAGCCCTACAACATGCGCGAACTGCTGCCGCGGGCGAAGAACCTCGCCCGGCGCGTCGCCGCCGCCCGCCTGCGCTCGCCCGACGAACCGAAGAAGACCTTCGACGGCTGGACGCTCGACATCCCGCATTGGACGCTGACCTCGCCTGCCGGCGAAGAGTTGCGTCTGACGCGCGCCGAATTCGAGCTGCTGGCGACGCTGGTGGTCAACCGCGGCCGGGTCTGCACACGCGACAGCCTGATCGATCACGTCAGCCGGCGCGGCCATGACCCGCTCGACCGCACGATCGACGTGCTGATCGGCCGGCTCAGGCGCAAGATCGAGGACGACCCCGCCAAGCCGCGCCGCATCATCACCGTGCACGGCGTCGGCTATATGTTCGCCAGTTGACGCTCACGGATCCGGGCGAACGACCGTTCGAGCGAAGCAAGACCTTCTCGGCAGGCGGCGGCGAGTTCGACCGCCGCCCCGCCCACGTCCAGCAACGGACCCAACGCCCGCGTTTCAAGCGTGTCGGCGCGTTGCGACAAACGGACGAGACCGACGTGCATCGACGAGCTTTTCAGCCGGTGCGCGATCGCCGCGAGGGCGCGGCGGTCGCCCGCCTGCGCCAGGCGCTCGATCTCTGCCGGCGCGTCGGCGACGCTGGCCTCAAACGCCGCGACGATCCGCGCCGTCTGCTCGAACCCGAGCTGGTCGACATGCTCGGCGAGCACCGAGTCGTCGACCGCCGCATCCGGCGCGGCTTCGGGCCGCCACTGCGGCGCAACGGTCGCTGCCGGCGCCCCGACCGGCCTTCGCGCCGATCGTCGCAGAGCCGCCGGCGAGGCGACGCGCCGCAGCGCGGCCTGCAATCGTTCGAGCTTGAACGGCTTGCCGACGAATTCGTTGACCCCGGCCGCGACGCAAGCCTCGATGTCGCTCGCCAGTACGTGAGCGGACTGAATGATGATCGGGACACCAGACTTCTTGGCGTCGGCGGAGGCGCGCATCCGGCGCACGACTTCGAGGCCGTCGAAGTCGGGCAGACGAAGATCCATCAGCACGGCGTCGAACTCGCGCGTGTCGAACAGCGCCAGCGCCTCCGCTCCGGTCGAAGCGATGATCGCCGTATGGCCCGCCCGCGCAAGCAGCCC
>Ga0265325_10003474_pt1 | contig 10273 bp, 8 predicted proteins | sample 41420metaG_FD_202090 | JGI IMG/M metagenome (GOLD analysis project Ga0265325, IMG submission 202090) | Rhizosphere microbial communities from Carex aquatilis grown in University of Washington, Seatle, WA, United States - 4-14-20 metaG | ecosystem: Host-associated > Plants > Roots > Rhizosphere >...
CCTGGTGATTTTCGTCGAGGGCGAGCGAGGCCGGTGGCGAGCGCGCGGAGCGTACTTCCCGTACGCGAGCACGCTCGACACCGGGATCGCGAAGCCATCTATCCATTCCGGCGGTGCAAGCCGCGCTAGAAAGCCTGGTGATTTTCGTCGAGGGCGAGCGAGGCCGGTGGCGAGCGCGCGGAGCGTACTTCCCGTACGCGAGCACGCTCGACACCGGGATCGCGAAGCCATCGGCGAAAAGCACCAGGCTTTCTAGGGGCAGGTTGGAAACTGGGCGCTTCCCGCGACCGATTGGCCCGCGACCCAGCGAATTCCGTCGTCTTCGATGACGTGCCCCCACTCGTCGGTGACACGGAAGTCGATCGGATTGGGCACCGTACCCGTGCTGATGACCCAGTGCGGGTCGGCGTCCGTCCGGGCGGGCATCGCCGTCCAATTGCAGGTCCCCGGGGAACGGTACTCTATACGCTGGATGCCGTACTTGGCATTCAGGATGATCATCGCCAGGTAATACTGCTGGGTCGTGGCGGTGAAGCTGTATTGGATATTTCCGGTCACGGGGCAGGCTACGTATTTCACCGAGACGCCGGGGCTGTTGCCGATCTCGCCCACGGATGTCGCCTGTCCGGTGATTGCCGTGAACGTTGAGCCTCCGCCGAGGTCGAGGTGATCAGCGTTCAGACAGGGCGTGTTCGCCGAATTGCTCGGGCACTGATCCACGACGATGAGCGTGTGCCCGTTGACTTGTACGCACTTGCCGCAAGAACCGGACGGTGACGGCGTGTCGTACAGCCGCGTCGAGAGCGCGGTGTACATCGTCGCTCCCGATTGCGGCTGGCCGGAAGATGGCCAGGGCATGGCGCAGTTGTTCGCGGCGGTTTGGGAGTAGAACGTGAGGCCGGCGTTGAAGGTTTGCGTCACGGGATTGGACCCGCACGAGACCGCCCCGGCATCCACGGTGGGGCATGCGGCGCTTCCCGAGCTAGAGCCTCCGCTCGACCCGGATCCCGACGAAGAAGCCCCGCCAGAGCTCGCGCCGGATCCGCCGCCCGAGTCAGGGCGCGAGCCGGCCCCGGAACCGCCCGCGTCGCCGGGATGGCCTGGACCGGCATCGTTCCCGGGAAGCGTACCGGACCCGCCGCCCAGCCCAGAACTCGACGCAGAGCCGCCGGTGTCCGCCCCGGAACTGGACGAGCCTCCGCCGGACGGTCCCGAGCTGGCACCAAAGCCCGAGCTTGCCGAGCCCGAAGTCGAGGATCCCGAGGAAGAGACGCCCGGCCCGGGGGCCTGACTTTGCCCTGAGGAGGCCCCCGACGCCGAGCCGCCAGCGCCGAGTCCGGAGGAGCCGGAGTCTGGCGCGCTGCTCCCCGAGCTCGTGCCGCATGCCATTCCCGCGCCAAGAAGGAAAAGACCCGCTCCGTACAGTGACTGTCGAAACATACGAGAAAACTCCACGTGGCCGCCCGCGTCCCGACGGAGGCCTTACCATCGGGAAGGGCCTTGCGCACCGAGATTTGGTGGCGGCTCGGCGGGGGCGCGGCGCCGGTGAATTGGCAGGTCGCCAAGCATTGGCATTTTGAAAAGGATTCTTCGATCCGGACTCCGAGCCCGCCCAAACAACGCGAGGGCGAACAGCTGGCACGTCCGATGCTCTCGGCATCGGACGAAAGCAATGCGACGAGCGGTTCGTCGAGCCCTTCTCCCGCAAGCGCACGTCCTGCCCATCCCGCTGGAAGGGGTCGAATCCGATGAGCGACGATGACGAGCCATTCGACTTCAAGACAGACCGGTCGGAATCCCGCAACGCCGGCAGGACGTACCCTCCGCCCCGCGCAGTTTCTACCGAACTGGCGTGCGCGCGCGCCCTCTTGGATGCGCTCGAGGCTCTCCTCCGCTCCGAAGAGGTAGAACCGACCCGATGCGACGTCGTCGTTCAGCTCGCGGACCAACTGACGCGCGTGGCAACGACGATGAAGGAGTGGGGCGTCGCCCCGATCGGTCACGCGCGAGCGCCCCGATGATTTCCGGCGCGAATTCTGGGAGTGTGATCCCCACGGTCGGAGATGCGACGGGCCGTAGGCCTCGATCGAAGAGCCATTCCGTTGGCATTGGGGCCATGGTGTTCCTGGGCACGGCCGCGGCGCTCGGGTGCGGAGCGAGCGCGGCAAGGCCCTCGTCGGCCGCAGCGGCCGCCAGCCCGATCGAGGAGGAGGCGGCCGCCGGCTTGTTGGAACACCACAGTCACCACCACTACGGCGGCGTGACGCTGCTCGTCGCGATGAGCCTCGACACGTTGGGGGTCGCGCCCGATCAGCGCGCCGCCATCGAGAAAATCCAGCGCGAGCTACACGCGCGGATGGTGCCGGCGTATACGGCCGAACAGCGGCTTCTCTCCGTACTGGCCGAGGGAGTGTCGGCCAACACCCTCGACGCGGCCAAGGTAGACCCCGCGGTCGCCGAGTTGGCGAGCGCGGGCGCCGCGGCTTACGAGGCATCCGCCGACGCACTCGACGAGCTACACGCCGTCCTCACGCCGCCCCAGCGGACCGCCCTCGTCGACAAACTGGAAGCGCACTGGTCGGTCTGGCAAAAGGCGAACAGCGAGGGCCACCTCACCCAGCTCGCGGCGGAGCTCGGCCTGTCTCGCGAACAGACCGACCAGATTCGCGCGAACGTCGCCCGCGGCGAGCGAGGCGTTCCGCCGTTCGATGCTCGAGAAATCACCGCTCATGTCCGAGCTTTCGGGGACGCGTTCCTCGCCCCGACATTCGACGCGAAAACGCTGACCACGCGGACCGCGGCGAGCGCCCATATGGTCGCATGGGGCGGCGCGCACATGGCTCATGTCATCGAAGCCGTCAGCCCGGTGCTCACACCCGAGCAGCGCACCGACCTCTCCCAAAGGCTGCGCGAACACGCGGCGCACGACCCCAGCGCCAACGGAAGCTGAGAACATGAGCCGCGCCGGCCTCTTTCGAAGCATCGTCACCGTCGTCGCTCTCGGCGGGGTCGCGGTCGTCACGCCCGCGTGCGACTTCGGGTTGGTGGGAGTCGACTACCCCGTGGCCTACGGCGAGTACCCGGACGGGTGCATCGCCACCACGGACGCCGTCTATTACGGCGGCTATCCGAGCTACTGGTGCGGCGGACTCTGGTACTTCCGCGGCGAGGGAGGACGCTGGGGTCACTACGACCGCGAACCGCCCGGGCTTTACGGGCGCCGCGGGGAGGGTGTGCCTGCGCGAAGAACGTACGAGCATTTCTCGCGTCCAGGGCGGGGAGGCGGAGGGGGCAGAGGTGGCGGAGGCCGAGGCGGTCACCACTGAGGACATGCCTACGGAGCGTGGGCCGGACGCGAAGCCGGGTCCTGACGATAGAAGGCGCTGAGCTGCTCGTAGAGCGCCGGATGCTTCGATCGCAGCGCGACGGGCTGGCCGAAGAAGGCCTCCGTAACCACCGCGAAGAACTCCGCCGGGTTGGTCGCGCCGTAGGGATCGATCGACGTCCGGTGCCCTTCCTGGATTTCCCGGGTCAGCTGATCATACTCGGCGCCGAGAACTCGCGCCCAGGGGCCGTACATCGCCCGCGCGGGCAGCCGGGGCGCGCCGTCGGCGCTCCCGTCCTCCTGGTCGAGCGCGTGCGCGAACTCGTGGAGAACGACGTTGTGCCGCGGATCGTGAGCGGCGCGGAGCACCTCGTCCCAAGCGAGCACCAGTGTTCCGTCTTGCCACGACTCGCCCGCGCGAGCGACGTGGTCGACCACGATGCCTCCGGGCCTCGTCTCTAGAGGTGCACGATACGCGGACGGGTACACGAGTACGGACTCGACCGTGGGAAAGACGTCGGCGTCGTCCAAGTGAAGAAGAAGCGTGCAGGCCTGTCCCGCGATCGTCACACGCATCTCGTCGTTCATTTCGAGACCGCCGCAGCCCTCGAAGTTCTTCTCCGACACGAAGACCCGCACCGTGCCTTCGAGGGTCTTGCGTTCGCTCGCGTCGAGTCGGGAGACGATGGGAACGTTGCGTTCGAGGATGGCCGTCCACTCGGTGGGAAAGGCTTCTTCGACGAGGTGCGCCCGGCGCCGCTTCTTCCACCAACCCATGGGGCCTCCGCCAGCGCGACATCCAAAAGCACGATTGGCACATTGCGAATGGGGGGACCCACCGCGCCCGCCCATCCTACATCCAACCGGGAACCGACGCGGCATCCCTCTTGCTCTCGGGCAGCCGATCCGAACACGGGCGGCGAGGCGAGATGGCATCGAGGACCAATGAACCAATACGGTGACCTCCCGACCGACCGGGAAGCATTCGATTCGCTGGCCGAGCTCGCCCTGAACATGCGCTGGTCGTGGAATCACGCCACGGACGATGTGTGGCGGCAGCTCGATCTAGACCTGTGGGAGGCGACGCAGAACCCCTGGATCGTTCTACAGACCGTGTCGCGCGACAAGGTCCAAAGCGCGTGGGAAAGCCCTGCGTTTCGCAAGAATGTGGACAGCCTGATCGACCGGAGGCGGCAGCAGGCCAACGAGGCGGCGTGGTTCCAGAAAACCTATCCGCACAGCGCCGTCACCGGCGTCGCGTACTTCAGCATGGAGTTCATGCTGAGCGAGGCACTGCCCATCTACTCGGGCGGCCTGGGGAACGTCGCCGGCGACCAACTCAAGGCGACGAGCGACCTCGGCGTGCCCGTGGTCGGCGTGGGCCTGCTCTGGCAACAGGGTTACTTTCGCCAGGTGATCGCGGAGGACGGGTCGCAGCAAGCGCTCTTCCCGTACAACGATCCCGGACAGCTGCCGATCCGTCCGTTGCGGAACGCCAACGGGGAGTGGTTGCGCTTGCAAATAGCCCTGCCGGGCGGCGCCGTGTGGTTGCGCGCTTGGCGGGTGCAAGTCGGCCGGGTAGAGCTCTATCTGCTCGATAGCAACGATGCCGCGAATCCCCCGGCGCATCGGGCGATCACGAGCGAGCTTTACGGAGGCGGCCCCGAGATTCGCCTGCAGCAAGAAATCGTGCTCGGCATCGGCGGTTGGCGCCTCCTCGTCGCCCTTGGTTTGAGACCTGAAGTCTGTCACCTCAACGAAGGACACGCCGCGCTGGCCGTGCTCGAGCGCGCCCGAAGCTTCATGGAGGAGTCTCGCCAGCCGTTCGGCGTCGCGCTGGCCGCGACCCGAGCGGGAAACTTGTTCACCACGCACACGGCGGTGGCCGCCGGCTTCGACCGCTTCGCTCCCGACCTCGTTGAGCGCTACCTCGGGGCCTACGCCTCGGCGAGCCTGGGCATCAACGCCGCCGAATTGCTCGCGCTCGGCCGCAAAGATCCGAATGACCCGTCCGAAGCGTTCAACATGGCCTACCTGGCCGTCCGCGGCAGCGGGTCGGTCAACGGCGTCAGTAGGCTGCATGGGCAGGTGAGTCGTCACATCTTTCAGCCCCTCTTTTCGAGGTGGCCGGAAGAGGAGGTCCCCATCGGTCACGTGACCAACGGCGTGCACATGCCGACATGGGACTCGGCGCAGGCCGACGACCTCTGGACCGAAGCGTGCGGAAAGGGTCGATGGCTGGGGACGGCGCAGAGCGTCTCCCAGGGGATCCGGCAGGTCGGCGACGCCCGCTTGTGGCAATTCCGAAGCTCCGCTCGGGAGTCGCTCGTGCGTTATGTGCGCGGCCGGCTGCCCGTAGAGCTGACCGCGTCCGGCGCGTCTTCCGAGGCGGTCGAACGGGCCAAGCACATCTTCGACCCCGACGCGCTGACCCTCGGTTTCGCGCGCCGCTTCGCGACGTACAAGAGGCCGAATCTCCTTCTGCACGATCGGGCGCGTCTGCTGCGTATCCTCTCCAACCCTCAGCGCCCCGTGCAGCTCGTCCTCGCGGGCAAGGCCCATCCAGAGGACGCGGAAGGCCAGGCGCTGGTCCGCGAGTGGGTCGAGTTCATTCGAGAGCCCGAGGCGAGCCCGCACATCGTCTTTCTCAGCGACTACGACATGCTCCTCACCGAGCGCCTCGTTCAGGGAGTCGACGTGTGGATCAACACGCCGCGGCGTCCTTGGGAAGCGAGCGGCACGAGTGGCATGAAAGTGCTCGTGAACGGCGGCCTCAATCTATCGGAATTGGACGGCTGGTGGGCCGAGGCCTATACGCCCGAAGTTGGATGGGCGCTGGGCGACGGCCGCGAGCACGGCAATGACTCGGCCTGGGACGCGGTCGAGGCGGAAGCGCTCTACGCGTTGCTCGAAGAGCACGTCGTCCCGGAGTTCTTCGACCGGGGCGAGACCGGCATTCCCACCGCCTGGGTCAAGCGCATGCGCGAGAGCATGGCAGAGCTCACGCCCCAGTTCTCGACGTCCCGTACCGTGCACGAATACACGGAGAAGCACTACCTTCCGGCTGCCTCCAACTACCGAGCGCGCGTCGCCGACCGCGGCGCTTTGGCGAAGCGAATCGTGGAATGGCAGCGCCGCTTGGACGGCGAGTGGGAGAAAATACGATTCGGCCCTGTCCGTGTCGTGACGAGCGAGGGGCAGCACACCTTCGAGACCGTCGTTCGCTTCGACGATCTCAACCCGGACGCGGTGCGCGTCGAGCTCTACGCCGTGGGCCTGGCTGCCGGCGCCCCGGAGCGACGCGAGATGAAGCGCGAGCGACAGGCGAGCCCGAGCTCGTACGTCTACAGCACGACATTTCCGTCCGCCCGCCCGGCGGCGGACTACACGGCACGCATAGTGCCCTTCTTCGAAGGCGTGGCAGTCCCGCTCGAGGACTGCCGGGTTCTCTGGCAGCGATGAGCCCAACGAATAGCCCCCTCGGTCGCACAGATTCGCGGAGAAAAACCCATGATCGAACGTTGTCTGTCGGCCGAGCAACTCCAGAAACTGAATGCCTATTGGCGGGCCGCGAATTATCTATCGGTCGGGCAGATCTATCTCTACGATAACCCGCTGCTCAAAGAGCCGCTGAAGCTCTCGCACGTCAAGCCGCTCGTGGTCGGACACTGGGGCACGACCCCCGGTCAGAACTTCATCTACGTGCATCTCAATCGCGCGATCAAAAAGCACGACCTCAACATGATCTACATCGCGGGACCGGGCCACGGCGGCCCGGCGCTGGTCGCGAACACCTATCTCGAAGGGACCTATAGCGAGATCTACCCGAACGTCAGCCAGGACGAAGCCGGCCTCAAAAAGCTGTTCACGCAGTTCTCTTTTCCCGGGGGAATCTCGAGCCACGTGGCGCCGACCACCCCCGGCTCGATCCACGAAGGCGGCGAGCTCGGATACTCGCTCAGCCACGCCTTCGGAGCCGCGTTCGACAATCCGGAGCTACTGGTCGCGTGCATCATCGGCGACGGTGAAGCGGAGACGGGCCCTCTCGCGACCGCCTGGCACTCCAACAAGTTCCTGAACGCCGCGAGGGACGGAGCCGTGCTGCCGATCCTTCACCTGAACGGCTACAAGATCAGCAACCCGACCGTGCTCGCGCGCATCGAGCATGAGGAGCTCGAGCAATTCTTGCGCGGCTGCGGGTGGACGCCGTACTTCGTCGAGGGTCACGAACCCGAGACGATGCATCAGCTCATGGCGAGCACCCTCGAGCGGGTGGTCGAAGACATTCGGGGCATCCAGGCCGCCGCGCGCGCGACGAGCGGCGCCGCACGCCCCCGCTGGCCGATGATCGTCCTCCGCTCTCCCAAGGGGTGGACGGGCCCGAAGGTCGTCGATGGCCTCGCGATCGAAGGGACTTTTCGGGCGCATCAAGTGCCCCTGCTCGTAGACGCGGAACACCCGGAGCACGTCGCGGAGCTCGAGCGCTGGATGAAGAGCTACAAGGCCGAAGAGCTCTTCGACGAAAGGGGCCGGCTCATCGCAGAACTGGAATCGCTCGCGCCGACCGGCTTCCGGCGGATGGGGGCCAACCCGCACGCCAATGGCGGCATCCTGCTTCGCGAGCTCCGAATGCCCGACTTCCACGCCCACGCGGTGGACGTGCCGTCACCGGGTGCGGTCGACGGACAGGATACGCTCGTACTCGGCAAGTTCCTCCGTGACGTCACGGAGCTCAACGAAGAACAGCGAAACTTCCGCGTCTTCGGCCCCGACGAGACTCTGTCGAACTTGCTCGGCGCCGTCTTCGAAGTCACCAACCGTCAATGGGATGCTCGAGAAACGGAAAACGACGAGTTCTTGGCGCCCGACGGTCGCGTCCTCGACTCGATGCTGAGCGAGCACCAGTGCGAAGGTTGGCTGGAGGGGTATCTCCTGACCGGACGACACGGCGTCTTCAATAGCTACGAGGCCTTCATTCGCATCGTCGATTCGATGTTCAGCCAGCACGCCAAGTGGTTGAAAGTCACGGCCGAGCTTCCGTGGCGGCGCAAGATCGCGTCGCTGAACTATCTGCTCGCGTCCCATGTCTGGCAGCAAGATCACAACGGGTTCACCCACCAGGATCCCGGGTTTCTCGACCACGTCGTCAACAAGAAGGCGAGCATCGTCCGCGTCTACCTGCCGCCGGACGCAAACTGCCTCCTTTCGGTCTTCGACCACTGCCTGCGGACGCGCCACTACGTCAACGTCGTCGTCGCGGGAAAGCACGCGCTCCCCCAGTGGCTGACCATGGACGCAGCCGTCGTGCACTGCTCGGAGGGAATCGGCATTTGGCAGTGGGCGAGCAACGACAAAGGCGCCGAACCCGACGTCGTCATGGGCTGCTGCGGCGACACGCCGACGCTGGAGGTCCTGGCCGCGGTTTCCATCCTCCGCCAGCACCTTCCCAGACTGAAGGTTCGGGTGGTCAACGTCGTCGATCTCATGAAGCTGCAGTCGCAGAGCGAGCATCCCCACGGGCTCAGCGATACGGACTACGACTCGCTCTTCACGAAGGACAAGCACATCATCTTCGGCTTCCACGGGTACCCGTGGCTCGTTCATCGCCTGACCTACCGCCGGACGAACCGAAATCTGCACGTCCGCGGATACAAGGAGGAAGGCACGATCACGACGGCCTTCGACATGAGAGTCCAGAACGATCTGGATCGCTTCCACCTCGTGCAGGACGTCGTCGACCGGTTGCCTCAGCTCGGCGACCAGGGGGCGTATCTGAAGCAGATGGTTCAGGACAAACTCATCGAGCACAAGCGGTACATCGACAAGCACGGCGAAGACATGCCCGAGATCCGAAATTGGCGGTGGGGCGCGAAGGAACGCTGAGCCCGTGATCGACGAAAGCCGCCCACCCAATCCTGGTGTCGTCGTCGCGGTGCGCGGCGGCGTCGTCGATGTGCGCTTCGATCAGCGTCTTCCTCCAGTTTACTCCGTCCTCTACGCGGAAGAAAACGACCGCGTCGTCATCGAAGTGTTGTCCCAATTGGACGCCCTCCACGTGCGCGGCATCGCCCTCACCACGACGCACGGTCTCGCTCGCGGCATGGCGGTCAAGGACAGCGGCGGGCCGCTCAAGGCGCCGGTCGGCAAGGCCATTCTGTCGCGCATGTTCGACGTGTTCGGGAGCGTGATCGATCGCGGCGCAGCGCTCTCCGAAGTCGAATGGCGCCCGGTGCATCGAGAGCCCCCACCCTTGGCGCGGCGTTCGACGAAATCCGAGATTTTCGAGACGGGAATCAAGGTCATCGACGTGCTCGTGCCGCTCGAGCGCGGTGGAAAGGCGGGCCTCTTCGGCGGTGCAGGGGTGGGGAAAACCGTCCTGCTCACCGAGATGATCCACAACATGGTGGGCCACCACGACGGGGTCAGTCTCTTCTGCGGAATCGGCGAACGCTGTCGGGAGGGCGAAGAGCTCTACCGCGGAATGAGGGACTCGGGCGTCTTGCCGCGGATGGTCATGGTCTTCGGCCAGATGAACGAGCCGCCCGGCGCTCGGTTTCGAGTCGGACACGCCGCCTTGACGATGGCCGAGTACTTTCGAGACGACGAGCACCGGGACGTTCTCTTGCTCGTCGACAACATCTTTCGCTTCATCCAGGCGGGCATGGAAGTGTCCGGGCTGATGGGGCAAATGCCGTCGCGTCTAGGTTACCAACCCACGATGGGCACCGAGCTCTCGAGCTTCGAGGAGCGGATCGCCAACACCGACACCGGCGCGATTACGTCCATCCAGGCGGTCTACGTGCCGGCGGACGACTTCACCGATCCGGCGGCCGTGCACGCGTTCTCGCATCTGTCCGCTTCGATCGTGCTTTCGCGCAAGCGGGCGGGCGAGGGAATGTATCCGGCGATCGATCCACTTCAATCGAGCTCCAAAATGGCGACGCCCGG
>Ga0265325_10003478_pt1 | contig 10266 bp, 5 predicted proteins | sample 41420metaG_FD_202090 | JGI IMG/M metagenome (GOLD analysis project Ga0265325, IMG submission 202090) | Rhizosphere microbial communities from Carex aquatilis grown in University of Washington, Seatle, WA, United States - 4-14-20 metaG | ecosystem: Host-associated > Plants > Roots > Rhizosphere >...
GCAATGTCGAGATTGAAGGGCGCGATCGCCACGCCCTGGCGCAGCGCCACCCGGTCGAGCTTGGCGTTGATGTGGAAATGGCCGTCAGGCGTGTCATCGCGGGGGGCGGCCTGGGTTGTCCCGGCGCCGGTGCTTTCGCTGGGATGGCCGAGCCTGGAGCCGTCCAGCGAATGGCCGCGCAGCACATAATCGTCCCCCGCGGCGCTGCGTGCCAAAGTGAGGGACAGGTCATTCTGCGTTCCCATCTTGATGGACGCGAAATTGAGCAGGGTCAGTTCGCCGGCCTTGCCGAAACTGGCGGTGCCGCTGGCGTTGAGCAGCGGGCCGGTGATGCGGATGGTTTCGTCCTGCGGCATGGCGCCGGGGCCGAAATTCACCGTCACATGCGCGGCCGCCGCGCCGCCCGCCGGCTTCTCCAGATTGACGATCGGCGCGGTCAGGGTGACGGGCGTCAGATCGACCGCGACATCGGCGGTCAGAAGGGCGCCGCGATGGCCGCGAATGTCGGCGACAATGGGGGCGGTGCCGGTCAGAATCTTGCTGAGCCCGATATTGAGCATGGCGCGGGCGCCCTCGGTCAGGCTGCCCTTGACCGACAGTTTGGTTGTGATGGGATCGGTGGTGTTGAAATCCTCCGTCCAGTCCACTGCCATCCGTGCGTCGGCCAGCGACACAGTCCCCACCTGGTGCAGATGATTGTTGTCGATGTCGAAATTGACCGCGCCATTGCTGATCCTGGTATGGCTGCCCAGCAGCACGCCGAAATCGCTCGCCGCGGCATGCACCGAGATGCCGACCGCATCCACCGCCGCGTCCTTCAGCATCGGCACCTTGAAGTCGAGATCGGCGCTGACCGTGCCCTTGGTCTCCCTGGGATCGATGCCGAAGCGGGTGGGATAGTTCAGCGGCTTCATGTCGATCAATGCCATCACATCCGGCATCGCGCCATCGACATGGACGCTGAGGTCGCCGGTGGTGCCATGCACATGCAGGTTGGGGATCAACGCCTTGCCGGCGCTGGCGACCAGCGGCCCGATACGGCCGCCGCTGAAGCTCGCGGCAAAAGTGTCGCCGGTCAGCACGGCGTCGCCCGCCATGTCGGTGACATGGGTGAGGCCGCGCAGGTAATTGCCTTCCACCCCCTGCATCGCGAAGCTGAGCTTCATGGAACTGTCGGGCAACACTTCCTGGTCCAGCAGGCCGGGCGGAAAATTGGCCTCGAACAGCATCGGGCCCACTGTGCCGGCGAAGATGTTGGTGTCTATCCAGTCGCGCGCCCCCGGCGCCACCGGCAGCGGCCAATAGTGCAGCAACTGGCGCACCGGCAGCGCCGCCAGCTTGCCGTTGAGCGTCAGGCCCGGCGCCTGACCGCTGCCCGCGAGGGTCAGCGTGCCGGTGCTTTCCAACGCCAGGGACGGCCCCGTCACCTTGAAGCGGGTCACCTCGAAGCGGCGCGGCCCGACAAGATAGTCGCCCGCCAGCGACACGCTCTCCAGCCCGACCGGCTTGGCAAACAGGCCGGGCAGGTCCAGCGCCATGCGGCCGAAGGCCAGGTCGCCCCGCACCTTTTCCAGCTTGCCGTGTTCGTCCAGCAGGAACTGGGCCTCGCCCTTCAGCCGCACCATCGCCTCGCGCGATTCAAGGTCCGCGCTGTCCAGCACCAGGCGATGCGGCCCCCCGTCATAATGGCCGGCCAGCTTCAGGCTGCTCACATGCATCGCCTTCTGCTTGATCAGCGTCAGCGGCACCTCGCCCGATGCATCCAGGTCGAAATCGGCGTTGAGGATATGGCCGTCCGGCGTCACCGCGAACCGGCTGGAAAGGCCGGCGACCAGCGCCACGTCCTTCAGGCCGGAAAACATCTTGGCATTGCTCCCCAGGGCCCGCAAATCCAGCCCCGTCACCGCCAGCGATCCGGTAACCGGCGCCTTGCCGGGCGGCAGGGTGAAATCGGCCTTGAGATGCGCCGGCTTCCCGGAGATTTCGACATTTGCCTCGAACTCGGCGCCGATGCCGGCCTTTTTCGACTTGAGCGACAGGGCGGCATGCGGCGCAACCAGGAACAGGCCGGTGTCCTCGTCGAAGATCGCCAGGTTGGCGTTGCTCACCGAGAAGCTTTCCAGGGACGAATTGTTGCTGCTGCGCGCCCGGATCGCATTGCTGAGGCGGGCGATGACGTCGTCGTCGCCCTTGTCCTTCTCGACCCCCAGCCGGATGGCGCCGGATTTCATCCGCACCAGGTTGAGCCGCACATCGAGCAGGGTGATGCGCCGGATTTCGAAACGGCCCTGGAGGAACGGCGCGGCGGCGAGATCGATGTCGGCCTTGGGCGCGAGGGCGACGATGTTGCCCCGGCTGTCGAGCATCTGGGCGTTCAGAATGACCAAATTGACCTTGCCCTGGTCGCGGGTCCATTCGATCGCCGCCCTGCCATATTTCAGGTCGATGCCGGGCAGCGCCTCCCGGATGGCATCGGACAGGTTCCGGTGCACCAGGTCGAGGGACAGCGGGCCCACCAGCAAACGCAGGCACACCCCGACCACGAAAAACACGATGGCCGCCACCACCACCCCCACCGTCAAGGCGGCGCGGCTGATATGATGGGCCTTCACATAATTCGAGATCGAGAATTTCAAGGCGTGTTCCGGTTGGCTGGGGCGCTGCCCGCTATAACACCTGTACGGCCTAAAAAAGGCAGGCCGTTCGGACGGTTATGCCCGGCGCCTGTCGCCGAAGCAGGGTCATGATACTCGCCTTATGCCCTTTGTTGGGTTAAACCGCGAGACTTGCTTTTTCAGGAAATTCGCATGTCGGGGCTGAAGGTGGGCGACAAGGCCCCGGATTTCCGGCTGGAAACCGATTCCGAGGGTCCGGTTTCTCGGGCCGGCCTCAAGGGCAAGGCCTATCTCGTCTATTTCTACCCCAGGGACGACACGTCCGGTTGCACCCGCGAAGCGATGGATTTCACTGCTGCGGCGCGGAAATTTACCAATCTTGGCGTGTTCGTGCTGGGAGTTTCCAAGGACAGCGTTAAGAGCCATGAGAAATTCCGCGCCAAGCACAAATTGAAGGTCGCGCTCGGTTCGGACCCCGATCTGAAGATGGCCCAGGACTGGGGCGTGTGGGGCGAAAAGACGCTTTATGGCCGCAAATACATGGGCATGGAGCGGGCCACCTTCCTGGTCGACGCCAAGGGCGTGATCGCGGCGGCCTGGCGCAAGGTCAAGGTGCCGGGCCATGTGGAGGCCGTGCTCGCCGCCGCCAAAGCCCTGTGAGCCGGCGCCGGGGATCGTTTTTCTGGCGGGGAAGCTTGATCCGCGGGCGCTACAGGAGTGAAATGCCCCGTGGTGGCGAGGGCGCGCAAGACGCCCCAGTGGGTAAAAGTTCCGAGATGGCAGAAACGCTGTTGGGGCGCGTCTGGGCTTGGCTCCATGCAACTTTTCCGGAGCGGCAGATCTATATCCGCAGCGATGGGCGGGTGCAGTTTTTCACCTTCGGCGCCTCCCTGCAGGCCACGCTCGCGGGCCTGACCCTCATCTTTCTCGGCTGGGTGGCGTTCGCCACCGTCAATGTGATCTTCAAGGACCGCATCATCGCCGCCAAGGATCACCGCTATCAGCAGATGCAGGCGGCCTATGAGAACCGCGTCGCCGATCTGCAGGTTTCCTATGACGAGCTGAACGGGGCGCTGGTCGCCGCCGAGGACCGTTTCAAGTCCACCGCCGACGCCCTGGAAGGCAAGCAGAACGCAATCGTCGGCTTCATCACCCATGAGAACGAAATCCAGACCGCGGCCAGCAAGGCGCTGATGGCGGTGGCGCCGGCCCGTCCCCGGCTCAATTTCGGCAGCCATGAGACGGTCGGCGATGACGGTCCGGCCAGCGACAATGTCAGCATGGATGCGCCCATTGGCGGCGACCGCGGCAGCGAGACGGACGCGGCCGGCGGCTCGTCCCAGCTTTTCGTGCTGCCCGGTCCCGCCGTGCCGCAGCCCAGAAGCCCCAAGCCCGCCAAATCCAGCATGATCGAGCGCGCCTGGACTGAGGTCGCGGCCTGGTTCGCGCCGCCGCCGGCGCCGCTGCCGGTGCTGAACGCCGCCGCCCTGGCCCAGCATCCGGGCCTGCGCATCCTGGCGGCGCAGACCGAGCGGCTGCGCCGGACCACCCAGGACGAAACCCAGCTGCTCGCCCGCACCGAGGGCAATCTGGAACAGGGGGTGGGCAACATGCGCACCCTCATCCGCCGTACCGGCATCAATCCCGACCAGTTCGCCGGCCGCCTCAACCAGGGCATGGGCGGGCCGGAAATTCCCATCGACCAGGTGCAGATCCAGGGCATTTCCGATCCCGGCTTCACCCAGGTCTATCTTGGCGCCGCCGCGATCCTGGACCAGCTCGGGAGCCTGGCGCGGGCGGTGGCGCGCATTCCGCTGGCCGAGCCGGTCGCCGCGGACGGTTTCGACCGCACCAGCGGCTTCGGCCCGCGCATCGATCCCTTCACCGGCCGCATCGCCTTTCATCCGGGGGTGGATTTCGCGGGACCCTGGGGTTCCGCCGTGCATGCGACGGCGCCGGGAACCGTGATTTTCGCCGGCAACCGCGGCGGCTACGGAAATATGGTCGAAATCGATCACGGAAACGGAATTCATACACGTTATGGTCACCTTTCTGCGGTCACAGTGCGGGCGGGCATGCATGTGGGCTCCGGGACCGCGATAGGGCGGGTCGGATCCACTGGCCGTAGTACCGGGCCACATGTCCACTACGAAGTCTGGTATGACGACGTAGTCCGCAACCCGAGCAATTTCATAGAGGCAGGCCGCCATGTTCTCTAGCAAAGTCAAGGAAACCGTCCCCGCCCCGCAGCTGGTCAGCGCGACGCCAGCCCCGGCGCCCAAGCGTCCGGCGCGTACCGATCACGCCCCCTCCATCATCAGCGGTGACCTGATCGTCAGCGGCACCCTCACCTCCAGCGGCGACATGCAGATCGATGGCCGGGTGGAAGGCGACATCCGCAGCGCCGGCCTGGTGATCGGCGAGAAGGCGGAAATCCATGGCGAGATTTTCGCCGAGGACCTGACGGTACGCGGCAAGGTGGTCGGCCGCATCCGCGCCCGCAAGGTGCAGCTCTGCGCCACCAGCCATGTCGAGGGCGACATTCTGCACGAAGCCTTCGCGGTGGAAGCGGGCGCCTTTTTCGAAGGCAATATCCGCCATTCCGACAATCCCCTGACCGACAACGCGCCCACCCGCAAGCCGTCGCCGCAGCCGGTGGTGGTGCCGCAGGCGGCGCCCCACGCGGTCGCCACCGCCCAGCCGATCAGCGTGCCGCAATCGGTGATGGGTCCGCCGCCCGCCGTAAGCCCGGCGCCCGGCATGCCCGGCCGCAGCCTGGCCCCGATCGCAACCCTGACGCCGCTGGGCAGCACGAACTGAGCTGACTTGCGCGGCAGTCCGCGCCGCTATTCCAGGTCTTCCACGTTTTCCTTCGGCTTGCCCCCGACCTCCTGGGCCAGCGCCGCGGCCATGAAGGGATCGAGGTCGCCGTCCAGCACGTCCGACGGCGTGCGGCTTTCCACTCCGGTGCGCAAATCCTTCACCAGCTGATAGGGCTGCAGCACATAGGAGCGGATCTGGTGGCCCCAGCCGATGTCGGATTTCTCCCCGACAAAGGCGCCGGTCTCGGCCTTCTTCTTCTCCAGCTCGATCTCGTAGAGCCGCGAGCGCAGCATGTCCCAGCAGATGGCACGGTTCTGGTGCTGGCTGCGCTCCGACTGGCTGGCCACCGCGATGCCGGTGGGCAGATGGGTGATGCGCACCGCGCTTTCGGTCTTGTTGACATGCTGGCCGCCGGCGCCGCTGGCGCGATAGACATCGATGCGAACGTCCTTTTCGGGAATGTCGATGTCGATGGTCTGGTCGATCACCGGATAGACCGTGACGCTGGAAAAGGACGTGTGCCGCCGGGCATTGGAATCGAACGGCGAGATGCGCACCAGCCGGTGCACCCCCGCCTCACTCTTCAGCCAGCCATAGGCGTTCTCGCCCTTCACCAGCAGCGTCGCCGATTTCAGCCCGGCCGCCTCGCCTTCGCTTTCCTCGATCAGCTGCAGCTTGTAGCCGTGCTGTTCCGCCCAACGTGTGTACATGCGGAACAGCATCTGGGCCCAGTCCTGGCTTTCGGTGCCGCCGGCGCCGGCATGGATTTCCAAATAGGTGTCGTTGCCGTCCGCCTCGCCCGACAGCATCGAGGCAAGGCGCTGCTGCTCGGCGCGTTTGGCGATGCCGGCGATGGATTTTTCGGCGTCCGCCACCATCGCGGCATCGCCTTCGGCCTCCGCCATCTCGATCAGGCCGGTGGCGTCGGCCAGCTCATTCTCCAGCACCCTCACCGCCGACAGCGCGGTGTCGAGCTTCTGGCGCTCGCGCATCAGCTTCTGCGCGGTCGTTGGATCATTCCACAGCTTGGGGTCTTCGGCCCGGGCGTTCAGTTCGTCCAGGCGGCGCAGCGCGGCATCCCAGTCAAAGATGCCTCCTCAGCAGGGCGATGGCCTGCTGAATTTCGGCGACAGCGCGTTCGGTCTCGGGTTTCATGGCGCTCAGATAGTGTCAAAGAGACTGCTAGTAAATCCCGCCGGTGCCCTCGCCCACATCGCCGGGGCTGGGCGCGGGGTTGGGGGTGCCCGCCTGTTCGTCGCTGGTGTCGGGCGGGGCGTTGGCTTCGCCCGGCGCGGTCCCGGCCTTGAAGACCTCCAGGATAGCGCCCGGCGTGCCCGCAGCGGTGAGGGCGCCGGTATGGGAGTCGACCGGCACTTCCTCGACGCCCGGCGCGACACGGAACGGGGTCGGCGGCTGGTCGGCCAGCGCCCCCTTCATGAAATCGCGGAAGATCGGCGCCGCGGCGGTGGCGCCCTGCTCGTCCTCGCCGATCGGGCTGCGGCCCAGGGTGCGGGGATTGTCGAAGCCGACGAACACGCCCGCCGCCAGGTCGGGCGAGAAGCCGATGAACCAGGTGTCCTTGGACTGGGACGAGGTGCCGGTCTTGCCCGCCAGCGGCTTGCCGACCGCGGCGACCGAGCGGCCGGTGCCCCGCTGCACCACGCCTTCCAGCATCGAGACGATCTGGTAGGCGGTGCGCGGATCGATGATCTGCTCGCGGGTATCGGCGAGCAGCGGTTCCTGCTGGCCGTGCCAGTCGCCGCTGCAGCCGTCGCATTTGCGGGTGTCGTGCTGCCAGATGGTCTTGCCGTTGCGGTCCTGGATGCGGTCGATCAGGGAGGGGCTGATCTTCTTGCCGCCATTGACGAACTCCGAATAGCCGGTGACCAGCCGCAGCAAGGTCGTCTCATAGGCGCCCAGCGCGTTTGCCAGCAGCGGCGGCAGCTTGTCATAGACCCCGAAGCGGATGGGATACTGCACCACCTTGTCCATGCCGATATCGTTGGCCAGCCGCACCGTCATCACATTGCGCGACAATTCGATGCCACGGCGCAGCGTGGTCTCGCCGAGGAATTTCTTCTCGAAATTCTCCGGCCGCCAGATGCCCTGGCCCGGCCCCATGTCCATCACGAACGGCGCATCCAGCACCTTGGAAACCGGCGTATAGCCATTGTCCAGCGCCGCGGCATAGACGAAGGGCTTGAAGGACGAGCCCGGCTGGCGCATCGCCTGCATGGCGCGGTCGAACTGGGACGACGCATAGGAAAAGCCGCCCGACAGCGCCAAGACCCGGCCGGTATGCGGGTCCATCGCCACGATGGCGCCGTTGATTTCCGGCACCTGGCGCAGGCCGAATTCGCCGGGCTTGCCTTCCGCCTCGACATAAAGAAGGTCGCCGGGCTTGGCCACCTGCTCCGGCTTGGTGGGGATCGCGCCCCAGGCCTGGTTCTTCAGCTCCGGCTTGGCCCATTTGTAGCCGTCATAGGGGATCGTGCCGGTGGCGCCGCTGCCCAGGCCGATGCGGATCGCCTTGGCATCATAGCCCAGCATCATCGCCAGCCGCCAGGTGTCGATGCCCGACTGGTTGGGCATCGCCGCCAGCTTCTTCTTCCAGTCGGTGAAATCCAGATGCGCCTTGGCGCCGCGCCAGCCATGGCGGCGGTCATAGCGCACCAGCCCGGTGCGCAGCGCGCTGACGGCGAAATTCTGCAGCCGCGTGTCCAGCGAGGCGCGCACCTGAAGGCCGCTGTCATAGAGTCCCTTGGCGTGATAGCGCTCGATCAGCTGGCGGCGCACTTCCTCGACATAGTAATCGACGTCGGCGGCCTGGCTGCCCAGCGCCCGCATCTGGGTGACCAGCGGCTCGGCCTTGGCGGCGGCGGCCTGGGCGTCGCTGATGTAGTTGTTGTCGGCCATCTGGTCGATGACCCAGTTGCGGCGATCGAGTGCGGCGGCATGATTGAAACGCGGATCGTAATTGTTGGGGCCCTTGGGCAGCGCCGCCAGGAACGCCACTTCCGAGACATCGAGCTCGTCCAGCGACTTGCCGAAATAGTTGAGCGCCGCCGCCGCCACGCCATAGCAATTCTCGCCCAGGAAGATCTCGTTCAGATAAAGCTCGAGAATCTTCTCCTTCGGGTACGCCGCGTCGATGCGGATGGCGAGGATCGCCTCGCGCACCTTGCGGCTGAACTTGACGTCGGAATTGAGCAGGAAGGTGCGCGCCACCTGCTGGGTGATGGTGGAGGCGCCCTGCGGCCGGCGGCCCTCGATCACCAGCCCGATATCCTTGATCGCGGCGCGCAGGATGCCGGAGGGATCGATGCCGGGATGATTGTAGAAATTGCGGTCCTCGGCGCTGGTGAAGGCCTGCTTGACCAGCTTGGGGATGAAGGGCGCCGGCACGAAGATGCGCCGTTCGCGGGCATATTCGCCCAGCACCATGCCATTGCCGGCATAGACGCGGGTGGTGATGGGCGGCTCGTAATTCTGCAGGGTCTCGACGCTGGGCAGGCCGCGGGTGACCGCGACCAGATAGAAGGCCACCGCCAGGACTGCCAGCAGTACCAGCCCGGCGGCGCCAAGGCCCAGATATTTAACTAGGGTACGGAACTCGGGTTGTATCGGCTTCACGGGCGCCTCGAACGGCCACTTTCTATAGACAGGTCCAGCCCTTGGAAAGGGACAGATTATCGCTCGGAATTGTTAGGATTTACGCCCGCACCAGCCGTCTGGCCGGGAGAAAATTGCCGGTCCACGGCGTCGGCGATGGCGTCCGCCACCCGCGCCCGCCAGGCGTCGGTGTTCATCTGCGCCGCGTCGGCCTGGTTGGACAGATAGCCCAGCTCGATCAGCACGGCGGGAACATCCGGCGCCACCAGCACCGCCAGGCTGGCGGAACGGTGGGGACTGCGGGCGAGGATATCGGTCACCCCGCCCAGCGACTTGAGGGCGGTGGTTGCGAATTGCGACGACTTGTTGATGGTGTCGCGCTGCGCGAGGTCGATCAGGATCGGCGCCACCGGGGAATTCTCCGCGCCGAGATCGACGCCGGCAATGACGTCGGACTGGTTCTCGCGCCTGGCCAGCGCCGCCGCCTCGCGGTCGGAGCGGCCGTCCGACAATGTGTAGATCGACAGGCCGTCGACGCCGGGATCGGGATTGGAATCGGCATGCAGGGAGATGAACAGGTCGGCCTTGTCGCCGCGCCCGATCGCCACCCGCTCGCGCAGGGGAATGAAGGTGTCGCTGTCGCGGGTCATGTGCACGGTAAAGCCGCGCGACTTGAGTACCTTCACCAGCTTGAGACCTTCGGCCAGCACCAGGTCTTTTTCCGCCAGGCCGTTGACGCCATTGGTGCCGGAATCCAGCCCGCCATGGCCGGGATCGACGACGATGATCTTGCCCCGTGCTCCGGGCTTGTGCGCGGCTTCAGGTGGCGGGGCGGCGATGAGCGCGGCCAGCCGTTCGGCGTCGGTCTCCCGCGCCTTCAAGTCGGCGGGCCAGCCGGCGGCGGCGGTGAACCTTGCGCTGTCGGTGGGGAACAGGTCGATCACCACCCGATAGCCGAAGCCCGCGGACGGCGGGATCACCAGCGCGTCCGACACCGACACCGGCTGGTTGAGATCGATCACCATGCGCGAATTGCCGGCGCGGAACAGTCCGTAGCGGTAGCTCTTGATGGCGCCATGGCCGCTGGGACGGGGCGGCGCCCCCAGCCGCCAGGCGATCTGGGGCATGTCGATCACCACCCGGTCGGGATTGGCCAGGGTGAAGGTGCGCATGTTGACCGGATCGGACAGCTCGATCACCAGCCGGGTGCGGTCTT
>Ga0265325_10003480_pt1 | contig 10265 bp, 8 predicted proteins | sample 41420metaG_FD_202090 | JGI IMG/M metagenome (GOLD analysis project Ga0265325, IMG submission 202090) | Rhizosphere microbial communities from Carex aquatilis grown in University of Washington, Seatle, WA, United States - 4-14-20 metaG | ecosystem: Host-associated > Plants > Roots > Rhizosphere >...
CCGGACCAGGTCTTGGCCGGACTGATCGACGGCGCGAGCTTCGGTCCGCCAATCGCGCGACCGGCGAAATAGCCGAGCACGTCGGTCGTCCAGACGATCGCGAACAGCAGGAAGAACGCTTCGGCGCCAATCAAGCCGTCGCCGCGCAATAGCAGCGGCGCCGCCAGCATCAGGCCGGCATAGACGACACCGGCAGCGGCCCAGCCGCGCCGTTGCTGCGGTGTCAGTAAAGCCGCGGCAACACCGCCGAGCACGATCACCGCCAGCGCCGCGAGCGGCCAGCCAAGAATAATAAGCGGCGCACTCAACACGATCGCCGCCGCGCCTACCGCCACTGGCATTTGTCTGGCCGCGGCGACCAGCCCCATCCATTCCCACAGGATCGCAATGGCCGCCGCGCCCCAGAACAGGACAAACGGCCAGCCGCCGACATAGGCGACAACGATGGCGACCGGCGCGAGAATTGCCGCTGACAGAATTCTGGTCAGGAGAACATTCGATCCGCTGGGCGCGGTCCCTGCCACCGATCAGGACCCGGTCTGCGCGACCAGCCCGCCGAAACGGCGCTCGCGGCGGCGGAATTCGAGGATGACCGCTTCGAGCGCCGCGCGGTCGAAGTCGGGCCAATAGGCCGGAATAAAAACCAGTTCGCTGTACGCCGCCTGCCAGAGCAGAAAATTCGACAACCGCTGTTCGCCGCTGGTGCGAATGATGAGATCGGGATCCGGCACATCGGGCGCGTCCAGGAACCGGCCGACGCACTCGACATCGATGCTCGCCGGCGCAAGCTCGCCGCGCGCGACCGCATCGGCCATTCGCCGCATGGCGCGCGCCATTTCCTGCCGCGCGCCGTAATTGAACGCGACGATCAGCGTCAGACCGGTATTGCCGCGCGTGAGTTCCTCGGCTTCGAGCAGCAGCCGTCCGATATCGGGGCTGAGCCCGTCGCGCTCGCCGATGACGCGCACGCGCACATTGTTCTGGTGCAGTTCGGCGAGATCGTTACGCACGAACCGGCGCAACAATCCCATGAGTTCGCTGACCTCCGCGATCGGCCGCGACCAGTTTTCCGAGCTGAAGGAAAATATCGTCAGAAACCGAATGCCGAGATCGCCGGCCGCGCGCACCGTGCGGCGCAGCGCCTCGACCCCGCGCCGGTGGCCTTCGGCGCGCGGCAGGCCCCGCGCGGCGGCCCAGCGCCCATTGCCGTCCATGATGATCGCGACATGCGCAGGCGCTTCGGAGGGCGAGCGAGTTTGCAACTGGCGCGGCGCGTCACTGTCTGCCATGCGGGACACCCTCAGACGGTGAGGATCTCCTTTTCCTTGGCGCCCAGCACCTGATCGATCTCGGCGATGCTTTGGTCGGTCGCCTTCTGGATGTCAGCGGAAAAACGGTCGTGGTCGTCCTTGCTGATCTTGTGGTCTTTCTCGAGCTTCTTGATCACATCGATGCCATCGCGCCGCACGTGGCGTACGGCAATACGCGCCGCCTCGGCATATTTGTGGCCGAGCTTCACCAACTCCTTGCGGCGTTCTTCATTAAGTTCGGGAATGCGAAGCCGCAGCACCTGGCCCTCGGTTGCTGGCGACAGGCCCAGATTGGCGTTGACGATCGCCTTCTCGACCGCATGGACCAGCGACTTGTCCCAGACATTGACCGCAATCATGCGTGGCTCGGGGATCGTGACGGTCGACACCTGATTAAGCGGCATCATCGCGCCATAGGCCTCGACATTGACAGGATCGAGCATGTGCATCGACGCGCGGCCGGTGCGCAGGCCGGACAGTTCGGTCTTCAGCGCGGCGATCGAGGCCTGCATGCGTCGCTTGATGTCGTTGAGATCGTGCGTTGTGGCGCTCATGGCAATCGTCCGAAAATGATGGCGCTGCAGCAGCGCTCATCAGCCTACGAAAGTGGCGCGCCCTTTGCCGCGCAAGACGGCCTCGATCGCGCCTTTTTCACGAACCGAGAACACGATGATAGGCATATGGTTTTCGCGGGCAAGCGCGAAAGCCGTGGCGTCCATGACCTGCAGGTCCTTGTCGATCGCGTCCTTGTGGCTCAGCCGCTCGTAACGCTTGGCCGCCGGGTTCTTCTTGGGGTCCGAGTCGTAGACGCCGTCGACATTGGTGGCTTTCAGGACGGCCTGCGCGTCGATCTCGCCAGCACGCAGAACCGCGGTGGTGTCGGTGGTAAAGAACGGATTGCCGGTGCCGCCGCCGAAAACGACAATGTGGCCCTCGTCGAAATGCCGTAGCGCGCGACGCCGCTCATAGGTCTCGCAAACCTGCGGCATGGCCAGCGCCGACATCGAGCGCGCCGAAACGCCGGCGCGCGTGATCGCCTCCTCCAGCACCAGGGCGTTCATCACCGTCGCCATCATGCCCATGGCGTCGGCGACCGGGCGGGAAAATTTCAGCTGATTGACCTGCGAGCCGCGCAGCAGATTGCCGCCGCCGACCACGACGCCCAACTGGGTGCCGAGCTTATGGCAAGCGATCAGATCGGCAACGATCGACTCGATGGCCTGGTCGTCGATGCCGAAACCGTTCGAGCCCGCCAAGGCCTCGCCGGAGATCTTCACTATGACGCGGCGATACGTGGGCTCTGGCATTCAATCCCCCTGTTCGCTGCGCCGATCGATGTCAGCTTTGACCGGCGGCTGCGGCGACCTCGGCGGCGAAGTCCGACTGCTGCTTTTCAATTCCTTCGCCAAGACCGTAGCGGAGGTAGCCGGTCACCTTGATCGGCGCGCCGACCTTGCCCTCCGCCTCTTTGAGCGCTTGTGCGACGCTCTTTTTTCCGGACTCGTCGAAAATGAAAGGTTGCTCGAGCAGGGTTTGCTCTTTGTAGAAGGTCTTGAGGCCCGACTCGACGATCCTCTCTATCATATTCTCCGCTTTGCCCTGCTGGCGAAATTTGTCGGCCAGGATGTCCTTTTCCCGTTTCACAATGGCGGGATCGACGCCGGCCGCATCGACCGCGATCGGGTTGCTCGATGCAATGTGCATGGCGACCAGGCGTCCCAGCGCCTTGAGCTCATCGGCGTTGCCGCTTGACTCAAGGCCGACCAGAACGCCGATGCGGCCGAGGCCATCGACGACCGAGCTATGCACATAGCTGCCGATCACGCCCTTGCTGACCGAGACAGCGGCGGCGCGGCGCAGCGTCATGTTCTCGCCGATCTTGGCGATAGTGTCGGCGATCGCGTCAGCAACACTGATCGAGCCGGCCTTTGCCTGCTTGATCTTCTCGACATCGATGCCCGCCGTCTGGGCGACATCGGCGATCATCTTGACTAAACCCTGGAACAGATCGTTGCGCGCGACGAAGTCCGTCTCGGAGTTGACTTCGACCATAACACCTTTTGTGCCCTGGACGCTGACACCGATCAAACCTTCGGCGGCGACGCGGCCGGACTTCTTGGCGGCCTTCGACAACCCCTTCTTGCGCAGCCAGTCTTGCGCCGCCGGCATGTCGCCCTTGGTTTCGACCAGCGCCGCCTTGCAATCCATCATGCCGGCGCCGCTCGTCTCGCGCAGCTCCTTGACCATCTGGGCGGTGATTTCAGCCATCAGACTTCAACCTCTGTTGGTCATGGCCGGGCTTGTCCCGGCCATCCGCGACTTTCGCGTCAGCGACGTTTACAAGGCGTGGATGCCCGGCCCAAGGCCGGGCATGACGAGTGCTATTATTCGGCCGTCAATTCCTTGGCCTTGGCGATCCAGCCGTCGACCCGGCCGGGCAGACCGACCTCTTCGCCAACGTTGTGCGCGGCTTTTTCGTTGAGCTCGGCAATCTGCGTGAAGTGAAAGATGCCGAGATCGTTAAGCTGCTTCTCGATCGCCGGTGACACGCCGGGCAGCTTTTTGAGATCGTCGGCGACGCCGCGCGGTCCGGGCAATTGCTCGAAGCCGAGATCGGCGGCGGCGGGCACGGTCGGCACGCTTTCGACGATCGGCTTCTCCGCCGCACCAAGGTCGAGCCCGGCTTCACCCTGCGCGCGGGAAATACCGTCGATCGCTGCCTTGGCAATGAGATCGCAATAGAGCGATACCGCACGCGCGGCATCGTCGTTGCCGGGGACAATGTAGGTGATGCCGGCCGGGTCGCTGTTGGTATCGACTACCGCCGCGACCGGAATGTTCAACCGCCGCGCTTCCTTGATCGCAATGTCTTCCTTGTTGGTGTCGATGACGAACAGCATGTCCGGCACGCCGCCCATGTCCTTGATGCCGCCGAGCGCGCGGTCGAGCTTGTCGCGCTCGCGCTGCATCGTGAGGCGTTCCTTCTTGGTGTAGCCGCCGGCGTCGCCGGACGAGAGCATCTCGTCGAGCTTGCGCAGGCGCGAGATCGAACCGGAAATCGTCTTCCAGTTGGTCAGCGTGCCGCCGAGCCAGCGCGAATTGACGTAGTACTGCGCGCAGCGCTTGGCCGCGTCGGCAATCGAATCCTGTGCCTGCCGTTTGGTGCCGACGAACAGGATGCGGCCGCCCTTGGCGACGGTGTCGCTGACCGCCTGCAGCGCCTTGTGCAGCAGTGGCACGGTCTGGGCGAGGTCGACGATGTGAATATTATTGCGGGTGCCGAAGATGTACTCGCCCATCTTCGGGTTCCAGCGGTGGGCTTGGTGGCCGAAATGCACGCCGGCTTCCAATAGCTGACGCATCGAAAAGTCAGGAATCGACATTCATCTTCTCCGGTTGGTCCGCCGCGGATCTCAAGAGCTCCGATTTCGGAGCACCGGAAGGCTTTTGTGACCCATTGTCGGGGCCTAAAGCCAGGATTCGCGTGAGTGATGGCGAGGATATAAAGGTCCCAACCCACAGAAGCAAGCGGACAAACCTCGGCTTTATTGCGGGAACCCGAAACAACGACGACAATGGCCACCATCTCAATGGGGGCTACAATGGACATTCTTGGAGGCCGAAATATTGGCCTGGCGACGCTTGTGTTCACGACCTGTTTTGCGGCCCTGCCGGCCTTCGCATCATGCAATTCAGGTTCGACCGCAAAACCCTATCTGGTTTCCGACTCCAATTGCCAAGCCGACGCGTCCGGACTGGATTCGACAGCAGTCGGCGATGGCGCCAGCGCGACTGGGAATTTTGCAACTGCATTCGGCGACTTCGCCGTCGCTCGGAGCGAGGCCGCGACCGTCATCGGCCAGGCTGCGGGTTATTTCGGTTCCGGACTAAATTCCGTTGCGGTCGGCAAGCTGCAACCTCGCAAGGCAACTACAGTATCGCTATCGGCGGCCAGAATACCGATGCCTATGTTACCGCGAACGGGACTTACGCCATAGCGATCGGCGTCGCCAGCACGGCGCCTGGCATTAACTCCATCGCGGTTGGCGGCTACGCCGGTTACAATCCGGGGGCGAACAACGACTACAGCACAGCGCTCGGCGCCGGCGCCGGCCGAGATTCAAAAAGCCAAGGCTATACGGCAATCGGATTGGCCAGCGGCCAGCAGGTCACCGGCGACCTCAATACTGCCATCGCCAATTCGGCCGGCCAGACCGTGACGGGCACGCGAAATCTGGCGATCGGCGTTTCCACCGGACAAAATGTCGATGGCTCCTATAACGCCGCGTTCGGCGACCAGGCCGGCTCAAACGTCACCGGTTCCTCCAACATTGCCATCGGGCCAAGCGCCGGCCGCAACGTCACGGCCAACCACACGATTGCGATCGGCAAGCTGGCGGAAGCGAGCGCCGGCTACGGCATGGCAATCGGCACAAATGCCAGCGTCACTGCGTCGGACGCGGTAGCAATCGGCCATTTATCTGAAGCCACCGGGGTCAATACTGTGTCGGTTGGCCGCGCCAAGCACGAGCGCCGCATCGTCAACGTCGCCGACGCCACCGGCAACACCGACGCCGTCAATCTGCGACAAGTGAAATCGCTGATCGCCGCGGCCAAAGCGGGCAAGCCATTTCCCGACTCCGTCGGCGATCCCGGACCGATCTCATCCTCAACCTTTGGCGGAGTAATATCAGCCGGCAACGAGCCGCGCCGATCGACCGCAGCGTCATCGACCGAAGACAAAAAAGATAAGCCCCGCTGCGGTGGAGGCGACATCGCCGGCGCCTGGAGCCTGATCGCCACCAATATCGAGCAGGCCGGCGCCGGAAGCGTGCTGTGGTGCGACGCGCAATTCAATCTCAACGGCAGCGGGACCTATAGCGTCACTGGCCGCTGCCGCAGCCACGAGCCACGCGACAGTACGCCGCAAGACTATGACCTCACTACCACGCGTCCGGTCGCGGTCACTGCGACGTGCCAGATGAGCGGGCGGCTGGCGCTCCGTCACGGCGAGACGTCGCTCGATACGACCATTTTGGAAGGCCGCATCGAGGCCAACGGGGAGATCAAATCGCGTGCCGTCGGCGTTTCGCGGCTGACGCTCGGCACGAAGGTCGCGCTGCAAACGTTCTTGATGCAGCGCTAGGCCGCCTCGACCTGCACCACGCCGGGCACCGCCTTGATCGCGCCAGCGACCTGCGGCGTTACCTTGAAGCGGCCGGGCAGCTTGATTTCGGCCTCGCCGCCATCGCGCAATTGCAGAACCAAGGTCACTTCGCCCTCGCCGCGCGACTCGAGCCGTTTTTGCAGGCTGGCGAGCGGCGCGTCGTCCTTGAGATGAATGCGTAGATTCGATTGCAGCTTGACCGCGGCCTGATCGAGTGCCTGCGCGCTTTGGATGCGGGCACGCACCTCATCGCCCTGGACCTCACCGCTGAGAAAGACCAGCACATTGGCGCCAGGCTCGAGCATATCGCGAAACTCGGCCAAGCCTTCCGAGAATATTACCGCCTCATAGTGCCCACTCGGGTCGGACAGACCGATGATGCCCATCTTGTTGCCGGTTTTGGTGCGGCGCTCGGCACGCGAAACGACGGTCGCGGCGACACGGCCGGCGGTAGCGCCGCCTTTGACGGATTGGCAGAACTCCGCCCAGCTCTGCACCTTCATGCGCTTGAGGGCGTTGGCGTAGTCGTCGAGCGGGTGGCCGGAGAGGAAAAATCCGATCGCCTCGTATTCACGGCGCAGCCTCTCGGCCGGCAGCCAAGGCTCGATATTCGGGAGCGCGATCGCTTCGCGCGTCGCACCGCCGCCGCCGAACAATTCGCTCTGCCCGGCCGCCGCGGTTTCATGTTCGTACTGTGCGCGCCCCAGCATGGTATCGACCACCGCCAAAATCCGCGCGCGGTTTTGCTCGAACTCATCGAACGCACCGGCGGCTGCCAGACTCTCAAGCACGCGCTTGTTGATGGCGCGCGGATTGATTCGGCCCGCGACGTCGGCAAGGTCAGCGAAAGGCCGCGCACCGCGCGCCGCGATGATCTGCTCGACCGCCTGCCGGCCGACACCCTTGAGCGCGGCCAGCGCGTAGATGATCGTGTTGCCTTCGACCTCGAATTCCACCGCCGAGCGGTTGATCGACGGCGGACTCACCTTGATGCCGAGCCGCTCCGCTTCCGAGCGGAATTCGGAGAGCTTGTCGGTATTGCCCATATCGAGCGTCATCGAGGCGGCGATGAACTCCACCGGATAGTTCGCCTTCATGTAGGCGGTCTGATAGGCGACCAGCGCGTAAGCCGCGGCGTGGCTTTTGTTGAAGCCGTATTCGGCAAAACGTTCGAGCAAATCGAAAATCGCGTCGGCCTGATTGCGCACCACCCCACGCTCGACCGCGCCGGAGACGAAGCGCTCGCGCTGCGCCTGCATCTCCTTCCTGATCTTCTTGCCCATAGCACGGCGCAGCAGATCGGCTTCGCCAAGCGAGAACCCGGCCAGGATTTGCGCCGCCTGCATCACCTGTTCCTGGTAGATGATGACGCCGAAGGTCTCGCGCAAAATCGGCTCGAGCTTCGTGTGAATGTAATCCGGCTGCTCCATGCCGTGCTTGCGCGCGCAATAGGTCGGAATGTTCGCCATCGGGCCGGGCCGATAGAGTGCGACCAAAGCGATGATGTCCTCGAAGCGGTCCGGCCGCATGTCGAGGAGTGCCCGCCGCATGCCCTGACTTTCCAGTTGGAAGATGCCGACCGCTTCAGCGCGGGCCAGCAGATCGTAGGTCTTCTTATCGTCGAGCGGGATTGCCGCGAGATCGATGTCGATTGCGCGCCGCCGAACCAGTTCGACCGCCTTTTGCAGCACGGTCAGCGTCTTCAGGCCGAGGAAGTCGAACTTCACCAGTCCCGCCTGCTCCACCCATTTCATGTTGAACTGGGTGACCGGCATGTCGGATTTCGGGTCGCGATAGAGCGGCACCAGTTCGCTCAGCGGCCGGTCGCCGATCACGATGCCGGCGGCGTGGGTGGAGGCGTGGCGGTTGAGGCCTTCGAGCTTCTTGGCGATGTCGAAAGCGCGCTTGACCACCGGATCGCGATCCGCTTCCGCTTGTAGCCGCGGCTCCTCGTCGATCGCCTTGCCTAAAGTCACCGGCGCGGCAGGATTTTGCGGCACCAGCTTGCACAGCCGGTCAACCTGCCCGTACGGCATCTGCAGGACGCGGCCGACGTCGCGCAGTACGCCGCGCGCCTGCAAGGTGCCGAAGGTGATGATCTGCGCAACCTGATCGCGGCCGTAGCGATCCTGCACGTAGCGGATCACCTCGTCGCGGCGGTCCTGGCAGAAATCGACGTCAAAATCCGGCATCGACACCCGCTCGGGATTGAGGAAGCGCTCGAATAACAGCCCGAACCGCATCGGATCGAGATCGGTGATGGTGAGCGCATAGGATACCAGCGAGCCGGCGCCGGAGCCGCGGCCCGGCCCAACCGGAATACCCTTGGCCTTCGCCCACTGGATGAAATCCGCGACGATCAGGAAATAGCCGGGATATTTCATGCCCTGGATGACGTCGATCTCGAAATCGAGGCGGGCGCGGTAGTCCTGCTCGGTGACGCCGGGCGCAAGGCCGTGGCTGACGAGACGGCTCGCCAGTCCGGCTTCGGCGCGTTTGCGCAATTCGACGGATTCATCGGTGCCGTCGCCGGTGCCCGCCGTGAATCGCGGCAGGATTGGTTCATGGGTGCGCGGCCGGAACGCGCAGCGCTGCGCGATCTCGACGGTGGACTTCACCGCCTCCGGCAGATCCGCAAACAGTGCGACCATTTCGGCGCGGCTCTTGAAGCGATGCTGCGCGGTCAGCTGGCGGCGATCGCTTTCCGCCACCAGCCTGCCCTCGGCGATACAGATCAGTGCGTCCTGCGCCTCGTAGTCCTGTGCAGTGGCGAAGAACGGCTCGTTGGTAGCGACCAGCGGCACGGCTTTCTCGTAGCCGAGATCGACCAACGCCGGCTCGGCAACACGCTCCGCTTCAGTGCCATGACGCTGCAATTCGATGTAGAGCCGATCAGCGAATAGCTGTTGCAACGTGTCGAGCCGCGAGGCGGCAAGATGGCTCTGCCCTGCGGCAATCGCCATATCGAGCGGTCCGCCCGGGCCGCCGGTCAAGGCGATGATGCCGGCGGTTTCGCCGGTGAGCCATTCGAGCTTGAGATGTGGCGCCTCGTTCGATGGTGTGTCCAGAAAGGCGCGCGAATTGAGCCGCATCAGGCTGCGATAGCCTTCCTCGCGCGCCGCCAACAGAACGATGCGCGGATAGGCCGAGGCCACGCCCGGCCGCAGCCCATGGTCGTTGTCGGCGAAGTCGACCGCCAGCGCGCAGCCGATGATGGGCTGAATACCGTAGCCCGCGAGCTTTTCGGAAAATTCCAGCGCGCCGAACATGTTGTCGGTGTCGGTCAGCGCCAGCGCCGGCTGCTTGTCGGCCTTGGCCAGCTCGGCAAGCCGCGCGATCGGCAGCGCGCCTTCCAGCAGCGAATAGGAGGAGTGCACGTGGAGGTGCACGAAATCGAGATCGGCCATATCCGCCAAATGATTAGTTATGTGAATCTTGGTTTGCGTGATTCTTGTCAGATCCGATGGTGCGGCGGCCAGTCGGCCCTGTCTACGCGCGAATCCTCGCCGCACTCGCTATCCACCGCCCAGGATGGGTCGGGACGGGTCGAACTGCGAAATCGCCCCCGATACGCAAGACTGGGGGCGATGACGCGACGCGACCCGATACCAACGCAACACGGACCAAGAGCCGGTCACAGGTTTCCGATGACCTGCGACCAGATCGCCAGCATTCCGATGAACAACGCAATCGACGCGAGGGCCGCAGCTTCCTGAATGACGGTCCGAAACATGATATGGCTCCCTAGAACATATGAGGAACATAGTTCATGTTATGTTCCCATGTCA
>Ga0265325_10003482_pt1 | contig 10263 bp, 8 predicted proteins | sample 41420metaG_FD_202090 | JGI IMG/M metagenome (GOLD analysis project Ga0265325, IMG submission 202090) | Rhizosphere microbial communities from Carex aquatilis grown in University of Washington, Seatle, WA, United States - 4-14-20 metaG | ecosystem: Host-associated > Plants > Roots > Rhizosphere >...
ATCGGGTCGTATCGCAGATTTCGACGGAGCATCCGCGCGAAGGCTATACGCCGAAGGTTTCCTTCGTGGGAACGCAATTTGTTAACCTCCGCATTGGCGGCTGCCGAATCGAGCCGGTTTTCGACCTCGGTCTCTGCGATCAGGCTGGCCCCAACGAATATCCCAAGCAGCCCTGTATTCAGAATCCAGACTTCTTGAAGAAGGTCGGGGAACTGCATTATGGTATGAGGTCTGAGCAGGAAGGCACGGCCGACCCGGCGTGGAGCCGGCATCGAGATTGGCTGCAGCAACGATACCCTTTGCCACAGTCGGATCCCAACCTTGCTCAAGCGCTGGTTGAAGAAAGGGGTATGGTGCTATGCTCACTGGTCCAAAGGATCCAGGGAGACTGCCCCTGGAAATCATTCGGCCATGTGATCGTCATACCCGACTTTGGCAAAGTGATCCTGGGCGAATTGCTTCTCGACCACAATTCCTTTCATTTAGTCATGCTCCGGCTGGAGCTGGGTTGTCCCGTACAAGGGGGCATCGGCGGGGGCGACACAAGAACAAATGGCAGCTCTTACCCATAAGATGGTTAGTCGTGCTTATGGTCCTGGTATGGGCCTGTAGCTGCAATCGCGGGTCGAAGCCTGATCCACAGGAAGACTACCGCCAAGCGCGCTTGACGATCGTCAAGGGAGACCTGATCAAGGCAGAGCAACAGGCCCAGGACGGATACGATCACTACTCTCCGCAGAGCATCGAGTGGGCATGGGAGTTTCGCATACTCAAGGCGGAGGTCCTCGCATATAGGAAACTCAATCAGGAAGCGCTCTCGACACTGAACCTTCCTTTGCCGGTAGATCTTTCCAGCGGCGACCAGGCCATCCGAAAACACATGATAGAAGGCTTAGCGCTGGCACGGCTGGGCCGCGACCGGGAAGCCAACGAGCACTTGCAAAAGGCCGGCCAGTTTTGCGAGCTGAACCGCTCCTCGCTCGAGGGCCAGCTCGCCCAGATCCATGGTGTTGTTGAACTCGGCAGAGGTAATCTCGCCGAGGCTGAGGTTTTCTTCCGCCAGAGCTTGCGATTAGCTCGTCAGCAGAAAGACCAGCTGCTCGAAGCCACGAGCTTGCTGAATCTCGGACTTACCGCCTTGAAGCAACAGCATTACGATAACTCGATCTTATGGTCGACCGATGGCTATCAGGCTGCACGGGCCCTGGGAGCGCATTTCGCGGAGCAAAAAGCTCTGGGCAACCTGGGCTGGGCTTATTACAGAATGGGCGATGCAGACAAGTCTGTTTTCTTTTTTCAGCAAGCGGCGGACGAGGCTCGCAGTCTCGATGCAAAGAATGACTTAGTGAGATGGGTGCTGGCGCTGGGTCTCGTCTCTCAGGAGATGAACCAGACTGCCGCCGCGGAAGCCTATTACAAGCGGTCACTGGCGCTCGCGCAGCAATCGGAAGACATGGAAGACTTGGTAGACGCGATGACGGCACTTGCAGCGGTTTCAGTTGAGCAGCAGAACTGGGACCAGGCGATTCGTTACAGCCAGCAGGCGATTGGTCTTTGCCGCTCCCACGGCGACCGGGCGGGAGAGCTCGACGCGCTACTGGTTGCGGGGAAGATCGCTGTGCATCAGAATGACGTTGTTCGCGCGAGCCAGTTGTTTCGTGAGGTTGTGGCTGATCCGCAAAGCGAAGTGCCCTTGAAGTGGGAAGCGCAAGATAGTCTGGCGGAACTCTACGAGGATGAACACCGCCCATCCGATGCGGCGCGCCAGTACAAACTTTCGCTCGCAACCTTCGAAAGCGCGCGCTCTTCGCTGCACCAGGAGGAACTCAGGCTGCCGTTTCTGGCCAATGCCGCCCATCTTCAAGATGACTATATTCATTTCCTGGTGACCCAAGGTGCAACCCTGGAGGGTCTGCAGGTAGCTGACTATAGCCGCGCGCAAACACTCGCCGAAGGGCTTGGTCTGAAGACCAAAGTTCTTGTTGCCGGAGCTTCCGAGACGGCGAGGTTGCAAAAGCTAGCGGGACAAATGGATGCCACGATCTTGTTCTATTGGTTAGGGCCAAGATATTCATACCTATGGATAGTGGCGCAGAACCATATCGCTCTGTTTCCACTTCCCCCGGTAGCGGTTGTCGATGCTCTGGTTCGCAACTATCGCGAGGAACTACAGGGGCCCAGGGACGTGCTGCAAGCAGCGAACCAGAATGGACTTGACCTGTATAAGATTTTGGTTGCGCCGGCTCGCCGGGAAATCGCGGAGAGCTCGCATACCATTGTCGTTCCTGACGGCACGTTGAACGACCTTAATTTCGAAACTCTGCTGGTTCCCGGGCCCAACTTGCACTACTTGATCGAGGATACAACCGTAACCAATGCCAGTTCGCTCAGGCTACTGAGCGTATCGTCCCAGGCGCAGACCGCCAGGCCGAAGCTTCTGCTGATCGGAGACCCGATTTCACCGAATCATGACTATGCTGACTTGCCCGACGCCGCGGTCGAGATACATAGCATCGAGAGTCATTTTGCGGCGTCTGATCGGACGGTTTTCACCCGTGCCGAAGCGACGAACCAGGCATACCTGAACATTGGTCTCGAGCAGTTCTCCTATATACACTTTGTAGCGCACGCAACTGCAAGCAGACTGAGCCCGCTTGATTCTGCGGTCATTTTGTCCAAAGCCGCGCCCGAAGAGGACTCATTCAAGCTCTATGCCCGCGACATTGTTCGCCGACCGGTTCAGGCCGACCTTGTCACCATATCGACCTGCTATGGTGCGGGTGCGCGAGCCTACACGGGGGAGGGACTGGTAGGGCTTTCGTGGGCCTTTCTGCGCGCCGGAGCACACAATGTGATTGCGGCGCTTTGGCAGGCTAGCGACTCAGCTACGCCTCAGCTAATGGACCGCCTCTATGGGGAGTTGGCGAAAGGTCACGGCCCCGATGTTGCCCTTCGAACCGCCAAGTTATCTCTTCTGCATTCGGATTCCATCTTTCGTAAACCTTTTTACTGGGCCGCCTTCCAGCTCTATAGCTACCACCTTAGACGAGATACCCCACGTACGAGAAAGGCCTCGTCTCCCACTGCCGGGAATTGTGGATCGACTCAGTCTGCCGGCCAACCGAAAACAACGGGCTAAGGTTCCCGTTTTTCCAAATGATTGTCGAACTGCTTTAGCACCGGAGGAAGCTGGATAACACCTTGCATGGTCTCCGACGCGTCGTAGTTCACTGTAGAGATCTGGGGGCATCGGCGACACGCCGCGGCGCCTTCCTGCCGAAACCATCGGCATTCGGGCCGGATTTGACATTGGGGCAGCTCATCGACGACTGCAGGCAGGATCTGAACAATTCGAGCTGCCAGGCCGCAGTTGGTGCCGTCAAAATGCGGACATCGATTAGTCTGGCATGTCGCTGCGAGGCGGAAGACTTCCGTTGGCTGAGCCGGACCCGCCATAGCAAGCACATCTGGCGTTGCCGGAAGAGGCTGATCGAGATAAGAGACTTCCGGTCCGCTGGCAGTGTGCTGAACGACGCCGAGCACGCGGGCGCCTTCCACCCCAGGTTGCGAACTCGGGCAGAGTAGAGTGTCTCGCGTGCTCGTAGCCGTCGTTTTCAACATCTCTGTTCCTCCCCGCTTATTCAGTGACCGAAACATCAGCGGGCGCAAATCCGATGGTGACGTTGCCGCCGGAAATGTAGAGGGCTGGCTCGAACACACCATCTACGCCGAGCGCAGAGATTTGCTTGTTGCCGGCAAGATTGGCGACGAAGCTCTTGTTAAAAGCGGCCACTTCCTGAAGCTCATATTCGGGCCACGGAATCGGGAAGCCGCAGATCCACGGGGGGCGGATGTAGATGGGCAAAGTGCCCGTAGTACCCGGAGCCGCAGGGAGATCGATCTTGATCCCGGGGTGTTCTTTCTTTGCGGATTCGAGCGCGGTCTTGACAGCGGCATGCAGATGGCGAATGGAGATGGTCTTTGGTGAACGCGTCATGTGGAAACTCCTTTCGGACAGTAGTGACCGAAAAGCTCGAAACGTTTCACCGAAATTTTCGCTGATCTCGAACCTCAGCGAGAATAGCCGCCGCCGGCTCTGCCACATCAGCGGCTCGCTGCGCGCGTCGTAAAACAAGTATGAGATATCGGCGGAAGAGAAGTCCCGCGCCAACTTCTCCGACGCTGTACGCGAAAGCAGCGCACTCGTATCGGGCGTTAGACGCGCAGAGTCCTGGCCACCAAACAGCCAGGGACCAGACACACCAGCAGAATGCCTGCGGCAATGTCGCGCGTGAGGTCCTTCATGGCTGACATTCGTACCGCACGGTCTGCGTCTCTACCCCTGTGGGTCATCAAAACATCGTACACGAGCAATATCAATCACTTGACGGGCAGACCGGCCGCCTCGGGTTCGGTAAGATGCTTGCCACACCTGGTTGGCTGGCTTGTCAGTGCGTTCCGTTCTCGGCAGGATCTTATCCTGGAAAATCTAGCCCTCCGCCAGCAGTTCCTCGTGTTGCACGCCCAACGGCCTCGGCGGCGACTGACGGCGACGCACAAGCTGTTCTGGGTCGGTATGCGAAAGGTCCGGCGCCGCTGGAGAGAGTCCCTCGTCTTGGTGACGCCGCGGACGGTCGTCCACTGGCATCGTGCCGGCTTTCGGTTGTACTGGAAGTGGCTTTCCCGAGCCAGGCCGAGGGGCGGTCGCAAGCCTGTAAGCAAAGAAATTCGAGCCTTGATTTTTCAAATGGTTGCTGAGAACCCAACCTGGGGCGCACCCCGAATTCACGGCAAGTTGCTAAAGCTCGGCTTCAATGTATCGGAACCGACGGTGTCATGCTGGCTGCGACGAGCGCCAAGACCTCGTGACCCCGCGATGCGCTGGCTTACATTCCTGCGAAATCATCGCGAAGCCATCGCTGCCATGGACTTCTTCACGGTGCCCACCCTGACCTTCGGCATTCTGTACTGCTTCTTCATCATTAGCCATGATCGCCGTCGCATCGTTCACCACAATGTGACCCGCAATCCCCATGCACTTTGGGTCGGGCTGCAGTTGTACCAAGCTTGGGAATGCGGCGAGCAGCCGCAGCGATTTCTCATCTTCGACCGGGATTCGAAGTTCAGTGTCGATGTCCTCTCAACCGTAAAGGCGATGGGCTGCCAGCCGCTGCGAACGGCATTCCGCAGTCCGTGGCAGAACGGAGTTGCTGAACGCTGGGTGGGCAGTCTACGCCGCGAGCTCTTGGATCATGTGATTGTGCTGAATCGGAGACACCTGCGACGGCTGTTGAATGAGTACGTCCGCTATTACCACGAGGATCGAACTCACCTCGGACTAGGGAAAGACACTCCTGGTGGTCGACTTCCAGCCTCAGCGCCTTCGAGTGGACGCAACGTCGTCTCGCTGCCCCGACTCGGTGGGCTGCATCACCGCTATACGGTTGCAGCCTAACAACTGCCGGGTCCGAACTCGGTTCTTTCACGGTCGGGGACGGCAGCGAGACCCACGCCTGCATTTTGGCCATTCAGATTGCCCACGCGATTCCGAGCTGTTTTCGCAGGTCGACAGCCACGCCTGCCGCGCACCGCTGCCTTTGCAAAGAGCCCCTTGCTCCGAGAACTGGGCGTCGTTCCGTTTTGATGAACCACAGCGGTGCTATCCACCTTTAGTTTGCGGAAATGAAGCCGAGAACCCTGAGCTCAGCCTTGCAAAGCAATCCACCTCGCCTAAAGCTGGTAAGGTGAAACGGAGCAAATGTTCGCAGACTTCCTGCCTGGGCAGAGAGTCGGGTCGCGAACTCTCCGCTACAGGTCTGCGCGCAGACCTGTACTCGCCTTTTGGCGTTCAGAGAAATTTAGGGCATATACGTTCTAATAAACCCAAAGAGGGTTTCTCTGCGACAGGTCGCCGAGTAAGATTCGTGAAAATCACGGCCAATTGCGACGATTTCGGCTCTTCACGCAGTTATTTCTCTGACAATAACGACTTACTGGCGGAGAGGGGGGGATTCGAACCCCCGGTACAGCTTTTGACCGTACAACGGTTTAGCAAACCGCCGCATTCAGCCACTCTGCCACCTCTCCGGGTCAGGCGCGTGTCCGCCGCTGCGGACACTGCTCGGGCGAGCACTCCGATTATAGCAGCCAGCTGCAGTCGCGCCCCAATCGCACGGATCCAAACATCACATCAGGGTCCCAGCGTACGAACAAAACGCTGAGCCCAATTTCAAAGCGATCGGCAACAGTTTCGTGTCACACAGCGGCAGGCCGGCGCAGCAACCCGGCTTCCACTCCGCTAGAACAGTCCCAGCTTTTTCTTCTTCTTGGTCTTGCCGCCCGAGCCGTCAGTCGTCGCCGTGGTATAGATGGGCTTGGTTTCGTTGGGACTGGCGCCGCTGTCAACGTACCCAGGCCTTACGTCGATGTAGGCTTCCTCACGCAACTTAGTGAAGTATTCGCGCAGGGCGGGCTGCATCTTCTGCATATAGATCATTTCCTGGACCCGGTTCTCGGCTTCCTTGAGCGGAGGAATGCCGGCCGACTGGTGCTCGCTGATCTTCAGGATGACGAAACCCTGGTTGGTGCGGATGGGCTCCGTGTACTCGCCCGCTTTCATCGCGAAGACTTTCTGCTCCAGGTCCTTGGACAGCGTGCCAGGCTTGAAGTACTCCAGATCGCCGCCTGCCGCCGCGGTCGGTCCATCGGAGTTCTGTTTCGCCAGGTCTTCGAACTTGGCGCCCTTCTTCAGTTGCTCATAAATCTGATTGGCTTTGGCCTGGGCCTTGGCGACGACTTCCGGACTGGGAGGCTCCGGCAGTACTTCTTTGCCTTTCTCCGTCTTGACCGCCGGAGCGGCCTGGGTGGAAACCAGGATCTCGCTCAGCCGCACCTGCTCGGGGCGCTCCATCTCGCTTTTGTGCTGGTCGTAATACTGCTGGATCTCCTGCTGCGAGACGCTGAGGTGCCCGCCGACTTCCTGGCTGATCACTTTTTGGGTGATCATGCTGTTCTTCAGGTTCTGTTTGAAATCTTCCCAGGAGACGCCCTGCGACTGGGCCGCCTTCTCCATTTCTTCCATCGATTCAGCGTGCATCTGCTTGCGCAGTTCGTCCAGCCGCTTGACCATGTCGGTGTCCACATTGATGCCCAACTCCTGCCCTTTTTGCAGCAGCAGCTGCTGGTCGATGAGGTCGCGCAGCAGGTCCTTCTCGCGGTCTTTCTCTTCCTGGGCGGCGTTGGAAGAGTTCTGCTGGTTGATCTCGGTCACCAACTGCTCTCGGGCACGGCGCAAATCGGCCCGCGTAATGATGTTGTTGTTGATACGGACGATGATCTCTTCGACTACGGTGTCGTCCTGCCCGATCAGCAACGGTGCGCCCAGCAGGACGGCAAGTAAAAGGACGGCCAATCTCTTCATGAAGTACCAATGCCTAATCGGGCGAGACGACACGGAGGGTCTCACCTGGGAACCATGGGTTGTTCGTTGCGCTTCCGTCATTCTACCGCGTCCGGCACGATTGTGTTGTCCGAAACCAACGATTCTGAGGCGCGCTCGCAAAGCTCTGCTGTAGCTTTGACTTCCGGGCCGCAGGGGCGTGAGCAAATGAAGAACTGAGCAAATTGGGGATACGGAAAAAATCCCGGCAAAGTCTTGCGTTCCAAGGTGCCGTGGGCCCTTGTTTCTTGCGGGTCATTCAAAGCGGAGCAGGACCTGATCGATTTTGACCGCAGCGCCCGGCGCCACATCGACAGACTGTATTTTCCCGGCGGTTTGGGCAGTGATGTTGGTCTCCATCTTCATGGCTTCCAGCACCATCAGGAGGTCGTCGCGCTGGACCTCCTGACCGGGTCGTACGTGCACGCGCGCCACCAGGCCGGCCAAAGGACTGCGGACCAGCTTGCCATCGCCCGCGGCAGAAGCGGTGATCTTGCCGGCGGTCGGCAGTACGGTGGACTGGATAGTTGCGGTTACCGGAGTTGAGGGATCCAGGCTGGATTCGTCGGCGACATCCACATCCACTTCGTAGGTCTTGCCCGCAATCACGATTTTCAGCTTCACAGATGTCTCCTCACAGGGGGAAGCGGCGGGTCGAGCTTCGCATCTCCGGCAGGTGGGGCATCAATGCCCGCGCTGCACCAGATTGTGCGAGGTCTGAACGATATCACGGCCCTGGTGTGTCCAGGAATCGGAGTCTGCGCCGGAAGCAGGATGGGGCTTTGCGGTCGGGTCACCACCATTCTTCGCCAGGAACACGGCGGCCGCGGTCTCGATGACGGTCAGAGTTTCAGCCGTGATCTCCTCTGCGGGCGGCACCGCCGAAGATGACTGGATGACCTCGGCTGCGGCATCGTCTCCAGGCAGCGGTGCCCCTAGCGTGATCCTGATGGGAACAGAAACGACCGGTATGGCATCAGCCATTGCAACACCTTCCTTTGGTTAAAGCGGAATCAAGCCATGCTTTTTGGGCGGACGGAATTCCCGTTTCGCATGCAGGGCTTCCAGTGCCCGCACCAGATACGGGCGGGTCTCGGCCGGCTCGATAATGTCGTCCACCAGACGGCGGCCAGCCGCAACAAACGGATTGGAGAAAGCGTTTCGGTAATCCGCAATCAATTCTTTGCGGCGAGCCTGATGGTCGGTGGCGGCTTCGATCTCTCTGCGGAAGACAATCTCCGCGGCTCCCTCGGCGCCCATAACCGCGATTTCAGCGGTTGGCCACGCCACCACGCGATCAGCCCCCAAATCCTTGCAGCACATCGCGATGTAGGCCCCGCCGTAGGCCTTGCGCACCACCACCGTCAGCTTGGGAACGGTGGCGGCCGAGTAGGCAAACAGCACTTTGGCCCCGTGCCGGATGATGCCTCCGTATTCCTGCTCTACTCCGGGCAGGAAACCGGGAACATCGACGAAAGTCAGCAGCGGCAGATTGAAGGCATTACAGAAGCGCACGAAGCGCGCGACTTTGTCAGACGCGTCGATGTCCAATGCACCCGCCAGCACGCAGGGCTGGCTGGCCACGATGCCCACGGGACGTCCTTGCAAGCGGGCAAAGCCAACGACCACGTTGGCGGCAAAGCCGGGCTGAATCTCGAAGAAGTCCTGGTGATCGACGATGCGCTTGAGCACCGTCCGGATGTCGTAAGCGATCTTCGGGTCCGTCGGCACCAGATGATTGAGTTCGGGGTCCGGTTCAATCGCGAGGTCGTAGGGCAGGCGCGGCGGGTCCTCCACATTGTTGGAAGGCAGAAAGCTCAAGAGGCGGCGGCAGAGCAGGAGCGCACCGGCATCGTCGTCGGCAATGAGATGGACCACCCCGGAGCGGTTCATCTGGGCGGCCGGGCCTCCCAGTTGCTCAGCCGTCACTACCTCGCCGGTCACCTGCTTGATGACCTGCGGTCCGGTGATGAACATCTGCGCAGCCCGAGTCTGAATCACGAAGTCGGTAAGCGCCGGGCTGTAGGAGGCGCCGCCGGCGCAGGGTCCACAGATGAGGGAAATCTGGGGGACGGCGCCGGACAGCATGGTGTTGTTGTAAAAGACGCTGGCGTATCCGGCCAGGCTGTCGATGCCTTCCTGCACCCTAGCGCCGCCAGAATCGTTGACGAAGATGAACGGAGTGCCGGTCTTCAACGACAGCTTCATCATGTCCGTGATCTTGGCGCAATGCACTTCTCCGGCGGTGCCGCCCAGCACGGTGAAGTCCTGGCAGGCGATATGCACAATGCGGCCGTCGATGGTGGCGCATCCCGTGATCACGCCGTCGGCGGGCACGTCCTTGCCGTCCATGCCGAAGTACACGGAGCGGTGCCGGGCGAAGAGCCCGATTTCCTGGAAGCTTTCGTGGTCCACCAGCTTGCCGATTCGCTCCCGGGCGGTGAGCTTACCCGCGGCGTGCTGCTTCTTGATTTTGTCCGTGCCGCCGCCCCGCTGGACCTCGGCCCGCTTGTGGCGAAGCTCGTCGAGCTGGGAATCGGCTGTGTTCGGGGGGACTTCGGTTGTTGCTGCCGGCATGGTGGGCGCTCCTGCTCCGATCAGACTTGTATTCGTGCCGACGCGCAGTTCACCCTTGATCAAAGCCAAGAGCCGAGAGGCGGGCTATCCAGCAGTGGAGTATTGAACCCGGAGTCGGTCTGGAAGAACTGTGAGTCGGCCTTACTCCTTATTAAAGACCGAGTCTGGGTTTTAATCAGTTACGGCGGTCACACTTTGGTGTGACATGGGGGTTCGCGGGCGGCCCGGATATCACAGGCCGGCATCGA
>Ga0265325_10003483_pt1 | contig 10259 bp, 9 predicted proteins | sample 41420metaG_FD_202090 | JGI IMG/M metagenome (GOLD analysis project Ga0265325, IMG submission 202090) | Rhizosphere microbial communities from Carex aquatilis grown in University of Washington, Seatle, WA, United States - 4-14-20 metaG | ecosystem: Host-associated > Plants > Roots > Rhizosphere >...
CCCGCAGTCGACGGTCAGCATGCGCTGGAAGGTGCGAACCATGAGGCCAGCGGCCACCAGCAGCACCAGCGCCATTGCCACTTCGGCGGTTGCGAGCGTACTGCGCATGCGGCTGCGGCGCAGGCCGGAGCTGGAACCACGCGAGCTGTCCTTCAACGCTTCATTCACGTCCATCACCGTGCGGCGGCGCGTGATCTGCAGGAACGACGGGATAGCGCAGAGGACGCCAGCGGCTACCGAAGCGCCAAGAGTGAACAATACGATCTCCGTATCAATGCGCATGTTGGCGAAGCCAGCGACCCATTTGCGGACCACTGCGGGCACCGACTCCTGCATGTAGTTCAGGTTCCATTGCGCAAGCACCAGCCCGAGCGCGCCGGCTGTCAGCGAGATGGCGACGTTCTCCACAATGAGCTGACGCACAATGCGCAGGCGGCTGGCGCCCATGGCAGTGCGTACGGACATTTCTTTCTGACGGCTCATGATGCGAGCTAATTGCAGGTTGGCCACGTTCGCGCAGGCCAGCAGAAGGACAAAGGTGGCAGTGGCCATCAGCATGGCGCAGAAGCGATCCGTAACCGCGTTGATGTTCTCAAGAATCGGCTTGACCAGCGCAGTGCGGCCTTCATTGGTGTCCGGGTGCTGCTTTTCCAGACGGCGAGCCAGAGTCTCCAGTTCAGCTCTCGCCTGCCCGACGGCAACGCCGGGTTTCAAGCGGCCCACGACAGCCAGACTATGCGTTGCTCGATCGTCCTTTTGCGCGGGAGTCATGGCCAAAGGAGCCCAAACGTCCGTGCCAAGGGGGAAATCGAAATTGGACGGCATGACGCCGGCGATCGTGTAGGTCTGGCCGTTCAGCTGCACGCTGCGGCCCAGCGCGTTGGGCGCCGAACCGAGGTGACGCTGCCAGAAGCCGTTGCTGATGACGATGCTGAAGGCGTGGCCAGGCTCTGCTTCCTCGGCCCGTAAAACGCGGCCAAGCGCGGGTTTCATACCCAGCACTGCAAAATACTCGGGAGAAACCTGGAAGGCCTGGACGCGCTCGGGCTCGCTGAGGCCGGTGAGATTGACGTCCCATCCCTGGAAGGCCGCCAAGGCCTCGAAGGACTGGCTTTGTTGTTTCCAGTCATAAAAATTGGCGGGAGCGACGGCGTCCCGTTCAGAATGCGCTTTCGGTACCGTTTCCCACACGGTCATTACGCGATCGATATCCGGAAACGGCAGCGGATGGAGCACCATCGCGCTGAGATTCAGGTAGGCGGACGTGTTCACGCCAATGCCGAGCGCCAGAGCCAGGACGATCACTGCGGTGGTGCCGGGACTCTTGCGCATCAGCCGCAGAGCCAGCACGAAGTCCCTGAAAAGATTGTTCACGACAATTTCTGTTTAGCACGTCTGGGGCCAGTAGGCACAGTTCATATATCGCGAGCGACATGTGCCCCAGTGTCCGCTTCTGGGACCCGCATGCGCGAATGCGCGACATGGTTAGAATCAAGAGACATGCCCGAATGGGACGCGCAGACATATCTGCAATTCGCGAATGAGCGCACACGGCCGAGCATCGATCTGGCGCAGAGGGTTGGCGTCGTCGACCCGCAAAGAATCATCGACCTGGGCTGCGGCCCGGGAAACAGCACGGAAGTTGTGCGCCGCCGCTGGCCGAAGGCGAAGGTCGTCGGGCTGGATAGCTCGCCTCACATGATCGAGGCCGCGCGAATAGCGTGGCCCGAGCACGAGTGGATATTGGCGGACGCGGCCACATGGGCGGCCGACGAACCCTTCGACCTGTTGTTTTCCAACGCTATGCTCCAGTGGCTGCCCGATCATGCCCGGCTCTGCAAACATCTTTTCGAGCAGGTGGCGCCGGGCGGTGCGATTGCGGTGCAAATGCCCGCGCACTACGAGTTGCCGATGCACCGCGAGATTGTAGAGGTGTCCAGAGATCCGGCATGGGACGATCGCATGCACGCGGCACGTACGGCACTTACCAGGGAGCCTGCGTCGTTCTACTACGACACGCTGCAGCCGCTGGCGTCACGGCTCGATCTGTGGGAGACCGTGTACTATCACGAGGTGCCGGGACCGGACGCTCTGATCGAATGGTTTCGCGGCACCGGAATGCGGCCTTTCCTAGAAGCCTTGTCGACCGACGATGAACGCGCGCGCTTCGAGATGATGCTTTTGAAGCGGTACATCGCGACGTATCCAAGGCGGCCATCCGGGCTGGTGCTGTTTCCCTTTCGACGCCTGTTCTTTATTGCCTACCGGTGAGCGCCACTTTGGACGCTTACGCCGCCTTTCGATCACGCGATTTCCGGCTGTTGCTGACCGGAACTTTTCTGACCAATTTTGGGCTGCAAATGCTCTCCGTGGCCGTGAGTTGGGACCTGTACATGCAAACGCACTCCGCCATGGTTCTCGGCAACGTGGGCTTCGTTCAGGTGGCGCCGTTTCTGCTGTTCGCATTGTTCGCGGGCCATTTTGCCGACCGGTATGATCGCCGTCGCGTAATGCTGGCGACCCAGATTCTCCTGCTGGCAGGCTCTGTGTTGCTGGTGTTTTCGGCGCGCTCCGTCGCACTCATCTATACCTGTCTCTTCCTGATTCAGATGGCGCGAGCGCTGCAGGGGCCTGCGCGCATGGCCATGCTGCCACAACTGGTACCGATGGAGGCGCTGAGCAACGCCATCGCATGGCACACCAGCGCGTTTGAAATCGCCAGTGTCACCGGGCCGGCGCTGGCGGGGATTGTGGTAGCAGCCATGAGTAGCCGGGCTGTGTACCAAATGCAGGTGGGTTGCGCGGTATTAACGCTTGCCTGCGTCTGGATGCTGCGGTATCGCGGCGAGGGACGGCCCAGCGATACTCCTGTGGAGGGCCGGTCGCTGCTGGAAGGATTGCGATTCGTTTGGCGCAACAAACTGGTACTTCCGGCGATTTCACTCGACCTGTTCGCAGTGTTGTTTGGTGGCGCCACGGCGCTGTTGCCCATCTTCGCCGTGGACATCCTGCACTCGGGCGCGCGCGGGCTGGGATGGCTGCGCGCGGCCTCTTCGGTTGGGGCGATCCTGATGGCCTTCGGGCAGGCGCATGCGGGGCCAATGCGACGGTCGGGTCTGGTGCTCCTGTGGTCGGTGGCAGGTTTCGGCGCCGCAACGGTTGTCTTCGGGTTCTCTCGATCAATGTGGTTGTCGATGGCCATGCTGATGACCCTCGGTGCGCTGGACAACGTGAGCGTAGTGCTGAGGCAGTCGCTGGTGCAGAAGAAGACGCCGGATGCCGTGCGCGGACGCGTGCTGGCGGTAAACAGCATTTTCATCAGTTGTTCAAACCAGCTTGGAGCGGTGGAATCGGGCTGGACGGCGGCATGGTTCGGGGCGGTACCCAGCGTGGTAGGCGGCGGGATTGCCACGGTGCTGATTGTGGCCGCGTTCGCGATTCGGTCGCGGGAGCTACGGGAGTGGCGGGAATGAGGGCTTGTCGGCGCGAGCCGTCTTCTCCGCGAGCGCTCGGCGTAGAATCGGCAGTACCGCCCGGTCCTTCTCGCCGGCCAGCTCTTCTTTGAGCGTGATCAGCGTTTCGAGATTGAGGACACGAACCTCGACGCCCCCACCCACATCCATTTTCGACGACCGTGGCATCAGGTCGTTGAAACTCAGACCTTGCCCAATCGTCCCCAGGATGTAAAGCGGACCGTATCGGGTGATCAGATTGAGATGGCCCGGACCCTCTAGATGGTTGGCCGTTGGCCTTAGACAGCGCTCGGGCTGAATACGAAAGACGGTATCGAGCGAATCGAGCACGTGCAGCAACCGGGAAACGTTCGCGGCGTCTCGGGAATGAACCACGTCGACATCGAACGTGTTAATGGGCGCACCTTCGAGAACAGCGGCAACGCCGCCCACCACGATGAAGTCCACTCCGGCCTCAGTCAGCGCCCGCAACAGCGCAATCAGTCTACCCTCAGGCATTCAGTTCACGAATCGCCAGGATATCGTTGATGTGCTGTTCGAGAACTGCAAGCCGCTCGGCGGGCGTCAGCGAGAGCATCCAGCGGATCAGAGACAGATCGACTCCGTCTTCGCTGTAGTCTGGAGCGGGAGCAGGTTCATCAGGCATTCATCAGATCCACAATACCGCGCACGCACCGCCTATTTTACAAGCGCCTGAAAGGCCGGGTCGTCGCGCAATGCCGACAAATCATTATCGGTGGATGCCTGGTGCTTCAACTTCGGATTCAGCGCGAGTGCCTTTTGCAGTGCTTCGAGCGCCTCCGCGCGGTGGCCGTTGGCAAGCCGAATCACTGCCAGGTCGTAAAGAAGCTCCGCGTTATCGGGTGCGATCTGCGCAGCTCTCTCCTGAGCCTCAAGCGCCATCGGGAATTTCTTCTGGGTGAAAGCGGTCCAACCCGTATTCCTCAGATAGTTCGTTTCGGCAAGTTTCAGCAGCCGCCCAAGTTCGTGGAATGGATCGGGGTTGTCGTCCACGCGGATATCGATGGCACGGTCGTTGTAGCCTCCGGCGCCGGCGCCTTCCTTCACAACGATCAGTGCAGCCGACTGTCTACCACGCGAATCGCCACCTTTGCTGTCGCCTGCTGAGAGCGCCGCATACAGTCGACTCGCCAGCGTCCCCTTCGTCGAGAGGAACGAAGCCTCCATTGCAGCGACGACAGCCTCTCCGGTGAGAATATTCCCCTGGATCGCGTAATTGGGACCGCTCCTTCCGCCAGCCCAGGGATTGCATTTCGGACCGCTATAGGTAACCGACTCGCCAGTGGCGCTCACAATGCCCACCTGACGGCCATTCGGATCGTCGTCATTGGCGAGCAGAGCCTTGAGCGTCTGCTCGGGAGTCATTCCTTTTTCCAAAAGTTCCAGCCCGCGCGGTCCGAACGCCGGATTGACGAAGGATTGCGTGGCCACCGCACCCACCCCCGCCTTCGCCCACGGCACAACGGCGCCCACCGCGAAGTATTTCGAGGCAACAGCCACGCCAAGCTCGCCGTTCGCTGGGTCGCGCGCCACAATGGAGAATGTCGCAACGACAGGTTTCTCCCGGGCCGCCGCCGTCAGGCCGAACAGCGTGGCCAATGCGAGAGGAAGAGGTCTGTTCATAAGAAATGCCTCCCAAGCTGCTAACATTATTCCCCAGAATGCTCTCGCGATTCCCGATTTCTGCACTGCTGTCCTTCACAATTCTCGCTCAGGGGCCTTTTACCCCCGGCGTGAAACCCTTCATCAGGATTAACGCGCCCGTCGTGACCCTGGAACACGTCCGCGTGATCGACGGCACCGGTACCGCACCAATGGAGGATCAGACCATTGTCATCGATCATGGCCGCATTCAGGCGGTCGGGCGCGCGAGCGATGTCCATGTTCCTGAGGGCGCCGAAAGGCTGGCCCTGGCAAATCATACAGTGATTCCGGGTCTCGTCGGAATGCACGAGCATCTTTTCTATCCATCCTTCAACGGCATTCCGCTCTACATCGAGCAGGGGATGAGCTTCCCACGACTGTATCTGGCGAGCGGCGTCACTACCGCTCGCACCGCCGGCACGCTGGAGCCATACACCGATCTCAACATCAAAAAGATGATCGATGCGGGACTGATGCCGGGGCCGAAAATGCATATCAGCGTCGGTTATCTCGAAGGAAAAGGCGGCTTCACACCGCAGATGCCGGAACTGACGGGCCCGGACGACGCGCGCCGTTTCGTCGAGTACTGGACCAGCCAGGGCGCCGAATCGTTCAAGGCGTATATGCACATCACCCGCGCGGAAATGGAGGCGGCTCTCGCGGCTGCGCATGCACACGGGCTCAAAATCACCGGCCACCTCTGCTCCATCGGCTTTCGCGAAGCAGCCGCGCTGGGTATCGACAACCTGGAACACGGCATCGCTGTGGATACCGAATTCAGGGCAGACAAGCAGCCCGATGTCTGCCCGCCTGGGCCTACCGGCGACGATCTGGCTAAGCTCGACATGAATAGCGAAGCGGTGCAGCAAACGATCCGCGATCTGGTGCAACACAATGTAGCAGTTACTTCAACGCTTGCGGTATTCGAAGCGGCTCCTCCGCTCCAGCAGCGTTTCATTGACGCCCTTTCCCCGGATTTCCTGCGCAATTATCTGACGGGTCGCGACCGCCTTCCAGAGGTCGTGCGCAAAACTAGTGCAATGCGCGTGCAGAAGGAAGTGGAGTTCGAACGCGCTTTCGTCAAAGGTGGCGGACTGCTGGCGGCGGGTTGCGACCCTACCGGCAACGGCAGCGCTCTCGCAGGCTTTGGCGATCAGCGCAACCTCGAACTGCTGGTGGAAGGCGGCTTCACGCCAGTGGATGCCATCCGGATCGCTACCAGCAACGGCGCCAAACTGTTGGGAATGGACGACCAGATCGGCTCTATCGCGGCAGGAAAACAGGCCGATCTGGTGGTGATCGATGGCAACCCGGCCAACCACATCGCCGACATCGAAAGAGTGGAACTGGTTTTCAAGGACGGCGTCGGGTACGATCCCGCAAAGCTTCTGGACTCAGTGCGCGGCCAGGTGGGAACGCACTGACGTTCGATATACTGGCGTGTGCTCAATCGCAAAGCTGCCGGTGTCCTCCTTGTGTTTGCGGCGGCTTTACTTATTACTGGATGGCACCTGGATGCGGCCGGTATCGCTGCGCCATACTCAGATCCCATCGCCCAACTTCGCGCCCAGGATGAAGCAATCTATGTGAATGCCGCCATGCGCATGGCGCGAGACGGTGATTGGATGACTCCGCACATCCTGGGGCGCGTGTTTCTGGAGAAACCGCCGCTCCTGTTCTGGATTGCCGCGCTCTCCATTCGCCTCTTCGGACTGAGCCTGTTCGCGATACGGCTGCCGGTCCTCGTCCTCGGTGCCGTCGGAGTCGCCGCCATCTACGCATGGTGCATGGCGAAACGAAGCATCGGCGCTGGAATTCTCGCTGCCGGCTTGCTTGTTTTGAGCCCGTTCTGGGAGATCTTCGCGCGCCTCTATTTCACAGACATTCCGGCCAGCGCATTCGCCGTGCTGGCCATGAGTGCGGTGGCATTCGATCTTCGTCTCGAACGTCGTTTGACACCGATCCTCTTCGGCCTCTTCGGTGCTCTTTCCATCCTGTCAAAGAGCGTCGCCGGACTACTGCCCTTTGCGGCGCTGGTGCTTTATTGGATCTTCTGTACACCGGCCATGCGACCGAGAATTGCGCGCCTCGCGATCACCGGAATTGCAGGCGTTATTGTACTGGCACCGTGGTTCGTCTATCAGATCGTCGCGCACCCGCAATGGTTCTGGGCGGATTACGTCCAGGTGCAGTTGCTGGGCATTGGGCTGCAGACCGGCGCCGACTTCCCGTTCAGCCGATCGTCGACGTTCTATCTGTCGCGCATGGCCCAGATGGATCCTGTGACCGGTCTTCTGGCTCTCCTTGCAATCCCTGGCGCGATCCGCGAATTGCGGGCGAGGCGCGATCCCATGGTTCTCCTCATCTGCTGCTGGATCGTCGTCGTGGCGGCCGGCATGTTCGCGTTTCATACCAAGAATCTGCCCTATCTGGTGCTCCTGATGCCACCGCTATGCCTTCTCGCGGGGATGTATGGACCGGTGTGGCTATCGCGCGATGCACGAGTCGCGGCCGTGCTGATCGTTGGACTGTTTGCTGCAAGGATGATTGTCCATGGCGCGCCGTGGTCGCTCCGACCGGCAAGCTCACCGCTGGAAGGCGCGGCTGCCATGCGCGAGTACTATGCTCTCGGCCGCAATACCGAACTCATGTCGTGCGATCCCGACGACCAGTTTTACAGTTCCACTCTTCCGCTCCCGCGAGTCAGCTATTGTTTCGTGGATCCACACGGCGTAATCGCGCGAAGTTTTCCGCACTATGCCCCGCTTGGAATCGTGATTCCCGCAGAACAGTTCCTCATTCTGCCGAGCCTGGCACCGCAATTCAAACAACGACTCCACGAGTGGCGGTACGATTCTACCGAGCCCATCGCCAGCGGCGTCACCCTGGCTTCACCCGACCAAATTGCAGAAATCCTTCGCGCCCGCCCCGACATGGATTTTTCACTCCCCGCGTCATGGGCGCCATTCTTCGGCACAACGCACGAAGTTTGGAAAGCAGATCACCACGTCTTCCTGCTCAGCCGGACGGCACCTCTGCGACAACGTCCCGTCCCCGCCCTGCCTAACCCGTGGTAACGCGCCGCGCAGGTTGTCTGATTTATTACTTCTTCGTGAAACAGGCGATATACTGGCTGCCCGGTAAGTGATCGCGCTGCCATGCCAGCTTAAAGCCGTTGGCTTCCACTTCCTTCACGACGCCATCGGCATCCAGACGAATGTGTTTCACCGCGTCCTGACCAGGCATTGCATTCGATCGTTTGTAATAGTCCACAATAAACAGCCGTCCACCCGGTGCCAGCCCCTGCGCGATTCCCGCCAGCATTTTCGCGGGATAGTCGAAGTGGTGATAAGTTTCCAGCACCAGTACGGCGTCCACTTTTCCCGCGGGCAATTTCGGATCGGTCTCCGTGCCCAGTACGAAATCCACATTCGCCAAGTTGTCTTTCGCGGCGCGTTCCCTCGCGTCTGCAAGGAAATCCGGGAAAATGTCCTCGGCGATCAGGCGGCCGGATGGTCCCACCGCAGCATCCAGAAAAGGCAGCATATAGCCCACACCCGTGCCGACGTCTGCCACCGTCATCCCTGGATGAAGCTCCATGGAGGCCACCAGTTCCCGCGGTTTTTGTTGCGCGTCGCGGCTCGGACTACCCAGACCATTCCCAATAGCCGCACGCTGCTGTGCGTCCTGATAACGGCGGTTGACTTCCGTGGCCACCTGACCGGACGCATCCGCAATGGCCAACAACAGAATCAACCCAGTCAGCTTCAAAGCTTCGCCTCCATGGGCATGGCGAACGGCGCCTCAATCAGATAATCGTGCGTGGACATCTCTTCCATTGCCGCGCACAGAGATTCTTCCGTGGTTGGCTGCGTGGTGATGACGAACGGAAGATCGCGCCAGTTTTCCTCGGGAAGCTGTAGCACTGCGTCGATGCTGATCCCCTTTGCCGCAAGCACAACCGCCAGCCTCGCAATAATTCCCGGCCGGTCCTCCACACGAAAGCGCAGATAGTAGGGGGATTTCAGCCGAGCAATGGGAATCGGCTCGTATTCACCAAGGCGCTCGTGCGCAAAAGGCGAGACGCGCGCGGGGCTTCCCGAACGAATTTCGCGTGCCACGCGCATCAGGTCCGAAACCACCGCGACGCCAGTCGGTTGCGCTCCCGCACCGCGTCCGTAGTAGAAGGTGTCTTCTCCAAACAAGCCTCGCACCCAGATGGCGTTATAAGGGCCGCGCACGCCGGCCAGGATCGTGCTGTTGGCAACCAGGGAGGGCCTGACCGACAGGATTAAGCCGGACGATGTCTGCCGCGCCGCTGCAATCAAACGAATCGTGTAATCCATCTGGCGCGCGTAAAGAAAGTCCACCGGCATGACGCGGCGAATGCCCTCGGTGTAAATGTCCGACGGAGTAATGCGCTCACCAAATGCCAGAGCCGCGAGAATGGCCAGCTTCGAGCGTGCATCGAAACCGTCGATATCCATCGTGGGATCGGCTTCGGCATAACCGAGCCGCTGCGCCTCCGCGAGCACGGCATCGAAAGGCGTGTTATGTTTTTCGATTTCGGTGAGGATATAGTTGCAGGTGCCGTTTAGGATTCCAAAGAGTCCGGTGACACGGTCGCCAGCGATGCCCTCGCGCAACACCGCGAGAATCGGAATGCCCCCGGCCACGCTGGCTTCGATTCCCAGGTTGACGCCTTCGCCGATGGCGTGGTCCCAGATCTCGGAACCGTGCAGCGCCATCATCTCCTTATTGGCTGTGACTACGGACTTGCCGCCGCGAATCGCCGCGTCTACCAGCTCACGTGCAACACTTGTGCCGCCAACGAGTTCGGCAATTACATCGATCTCCGGATTCGCCACTACATCGCGCCAGTCGCATGTTTTCTGTACTTGCCCCAATCCCGGCGGCAACGTTTTCGTCTCCACCGTGCGGCTGCACACCGCCTTCACGCAAAGAGAGAAACCGAGTTTCGTGGCGATCTGCTCGGCATTTTCGGAAAGGATCGTGAGCGTTCCCAGGCCGACCGTGCCCAGACCCACGATGCCAACATTAACCTGTTGCATTCAGATTCATTATGCCAGTTGGACACGCCGCGGCAGCCGCGTATGATGA
>Ga0265325_10003484_pt1 | contig 10257 bp, 12 predicted proteins | sample 41420metaG_FD_202090 | JGI IMG/M metagenome (GOLD analysis project Ga0265325, IMG submission 202090) | Rhizosphere microbial communities from Carex aquatilis grown in University of Washington, Seatle, WA, United States - 4-14-20 metaG | ecosystem: Host-associated > Plants > Roots > Rhizosphere...
CGATGCGCAGCGGAATGACGCCAGGCGGAACCTTGCCCTTGTCGTGCGCGCCATAAACGAAGAAGCGCCCGGCGCGCACCGGCGGCAGGCCCTCCTGGCTCAGTTTGATCCAATCGGCATCGGGCAGAAGGATGACGCGCACCTCGTGCCCCGCCAGCTTCGAGAGCAGATCGCCGTCGGGCATCTGCGCGTACAGTGCCTCGACTTCCGCTTCGTCCTTGAACGGCTCTTCTGCGATCAACACGGCTTGCGGTCCCGTCAGCTCGAACGCCGCGGCGACATTCGCCGCTTCCTTCTTGGTGAGGGCCACCGACGCTTTCCAGAGGGGAGGTTGGTTCATTTGAGGGACAAACTAAACTAGATTGTCATGGCCCGCCTAGTGCGGGCCACCCAGGTGACGCATCACCGATGCAGAAGACCTATTACGTTTATATTCTCGCAAGCAAGCGCAACGGGACGTTGTACATCGGGGTCACAAACGATCTGGCCCGGCGGGTCTGGGAACATCACGAAGGGCTGATACCCGGCTTCACAAAGACTTATGGCGTCAAATCACTGGTCTATTACGAAATCTTCGACGACATCAATGCGGCGATCCATCGTGAGACGCGCCTCAAGAAATACAAGCGCGAATGGAAGATGAACCTGATCCAGCAGCATAACGTCGAGTGGCGGGATTTGACGGGGACACTCTGAAAACCCTGACTGTCATGGCCCGCGAATGCGGGCCACCCAGTTGGGGACAAACTCCTTGCAGACAGATCGAACTGCTCTCTGATGTAACCGGCGACAGCAAGGATGCATCACCTGGGTGGCCCGCACTAGGCGGGCCATGACACGTAAGTATTGGAGGTGACGCTCACCCTCTCGTCACAAACTGATCGATCACCTTCTTCTCGCCGGCTTTGTCGAAATCGACGGTCAGCTTGTTGCCTTCCACCGCCTTCACCCGCCCGTAGCCGAACTTCTGATGGAAGACGCGTTCGCCCTTCGCGTAATGCGTGGCCGAGGGATCGGACGTCTGCACCGTGAACGCCTGCGCCTCGATCAGCGGCGGGCGGGCGCGCGGCGTGCCTTTGTTCGCCTGGGCGCGGCGCCAGCCGGGGCTGTCATAGGTACTCGCGAACTCCTTGCCGAAGGTGTTGTCGCGGAAGCCGACATTGCCGCCATAGAAGCCTTCGTCCACCGTGGTTTCCACATGCTCTTCGGGTAGTTCCGAAATGAACCGCGAGGGCAGCGCGCTTTGCCAGCTGCCATGCACGCGCCGGTTGGCGGCGAAGGAAATGAATATCCGCTGCTTGGCGCGCGTCAGCCCGACATAAGCCAGCCGCCGCTCCTCTTCCAATCCCGCCAGCCCGTTCTCGTCCATGGTGCGCTGGCTGGGAAACAGTCCTTCCTCCCAGCCGGGCAGGAACACGGTGTCGAACTCCAACCCCTTGGCCGCATGTAGGGTCATCAGGTTTAGCCGGTCGCCGGTTTCGTTCTGCTCGATCTCCATCACCAGCGAAACGTGCTCCAAAAACGCCGCCAACGACTCGAACTGCTCCATCGAGCGCACGAGTTCCTTCAGATTGTCGAGCCGCCCCGGCGCCTCTGCCGATTTGTCGGCCTTCAGCATATCGGTGTAGCCGCTTTCGTCCAGGATCATTTCCGCCAGCTCGGTGTGCGGCAGATGTTGCGCCACTCCGCTCCAGTGCGAGAAATTCCCCGCCAATTCGCCCAGCGCCTTCTTCGCTTTGGGCGGCAGCTCGTCGGTCTCCACAATCTCGCGCGCTGCCGTCAGCAGCGGCACTTGCCGCACCCGCGCGAACTGATGCAGCGATTGCACGCTGGCGTCGCCGATGCCGCGCTTGGGCTTGTTGACGATGCGCTCGAAGGCGAGGTCGTCGTCGCCTTGCGCCACCAATCTCAGATACGCCATCGCATCGCGGATTTCCGCGCGCTCGTAGAATCGCGGCCCGCCGATCACCCGGTACGGCAGGCCGAGCGCGATGAAGCGATCTTCGAATTCGCGCATCTGAAATGAGGCGCGCACCAGGATTGCCATTTGCACGAAAAGATGCCCCTCGCGGTGCAGCGCTTCGGCGTCCGACGCCACATGGCGGGCTTCTTCTTCCGCGTCCCACACGCCTTGCACTTTGATCTTCTCGCCGGGCTCGCCTTCGGTCCACAGCGTTTTTCCCAGCCGGCCCTTGTTCGCCGAGATCAGGCCGGACGCCGCGCCCAATATCGCGGGGGTGGAGCGGTAATTGCGCTCTAGCCGGATCACCTTCGCGCCAGGAAAATCGCGTTCGAAGCGCAGAATGTTTTCCACCTCCGCGCCGCGCCAGCCATAGATCGACTGGTCGTCGTCGCCCACCACGCAGACGTTTCCGCCGGTGCCCGCCAGCAGTTTCAGCCAGAGATATTGGACGACATTGGTATCCTGATATTCGTCGACCAGGATGTAGCGAAAGCGCTCGCGGTAATCGGCCAGAATGTCCGGGTGGCCGCGCAGGATGGTCAGCGTATCGAGCAGCAGATCGCCGAAATCCGCCGCGTTCAGCGCCTTCAGCCGCGCTTGATAGTCGGCGTATAGCTTACGCCCTTTGCCGAAGGCGTAGCCGTGCGCATCGCCGTCCGGCACGTCTTCGGGGCGCAGGCCTCGGTTCTTCCAGCCGTCGATCATCGACGCCAGCGTGCGCGCCGGCCAGCGCTTCTCGTCGATGTTCTCCGCTTCGATCAATTGCTTCATCAGGCGAAGCTGGTCGTCGGCGTCCAGGATGGTGAAATTGGATTTCAGCCCGGCCAGCTCGGCGTGCCGCCGCAAAATCCGCGCGCCGATGGAATGGAAGGTGCCGAGCCACTGCATGCCTTCCACCACGCCGCCGATCAGCGCGCCGATGCGCTCTTTCATCTCGCGCGCCGCTTTGTTGGTGAAGGTGACGGCCAATATCTGCCCCGGCCAAGCCCGCCGCGTCGCCAGGATGTGTGCCAAGCGCGTGGTCAGCACGCGCGTCTTGCCGGTGCCCGCGCCCGCCAGCACCAGCACGGCGCCGTCCACGGCTTCCACCGCTTCGCGCTGCTGTGCGTTCAGTCCGGCGAGATAAGCCGGCTCGCGCGCCACCGGCGGCGCGTTCGGTTGCTCGCCGAAAGCGTTATCAAGCGGATCGGAATAGCGCCCGCTCATGGCAAAATACGCGAGTCGTGGGACATCGCGCTATTGTAAGGGGCTCAAGCGTCCTTATCCAGCTTGTGGCCCTCGACGCCGCGTGCGTCCATTTCGGCCCGCTTTTTCGCCAGTTTGTGCTTGCTTTTCGACACGCCATGCTCGGCACGGCTGGCCTGGGCGATGACTTCTTTCGCTTGGCGCGCCTTGACCTTGCGCACCCGCTTCAGGTTCACGATCTCGCTCATTTTATCGTATCCCGTTCCATCATTTTGCGGAAGGCGGGCCGGCTGGTGATGCGTGCCGCGTAGTCCTTCAGCACCGGCGTTTCCGCAATCATCTTGAACAGCATCATGAAATGGACGCCGCCACCCAGCATCACGTCGGCGGCCGAGAATTCGTCGCCCAGGAAATATTTTCGCTTGGAGAGCGTGGCGTTCAGCACCTCTTCGACTTCCTCGGGCGGAGCCCATCCCATGGCGCCGTAGACATGCTTGATGGCGAAGCGGCGTTCCAGAAATGCCGGCTCCATCACACCGGACCGGTAGGCAAGCCAGGAGAGATATTCGCCGCGCTTGGGATCGCCAACTCGCGGGCCAAGCTTGGCCTCTGGAAACAAGTCCGTCAGATAGAGCGCAATGGCGCTGCTTTCGAACACCATCTCGCCGTCGTGAAGCAGCGCGGGGACCTTGCCGTGCGGATGCGGATTGGCCGCATCGCGCTCGCCCGTACCGTCGGCGCGGCGGATGCTCACCAATTTTGTTTCATAGGGCACGCCCAACTCTTCCAACAGCCAGACGATCGAATCGGAGCGCGTTTTGGGGAACTGATAGAGTGTGAGCATCGGCATCTCCTTATCGGTGGAGAAACGTTAGGGGCTGCGAGAGGCCGCCGCAAGCGCATGCACGCGCAAGGCGCTGGCCAGCGGACGCATACCTCGCTTGCGGTCGATGTCCGCCACGAAGGCAGCAAGGCTTTTGCCGGAGTTCCGGACCTCGACGTCGATCACCGCCCAGAACTCAGCTTCCAGCGCCACGCTGGTTCTGTGGCCGGAAAGGGAGAAGGAGCGCTTTTTGAGGGCCATGTTTCGCTCTATGCCCGCAGCGCCCTGAAATCCATGGCCTTGAGTTCGGCGGCCAAACTCTTGGCGCAGCGTTGCGGCCGCAATGCCAATCTCGGCCGCTTGAGCTTACCGACCGCGCCGGCCGCGGCGACGACATTGCGCCCTTCGCATCCTTCGCTATCCAGCAGCCGTACCCGAGACCAGGTTTTCCGCATCAGCTGGGCGAAGCGATCCGGGCCACGGTCCTCGTCGCCGGTCGCCATGAGGTTGACCAGCACCACCGCATTGCGCGCCTTGAGACGTGCCTTTACCAAATCGAAAAAGGCGCGCGTCAGAAAATGCTTCGGCATGGCGTTGTCGGTATAGGCATCCAGCACGATGGCGTCGTATCGTCTGGAATCTCGCCGCAGGAAATCGCGCCCGTCTGCGACGTGGCATTCGACGTCTTCTGGCATGTGAAAGTAAGTGCGCGCGATCTCGAAGTTTCGCCCGTCGATATCCGCGATCGTCACCTTGACGCCGCCGTGCCGCAGCATGGTCGCCAGCGTGCCGCCGCCGCAACCGATCATCAGCACGTGGCGGCATTTGGCCTGGCGCAGGAATCCGTACATCGCATGGATGTAGTCGACCAGGCTTATGCCAGACCGGTCGGCGACGCTTTGATTGTCGCACCGTTCCCAAAAGGAAATCCCTCCGGTCGCGTTGTTCTGTTCGATGACGAATCCGTCGTCATCATGACGTCCGGGCGCGCAGGGTTTGCGGGACAAATACGGTGTTGGCATATCCAATTTATTTCGGGTGAATCATATCTTCTGGTCTGACCAGCCGATCGAATTCTTCCGCCGTGACGAGGCCGCTTTTGACGGCTTCTTCCTTCAGCGTGGTGCCGTTCTTGTGCGCGGTCTTGGCGATCTTGGCTGCCGCATCGTAGCCGATTTTTGGGGCCAGCGCCGTCACCAGCATCAGCGAGCGTTCCAGCCCCGCCTTGATATTGTCCAGGCGCGGCTCGATGCCCACCACGCAGTTGTCGGTGAAGCTCACGGCCGCGTCGGCCATCAGCCGCACGCTTTGCAGGAAATTGTACGCCATCACCGGGTTGTAGACGTTGAGCTCGAAATGGCCTTGGCTGTCGGCGAAGGTCAGCGCCGCATTGTTGCCGAAGATCTGCACGCAGACCTGGGTCAGCGCCTCGCACTGGGTCGGGTTCACCTTGCCCGGCATGATGGAGGAGCCAGGCTCGTTTTCCGGCAGCGCCAGTTCGCCCAGGCCCGCGCGCGGCCCCGAGCCCAAGAGCCTTATGTCGTTGGCGATCTTGAACAGCGAGGCCGCCACCGTATTGATCGCGCCGTGGCTGAACACCATGGCGTCGTGCGCCGCCAGCGCCTCGAATTTGTTGGGCGCCGAGGTGAACTTCAGCCCGGTGATCGCCGCGATTCTGTCGGCCACGGCTTCGGCGAATCCGACCGGCGCGTTCAGTCCGGTGCCGACCGCCGTTCCGCCCTGCGCCAGTTGCATCAACTTCGGCAGCGTCTGTTCGATGCGCTCGATGCCGTTCTGCACCTGCTGCGTATAGCCGGAGAATTCCTGGCCCAGCGTGAGCGGCGTGGCGTCCTGGGTGTGCGTGCGGCCGATCTTGACGATCCCCTTCCAGGCCTGCGCCTTGTCGTTCAGCGCATTGCGCAGTTTTTGCAGCGCCGGGATTAGCCGATGCACGATCTCTTCCGCGCAGGCGATATGCATCGCCGTGGGATACGTGTCGTTGGACGATTGACTCAGATTGACGTGATCGTTGGGATGGACCGGCTTCTTCGATCCCATCTCGCCGCCCAGCATCTCGATAGCGCGGTTCGATATCACCTCGTTGGCATTCATGTTGGACTGGGTGCCGGAACCCGTCTGCCAAACTGCCAGCGGGAAGTGATCGTCGAGCTTGCCTTCCGCCACGTCCTGCGCCGCCGCGACGATCGCCTTGCCCAGTTTGGGGTCGAGCTTGCCCAGGTCCATGTTGACCTCGGCCGCGGCGCGCTTGATGACGCCAAGTGCGCGCACGATGGACGCAGGCTGCTTCTCCCAGCCGATCTTGAAATTCTCGAGGGACCGCTGCGTCTGCGCGCCCCATATGCGATCGGCAGGAACTTTCACGGGTCCGAACGTATCGGTTTCGATGCGGGTCTTGGTCATGGTCTTCGGGTTGCACTGGTTTGAGAAGTGGGGCGGTACTGCCCCTCATGCTTCGACAGGCTCAGCATGAGGGGTATTTTAATGCCCTCACCCTGAGCTTGTCGAAGGGTGAGGGCCACGCTGAGGAGGAACAAAGACGTTTATTTCTTGCGGAACGAATCCAGGCTAACCACCTCGCCCGGCGCGGCGGGCTTTTCCGGTGGCTCGGCCGCTGGCGTTTCGGCAACGGTCTTGTCCTGATTCTGCTCCGATGCGGGCTGGGGGGGCGATCCATGGGCCGGCCCGCCCGCCTTTGCATCGCTGTCGGCGTCCTTGAACTCCAAGCCGAATTGCACGCCCGGATCGAAGAACTTGGTCAACGCGGCGAAGGGAATCACCAGCGTCGCCGGCAGTTTGCGGAAGGTCAGCGCCACTTCGAAATGGTCGTCCTTCACTTTCAAGCCCCAGAACTGGTGCTGGAGGATGATGGTCATTTCGTCGGGATACTGCTCGCGCAGGAAGTCCGGAATATCGACGCCGGGAAAGTGGGTCTTGAACGTCAGATAGAAATGATGCGATGCGACCAGGCCCTGCTTCTCGACGCGGCGCAAGGCGTCGCGGACGACGCCGCGCAGCGCCGCGTCCGTCAAGGCTTGATATCCGATGAAGTCCTTCGCCATACGCTCGCCCGGATGAACGGCGGCAGACTAAACCGGCAATGCGACGAGTCAATGCGCGCCATTTGCCGCCCCTTGAGACGGAAAGGGACATAGAGTACGCCGGTCGGAATCATGACGAATTCTCCCGATAGGAAGCGCACCCGGGGCCAGATTCTCTCCTCGCCGCGCAGGGCTGCGCCATGAGCGAGAATCGGCCGCTTGCCATCACGCCGCCCGATGAGCCACCCGCCGAGCGGGAGTTGGGCGATCTTGCCCTTCCGTCTTCGGCGTTCGCGCTGCTCGCGGTATTCCGCCATCGCAATTACCGGCTGTTTTTCTCCGGTCAACTCGTGTCGCTGATGGGAAGCTGGATGCAGACCGTGGCGCAGGCCTGGCTGGTCTACAGCCTGACCCATTCGCCCTTCATGCTCGGCCTCACGACATTCTGCGCCCAGGTGACGGTGTTCTTTATCGCGCCGTTCGGGGGCATGGTGGCCGACCGGGTGGACCGCCGCAAAATGCTCCTTCTGACGCAGGGCGCGGCAATGCTCCAGGCTGCGTTGCTGGCCGGCCTGACGCTGGCGGGCGTCGTGCAGGTGTGGGAGATCATCGCCCTGGCCTTTGGGCTCGGCTTCATCAATGCGTTCGACGTGCCGACGCGCCAGGCCATGACGCTCGACATGGTGGAGCGCGGCGATCTGCGCCACGCCATCGCGCTTAATTCGATGATGTTCAACCTGGCGCGGGTGATTGGGCCGACGGTCGCGGGCGCCCTGATCGCCGTGGTGGGCGAGGGGGTGTGCTTCGCATTGAATGCGCTGTCCTTCGCCGCGGTGCTGACAAGCCTTCTTCTGATGCGCCTGCCGGCACGGGCGCCGCACGCCCATTCTCACCCGTTACGCGAGATTGCCGAGGGCTACGGCTTTTCGCTCGGCCATGCGCAAATCCGCGTCTCTCTCATTCTGGTCGCGGTCTCCTCCTGCTTCGGTGCCGCCTATCTGTCGCTGATGCCGGCGTTCGCGCGCGACCTGTTGCATGGCGATGCGACCAGCTATGGCACGCTGATGGCGAGCGTCGGCGTCGGCGCATTCATCGGCGCCTACGGCCTGTCGCGAATCCACGAGCGCTGGTTGGCGCTGGCGCCCGCCCTGGCAGCATTTTGTTTCGGGCTCGGGCTGATCGCTTTTTCGCACTCCCATGTCCTGTGGCTAAGCGTTCTCTTGCTGTTGCCCACGGCGGCCAGCCTGATGCTGCTGGGCGGCACGACCAACACGATCATCCAGATCGTGGCGGGCGAGCAGTATCGCGGCCGCGTGATCTCGCATTACACGCAATCGTTCATGGGCATGATGCCGTGGGGATCGCTGCTCTTGGGATGGGTCGCGGTGCGCTTCGGCGTCAGCGATGCGGTGACCTTCGGCGGCCTGGTGGTGATCGCTTCGGCCGCGTTCGCCTGGTTCACCCGGCGTGGACAGCATTGGCGGCTCGATAAAGCAACGCTCGTGCGTGAATGACCAATATTGGAAAACGGTGGGGGGCTTCTGTTGCCCGGCGCCCCCCGAGCCGCGCTTGTCTAACTATAAGTTAGGCAGCGAGGGCCATTTGATTATCGTTGGCACCTGTACGAGTAGCCCGATAACGGCGGATACCATACCGAGCAAAAGGACCACCTTTACACGTCCGTCGATCCTGTTTCGCCCCCACAAATATTCTCCCAAGTCGAGGAGGACATTTGGTGGAGGCGCCGGGTACCGCCCCCGGGTCCGGGCCGCTTATTACGTAGCCGTTTATCGCCATAGTCCGGGCAAGCCCGAACAGGTGTAATATAGGCGCTTGGAGTCGAGATTAGTAGGGGAGGTCCGATAATGCCCAATTGGCCCGGCGACGACGCCGTATTTCCGCTCTGCGTGCCGCTTATCAAGCAATATGAAGGATTCCGCGCCGCGCCCTACAAGGATTCGGCCGGTATCCCCACCATCGGCTATGGCACGATCCTGTATCCCAATGGCAAAGCCGTCACCATGCAGGATCCGCCGATCACCGAACCGAAGGCCGAGGAGTATCTGCGTTACCAGATGAGCCTGAAGAGCAAGACCATCGCGACCTATCTGACGCGCGCGGCAACGCTGCATCAGGGCGCTGCGATGCTGTCGCTGACCTACAATATCGGCACCGGCGCGTTCAAAACGTCCACCGTCCTGCGAAAATTCAATGCGGGCGACATTCCCGGCTCCGCCGATGCCTTTCTGATGTGGGACAAGGCGGTGGTGGACGGGCAGCTTGTGGTGGTCCCCGGCCTGCACGCCCGCCGCGTCAAGGAACGGGGTGTGTTTTTGACGGCGGACGCTTGACATCTCATTTATTTGTAACTACAATTAAATGAAGATCGAATTCGATCCGGCCAAGAGCGAAAAGAACGCGCGCGAACGCGGGCTGCCGTTTGAGATGGTGGAAGAATTCGAGTGGGAAACCTGTCAGACGCAGGACGATATCCGGTTTGCCTATCCGGAGCCGCGCAGAGTCTCGGTGGGATTGATAGGCCGACGGTTGCATGTCGTGTGTCACACCCCAGTCGAAGGAGGCATTCGTATCATCAGTTTCCGCAAGGCAAATAAACGGGAGATTCGAAAATATGAAGAAAAGAAAGCCGCTAACTGATGCAGAGGGCGAAGTCCGCGAACTGACGGCCGAAGACTTTCGGCACATGCGTCCGTTGAGCGACTTTCCTGACCTCGCCGAGCTTGTACGCAAACGCGGCCAACGCGGACCGCAAAAGACGCCTACAAAGCAGCAGGTGACGCTCCGCCTCGACCGCGACGTGGTGGAGCGCTTCCGCGCCACGGGCGAAGGCTGGCAACGCCGCATCAACGAGGCGCTTCGCAGAGCACGGGTGGGATAGACCCGAGCGGCGGGGTAGAGTGCGCATGGATTCGCAATGAAGGCGTCATGCACAAGTAAGACCAATCGCCGCTGGCACGGATTAAACAATGAAGATCGTCAAGCTCGAAATTGAAAACTTCAAGTCATTTGGTGAAAGGCAAAAGATCGAATTTGCCTCTCCAACTGGCGCCGTTGGAAGTGGCCTCACATTATTAGTCGGGCAGAATAACACGGGGAAAACGAGCGTCATCGACGCAGTTCGGTTACTGCTTGACAGCAATGAGATGATTGAGAAGGGGCAGAGGCGAAATGATAAATATCCAACTATAGAACTTCATGGTCCTGAT
>Ga0265325_10003485_pt1 | contig 10249 bp, 9 predicted proteins | sample 41420metaG_FD_202090 | JGI IMG/M metagenome (GOLD analysis project Ga0265325, IMG submission 202090) | Rhizosphere microbial communities from Carex aquatilis grown in University of Washington, Seatle, WA, United States - 4-14-20 metaG | ecosystem: Host-associated > Plants > Roots > Rhizosphere >...
GATTCCTGTTTCCAAGGCCCGTTACGAAAAGCTTTCCGCGCCCGCGCAACGCCTGATCGTTCAGATCATCAATCGCACCGTCGAGCCGCTTCCGTTCGTGCGTCCGCCGCTGGCTCGCCAGGAGCGCGACCTGGAGCGCGTGATCAAGCTGATCACCCTGTTCGAGCCCTTTATTCTTGAAAATGACCATGTCTTCGAGGCCGCCAACGTCGAGCGCCTGAGCGAGGCCTTGCCGCCCGCGGAGCGCGCACCGTTCGGTTACGACGCCCGCTCCCTCGATTGGTGGGATTATTGGATTAACGTGCACATTCCCGCGCTGCGGAAGTGGTGCTATCCTCTGATAGAAGGCCGTCAGCCGGAAGCTTCACCGCGGCGGAGCGTTCCTCTGGACGCCCCCGCCGGAAATCTCGCGGGAGCCGAAAGCGTTTCTCCGGCGTCGACGCCCCAAACCTGAACTGTGGCAATTTTCCTGACCGGGAGCACCGGCTACATCGGCGCTCACATCGCGTCGAATTTATTGGCGGATCATCCCGATCCGCTCAACCTATTGGTCCGCGCGCGCGATCAGGACGAAGCGCGCTCGCGCCTGTGGCGTTCCCTGCAGTTGCACATGGATTTCGCCTCGTTCGAGTCCCACCTGAACTCGCGCATCCGTATCTTCCTGGGCGACTTGACGGATTCCCGCTTTGGCCTAGATGAGAGCAACTACCGCGATCTTGTCAGAACCACGGATTCCGTCATCCACTGCGCCGCGTCCCTCAACCGCAAATCCGAGAAAAGCTGCCTCAACGTCAATCTCCGCGGCACGCTGGAAGTGGTGCAACTGGCGATGCGCGCGCGCGATCAGCACGGGCTCCGCCGCTTCAGCCACGTGAGCACCGTGGCCGTGGCCGGCCAGCGCGCGAACGAGGTCGTCGAGGAAGATTCGGCTGTTGACTGGACCCGCTCCGACTACGACCCGTATGCCCGCACGAAGAAGTTCTGCGAACACATGGTGCGGCAATTGCTCCCCGATGTGCGCCGCACGATTTTTCGCCCCAGCATCGTGCTGGGCGATAGCCGCCGCGCGGAGACCAATCAATTCGACATGGTCCGCGCCTTCGTATTTCTTGCCGGGCTCCCGGCGCTTCCTTTTCGTCCCACGGACCGCATCGATATCGTCCCGGTCGATTTCGTCGCGAGTGCGGTGGCCACGCTGCACCAGAAAGAAAACCCCGCGCACGAAATCTACCACCTGTCCTCGGGCGTCGGCTCGGAGACGTTCGTGCAATTGACGGATGCGCTGTCAAAGGCGCAAGGGAAGCGTGGTCCGGTATACGTGCCGAGCCTCGAAGGTCCTTCCTCGAAAATGGTGAATGCGCTCGCCGGCCGTGCAGGGAAAGTCGGCGGGCTTGCCAGGCTGCTGAAAGTGTTCTTGCCCTATCTCGTTTGGAACACGGTTTTCGACAACACGCGTGCCGTCGCCGAAATGGGACGCCGGCCGATTCCTTTTTCCGAGTATTGCTACCCTCTGTTGCGCTTTACCCGCGAGAACAATTTCGAATATAAGTATCTCGGCTGGCCCGCCGCTTCTGCGACGGCGCCGGCTTTAAGTCCGGATTCACACCAATGATGGACTCCATCCTCGCGGCCTGGGTAAGCGGCCTGATCGAGCTCAATAAGTTCGAATGGATGCTCGGCGCGGGTGAGCCCTGGAAGCCGGGCCATCCGCTGAAGCTTCTGTTTGCCGGTTACAATGGCACGCGCAATACGGGTTCCGACGTTCGCGTGGAGGAAATGCTGCGGCAGGTCCGGCGTGTGCTGGGCGCCGAAAACATCGATCTGAGCGTCATGACTCAGAATTTCGATTTGACCCGCGGTTATTTCGGCGACGCGCGCCAGGTTCATCTGCCCGACGTTTTTCCGCCGTTCCTTCATTCCGAAATCAGGAAAAACGACGGCGTAGTCACGTGCGAAGGCTCGATGTTCAAGAGCAAATTCAGCAACGCCCTCACCACCATGTTCATCGGCGCATTGGGGATTGCCTCCGCGCAGAATAAACTCAGCGTTGCTTATGGCGCCGAAGCGGGCGCGATGGATCCGCTGCTGCAAAGCATGTGCAAGCGGTATTGCGGCGATTCTCTCGTGATTACGCGCAATGTCGAGTCCCAGGAAGTCCTGGGCAAACTGGGCGTCCCCACGGAACTCGGCACCGACACCGCTTGGACGTTCGAGCCGCTGCCGCCTGAGTATGGGCGAAAGGCCCTGCGCGATGCCGGCTGGGATGGTGTGACGCCCGTCCTCGTGGTTTGTCCCATCAATCCGTTCTGGTGGCCGGTGAGCCCCTCGATCGCGAAGTGGGTTGCCCACGCCGTCGCGGGCGCCTATAAGAAGAGCCATTACCGCACCATGTATTTCCACCGTTCGGGCAGCGATGTGGATGCGGCTTACGAGAAATACCTCTCCGCGATGGCCGCCGGTGTTCAAAGGTTCGCGCAGACGCGAAAGGTATTCCCGGTCCTCGTGGCGATGGAGATGCTCGATCGCGATGCGTGCGAACGCATGGCGGCGAAGATGGGCGGTGCCCCGATTTTCTCCTCCGACCGCCTAAATATGTATGAAATTGTGAGCATCCTGCGCGCGTCCCATCGCATGTTGTCCTCCCGTTACCACGCGATAGTCACTTCGATGCCGGCCGGAGTGCCGTCAGTCGGAGTGACGATGGACGAGCGCATCCGCAACCTGATGCGCGAGCGCGGGCACGAGCACCTTTTCGCCTCCGTCGACGATCCCGACTTGACCGATCGTATCGTCTCGGCGCTGCGTGCCCTCGACAAACAAGAGGAAGAGGTTCGCGACGCCATGAAAAGGACCGTCGCTCGCAACCTGCAAACCATGGCGCGCATGGGCATCTACCTCGAAGAGCAGGTGGCCCGCCGCTTTCCCGAATTTCCCGTGCGCCGCGGAGTGCTTGGATGGGAACAGTATCTGCCTCCGCTCAGCCCCTTGCTTCACGAGCTGCTCGAAGCCCACAGCGGAGTTCTCGTCTCGTGACGTTCCTCGAACACATCATCGCGCGCATCGAGCGGGACGCGGACGCAGTTCTCCTGCGCGAGATACGCGACGGCAAATTCGTCTCCGTCACCGGCGCCGAACTCCTGGCGCTAGTTTTCCAGGCGCGGCGCTTCCTCTCGAAGCTGGGCCTGAAGCCCGGCGAGAGAGTAGCCGTGGTAGCGCCGAACAGCATTCGCTGGGTAGCGCTCGATTTGGCGTTGATGTCGGAGGGAGCGATTGTGGTGCCTCTGTACGCCCGCCAGGCGGCCGCCGAACTCGCCGCCATGATGAAGGATTCGACTCCTTCGGCGATCGTCTGCTCCGATGAGGCTCTTTCCGCCGAGCTTCGAACGCGCTGGCCGGAAGCGCCCGAGATCATATCGATGGAGCGCATTTTCGCGGGGCCCGCGGGGATCAAATCGGCCGCGTTCCAGCAAGCCGATAGCGACCCGGTGACCATCATCTATACGTCGGGAACCTCCGGCGAGCCGAAGGGCGTCGTGCTGAAAGCCGGGAACGTCAGCCACATGCTGGGATGCACCAATGCCCGCCTCGACGTCCTGATGGCCGGGCACGCCGAATTCGACAACGTGTTTCACTACACGCCTTTCTGCTTCGCTGCTTCCTGGATAGCGCTACTCACATTCCTCTCCCGCGATAGCGTGGTCACTCTCTCGACCGATCTCGCCAAGCTCTCGGACGAATTGAAGCTGGCCGCCCCCGATTATTTCCTGAACGTCCCCACGCTCCTCGAACGCGTGCGCGCGAAAGTAACCGAGAGCATTCAAAAGCGCGGAGGAATCACCGCCGCGATTTTCGGCCGCGCCCAGAAGACCTTCCTGAACGCGCAGGATGGCGAAAGCTCGTCAAGCTCGTCTGTGGATCGCCTCTGCCTGTCCATTGCCAGCAAGATGGTGTTCCCGAAGATACGCAAAAACATCGGCCCGAACGTGAAAGCCTTGATCTGTGGCTCGGCGCCGCTCGCGGTGGAAACGCAACGGTTCTTCATGATGCTGGGCATTCCGGTGCTCCAGGTCTACGGCCTCACCGAGACAACCGCCATCTGCACCATGGACGATCCCCGGCACTTCGAGCCGGGGAAAGTCGGCCCCGCGATCCCCGGAGTCGAAATGAAGGTTGCAGATACCGGCGAGATTCTCGTCCGTGGACCGAACGTGTTCGCCGGATACTGGCAACGTCCTGTCGAGACGGCGAAGGCTATCACCGATGGCTGGTTCCACACGGGCGACCAGGGAGAAGTCGACGCCAACGGCAACTGGCGTATCACCGGACGCCTTAAGAATCTGATCATTCTCAACTCCGGCCACAACATTGCCCCGGAGCCGATCGAGCAGGCGCTCCAGGGCCAATTGCCGGAGGCGCAGCAGGTGATCCTGGTGGGCAACCAGCGAAGCTTCCTCACCCTGCTTCTCACAACCTCCGAGACGAACGGATTGCACGTCGGGCGCATCCAATCCGCGATCGACGCCGTGAACGCCAATCTTCCGCACTACAAGAAAATCCGCGCCTTCCATGTTCTGCCGGAGCCTTTCACCATCGAAAGCGGCCTGCTGACGGCCAATGGAAAGCTGAAGCGCGACGCCATCTCGGCGCGTTTCTCCGCGGAAATTGAAAATCTTTATCAGAGTCAGAAGCAGCCGGCATGAAAACTTTCCAGGGAAAAACGCTGTCGTGGCAATTGCGGGAGGGCGCCATCGAACTTTCCCTCCACCGCCCACCGTGCAACGAGATCGGCTCGGAAACGCTCGCCGACCTCGAGAAGTTTATCTCCGAACTCGAATCGCTCCAGCCGGACGCTCACGCCCTGATTATCGCAAGCGCGCGCGCCGAGGGCTTCTGTGCCGGCGCCGACTTGCGCGAGCTATATCGCGGCCTGGAAGGTTTGAGCCCGGCCAGCCGACTGTCCGGCGTGCGCGATTTCCTCGAGCGCATTCATCGCGTGATGAACACGATCGACGCCGCTCCGCTAACAACCATCGCGGCCGTGCATGGCGTCGTTTTCGGAGGCGGCTTTGAGCTCGCTCTAACATGCGATCTGATCGTCGCCGACAAAATGGCGCGATTTTGCTTTCCCGAGTTGCGTCTCGGCCTGATTCCCGGCTTCGGCGGCATCCCGCGCCTAAAACGAGACGCGGGCAACGCCGTAGTTCGCGATCTGCTGCTAACCGGCCGCAGCATGAACGCGACGAAAGCGCAGTCAGTGGGCATAGTGAGCCAGATAGCGGGCGAAGGCGATGCCCTCCGCGTGGCCCGCGCCACAGCCGCACAGCTCGCGAAATTTGACCGCGAGACGGCCATCGCCGCCAAGCGATTCATCAAGCCAATTCCGCACGCGGAATTGCAGCAGGAGATCGAAATCTTCTGCGAGCTGTTCACCCGCCCAGCCGTCGAGGCGGGCCTGCGCAAGTTCGTAGAAAGCAAGGACGCGCTACCGTATCTGCCCTGAACACCTCAGTTGTGAAGCGCGAGCGCCAGCTCGCAAGCAAGGGTGCTTCAAGGGTGCAGTCCCCCTGGGAACGCCAATCTCCCGATTGGCGCTGTTATAATTTCACCCGGCTGCTCGCCGCACAGCTAACCGGCTCAGCGAAAGCGCACTCGCACTGCTCTCACAAGTCGATTGCCGAGCAGGAAAAGTGATTGGAGGTTCATCATGCTGTCGGCAAAGACTGCGTTAGCTGTCCTGCTGCTTCTGAATTCGAGTTCAGCGGCCCCGGCTCTTCAGTCGAGCCGGGGCGATTCTGAGACAACATCTTCAGACGATGTGAATGTGGACTGGATGAATCAGAAATCTCCTGCTATTCACACATTTGTTAGCCCGAGTCCCGCCGAATATCAGAAGGCAATTGACGGGGACAAGTATGTGCTGCGTGCCAGAATCCTGCTTGACAGTTCCACGACAGTGGAATTTCACGAGCGCCCGAAGGACATCGACTTCTACGACTCCACTATCGTGGCCAACCGTCGAGGGCATGCCAGTCGAAGCTACAACGTAGGGAATCTCATCAAACATCAGGCTCTGTCACTTGCACACGTCGCGATAGTTCCATCAGGAAGTGGCGCGGGCATGCTGGTCTGTGAATATGTGGGTGGGGCAGTGGGCGCGCGAGAGGGTTTTGCAATCCTGCGATTCTCTCCCGCAGGCTTCGAGTTGCATACCCTCCCGCTGACGGACTTCGGTAGAGTCGTCGTTTTTAGGAAAAAGCCGGGACAGGGAGAAGTCTGGTCGGCTCTGCCATACCCTGCTGGATCAGATGCTGACCCGATGGCCTATACTACGCAGGCTTGCCGTTGGCAGACCAGTGGGTATGCGTGCGATCCTCCAAAACAGAAGCATGGGCGCTTTGGACCGGCAGCCATTGACGACCCGGGAATAGAAATCCGTCCTTGATCGCTTGGTTTTTCTCATACAAGATACCACCCTATGACCCTGCAAAATACCACCGACGAAGTCCTGCAGCTGGCCTCGATCCATTTCAAGGTCCCTCGCGAACAGCTCGCCCCCGACGACGATTTTTTCAAGAAGCTCGGTATCAACAGCCTGCAAGCTCTCGACCTGCTGACGCGCATCGAGCAGCACTTCCACATCGAACTGCCCGACTACGAGCTTCAGGGCGTCAGCGACTTCCGCACGCTAGCGGAGCGCATCCAGTCGCGTCTCTGATGCTGAATTCCTGATGCTGGACCTCCGCAAATACAGCTGTCTCGGGGAAGCGCTACGCGACGCGCTCGATCGCTGGCCCGGTGAAATTTGCCTGATCGAATCCGATCGCGACAAGGAGAAAGCCCGCTTCACCTACCGGCAATTCAAGGAAGCCGCCCATCCCCTCGCGCGAGCGCTGCAGGAGGCGGGTTTCCAGAATGGCAGCCGCGCCGCAATTATCATGACCAATCAGTCCAAATGGCTGATTTCCGCCTACGCGATTTTCTTCGGCGGTGGCGTCCTAGTCCCGCTCGATTACAAGCTCACCGCAGCCGAGCAGCTGAAGCTACTCGTGCACTCGAAAGCGGAATTCCTAATCGTGGAGCATCATCTCTGGCGTGCGCTCGCGAAAGAACAAAGCTTTCAGGACCTCGCGCCCCGCGTAGTGCTCGTAACGGAAGCACCCGCCAACGCCGACCTCGCCGGAGCAAAACGCTGGGAAGAATTTCGCGGCACAGGCGAACCGGCATTCGTCCCGCGCGCCCGGCAAGACATGGCGACGATCGTGTACTCCTCCGGCACAGGCGGTCGTCCCAAGGGCTGCGTCCTAACGCACGAGAATTATCTCGAGCAATGCGCCGCGCTCACCACGCTCTACCCCTTCTGGCCCGAAGTAAGCTACCTGAGCATCTTGCCCACAAATCATGCGATCGACTTCATGGTGGGTTTCATCGGCCCGTTCACATGTGGCGCAACGGTGGTGCACATGCGCACGCTCCGCCCCGAATACATTCGCGACGCCTTCACACGCTACAAAATCACCTACATGAGCCTCGTGCCCATGGTTTTGAAGAGCCTCGAGCGCGGGCTGCGCCAGAAATTCGAAGCGCTGCCAAAAGGGAAGCGCAAGGTATTGCACGCCGCCATCGCCGTCAATCGCGCGCTTACGCGGCGCAAGCCGCGCCTGAAGCTCAGCCGCGCGCTCTTAGGTCAGGTTCACGCAGGTTTTGGCGGAGAACTGCGCGCCCTATTCGTCGGCGGCGCATTCACCGAACCCAAGACTCTGCAATTCTTCTACGACATGGGCATCCTGGTCGGCAACGGTTACGGCTGCACCGAAGCCGGCACCGTGATCACCGTGAACGATTTCAAGCCGTTCCGCCCGGACACCGTGGGAAAGCCGCTGCCCGGCATCGAAGTCCGCATCGCCAATCCGGACGCCGAAGGAATCGGCGAGGTGGCCGTGCGCGGCAAGACGGTGATGTCCCACTATCTCGACGACCCCGAAATGACCGCCGAAACGATTGTTGACGGATGGCTGATGACCGGCGACCTCGGCCGCCTCGACGCGACGGGCCATCTCCAGCTCTTCGGCAGAAAAAAGAACATGATCGTCACCGAAGAAGGGAAGAATATCTATCCCGAGGATATTGAAGCCGCCTTCGAAGGACTTCCCGTGAAGGAGTTTTGCGTGTTCGCCGCCAACTATCTGTGGCCCGCTCGCACGATGGTAGGAGAGCAACTCATCATCGTAGTTCACCCCGAATCCGGAAAGCCGATGAACGCCGAATTAGCCACGGCTCTCGCCGACCGCAACAAGCGCCTCCTGAATTACAAGCGCATCAGCGGCTATCTGGTATGGGACCGCGATTTCCCGCTCACCGCGTCGATGAAAGTGAAGCGCCTCGAATTGGCCGAACAGATTCGCCAAACAAGCGGACGCGAAGCCGTGGTGCCGCTGTGAGGTTGAGCCCGCCCTCGTCCCCAAGGACTGCCCGCCGGTGAGGCCGCGCTTCCTCGCAATCGTGAATCCCGCCGCCGGAGGCGGCCGCAGCGGCCGGCTGGCGCCCGCAGCCCTGGAACGTCTGCGCGCAGCCGGCATCGATATCGACGTAGCCAATACCACTCGGGCAGGCGAAGCAACCGCGCTAGCCCGCGCCGCCTATTCGCGCGGAATCCGGAATTTCCTCGCGGTTGGCGGCGATGGCACATCCTACGAAATTATCAACGGCCTCTTCCCGGAGGCCGAAACGGGTGGCCGCCCAACGCTGGCCTTCCTGCCCCTCGGAACCGGAAACTCATTTCTGCGCGACTTCACCTCCAGCGGCGTCGAGCACACCATCGATGCCCTCAAGGAAAATCGCCGCCGCTCCTGCGACATGATTCGCCTCCGCCACGCCGAAGGCGAGCTTTACTTCCTAAATCTCCTAAGCCTGGGTTTTCCCGCCGACGTCGGCGAACTCACCAATCGCCGCTTCAAACGCTGGGGCGAGCTCGGCTACATTCTCGGAGTCTTCACGCGCCTTATCGGAATGAAGCACGCGGCCTTCCCTCATCGCGTCGACAGCGCGAGCGAATGGGACCGGCGCCCCTGCCTCTTCCTCACCTTCAGCAACAGCAAATTCACCGGCGGTAAAATGATGATTGCGCCGAAAGCCGACGCCACCGATGGACTCATCGAATATGTTCGCTGGTCGCCCGTCGGCCGCCTAAGGCTCCTCGCGCTTTTCCCGCGCCTCTTCACCGGCACCCACATCGATCATCCCCTGGCCAGCCGCGCCGCAACCCGCCGCGCGGAAATCGATCTCGAAGCGCCGGTAAACGCCATGGTAGATGGAGAGGTTTTGCGTCTCTGGCCGCGTTCCATCGAAATCCTCCCGGGCGCGCTGGACGTGGCCGTATGAGGAAAGCGTGGCTCGCGCTCCGCTCGATCCTGCTATGGACGATCAGCGGAATCCATTTCGCCGTGGTCTGCCTCTTCCTCATCGTTCTTGCGGCCTTGGTCGACCCGCGAAAAAACGATTGGCCTCAGCGCCTCTTCTTCCGCAACATTCTTCGCCTCGCAGGCGCGCGTCTGGAGGTCCATCGTGCCCCGGGCTTTGACCCTGCCCGCACGTGCATCTTCATATCCAACCACATCAACATCTTCGATCCCTTCGTAGTTTATTCGGCCATCCCGCAATTCCTGCGCGGTTTCGAGCTCGAATCCCATTTCAGAATCCCCGTCTACGGCTGGATGATGGGCCGCTTCGGCAACATCGCCGTTCCTGACGCGCCCAGCCGCGAAAGCCTGGAAATCATGACCCGCCGCGCCAAGGCCGCGCTCGATAAGGACATCAGCCTGATCGCTTTTGCAGAGGGCTCACGCACCAGGACGGGCCACGTGCAGCCCTTCAGGAAGGGAATCTTCAATCTGGCCCAGAAATTCGGAGTGCCGATCGTGCCGGTGAGCATCGTTGGATCGTTCGAGTTTTTCCAGACCGGCAACTGGCTACTCTATCCCGGGAAAATCAAGGTCTATCTGCACGATACGATTGACACATCCAAGGTGGGACGCGGCGAGGTGGACGCGCTGCGCCAGCGTGTGCAGGATATCGTTGCGCAACCGGTGGAGGAATCCCTGAAGAATTGAAACCGTCGGGGAGTTTCTTAATTTAAGAGACGCTCGCGTCGGGAAGCGAACGCCCAGCTCGAAGCTCCTGCCAGGTATAAACCACGCGGTGAATCACGGTAATCGTCGAGATCGTGGCCACCACCCAAAGCACTTGCGCCATG
>Ga0265325_10003486_pt1 | contig 10246 bp, 8 predicted proteins | sample 41420metaG_FD_202090 | JGI IMG/M metagenome (GOLD analysis project Ga0265325, IMG submission 202090) | Rhizosphere microbial communities from Carex aquatilis grown in University of Washington, Seatle, WA, United States - 4-14-20 metaG | ecosystem: Host-associated > Plants > Roots > Rhizosphere >...
TCTACGGCTGGGCCTACGAGCGCAAGGCCTTCCGGCTTCGGCAGGTCTCGGTACCGGTGCTGCCGCCCGGCGCTCCGGCCCTCACCGTCCTGCACGTCTCCGACCTGCACGCGACTCCCGGACAGCCGTGGAAGGTCGCCTGGGTGCGGTCACTCGGCGAGCTGGAGCCCGACCTGGTCATCAACACCGGCGACAACCTGGCGTCGATGGACGGCGGCCCGGTCGTGCTCGACGCCTACGGGCCACTTCTCGAGCGGCCGGGGGCGTTCGTGCCCGGCTCCAACGACTGGTTCGCCCCGATCCCAAAAAACCCGGCGCTATATTTCTTCCCGGAGTCCAAGCCCCGGGACGCCGGTCGGCCGCTGCCGTGGGGACCGCTGCGGTCGTCGTTCACCGCCGCGGGCTGGCTCGACCTCACCCATCGGCGTACGACGATCGTGGTGCGCGGCCTTCAGGTCGAGCTCGGCGGGGTCAGCGACGCGCACCTGCACGCCGATCATTACGACCGGATCGCCGGCACGGCCACCGGGGATGTCGCGATCGGGCTCTCTCACACTCCCGAGCCGCGAGTGATCGACGCGTTCACCTCGGACGGGTTCTCCCTGGTCATGAGCGGACACACCCACGGCGGCCAGTTGAGGGTGCCGGGCGTGGGTGCGCTGGTCACGAACTGCGGGCTGGAGCGCGGCCGGGCCCGCGGCCTGTCGAGGTGGCCGAACGGCGGCTGGCTGCACGTGTCGGCCGGTCTCGGCACCTCGCCGTACGCTCCGGTGCGCTTCGCCTGCCCGCCGGAGGCGACCTTGCTGACCCTTACTCCGCGAAGCCGCTAAGGGATCTGCCCTAGACTCGCTGACGCTTCGGGATGTAGCGCAGCTTGGTAGCGCACCTCGTTCGGGACGAGGGGGTCGCAGGTTCAAATCCTGTCATCCCGACCAATCTGATCTCCGGTGAGATCGGGGCCCTGGACCTTCGGGTCCAGGGCTTCTTGCTGCGTTGCGACGGTCTTGGCTAGTCGATGCCGGCGATCAGTGACGGCGAGTCCGGCTGACCGGGCTTGGCTGAAGCGAGCGACGTCAACACCGACGCGAGGGCCGCAACACCGGCCGTGGCGAGCGCCATCGGCCAGTGGAAGTCGATCACGTTGAACGGCTTGGCGGCGGCGGCCACACCGCCCAAGGTCTGCACGAACGTCAGCGCCGCCCGCAACAGCGTGTTCTTCGCGAAGGATCGACCCTGCGACAAACGAATGGAACCCAGCGAGGTGAAGACGGACAGCACACCCGCGCTCACCGCCACGACGACGGCATTTCGGATCGGCGTGAAGCTGGTCAGCGTCGCGATGTTGAGCGCGAGCAGACCGGTGGCGAGAGTTTGCGCCACCGTCTTCCCGGCCCGCTCGATCGCACCGGCGATCCACTTGTCCGGCAGACCCATGTCAACCACCCCGGCTCTGGGCGGGCAGCTCGGCGTCGTACTGTTCGCGACACCGGCGACCGGCCGCGTCGTGTCATCATCACACTCGGCCCGCTGTTCCTCGCGATCCGCGCGGACCGGATCGGGCCAGATCGGACCGGACGGCGATGGCGCAAGGACGTGGTGCGCTCGGGTCAGTGCGGCACGCCATGCAGTATCCGCAGCGGGCCCGCCGCTATCTCCGTCGGCTGCGTCGCGACGCGGTCCTTCGGCTGCGCCACCGCGATCACATCGCCTACTACAGCGCCGTCGTCGACGACGCGATCGTGCACGGCGAGGCCACTGCGGTCGGCAACACCGGCCGGCGTGGCTGGAACGAGATCGGCCTCATGCAGTTCGACTACCTCAAGCGGCACGGGCTGACGCCGCAGCATCGTCTGCTCGAGATCGGCTGTGGCAACCTGCGGGCCGGATGGCGCTTCATCAACTACCTCGACGCCGGCAACTATTACGGCATCGACATCTCACTCGAAGTGCTCTTCGCGGCGCAGGCGATCGTCGCCGACCACGATCTGGCTGACAAGCTGCCGCACCTGACCCTCGTCAAGGACATGACGTTCAGCTTCTTACCGGCCGCGTACTTCGACATCGTCCACGCGCACAGCGTGTTCTCGCACTCGCCACTCGCCGTGATCGAGGAGTGCTTCAGCCACCTGCCGCGGGTGATGAAGCCCGACGCATTTTTCGACTTCACCTTCAACCGCACCGACGGGACCGAGCACGCGCGGCTGGGCGAGGACTGGTACTACCGCACCGAGAGCCTGGTCGCGGCCGCCGAGCGGCACGGGCTCAAGGCGGAGTTCATGGACGACTGGGAGCAGCTCGGGCACGTTCAGTCGAAGCTGCGCGTCACCCGCGGCTAGCGCGGGCAGGTCGGTCAGCGAGCAGCGGCGATGAGCTCCGCGATCTGTACGGCGTTGAGCGCCGCACCCTTGCGCAGGTTGTCGTTGCTCACGAACAACGCAAGACCGCGACCGTCCGGCACCCCGGGATCAACCCGGATCCGCCCGACGTAGCTGGGGTCGCGCCCGGCGGCGTGCAGTGGCGTCGGCACGTCGGCCAGCTCGACCCCAGGCGCGGAGGCGAGCAATTCGGTCGCGCGAGCAACCGACAGCGGCCGGGCGAACTCCGCGTTGATCGACAACGAGTGGCCGGTGAAGACCGGCACCCGGACGCAGGTCCCGGAGACCGCGAGCTCGGGGATCCCGAGGATCTTGCGGCTCTCGTTGCGCAGCTTCTTCTCTTCGTCGGTCTCGAACTCGCCATCGTCGATCAGGGAGCCCGCGAGCGGCAACACGTTGAACGCGATGGGTGCGACGTACTTCGCCGGCTCGGGGAACGTCACGCTGGCGCCGTCGTGCACCAGCTCGCTCGCGCGGTCGGCAACCTGGCGGATCTGCTTGTCGAGATCGTCGACCCCGGCCGGCCCACTTCCCGACACAGCCTGATAGGTGCTGACCACCAGCCGGATCAGGCCGGCTTCGGCATGCAGCGGACCAAGCACCGGCATCGCGGCCATCGTCGTGCAGTTCGGATTGGCGATGATGCCCTTGCGCGCCGCGCCGATCTCGTCGGGGTTGACCTCGCTGACGACCAGCGGGACATCGGGATCCATCCGCCAGGCCGACGAGTTGTCGATGACGATCGCGCCGGCCGCCGCGAACCGCGGCGCCTGCTCGCGGGACGCGCCCGACCCGATCGAGAACAGCGCGATGTCGATCCCGGCCGGGTCGGCGGTGGCCAGATCCTCGACCGTGACCGTGCCACCGGCCCACGGCAGCGTCATCCCGGCCGACCGCGATGAGGCGAAGAACCTGATGGACGACAGCGGAAACTCGCGCTCGGCAAGCAGCTGACGCATGACCGAGCCGACCTGGCCGGTTGCGCCGACGACCCCAATTCGCAAACCAGTCATCGACCCGTCCCTGCATGCACGGTCGCAGGTGCGCCGTTGGGGTCTTCGAGGTCGAATGCCTCGTGCACGGCGCGCACCGCGGCCTGCACCTCGCTGTCCTCGCAGACGACCGAGATCCGGATCTCCGAGGTCGAGATGTTCTGCACGTTGACGCCGGCCGATGCGAGCGCCTCGAAGAACGTCGCCGAGACCCCTGGGTGCGACCGCATGCCGGCACCGATCAACGAGACCTTTCCGATCCGGTCGTCGTACAGCAGCGACTCGAAGCCGATCGCCGGGCGGACCCGCTCGAGCGCCTCCATCGCGGTCGCACCGTCGGCACGCGACAACGTGAACGACACGTCGGTGCGGCCGGTCGAGCCGGAGACGTTCTGCACGATCATGTCGATGTTGACGTTCGCATCGGCGATCGCCCGGAAGATCCCGGCCGCCTCGCCCGGCTTGTCGGGCACCCCGACCACCGTGATGCGTGCCTCGGACAGGTCGTGGGCGACACCGGAGATGATCGCCTGCTCCACCAGTTCCTCCTCGGGGATTCGTACCACCCAGGTGCCGTCGCGGTCGGAAAACGATGAGCGCACATGGACCGGTACGCCGTAGCGCCGGGCGTACTCCACACATCGCAGCATGAGGACCTTGGCGCCACTCGCCGCGAACTCGAGCATCTCCTCGTAGCTGATCCGGTCGAGCTTGCGCGCGTTGGGCACCAGCCTCGGGTCGGCAGAGTAGACGCCGTCGACGTCGGTGTAGATCTCGCAGCGGTCCGCGTCGAGCGCAGCGGCAAGCGCGACCGCGGTGGTGTCCGACGCGCCGCGGCCGAGCGTGGTGATGTCCTTGGTGTCCTGCGAGACACCTTGGAATCCCGCCACAATCGCGATGTAGCCGGCCGAGATCGCCTCGACGATCCGGCCGGGGGTGATGTCGATGATCCGGGCCCGGCCGTGGTTCGAGTCGGTGATCACGCCGGCCTGTGAGCCGGTGAACGAACGGGCCTCGAAGCCCTGGTTGGCGATCGCCATGGCCAGCAGCGCCATCGAGATCCGCTCGCCCGCGGTCAGCAACATGTCGAGCTCGCGCGGCGGCGGAAGCGGCGACACCTGCTGCGCGAGGTCGCGAAGCTCGTCAGTGGTGTCGCCCATCGCCGACACGACGACGACGACGTCGTCGCCCGACCGGCGCGCGTCGACGATCCGCTGCGCGACGCTCTTGATCCGCTCGGCGTCACCGACCGACGACCCGCCGTACTTCTGGACGACCAGGGCCATGCCCTCAAGTCTACGGACGGCGGCCGCGCCCGGCCTCGCCATTTATCGGCGTTTGCGCTCGGTGAAGGCGAGGAGGCGGCTAGACGTCGAGCAGGCGGCGGCCTTCGAAGGCGCGGCCCAGCGTGACCTCGTCGGCGTACTCGAGGTCGCCGCCGACCGGCAGCCCGGACGCCAGCCGGGTGACCCGCAGGCCCATCGGCTTGATCATCCGGGCCAGGTACGTCGCGGTCGCCTCGCCTTCGAGGTTGGGATCGGTCGCGATGATCACCTCGGTGACCGCATCGTCGGCAAGCCGGGCCATCAGCTCGCGGATCCGCAGGTCGTCCGGACCGACTCCCTCGATCGGGGAGATCGCGCCGCCGAGCACGTGGTAGCGGCCGCGGAACTCCCGGGTGCGCTCGATCGCCACGACGTCCTTCGGCTCCTCCACCACACAGATGACGGACAGGTCGCGGCGCGGGTCGCGGCAGACCCGGCACTGCTCCTGCTCGGCGACATTGCCGCAGATCGTGCAGAAGCGAACCTTGTCCTTCACCTCGGTCAGTGCGGCGACCAGGCGGCGGACGTCATCGGGATCGGCGGCGAGCAGGTGGAACGCGATCCGCTGCGCGCCCTTCGGACCCACACCGGGAAGCCGCCCGAGCTCATCGATGAGATCCTGGACCGGGCCTTCGTACACGCGGGCTCGACCTAGAAGCCCGACAGCCCGAGGCTGCCCGCCATGCCGCCGGTCAGCGGTCCCATCTTCTGGGCGGCGAGCTCGTCGGCGGCCCGCTTGCCGTCGCGAACCGCGGCCACGATCAGGTCCTGCAGCGTCTCGATGTCGTCGGGATCGACCGCGGACGGGTCAATCTCGAGGGCCGACAGCTCGCCGGTGCCGGTCAGCGTTGCGCGCACCAGGCCGCCGCCGGCGCTGCCCTCGACGGTCGTCGACGCGAGCTCATCCTGAGCGGCAGTGAGCTGCTGCTGCATCTGCTGCGCCTGCTTCATCAGCTGCTGCATGTTGGGCTGCGGAGGCATGCCCTGAGCCTACGGCCCGGATCGGACGTTCTCGCCCGCCCGCGCTGGGTGTCGGCCCCGTCACCACCAATGGCCCATGCGGGGGCTATGACCCCACCGATGGGCCATGCGGGTGGGTCAGCTGCGGTCGATCTCGCCGATCACCTGGGCGCCGAGGCCTTCCTTGAGCAGCGCGAGCGCGGAGTCCTCGGGGTCGACCGTGGTCGAGGACTCGATGTCACCCATCTCGTCGAGATCCTCCGGCTGGGGTTCGGGCGCGGCGACCGAGCCCGACCCCGGTCCGCTCGACCGCCCTGCGGGCCGTCCGGCCGACGGTGGGCTCGAAGGGCCGGCCGGCGGGCCGGAGTCCGGCCCGATCGAAGGCTCGGCAGCCGGCGGCGGATCGTCGGGCGGCGGCGGGGCCGCGGACCGGGCGGTGTGCGTGGTGCGGACGACGAGATCGACCCCCAACACCTCCTTCAACGCCTCGACGACGAAGTCGGACACGTCGTTGGCGAACCGGGTCGCCAGCGTCGGGGTCTGGAAGGTCAAGGTCAGCGTCTTGCCCTCAAACGACTCGATCTCCGCCGAGAACATCAATGCGTGCGCGGTCCGACTGCGCTTCTTGACCGCGTCGAGAACCGGATCCCACAGCCGTTCGAGCGCAATCAGGTCGATCTGACCCGGCACCGTCGGGGCGCTCGGCTCAGCCGGTGCGCGGTCAGCGACCGGCGGCTCGACCCGCTCTGCCCGCTCGGGCTCCGGCGCCACCGCGTCGTCGGGCTGCGCCGTTTCGGCCGGCGGCGCAGCGGTCTCGAACGGTGCATCTCTCGGCCTGGACGCCTCTGGTTCGGCGGCCGGGCGGTCAGCCACCAGCGGCAACCCGCCACCGGTCGCACCGAGCCGGCGCTCGAAGGCGTCGAGGCGAGCCAGCAGGGCGGCGGTGTCATCGGCCGCTCCCGGCAGGAGCACCCGCGCGCAGGCCAGCTCCAGGACGAGCCGTGGCGACGTCGTACCCCGCATGTCCACCAGCGCCTGCGCCATCACGTCGGCGGCTCGGGACAGCGACGGGCGGCCGTAGTGCGCGGCCTGGGCGTGCATCCGGTCGAGCTGGTCGGCGGGTGCGTCGATCAGGCCCTTGTCGGCGGCATTGGGTACGGCGTCGAGCACGAGCAGGTCGCGGAAGCGCTCGAGCAGGTCCTGCGCGAACCGGCGTGGCTCGATCCCGGCGTCGATCACCCGGTCGACGGCGTGGAAGACCGCCGCGCCGTCGTCGGCAGCGAACGCACCGACCACCTCCTCGAGCAGCGCCGCATCGGTGTAGCCGAGCTGTGACAGCGCCCGGTCGTAGCTGATTCCGGCATCGCCGGACCCGGCGGCCAGCTGGTCGAGGATCGACTGCGCGTCGCGCACCGACCCGGCGCCGGCCCGCACGATCAGCGGCAGGACGGCCGGCTCGATCGTGATGCCCTCGCTCTCGCAGAGCTCGGCAAGGTGCGCACGCATGATCTGCGGCGGGATCAGCCGGAAGCGGTAGTGGAAAGTGCGTGACTTGATCGTCACGAGCACCTTGTCCGGCTCGGTCGTCGCGAAGATGAACTTCACGTGCGGCGGAGGCTCCTCGACCACCTTCAGCAGTGCGTTGAACGCGGCCGTGGTGATCATGTGCGCTTCGTCGATCACGTAGATCTTGAACCGCGACGACACCGGCGCGAAGAAGGCCCGCTCCCGCAGATCGCGGGCGTCGTCGACGAGGCCGTGCGACGCCGCGTCGATCTCGATCACATCGAGCGACCCCGGGCCGTTCGGAGCCAGCGCGACGCACGAATCGCACACGCCACACGGGGTGGATGTCGGACCCTTTTCGCAGTTGAGCGAGCGGGCCAGGATCCGCGCGCTGGAGGTCTTGCCGCAGCCTCTCGGCCCGCTGAACAGATACGCGTGGTGGATCCGCCCGGACTCCAGCGCCTGACACAGCGGCTCGGTGACGTGCTCCTGCCCGATCACCTCGGCGAACGTGCCGGGCCGGTATTTCCGGTACAACGCCAACGACATCGAGCGGCCTCCACACCCAAAACGAGGACCCCTCGCACACCCGCCAGAGCCCGCTTACCCTTGCTGCCTTCCGGCCCTGGGGGAGTTGGGCGGGATAACGCCGCACGAGGGGTCGGCGCCCACTGTAGCCGCGCCCGGCGACACCCGACCAGGCCCCGCACACCCGGCCCACCGCCCCAAGCAATGTCACATCACCCAGGGACTTGTGGGGGTGATGTCACATTGCCCCCACGTCGTGCGGGGCAATGTGACATTGCTTGGGACACCGGGGGTTTCGATAGACTCCGCGACGGAGGATTCGCCTAGTTGGCCTATGGCGCACGCTTGGAAAGCGTGTTGGGGGCAACCCCTCGCGAGTTCGAATCTCGCATCCTCCGCCAGGTCATCGCCCGCCGACATCCCCCGACTTGGAGGTCTGCGATCGCCAGCCGGGCGGAGCCAGCAGCCCTGCGATCCGGCCGCCCCGGGGCCCCGATCCGGTACGCCGGACCCGCCCTGCTCGCGCTCAGCTTCCTCGCGATCGCGACCACCCAGCTGCTCGGCCCGAGCGCGACCGAAGCACCGCTGGGCGCCCACGACAACGGCGCCACCCCGCCCTGGCACGTCGCCACCACGCCGTCACCGTGGCTCGTCACCGGGCTGTTGGCGATCGCGATCATCTCGGGCGTGGCCACGATCGGCCTCGGGCTCAGCGGTCGCTGGCGACCCGATCCCCGCCGGCTGGTCGTCGGGGGCGTCCTTGCCGCCACCGCACTCGGGCTGCTCGCGCCGATCGGCTCGGCCGATCCGCTGTCGTACGCCGCCTACGGCCGGATGGTCGCGACCGGCCACGACCCCTGGACGACCAAGCCGTCCCAGCTGGCCGCCACCGACCCGGTCGAGCAGGCGGTCGAGGTGCCCTGGCAGCACACCCCTTCGGTCTACGGGCCGGTCGCCACCGCCGAGCAGGCGGCCGCCTCGGCGCTGGCCGGCACCGACGTCGGAGTCACGGTGCTCCTGCTCGACCTCGTGGGCGCCGCCGCCTTCATCGCCGCCGGCCTGCTCCTGCAGCGGATGGCGCCGACCGAGCAGGGGCGGCTGCGCGGCGCTCTGCTGTGGACCGCCAACCCGTTGATGTGGCTTCAGCTGGTCGCGGGCGCCCACCTCGACGTCGTCGCGGCGGTCGCGGCGCTGGCCGCGGTCGCGGTCGCGGCTCGCAGCCGCCCCGCCGCCGGCGCGCTCGCTGCCGTCGCTGCCTCGGTCAAGGCACCCGCCGGGCTGGTCTGGATCGCGCTGGTCTGGGCCGCCCGCCGGTCCCGACGCTCGCTGATCGAGGTCACGGTGGGCGCCGCGGCGGTGGTGGGCATCGGCTACGGGTTCGCCGGCCTCGGCGCGCTCCGGGCGCTCGGCCATGCCTCGCACCAGGTCTCGCTCGCGACCCCCTGGCGCCCGCTCGCCGACCTGACCGACCCGGCCTTCGGTCACGGCGCCTCGAGACAGCTCATCGGCGCGGCCGCGATCGTCCTATTCGTCGCGATTGTCTACCTCCTTCAACGGGTGAACGCCGAGGTCAGAAGCGGTGCGCCGGCCGCGCTCGCCTTCGCGCTCTCCCTCGGCTACGTCCTGTCCGCGCCGTACTCGCTGCCCTGGTACGACGCGGTCCCGTGGGTACTGATCCCGCTGCTGCTGGCGAGCCGGCTCGACCTGCTGCTCCTGGCCCATACCGCCGTCCTTTCCCTCGCCTACATCCCCGGCCGGGCCGCCGTCACACTGCACGGAGCGATGCACACGGTGGCGTTCGGGATGCGCGATGTCGTGTCGCCGGTCCTGCTGATCGCACTACTAATAGCGCTAGCTGTTGCAAGCGCCCGACACGCGATCCGACCTGCGGATTTGGCTTAGCAACGCTCGATTGACTAGCCTAGCGCTTGCTCACAGCAAACGCTTGAGACCGCTCCGGTGCGCCGAGTCCTGCCGGCCGGAGCGATCAGAACCGCACGGCAGGAGCGGGGGACCCACCGCGCGCGGCGTCGAATCTCGACACCGAACGCATGGGGTTAAGTCGGCCGAACCAGGCCGGCCGGGCACCTTCCAGCCCGAACCCGTCAGCTCACTTCGTAGGCGCAGGGAAGGGACCCTTCAATGCGCCACGCCCAAAAACGGGGCCGTCATCGCAAACCCTCGAACGCCGGCCGGCTGACCGCCGCGGGCGCCATCGGGGCCGGCACCATCGCAGCAGCCATCCTCAGTCCGGCCGCCGCCCATGCGGCGACCGGTGTCCAGTGGGAGCGGGTCGCGAACTGCGAGTCCGGCGACCGCTGGCACATCGATACCGGCAACGGCTACTACGGCGGCCTGCAGTTCTCCGCCTCGACGTGGAGCTCATTCGACGTCGACAACTACGCCGGCCGCGCCGACCTGGCCACCAAGGCGCAGCAGATGGATGTCGCCAACCGGGTCCTCAAGAGCCAGGGCTGGCATGCCTGGCCGGTCTGCTCGCAGTACGCCGGAGCGCCCGGCCCGAGCACCCCTGAGCTGCGCGCGGTCCACCGCCACAAGG
>Ga0265325_10003487_pt1 | contig 10246 bp, 4 predicted proteins | sample 41420metaG_FD_202090 | JGI IMG/M metagenome (GOLD analysis project Ga0265325, IMG submission 202090) | Rhizosphere microbial communities from Carex aquatilis grown in University of Washington, Seatle, WA, United States - 4-14-20 metaG | ecosystem: Host-associated > Plants > Roots > Rhizosphere >...
CCGCCGCATTTCAAACTTCGCTGGCAAATGAACCGATATTGATTCTGGCCGCGCTGGTGACTGTGTACATTGTTCTGGGTGTGCTCTATGAGAGCTACATTCATCCCATCACCATTATTTCGACATTGCCATCGGCGGGCGTGGGAGCGTTGCTCGCGCTGCTGATTACGCGCACCGAGTTCAGCGTGATTGCGCTGATCGGGATCATCCTGCTGATTGGCATTGTGCAGAAGAACGCGATTATGATGATCGACTTCGCGCTCGACGACGAGCGCCGCTTCGGCAAGCCGGCGGAGGAAGCGATCTTCACGGCGTGCCAACTTCGCTTCAGGCCAATCATGATGACGACGCTGGCTGCGCTGCTGGGCGGATTGCCACTGGCTCTGGGTGGCGGCGTGGGAGCGGAACTGCGCAAGCCGCTGGGCATCACGATCGTCGGCGGGCTGTTGTTGTCGCAACTGCTGACGCTCTATACGACTCCTGTTGTCTATCTCTACTTTGACAAGCTGGCGACCCGGCTGGGCAAGCACGCGCCGCAGGCGGCCCTGCAACAAGAACCAGTGACAGGCGACTGATATGCATCTCTCCGCACCGTTTATTCAGCGGCCGGTGGCCACCTCGCTGCTCAGCATAGCGCTGTTGCTGGCGGGCTCAGTGGCGTATTCGGTGCTGCCGGTGGCTTCACTTCCCGATGTGGATTTTCCGGTGATTGGCGTGGGCGCAGGATTACCCGGCGCGAGCCCCGAAACGATGGCATCGGCGGTGGCTACGCCGCTGGAACGCCAGTTTGGGCGCATTGCGGGCGTGAACCAGATGACATCGTCGAGTTCGCTGGGTTCGGCTTCGGTGACTCTTCAATTCGACATCAACCGCAACATCGATGCCGCGGCGCGCGATGTGCAGGCCTCAATCAATGCCGCTCGCAGTCAACTGCCCTCGTACCTGCCGCAGAATCCAAGCTATCGCAAAGCGAACCCTGCCGAAGCGCCGATTCTGATTTTGACGTTGACCTCCGACGTGGTGCCGAAGCGGCAGATCTATGACGTGGCCGATTCGATCCTGGCGCAGAAGATTTCGCAGATTCAGGGCGTGGGACAGACGTTTGTGGGTGGAAGCGCGAGTCCCGCAGTGCGCGTGGAATTGAATCCCATGCAACTGGGCAACAACGGGATCGGGCTTGAGGCTGTGCGCACGGCGCTGGCAGCCGCAAATGCGAATCGGCCGAAGGGCGCATTTCAAAACACGAATCAGCGCTGGACCATCGACGACAACGACCAAATATTCAAAGCCAGTGACTACGCGGGCATTGTTGCGGGATATAACTACCAGACTGGAGCGCCGGTGCGGGTTGCGGATCTGGGCACGGTCAGCGACAGCGTCGCCGACATTCGCACCGCGGGCGTTGCCGGCATTAATCCTGACAATGGGCCGCCGGGAAAGCTCAAGGATTCGATCCTGATCGTCATCTTCAAAATTCCCGGCGCGAATGTGATCGACACAGTAGACGCCGTGTTGAAGGAGATGCCGCAACTGCAGTCGGCCATTCCGCCCACGATCAAGATCAATGTGGCTGTAGATCGCACGACGACGATTCGCGCCAGCGTCCACGACGTGGAGATATCGCTCATTATCAGCGTGCTGCTGGTGGTCCTGGTGGTCTTCCTGTTTTTGCGGGAAGTGTGGGCCACGCTGATTCCGTCGGTGGCTGTTCCGCTTTCGCTGGTGGGCACATTCGGCGTGATGTATTTGCTGGGCTATACGATCGATAACCTGTCGTTGATGGCGCTGACGATTTCGACCGGCTTTGTGGTGGACGATGCGATTGTGGTGATCGAAAACATCACGCGCTATCTTGAAGAGGGCATGAAGCCGTTTGATGCGGCGATGAAGGGGTCGAAGGAGATCGGCTTCACAGTGCTGTCGATGAGCACGTCGCTGATCGCGGTTTTCATTCCTATTCTTTTGATGGGCGGAATTGTCGGCAAGCTGTTTCGCGAATTTGCCGTAACACTGTCAGTGGCCATCGCGGTATCGCTGCTGGTGTCGCTTACGACGACGCCGATGCTCTGCGCGAAGTTTCTCAAATCGCGCGACGAAAGTCGTCATGGCCGCATCTATCGGGCGAGTGAGCGTGCATTCGATTGGCTGCATAGCGAGTATGCAATGGCGCTGCGCTGGGTGCTTCGCCATCAATGGCTGATTCTGGGCGTGGCCATTGGAACAGCGGTGTTGAATATTTACCTCTACATCATCGTGCCCAAAGGATTTTTTCCGCAGCAGGATACGGGACGGATGGGCGGGGCGACACGCGCTGCGCAAGACATCAGCTTTCCTGCCATGCGCGACAAGCAGCGTGCCCTTGCGCAGATGGTTCTTGATGATCCCGCGATCATGTCGGTTACGGCCTTTGTAGGAGGCAACGGACCCGGAGGCGGCGGCAGCAATGTGGGGCGCATGTTCATCGCGCTGAAAGATCCGAATCATCGCAAGGATGCGGACGGCAAGATCGTAACCGCAGACATGGTGGTGAACCGGTTGCGCCGCAAGCTCACCAGCGTGCCGGGTGCAACGCTTTTTTTGCAGTCGCAGCAGGATATTCAGGTTGGCGGACGCGGCAGCGATGCGCAGTACCAATACACACTTTCAGACGAGAACCTGAACGAGTTGAACACGTGGGCGCCGCAGTTGCTGGCTCGCATGCGGGCCATGCCTCAACTGAGAGATGCTTCGACCGACCAGCAAAACCAGGGATTGGCGGCGAACCTGGTGATCGATCGCGATACAGCATCGCGGCTGGGCATCAGTGCCTCTGCTATCGACCAGGTTCTCTACGACGCATTCGGTCAGCGCGAAGTGTCGACGATGTATTCAGGGCTCAACCAGTACTTTGTCGTGATGGAAGTCGATCCACAATACCAAATGAGCCCGGATGCACTGGACCATATTTATGTGAAGGCCACCAATGCCGCAGGCATTCCTTCTGCGATTGCACTTCCCGCAGCGGGAGCAAGCAACTCGACCGCAATGGGAGGCACAGGCGGTGGATCGTCGCCGCCCACATCGACGGTAAGCGGATCTTCCGGCGCGACGGCGGTATTTCCAACATCCGGCGGCCAACTCGTCAGCACTTCGCCGGGACTTGGCTCGTCGACGCCAGCAGCGGCTGCGAATTTCAATTCCCTGGCTACATCGGCGGCCGCAAGCGGTGGCGGTGGTGCGGCGACTGCGCCTGCTGCAACGACTACGGGTGGGGCGATGGTTCCGCTTTCGACCATTGCGCACTATGAACAGAAGCGCACTTCGCTGGCTGTGAATCACCAGGGGCAGTATCCGGCGGTGACTCTCACATTTAATCTCGCACCGAACGTGGCACTGGGCGACGCGGTGACCGCTCTCGAAAAAGCGCAGGCCGATATGGGCATGCCCTCAGCGATTCACGCAACCTTCCAAGGCACCGCACAGGCTTTTCAAGATTCGCTCAAGAACGAGCCGTATCTCATCCTGGCGGCATTGGTCGCGGTGTACATTGTGCTCGGCATTCTCTACGAGAGCCTGATTCATCCGCTGACGATTCTCTCGACACTGCCACCGGCCGGGGTGGGCGCGATTCTTGCGTTGCTGCTGACGGGGACCGATTTGAGCATTATTGCGCTGATCGGCATTATTCTGCTGATCGGCATCGTGAAGAAGAATGCCATTATGATGATCGACTTTGCGTTGCAGGCGGAACGCGACCAAGGTTTGCCCCCGGTGGAGGCCATCTATCAGTCCTGCCTACTGCGCTTCAGGCCGATCATGATGACCACGATGGCTGCGCTTTTCGGTGGCCTTCCGCTGGCCATCGGCATGGGAGTGGGTTCGGAGTTGCGCAAGCCGCTGGGCATTACGATTGTCGGCGGCCTGCTGCTGTCGCAATTGCTGACGCTGTTCACGACACCGGTGGTGTATCTCTTCTTTGACAGGCTGCAATGGCGCGTGATGAAACCGAAGCGCATCGGCTCGGAACTGGAAGAAGCTCCGGGCGACTGAGAAAACGCGGCTAGAAGGTTGTGGTGAGGCGCGCTGCATCGCTGCGTGGCGGTCCGATGGCATTGCCTGAAAACTGGCCGCCGAAATCAAGCACATTTAAAACATTGTTCAGATTCTGCGGCTTTGACGCCAAGCCCGACGGATCTGTCATTTTGAGCTGCAACTCCCCCTCATTCACCTGACCATGTGCAAACAGACCGGGCGTGAATAGACCGGGGGCGAACAGGCCGGCACATACGAGGATGGGGAAGAGAGCCTTCATGTTGCATTATGGTATCGCGCAAAGTATTGCGAAGGAACGTCCCAAAATTCCCGGGGTGGTTGGACACGAGGCATCCGGTGGGTCGTACCTCGCATTTTCGCGATTGGGGCGTTTTGATGGTATTGTCGAATTTATCCGGAACCATCGAGTGACGGGACTGTTCCCCTCAAGCAAGAACCTGCTGTCAGCTTTTTCAAAGTGCGACATTGTTGCCGAAGTGCATGTTTGCCTTTTCAAAAAAACGGCTTGGCGCGAGTGTCGGCATTTTCAATTTGAAACCGAACGAAAGGCGAGGATTACGCGATGGCCCAGTCACAGGAATTAGCAGACGCCAATCTGGTTTTGACTCTGGATGAGATTACGAGCCTAACACAGGAGAGCGGCAAACCTGCCGATACCCTGATGAACGTTGTGGCTCTTATCGCCAAGCGCTTCCGGACGGATGTCTGCTCGGCATACCTGCTTGAGCCGGATCGCTCAAATCTTGTGCTGGCAGCGACGCTGGGCCTGCAACCGAGTTGCATTGGAACGCTGCGCATGCCGCTCAACGAGGGACTTTCGGGGCTGGTGGCCGAGCAGGTGCGGCCGGTCGCCGTCGAAGACGTCAGCAAGCATCCACGCTACAAGTACTTCAAGGAGTCAGGGGAGGAAGAGTACCACTCGTTTCTTGGAGTGCCCCTGGTGGATCGCGGCGTTTTGCAGGGCGTGCTGATTGTGCAGACGAAGGAGTCGAGGGTTTTTCGCAAGGAAGAGATTCGCATGCTGGTTGAGGCCGCCGGGCAGGTTGCGCCGGTAGTCAGCGAGGCGCGCACGCTCGACCGTTTTATTGCACCCGCGCAGGAAAAGCTGTGGGCGCTGGCACGGAACCTGTGGTGGAGCTGGGATCCGGACTGCATCAGCATTTTTCGCGACCTGAATCCAACACGCTGGCGGCAACTGAATCAAAATCCAGTGGCACTGCTGAACGAAGTTCCGCTGGTGGAGCTGGAGCGGCGGGCGAGTGAACTGGTGCTGCATGGACGCATCAACTACTGTTACCGGCGTCAGAAAGAGTATTTGAATGCGGATCAGACCTGGGCTACGTCGAATGCTGGCGTATTGCGGCCGCGGCCTGTGGCGTATTTCTCGGCAGAGTTCGGACTGCACGAATCCTTGCCGATTTATTCAGGCGGGCTGGGGGTGCTTTCCGGCGATCACATCAAGAGCGCATCGGACCTGGATATTCCGCTGGTCGGCATTGGCCTGTTTTATGGGCAGGGTTATTTTCTGCAGCGGCTGGACCAGAATGGATGGCAGCAAGAGGAGTATCTGCAGACCGATGTGAACAGGATGCCGATGGAGCCGGCGATCGGCGTGAACGGTCTGCCGGTAGTGGTGGAGATTGAAACGCGCGGCGGCTCCATCCGCGCACAAGTGTGGCGCGTAAAGGTGGGCCGCTGCGATTTGCTTCTGTTGGATTCGAATGTGCCGGGGAACGCGCCGGAAGATCTGGAAACAACATCGCGACTATACGGCGGAGACTCGCGTACGCGCATTCGCCAGGAATTGTTGCTCGGCGTTGGAGGCTTCAGAGCGCTGAAGGCGATGGGGATTTCGCCGGGCGTGCTGCACCTGAACGAAGGGCACAGCGGGTTTGCGGTGTTTGAGGCGATCCGCAACCGGATGGAAGAAGAGGGGCTCGACTTCTATGGAGCGGCGAGCCAGATTCCGCGGGAGGTGGTGTTTACCACGCACACGCCGGTGCCTGCCGGGCACGACCGTTTTTCACCGGACCTGATCGAAGAACACCTTGGCCCGTTGCGCGAGCAACTAGGCATTTCTCACGACAACCTGATGGGCTTTGGGCGCGAGCATCCGTCGGATCCCGCGGAACAGTTCTGCATGACGGTGCTGGGGCTGAAGCTGGCGCGGCGCGTCAACGCGGTGTCGTCGCTGCACGGAGAAGTATCCCGGGCGATGTGGAGGAACCTCTATCCCGGCAAACCGGAAGATGCGGTTCCGATTGGCCACATCACGAATGGCGTACACGTGCCGTCGTGGCTTGCGCCGCAGATGCGCCGCCTCTACGACCGCCACCTGGGAGTCGGCTGGGAGGTTCGGAGCGGACGGGCGTCAACCTGGGCGGAAATCGAAAAGGTAGATGATGGCGAACTCTGGGAGACGCACCTCGGCCTGAAGTCGCAACTGCTGGAGTTTGTGCGGCAGCGCGCGAAAGAACAAGCAGAACGTCGCGCCGAGACAGCGAAGACGATGCAGCACCTCGACAAAGTTCTTTCGCCGGATGCGTTGACCATTGGATTTGCGCGCCGGTTCGCTACGTACAAGCGCGCCAACCTGCTGCTTGCCGATATTGAGCGGCTTGCCTCGATGGTGAACGACCCCAAACGTCCCGTGCAATTTCTGTTCGCGGGCAAGGCGCATCCGCATGACGAGCCGGGGAAAAAAGTGCTGCAGCAGATTGCGCAGATGATGCGCGATCAAGACTTCGAAGAGAAGTTTGTTTTCATTGAGGATTACGACATCAATGTGGGGCGGCACCTTGTGCAGGGTGTAGACGTCTGGCTTAACAATCCGAGACGGCCGCTTGAGGCGTCGGGCACGAGCGGGCAAAAGGTGGTTTTGAATGGCGGGTTGAATCTTTCAGTGCTCGATGGATGGTGGGCGGAGGCGTTCGACGGGTTCAACGGATTCGCGATCGGAAGCGGCAGAACGCACTCCAATATGGATGTGCACGACAGCCGCGACGGCGAGGATCTCTACCGCGTGCTGCGCGACGAACTGATCCCGCTTTTTTACCAACGCGATAAGGACGGACTGCCGCGGGGCTGGATCAAGAGGATGAAACGGACGATCCGCACGCTGGGATGGCGATTCAACGCGGACCGCATGGTGATGGACTATACGCAGAAGTGCTATGTGCCGGCAGCGGGCGGAACTTCAAGCGAGATCAGGCCGCAGACGTAACAAGAAGCCCACCCCCGAAATTGCCGGCAGGGTGGGCTGTCATGTGAATGTCAATTGGTTTTAAGAGCGCGAGGCTGATTTTAAGAGCGCGGACGGCTGCGCATCCTAAGCGAATTGGGGTTCTTCAATCTTGACGGGTTGCTCAAGGAGCCGCACAGGATAGTAGGCGTTGCGTGTGTACTGCTTGACCATGCGGTTGGTATTGAAATACGAGCCGTTGAAGGCCAAGGTGTTGCGCATCATCCGCGCCCACTTCTCGGGCGCGGCGAGATAAAGAGGCACAACCCCGTTTTCGAGTTTGTTGTAGAGCGAGTTCGCCTCTTCAGCATCGTTGGCGCCATCTTCAATGGCCCAGCCAGTGAAGCCTTCGATGCATCCCTCGATCCACCACCCATCAAGAATCGAAAGGCTGGGAACGCCATTGAGTGCGGCCTTCATGCCGCTGGTGCCTGAGGCCTCATAGGGGCGACGCGGAGTGTTGACCCACACATCGACGCCAGCGGTGAGCAATGCGCCGAGGTCCCATGCGTAGTTTTCGAGATAAACAATGCGAAGGATGTCGTTGGAAAGCTTGCCAGCAGTTTCAATGACGCTGTGAATGAGCGCTTTGCCGGGTTCGTCCTGGGGATGTGCTTTGCCGGCGTAGAGAATCTGCAGGCCACCGGCCTCGGTAGCGATCTTCAGCAACCGTTCGGGATCAGTGAACAACAGGCTGGCGCGCTTGTAGGTGGCGGCGCGGCGCGCAAATCCTAAAGTCAGCACACTGGAATTGAGCACATGGCCCGTACGGGTGGCGACTTCAGTCATCAGCGCTTCTTTGGCGTGGTGATGTGCATCGAGCATTGCCTGTTCGGGCAGATCGATGGCATTGCGCAGGTAGAGGTTGTCGCGCCGCCAAGCCGGAAGATGCGCATCGAGCATGTGCTGGACGGGTTCCGCGATCCAAGTGGGCGCGTGCACGCCGTTGGTGATGGAGTCAATGGAGTACTCAGGGAACATGGCGCGGGAGACTTTGCCGTGCTGCATTGCAACGCCGTTGGCATAGCGCGAGAAGCGAAGCGCAAGCAACGTCATATTGAGCAAGCCTTCCTGAAAGCAGCCGAGCTTTTCAAGGCGCGCGGTGCGATCACCGCCGAGAATGCGAATGGCCTGCTCAGTGGAGAAGCGATCGTGACCAGCCGGGACCGGGGTGTGAGTGGTGAAGACACATTTTTGCCGAACCTGCGCTATGTCAGAATCCGCGACGACGCCGAGCGGACCGCCGCCCAACTGGCTCTCAAGCAACGCCAAAGTGAGCAGCGCCGCGTGGCCTTCGTTCATGTGATAGACGTTTACATTGATGCCGAGCGCGCTGGCCATACGTGCGCCGCCCATGCCCAGGACAATCTCCTGCTGCAGGCGGTAATTGGTGTCGCCGCCATAGAGGTGATCGGTGAGTCCGCGATCCCAGCCGGAGTTGCCATCGATGTCGGTATCGAGGAGATAAATCGGAACGATGTGTCCGTAGCGACCCTGCAGGTCATAACGCCAGGCGCGCACGGTGACGGGGCGGTTTTCGACGGAGACGATAATCCGCGCAGACTCTTCGGTGCAGAAGTCCGAAGGATTCCAGGGCTGAACTTCTTCGCTCTGATCGCCCGCCTGGTTCAGGTGCTGCTGGAAGTATCCTTTGCGATGCACCAGCGAGAAAGCTACAAGCGGAACGCCAAGGTCGGCAGCGGAACGAAGTGTGTCCCCAGCAAGCATCCCGAGACCACCGGAGTAAGTGGGCATTCCGCGGTTGATCGCGATCTCCATCGAGAAGTACGCGACCAGGCCAGAATTGGGGAACGATTCATAAGTGAAAGGCTTATTTGAATTAGGCTGCATTCTGTATATCTCTCTTCGGCGCTTGCCCGTGCCAAGCTACAGCATGAAATGGGTAATCATAAACATGGCCGGGAATACCTGTCTCTCCCGGTATATTTCGGCAATTTTGAGAAAAGCCTAAAAGATTCTAACAAGGAAAGGAGTGGTTGGCGTCCAGAAGGGAACTACCCCCGTTACTGGGGGTGTGCCCTTTCGAGCGCATGAATATGAGATGCGCCGGATGTTGATGTGGAAAATGGAGTTGGCGAACTGACGGGGTTGGGCGTCAATTCAATCGATGTGCGCCCCCTGACGCATGGCAAATAAGGATTTGCGGGACAATTCCTGTCGCAGTGGCGTATCGAGCACCTAGGGCCTCGGCAAACTCTTCCGCATCTTCCCGGTTTACGAGATTGATGGTGCATCCGCCGAAGCCTCCCCCGGTGAGGCGCGCTCCAATGAGGCCGGGCAGATCCTGGGCAAGGGCCACCATGGTGTCCGCTTCAACGCAACTGGCTTCAAAGTCGCGGCTGTAGCTCTGATGGGCCTCGGCCATTAAGCGGCCGAGTTTGGGCAAGTCGTGTTTGATGAGAGCGTCGGCGGCGGCGACGGTGCGCGTGTTCTCAGTGATGACGTGGCGAGCGCGTTTGAGCGCGTTCGGACTCATCTCGGCACCATATTTTTCGAGGTCGCTGACGGTGGCATCGCGCAGGAAGCGCACTTCAGGACGATGCCTGGCAATGACGGCGCAGGCTTCTTCCACTTCAGCCCGGCGGCTGGTGTATTCGCCGCCAGCGACAGAGTGCTTGACCATGGTGTTGGCGATGACGAGAGCTACATTGGCAGGAATCGGGGCCAACTTGAAACTCAGGTCGCGGCAATCCAGCAGCAGAGCATTGTCTTCGGCGCCGTTGGCCGAGATGAATTGATCCATGATGCCGCAATTGGCGCCCACAAATTCGTTCTCAGAACGCTGGCAGAGACGCGCGATCACGGGGCCAGGAATTTTGACACCAAGCAGCGAGGTGACGGCGAGGGCGGTTGCGACCTCGACGGATGCGGAACTAGAAAGGCCGGAGGCCAGTGGCACATCGCCCCACAAGCTCAAACAGAATCCGGGAATCTTGTAGCCTTCGCCCGCCA
>Ga0265325_10003488_pt1 | contig 10244 bp, 7 predicted proteins | sample 41420metaG_FD_202090 | JGI IMG/M metagenome (GOLD analysis project Ga0265325, IMG submission 202090) | Rhizosphere microbial communities from Carex aquatilis grown in University of Washington, Seatle, WA, United States - 4-14-20 metaG | ecosystem: Host-associated > Plants > Roots > Rhizosphere >...
ACCCTTCCGCGGCTGATCCGCAACCCGCTGTATGTCTGGTCGCACCTCGAGCTTCGCCGGGTGTTCGGGATCGATCTTCCGCTCGGCCCTTCGACGGCGCGGGAGATCTGGGAGGAGGCGAACCGTCAGCTGCCGGGGTGGTCGACGCAAGCGCTGCTCGCACATTTCGACGTGAGGGCGGTCGCCACCACCGACGACCCCGGCGACGACCTCGCCGCGCATCGAGCCCTCGGCGAGCAGGCCGTCGAGGGTCAGGTGGCGATGATCCCCACGTTCCGTCCCGACGGCGCGCACCGGCTGCTCGACGACCCTTCCGCCTGGAACACGTGGGTCGACCGCCTGGAGATCGTGACGGAGACGAAGGTCGACGACCTGCCCTCGCTGCTCGATGCGCTCACGCGGTCGTACCGGCGATTCGCGCTGATGGGTGGACGAGCGAGCGATCACGGCCTCGAGTGCCTCCCCGACCTTCCCCGCGACCCGTCCCTCGCCGATGCAGCGGTTCGCCGGGCGCGCAGCGGCAGCGCGGCGACCGCCGGCGAGCGCCACTCGGTCGTGCTCGAAGTCGTTGCACTCGCCGCCCGGCTCGCCTTCGCCAACGAGTCAGTGCTGCAGCTGCACCTCGGACCGATCCGCGACGTGTCGCCGCGGCTGCTCGCGCAGGTGGGGCGAGATGCAGGTGCCGACGCCATGGGTGACGAGCGTCAGGCCCCCGGGCTCGCCCGGCTCCTCGGGGGGCTCGAGCGGGACGGCACCCTGCCGCGCACCATCCTGTACAACGTCAACCCTGCGGACAACGCCCTGTTCGCGACCATGGCGGGCGCGTTCTCACGGCCCGGGGTGACCTCGCTCGTGCAGTGGGGACCGCCGTGGTGGTTCAACGACCACGAGCAGGGAATGCGCCGGCAGCTCGACGACCTGTCCGAGATCGGCCAGCTCGCCGGCTTCGTCGGCATGCTCACCGACTCGCGCTCGCTCCTGTCGATGACGCGGCACGAGCTCTTCCGGCGCGTCCTTTGCGACGCGATCGGACGCGATGTCGACGCGGGCCGCATCCCGGCGGACATCGACTGGTGCTCGACGGTCGTGCGCGACATCTGCATCGACAACGCCGTGCGCTACTTCTCGCTGCCGGCCTCCTGGGTCAGCTGATGGTGCCGCTCCACAGCGTCGGCGGCGTCGCACGGACCATCTCGATGGACGAGCTGCGCGAGATCGTCGACGAGATCGCGACCACCGAGATCGTCGCCACGGGCGCGGAGCGAGTGCTGCTGGTTCCTCCAGACGTCACGCGGCTGCGCTCGCGCGCCGGCGAGATCACGGGATTCCTGTTCGAGCACCTGACCGCTGCCGGGTGCGAGGTCGCCGTACTCCCAGCCCTCGGCACGCATGTGGCGATGACGCCCCGCCAGGCCGGCCTGCTCTTCGGCGACCGGATCCCCTTCGACCGCATCCTCCGGCACCGCTGGCGGGAAGGACTGGTACGACTCGGGGAGATCGGCGCCGACGAGATCTCGGCGCTCACGGCCGGCCGGATGACGGATCCCATTCCCGTCGAGGTCGACGAGCTCCTCCTCTCCGGATGGGATCTGGTCGTCTCGGTCGGCCAGGTCGGGCCGCACGAGGTGATCGGGATGGCGAACTTCACCAAGAACCTCGTCATCGGCCTCGGCGGCGCACCCACCATCCACCGCAGTCACTTTCTCGGGGCGGTCTGCGACATGGAGACGATCATGGGCCGCGCTCACAGCCCGGTCCGCGACGTCGTCGACGCCGCGTTCGACCGATTCCTGGCAGACCGGATCTCGGTGCTGTGGGTTCTGACCGTGATGCAGGACACGCCCGAGGGCGTCGTACAGCGCGGGATGTTCGTGGGACGCGGAGGCTCCGGTGAGTCCGGCGGCGCCGCGTACGAAGCAGCGGCCGACCTCTCGGCACGCTGCAACGTCAACGTGATCCCACGTCCGTTCGATCGAGTGACGTGCTGGCTCGACCCCGATGAGTTCACGACAACCTGGGTCGCCAACAAGGCGGTGTATCGCACACGGATGGCTCTCGGCGACGGCGGGGAGCTCGTCGTGCTCGCTCCCGGCGTCTCCCGCTTCGGGGAGGACCCCACGCTCGACGCCCTCATCCGCCGGTACGGCTACCGCGGCACGCCGGCCACTCTCGCTGCCCTCCAACGCGATCCTGAGCTCGCCGACAACCTGGGCGCAGCAGCGCACCTGATCCACGGAAGCAGCGAAGGTCGCTTCCGCATCGTGTACTGCACCGACCCCGCAACCGGCGGGCTCACCCGTGACGAGGTCGAAGGCGTCGGCTATGCGTGGCGCTCCCTGCCCGAGGAGCTCGATCGTCTCGGCGTCACGAGCGCCACCGCGACCGGACCACGGCTCGACCGTGAGGGCGTGACGTTCACGCACATCGCAAACCCCGCCCTCGGCCTCTGGGCCGCGTCCACACGATTCCCCTGACCGCGTCGCTCAGGAGCCGTCGACGATCAGGTGGGCGGCCGAGATCGGATCGTCCCTTTGGACGTACCGATCCTCGCTCGGCATCCACTGCTTCTCCCAGACATCGCGCGCTCCCTCACCGTCCCGTGCGACACCGCGCGCGAGCCGCAGCTCGCGGGGCGCGTCCACCCAGATGCGCAGGTCGTAGGCCTCGCGGAAGAGGACGTGGAGAGCGCAGACGCCCTCGACGACGACGACGCCCTGCGGCCGGACGACGCGGGGCTCGGCCAACGGCCTTTGCAACTCCCAGGAAAACGCGCGGTACTCGGCCGGCTCACCGCGCAGGAGTGGCTCGAGCACCTCGGCGCGCAGGCGAGAGAGCTCGAACTCGGTGCCGTCCCAGAACTCGTCCGTCCCGACGACCTGCGCCCCGGGGATCGAGCGGGCCAGCGTCGTCTTCCCCGCCGCACCGTGACCGCCGATCCCGACGAGCACGAACGCACGGCCGGCGGGACGCGCCGAGGTCAGAGCGGAGACTCGGTCGAGAACCGGACCGACATCCATCAATCGGCACGGTAGCCGCGGCATCGTGGCGCCGAAGACGATCGCCGTTTCAGGTGACGGCAGCCGAGCGGAAGCGGCGACACGGTATGTCCACTCGAGCGCCGCGCGCAGCGAGCTCACGAGCGATCCTCTAGGTATGTCGCTGCCCAAAGCGTCTGCCAAGCGAGGCATCGTCCTCGCTGCCGTCGTTGCGTTCACGGTCTTCGGCGCGGTCTCCGCCTTCGCGTCGACCCTCAACGTCGGCCCGAGCGCCCTGAGCGCCGGAGACGCCTCCGTCGCGTCCTGCCGGCAGAGCGGCACACCGATCACAGCCGAGTACACGGCCGCGTACGACTCGGCCATCCCCGGCTACAAGGTCACCGGTGTGACCGTGACGGGCATGGATCCGCACTGCAACGGCAAGACAGTCGCGGTCACCGTGGCGGGCGCGTCGAACACGTTGCTCGCGAGCGGCAGCGCGACCTACGACTCGGCCGGCTCGAACACGTCGGTCGTCCTCGCAAGCCTGAGCGCGACCCCGCCGGTGGCCGATGTCACCGGGATCAGCGTCGCCATCAACGGCTGACGCCGAACGTGTCGTTGCGCCGGAGCGGCCGCTGCCGCGTCTCGGGGAAGAGGAGCGGCACGCCGACACCGTCGCGCTCGGCATGGATGTGGAGATGCGGCTCGGAGCTGTTACCCGAGTTGCCGATGCGACCGAGCGGCTGACCGACGACGACGCTATCGCCCTCGGACACGAGCACCGTCCCGTGGCGGAGGTGTGCGAGAACGACGATCGTCCCGTCCGCGTCGATCGCCACGTGGTTGCCCGGCGGCCGGTCCGGCGTGCGTAGTGGAGGCTCGAGATCGGGAACGTCGGCGGCCGCCTCGACGACGCGGCCGGCGCACGGCGCGAGCACAGGCCGGTCGAAGACGACATAGCGCTCGAGCCGGCCCGGGTAGACGGCCGGCGGCGAGCAGCGCGAGCCGAGCGGGCCGAGCGCGACGATGTCGAGCGCGGCGCTCTGCGCCGGGTCGCCGGCGTGCTGGTTCAGCGCCGGGGGACCGCCCTGGGCGACGGCGTACCTGCCCGGCCCGAGCGGAAGCGCTAGCTCGAGCGGCCGGGACCGCGCCGCCGTTCTCCGGACATCGCCACGCCGGAGGACCGCGAGGGCGAGCAGCACTCCGAGGACGAACAGGGACCACCACGGAACGCCTCCCGTAGGCAGGCCCCGCAGCCGCTCGGCCGACACGAGCGCCGCCAGCACCGAGCCGCCGACGAGCGGAACGCGCAGCCGGCACGAGACGACGTACCACGGCGCGGCCGCCCAGATGAACGCGCAGAAGACGGCTCCGGTCGCCGCGACCACGGCCCAGCCGAGCACGGTGCCCTCCGTCCAGACGGCGGCGGCGTATGCGGGCGGCGCCAGGCACGACACCACTGCGGGCACGGCAAGCCGCCGCCGCACGACCGAGCGCGGCCACTCCCGGTAGGGAACGTCGGCGTCGGCCGCCTCCGCCGCCGGGCCGATCCCGAGGCCCGCGATGAGACTGCCGGCGCCGAAGCGGGCGATCACCGGCTCGTCGCCGCGCTCGTAGTACGCGCGCCAGAGCTCGCCGTCGCGCTCGACGCGGACGAGCGGGCCGTGCCGGTCGAGAAAAAGCCGCACGGCTCCCTGCACGATCCGCAACGGGTACCGCTGCAAGAACTGCGGCTCGAACCACTCACGCGCCGCGGCCTTGCTGGCCAGCGCGCGCTCGAGCGCGCGCGCGTCGGCGTCCTCGTCCTGCAGCCCGCCCGTCACCGGCCCTGTTTCGCCGGCGGAACCGCGCAGCTGCGCTCCCAGGGACCCGGGATGCGCCGGCGGTTCGCCGCAACGAGCCGGTACGCGGCAGCCGCTCCCACAGTCAGGCCCGGCGCGGTGAGAAGCGCGGCGCACAGGCGCCACAGACCGCCGGCGCCGCGCAGCCAGGCGGCGACGGCCCGGTGGCCGGACAACCGGACGCCGTCGGCGCCGAGCCACTGGAGCGCGAGCCGCGCGTCGTCCTCCGTCAGGCCGAGCGCCGCGAGGTCGGCGCGCTGCCACGGCACGGTCGACACACGCGTGCGCAGGCGACGCGAGGCCGCCTCGACGACCGCCGTACAGAAGCCGCAGTCGCCGTCGTAGACCACGGTTGCGGCAACCACGGCGCTAGCTTGCACACCGTCGCCGTTGCGCGCAACCCCGGCGCCGCGGTCGTCGCCGCTCATTCCCGGGCAAACACCGGGCTCGGCTCGGCCCGGCTCGACCGAGCGCGTCGGCTCGTTGCCCGTCGTCTGCGTCCCGCCGACGAAGCTCAGCCGAGCTTGCCTCGAACGGTCGCCAGCGCGTGGTCGCGGAGCGCGCGACCCTGAGCCTGGGCGGCCCCTACCCGGTCTGCCTGCGTCGCCCGGAACGCGTCGTCCTTGATCGACCCCAGGTTGATCTCGACGTTGAGCGCGCCGCCCTCCAGGGCCGCCGCCGCCAGGAGCGCCGCCACGCCGGCGTCCGACACCGCGTTGGGGTTTCCCCGCTCGGCGACCTGGAGCGCCAGCTCGAGGACCCGCAGCGATCGCGTGCACACGAGCAGCGGCGGGTCCACCGCCGCCTTGTACCCCGCCTGGATCGCCTCGGAGCGGGCGGCCTGCTCCTGCAGCGTCTCCTTCGGCATCCGGAAGGCCGCCATCACCTGCGTGAAGGCGTCGGCGTCCGCGTCGACCAGGCCGAGCAGCTCGCTGCGCAGCGCATCGGCCTCGGCCACCACCTCGTTCATCTCGCCGGCGCGATCGGCGAACTTCTCGCTCGCGGCCGTGTTCCGGGCGACCATGGCGGCAAGGCTCGCCGCCAGGGCGCCCGACAACGCCGAGGCGCTCCCGCCCCCCGGCGTCGCCGCACTCGACGCGAGCGCCTCGCCGAACGCCGCCAGTTGCATGTCCTGCAAGCCCGTCACGACACCCTCTCTAGTCGGGGATCAGGTGGTACTCGATCACCTGCTTCGCGTTGAACCCCGGGATCTGCAGGTAGTAGCTCGCGACCTCTTCCAACGCCTCGAGCGGGACCAGCCCCACCAGCTCGCACTCCTGCACGAGCACGCCGTAGCGCGCCGCCTCGGCCCGGACCAGCTCGACCGCCCGGTGGATCGGCGTCCGCTGATAGTCGACGAGGTTCATCGAGACCTGGACGATGCCGCGGTCCTCCAGGCTCAGTCCCATGGCCTTCACGTAGCGCAGCCCTCCTCCGATGTGACGGACCGCGTTCGCGATCTTCTTGGCCACCTCGAGGTCGCCGGTCTGCAGGTTCACGTTGAAGGCGATCAGCGGCATGCGGGCGCCCACCGCGGTCACCCCCGACCGCTCGTTGAAGGCCTGGGGGCCGGCATCCACCGTCCAGGCGGGATCCTGGAGCTTCTCGGCCATGCCCTCGTACTCGCCCCTCCGGACGTCGACGAGGTTCCGCCTGGCTTCGCTGGTGGCGGCTTCCTCGTAGAAGAAGACCGGAATCCCGTGCCGCTCGGCGAAGGCCTCACCGAACCGGCGAGCGATCGCCGCCGCCTCGGCCATCGTCAGGCCGCGGATCGGGACGAACGGCACAACGTCCACCGCTCCCATGCGCGGGTGGCTCCCCTGGTGCTGCCGCATGTCGATCAGCTCGACGGCGCGCGACGTGACCGCCGTCGCGCACGCCTCGACCGCGTCGGGGTCGCCGAGGAACGTGCAGTCCGCCCGGTTGTGGTCGGCGTCCATGGAGAGGTCGAGCACCTTGACGGGGAACTCCCTCAGAACGAGCTCCAGCTCGTTCAGGAAGCTCGGATCCCGCCCCTCGCTGAAGTTCGGGACGCACTGCAGGATCTTCATGCCGCTCCGAACCTAGCACCATCCCTTTGGCCTGCGATCTTCGCCGCGCCGGAGCCGGTATCCCCCGGTGGGGGGACAGTTCCCACCCTTATGGGGTCGGGGAACGGTCGATTTCGGCCGAAAAGTGTGAAAGCACGCGAACGTCGGTGGTGGGTGCAGCCTCCTTCGTCTGCGCGCAGCTCGACACGGCCTGGCGCCCTTGACCCCCTGCGACTCCCGAACTCATCACCTCCGAGCGTCTCGCCGAGGCGTGATCGTGTGCGCCGGCGTTCTCCTCCTGAGTGCTGCGATCGCCGGCGGCCACGCCGTCCTGCTCCCGTCCCGGCCGGTCGCGACGCCGCAGACCTTCGTCGATCACGCGCTCGGCTCCCGCAGCCATGACGCGTCGCTCGAGCGGCCGCTGGCGACCGGAGCGACGCTCGCGGTCGACGGCGGCGGCATCGCGGCGCACGCCGGCTCGGCGACCGTCGCGCTCGCGTCCCGCAACGCAGGACACGGCGAGTGGCAGCGGCACCGCGGCGGCGTCACGCGGAACACGAGCTTCGGGCGCGAGTCGATCCTGTTCGGGATCAACCGCGCCGAGCAGTTCCTGACCGTCGCCCGCCGCCAGGGAACGCGCACCTGGAGCTGGCGGCTCGACGCGACCGGCGGCGTCCCGCGCCTCGCCGCCGACGGCGGCGTGAGCTTCACGCATGCCGAGGGTCTCGCCGGCTTTCGCATCCTCCCGGTCGCGATCCTCGACCGCAGCGGACGCGACGTCACACCGGCCGGTCTTCGCTGGTCGCTCGAACGGCAGGGCTCGGGCTGGATCCTCGGCCTGCGTCTCGACGACCGGAAGCTGCCGCTGCCGTACCTCATCGACCCGATCGCGCTGATCGCCGCCTGCGCCCTTCCGGCCGGACCGGGCGGCACGACGAGCTGCACCGCCGCCACGTCGACGGGCTCGTCGAGCCTCGCCGTCGCGAAGCCCTCGGCGGCCGTCTCCGGCGACGTGCTGGTCGCGCAGCTGACCGTCCGCTCGACCGGCGCGATCACCGCGCCGACGGGTTGGAGCCAGATCGGCGCGACGGCGCGTGACGCCGCCGCACCGGTCGAACAGGCGGTGTTCTGGCATCCCGTCGACGGCACCGAGCCGGCGACGATCACGTTCTCGTGGGCGGGCGGCAACGCCGACGCCTCCGGCGGGATCGTCACGTACAAGGGCGTCGACCCGTTCGCCGGCTTCGACGGGAGCGCCGTCACCGCGACGAACAGCGGCGGCACCGCCGCGACCGGCAACCCGGCCGGCCTCGCCGTCACGACGACTGCGGCCAACGAGATGCTCCAGGCTGCGTACGGCGTCGCCAACGGCGTGACCGTCACGCAGACCGGCAGCCAGGGCCTCGTCCGCGAGTGGACCGTCTCGTCGACCGGCGGGACGAAGGTGACCGCCGGCTTCGCCGACGGTGTGCAGGCGGCGGCCGGCGCCTCGGGCAACAAGACCGCGACGTGGGTGACGAGCTCGCTCTGGGCCGCCCACCTGTTCGCGCTGAAGAACGAGGCGGCCGACGGATCGGGAACGGTCGCGACCTCCTTCACGACCGCGTCGGCGTCGCAGAGCGGCCTGACGCAGACGCTGACGTACACCCCGGCGGCCGGGAGCATGGCGAACGGCGACGTCTCGTTCGTCGTGCCCGCCGGCTGGACCGCGCCGCAGGCGACGACGGCCAGCGCCGCCGGCTACGTGACCGCGACCGGCGGCAGCGGCACGAACACGATCGCGGTGACGGGCACCGGTCCATGGACGGTCACGGTCTCCGGCGTCACGCTCAACCAGAGCGCGGCCCAGACGCTCGCGGTCAGGTACGGCGACACGAGCGGCGGCGGACCGGGCGCGACGGCGGCGGCGACGGCCGGCGCGGTCGTCTGGACGACGAAGCAGCGCTCGTCGAGCCGCGGCACGCTGACGGCCCTCGCAGCGTCGCCGACGATCACGGTGTACGCGGCCGACGGCACGGGAACGATCACGTCCAGTCTCACCGCCGTCTCCGGCTCGCAGCCCGGGCTGACCGAGACGCTCACGTACACCGTGGCCGCCGGCAACGTCTCGAACGGGACGCTGACGGTGGACGTGCCGGCCGGCTGGACTGCGCCGGCGACGGTCGCCGGCCCCGGCTATGCGACGTCCACGTTCGGCGTCGTCTCGGTCGCGGGACAACGGATCACCGTGAGCGGCATCACGCGCAATGCCGCCCAGACCGTCGTGATCACGTACGGCTCCGGCGCGACCGCGACCGCCGCGGCGGGCCCGGGTGCGCAGACCTGGCAGGTGAAGGAGGCCTCCACGGCCGGCGGCGCCCTCACCGCAATCGCTGCGTCGCCGTCGATCGCAATCTACGCGCCCGACGGCACAGGGACGGCGGCGACGACGACGACGAACGTCTCCGCGTCGCAGACCGGGAACACCGTCGTCTTCACCTACACGGTTCCGGCCGGCGACATGTCGAGCGGCGGCGTCAAGCTGACGATCCCGGCCGGCTGGAGCGCGCCGTCCGTCGCCTCGAACAACGTCGGCTACACGACGTCGAGCGCGGGCACGGTCGCCGTCGCAGGCCAGGTCGTGACCGTCTCCGCGATGACGCTCACGGCGGGCTCGACGGTGACGATCACCTACGGGTCGAAGGCGGGAGGCGGAGCCGGCGCGACCGCCACCGCCACGACCGGCGCGCAAGCGTGGCTGTTCCAGGAGCACTCGACCGCGGGCGGCGTCTTCACGAACATCGCGGCGTCGCCCTCGATCACGGTCAACGCCGCCAACGGCTCGGGCACGATGACGGCGTCGATCGGCAACGTCTCGGCCTCGGAGACCGGGCGGACGATGACGTTCACGTACACCGCCGCGGCGGGAGCGACGGTCAACGCCGCCGTCACCGTCACCGCGCCTGCCGGCTGGAGCGCACCGTCGACGACGGCGACTGCGGCGGGCTACACGACCGCGTCGACCGGCGTCGTCTCGGCGGCGGGCCAGACGATCACGGTCAGCGGCGTCACGCTCGCCGGCGGCGGGACGATGACGATCGTTTACGGCGCCACCGGCGGCGGCGGCCCGGGCGCGACCGCGGGCTCGACCACCGGTGCGCAGACGTGGCAGGCCCAGGAGCGCTCGACGCTCGCCGGCGTGCTCGCGAACCTCGCGGCGTCGCCTTCGATCACCGTGTACGCGGCCGACGGATCCGGCACGGCGACCTCCTCGATCGCCGTCGTCTCGGCGGGCCAGACCGGCCGCACCGTCACGCTCACGTACACCGCGGCGACCGGCGGCACGCTGACCGGCTCGCTGACCGTCGTCGTGCCGTCGGGCTGGACGCCGCCGGCGACGGTGGCAGGCCCCGGCT
>Ga0265325_10003492_pt1 | contig 10239 bp, 6 predicted proteins | sample 41420metaG_FD_202090 | JGI IMG/M metagenome (GOLD analysis project Ga0265325, IMG submission 202090) | Rhizosphere microbial communities from Carex aquatilis grown in University of Washington, Seatle, WA, United States - 4-14-20 metaG | ecosystem: Host-associated > Plants > Roots > Rhizosphere >...
ACGGTCCGGGAATAGGCCTTGCCGTCCTTGCCCAGCACATAGACGAAGCTGCTGTCCGGCCCGACATTGACCGCGTCGCGCGGCACCACGACGGCGCCCCTGATATCGGCGAGCGAGACGCTGACGGTCACCGTCTGCCCGGGCACCAGGCGCATGTCGAGATTGGGGAAATCGGCCCGCAATTCGATGGTGCCGGTCGAAGCGCTCACCATGTTGCTGACGAAATCGACGGGGGCTTTTTCCGCCCCGCCCGGCGCCCCCGGCATCGGCACCACCGCCTGAAGCTGGCCGGCCGCAAGCTGGTTCTGGATCTGCGCCAGGATGTTCTGGGGCAGCATGAGGGACACTTTCATGGGCTGCATCTGGGTGATGGTCACCAGCGAATTGACGTTGCCGGTGGCGATGACATTGCCCGGCTGGATGAAGATGGGCCCGGTCTTGCCGTCCACCGGCGAGACGATGCGCGTGTAGCCCAGATTGATGCGCGCCGCCTGCACATTGGCCTGGTCGGCGATGACGACGCCTTCGTCGGACTTCACCGTCGCCGCCTGGGTGACGAGCTGCTGGTTGGAGATCGCGTTCTGCTGCGACAGGGCCTGATAGCGCGCCAGATCGACCCGCGCATTGGCCAGGGTGGCGGCGTCCTTGGCCAGTTGACCCTCGGCCTGGGCCAGCGCCGCCTGATAGGGCGCGGGATCGATCTGGAACAGCAGATCGCCCTTGTGCACCATCTGGCCTTCCTGGAAATTGGCCTTCAGCAGCTTGCCGGTGACCTGGGCCGTCACCTGCACCATCTCGGGCGAGACCACCGTGCCGATGGTCTTCTGCATGACGGTGACGTCGCTGCGGACCGCGGCCGCGACCTTGACGGGCGGGGCGGGCGGCGCCTTGGGCTTGTGGGCAAGGAGCTCGGCGATGAAATGCCAGGCCAGGATAATCACGGCCAGGCCTGCCAGGGCGGCGGCGATCCAGGGCGCCCAGGGGTGCAGGCGGGCAAGCCAGCCGGACAAGCGGTGCGGGACGGAAACACCCCCTGGCAGCGCTTCGGGCATGTTCAGGGCCATGGGAATCTCAGTTCTTGTCTTGACGGGCGGCAGAGCGCCAGCCTGGCGGCTATAGGGATAAACTTTGCCGCAAATGTCGCCGTTGTATGGAGAAAGTCCTCGAAAACATGAGGTTTATTTCATCCAACAGGGAAACGGCGGAGCGGGTTCCGGGTTCCGCGCTTCTTTGTAGCAAGCTGTCGCAGACTGGGCTTTTCGAGCCGCTGCTTTCGTTCGCGCGCCGCAAGCGGCCCTTCGCCAAACGGCGGCCGCGAGCGGCCCGGCCGCAGGGACGCCCGATTGCGATCGGGCGTCCCAAGCGTCAATACAAATGCCGGAGTCAGTTCAGATCTTGAAGCGGCACAACCAGCCGGTGTCGTCGCAGAAATACATTTGGTCGCCGATCAGCTTGGCGCAATGGATGACCGGCGAATCGTCGGGGAGCTGCACCCGCTCGAAGATGTTGCCGGTCTTGGCGTCATGGTGAAAGAAGGCGTTGAGGTTGGAGTCCGACGACCAGATGGTGGAATGGTCCTTGCCCCAGCTCATGCCGTGGGTCCGGTTGCCCGGAACCGGCCAGGTTGCCTTCACCTTCCAGCTGCTCTTGTTGATGGTGAAGATCAGGCGTGCCGGCGGGCAGGCATAGATCAGGTAATCCCCGTCCAGAATGATGGCATGGGCGCCAGTGCCGCCCGAGCCTTCCTCGGCATCCAGCGGCAATTGTCCGGGCGGCAGGCCCTTGGCGGCGCGCAGTCCGACATTGTTCTGCATTGCCGGGCCGATGCCGCGCGACATCTCCGGATAGGCGGGCTTGAGCGGCGAGCGGCGGCCCGGCGGGTCGTCCTCCCGCTCATAGATGCGGCCGGCGCCGGGGGTGATGTATTTGGCGATGGTCTTGCCGGTGTGGATGTCGCAATGGACGATGATGCTGTTGTGGGTGGAGGTGATCCACATCGTGTCGCCGTCAACGCACAGGCCGCTGGGACCCACCACATCGGCCTTGAACTCGCGGATCAGCGAGCCGTCCTTGATGTTGGTGAGGGTCACCCAATGCTCGGCGCCCTGGTCCAGCACCCACAGCTCGTTCGGGTTGTCGGTGACCGCCAACCCGTTCGGCTGCCCGTGGGTGGTCTTGTAGAGCACCTCGATCTTGTTGGCGGGCCGTGTCTTGATCGAGGCCCAGGCCGGCAGGCAGGCGGGATGGGCCACCTGTGCCGCGGCGGGCAACGCGGCTGCAGCGGCGGCGGCCGGGGCGGCGGCCGCCATGGAGAGGAAATTGCGACGTTTCAACATGAAAATAACTCCCTTGAGGGTTCAAGCCATATCGATGCGGAAGATCCAGCCGGCATGCGGGCTGTCGCCGTTCGGCCAGCCGGGATGGATGCCGGCGTCGCAACTGATCAGAGCGCCATTGTGCCATTCCAGTCCGTGCGGATCGCAGGAGCCGGCAGCGAAATCGCAGGTCATCAGCACCGCGCCGGTCTTGCCGTCATATTTGACCAGCCCCGGCGTGCCGCGGTCGTAGCGGGTGCTGTCATTGCCGGTGACCTGCCAGATGTTGCCGTCATTGTCGAACGTCATGTCGTGCCAGCGCGGCTTGTCGGCGGGGACATAGATCGGGATGATCGCCTCGGGCACCCAGCTTTTGGGATCGACACGCATCAGCAGCCTGGGACGGTTGGCGACGATCCACAATTTGCCGTCGTGGAACTGGGCGCCGTGGCTGCCGCCGCCATCCTGACCGGGCAACCCCAACGGAATCTGGCGGTGGCTGATCTCCTTGGAGTTCATGTCCACCTGAAAGCAGCCTTCCGGCGTCTCGTTCGCCATCATCCAGACGCAGCCATTGCCATAGGCCATGCCGGAGGTGTTGCGCGAATTGGTCGTCACCGTCTTGAGCAGCTTGCCGTTCCAGTCCACCAGCCAGGCGGCTTCGTGCAGGTCGGTCGGTTCGGGCAGGTGATATTGCTTGGCGGATTCGCCCGACAGCTTCTGCTGGCCGACCCACAAGCCTTCCGGCGCCACCGCCAGGGCGTTGGCGTAATTGCCGGGCGACTTGAACAGCGGCGTGGTCTTGACCACGCTGTGGGGGATTTTCTTGCGCTCCGCGCCGGTGGCGGGCGGCGGCATCGGCGCCGCCGTCTGCGCGGCGGCGGCGGTCGCGGCGAGAGCGCCGACTCCGCCGATCAGGAAGTCGCGTTTGCGTATCGGATTTGACATTGGGTCCCTTCTTCTTCCGCCCCTGTGAGACGATGGAACATTGTCTTGTGTTATTCGCGTTCCGTTGGCGATGCTGAGCCAATTCCAGCTTTTCTCAAAGAGGGCGGCAAGAATTTTCTCTCATCTGTTGAGATTGCAACGCACCATTGCTGCGGCGCAGTATCAGCGCTGCCTGGGCGTCAGCAACTTCGCCGGGCGTCGGGCCTTGGCGGCGGGGAACAGCGAGAAGGTACGGTTCACGTAATTGGTCACGCCGCGAATGGAATTGGTGTATTCGCGCAAGGGGGCGGTGAGTTCGGCTTCCACCAGCCGGACATGGCGGGTCGGGTCCTCGGTCTCGAACTGCAGATAGAACCAGGGATCGCCGCGCTTGATCAGCAGGTCCTTGCTGGTGTCGTGCCATTCGAAGGCCCAGACCAGCTCGCGCGGCCAGACATGGATGGGGAACCTGCCGCCCAGCATCAGGCCGGGCAGGTTGCCCAGGTGATAAAAGGCGGGCAGCTGTGTCAGCCAGACCGGCTCGTCGGAAATGAAGAATAGCGGCGTCATCACCTGGATGACCGGGCGGCTCGGATGGCGCCATTCATTGGGATGCACCGCCATCACCATCTGGCTGAACTGGGCCGGGCGGACGGTCGACTGGTCGCCGTCGATCGCGGCCATCGAGGGATTGCCTTGATTGTCGCGGAAGAAGCGCAGCCTGATGTCGATCGGACAAACGACCTCGAACAGCCGGGATTCATGGTCGTTGATTGCCGGGCATTGCGACAGGCCCTTGGCGTGGCTGGTGCGGCCCTCGGGCCTTGTCAGCTTGCGGGGCGCGTCCCAGATGATGCTGGCCTCGCGGTTCGGGTCGATCACCCAGCCGACATCGACCGTGCGGCCTGAGGATTGCGTTTTTCTGCCGGCCCCGAACATCGCCATCTCCCTGGGCCAAACCTTAGGCGGTCGCCGGCCAAAGAAAAAGCCTTCCAGCACTGCGGCTGGAAGGCTTTAGATTCTCGCCGGAGGGCGGCTCAGAACTTCGCCCGGAAACCCAGCGTGGTTGTGCGTCCCAAGAGGCTGGTGACCAGGTCGTCGGTGCCGGTCAGAACCGCCTGGCCGGCGGCGTTGTAGAAGGGCGGGTGCTCGTCGGAAAGATTGATGACCGTGACATAGACCTGGTCGCCTTCGAACATCCCTTCCGGCATCGTATAGGCGGCATGGATGTCGAAGGTCATGTAGGACCCGACCGGATCGCCGCCGCCATTGGGATTGCCATTGGCGTCGTGGGTGATCGGATTGGCCGGATTGGCCCAGTTGCGGTAGCTGCCGGTGTAGTTGATGAACAGATCGGCTTCGTAGGGACCCAGGCTCCAGCCGATATTGCCGCGCGACTGAAGCTGGATTTCCGGGAATTGCGAGGTCTGTCCGTCGGTGTTGAGCAGGCTGTAGCTGGGCCCCGCCACCGGATAGCCGAACGAGATGGTGTATTGCAGGAATTCGGTGGCGTTCTCCTGCAGCCGGAAATGGCCGAAATCGGTGTCGAAGTCGTAGGTGAAGGACATGTCGAGACCCTGGGCGGACAGGTTCTCGATGTTGTTCTGGCTCTGGTCGTCGATCACATAGGTGGTGGTCGGAATGGCGCTGTTGAGGGTGGGATAGGGCGCCAGCGCCGCCAGCACCGCCGGATCGTTCTGCGGCAGGCCGTTGGGATAGATCCGGAACAGATAGTTGAGACCCGGCACCACCGGCAGCACGCTGGCGTTGGGCGAAGTCACCGCGCCTTTGAAATGGGCGTCGAATAGGGTGACATTGGCGACGAAGCCGGGCAGGAAGTCCGGGGTATAATCCACGCCGACGGTATAGCCATTGCCCTTTTGCGGTTTGGCATTGGGGCCGATGCCGCGTTGCAGGCTGATGCCCTGGGTGCTGGCGGTGCCGACGCTGCAAGTGACTGCGCCGACGGCGCAGCCGGGCAGCACGCCGGCGGTGCCCGGATAAAGCGCGGTGGGGAAGCTGGTCACGGTCGAGAACAGGCCGGCGCCGCCATAGGCCGCTCGGTAGTTCTGGTTGGGATCGCCGACGCTGTCGAGCTGCGGCGCCACGAAGGAGGTCGAATAGGAACCCCGCAGCTTGAGGCCGTCGATCACCGTCCAGTCGGCGGCGAATTTCGGATTTGCGGTGTTGCCGACATCCGAATAGCTGTCATAGCGGCCTGAGATATCGACGTTGAACTTCTGCACCAGCGGGACATTCATCTCCGGCGAGATCAGCGGGACATTCACTTCGCCGTAGAAGGAGGCCACCGCCCGCGGGAAGTGGAACACCGAGAAGCCGGAGCCGTAGCTGGCCGGTCCTTCATTGTTGGTCTTGATCACCTTCTGGATGAGGCCGTAATCGACCGCCTCGCCGCCGAACGCGACCTTGACCGCGCCGGCCGGCAGGTCGAACAGGGGGCCGTTGACGCCGATTTTGTACTGCTCGAAGGTGTCGATCTGGTCGATACTGTTGTTGCCCTGGGTAATGGCGGTCAGGGTCGCCTTGCTGGTCTTGTTGGTGCCGACGGGGTCCCATACATCGAGCGCGTTGGCGGTTGTCAGCGTCTGGGTGCTGACCAGCGTGGTTCCCACCACGGACGGTGCCGTGGTGCTGCCGCCGGCATTGGTGGTGCCGTTCAGCGCCAAGAGGGCGCAGGCGCCGCACAACCCGCCATAGTTGTCGGAATAGGAATTGTCCTGGGCCGCGACGATCCAGGCCTGGGCTTCCCAGTCGGTGAAGAATTTGTAGCGGGCATTGAAATTGACATACATGTCCGAGGCGCCCGAGGGCGAGATGCCGCGCGGGATGAGGCCCTGGGTGTCGAAGCGGATGGTCTGCTTGGTCGCGGCCGGCGAGCCGGGCGGCATGACGAAAAAGGGATTGGCCTGGGCACCGGCGCCGAACGCGGTGGCGCCGCTGATCGTGCCGCCCGGACTGAAGCTGACATCTTTGCGGTTGGCGAGCAGCAGGGTGCCGCTGATGGTCAGATCGCCATAATCCTGGGTGAAACGGGCCATCGCATTGTCGCGGGTTTCCTTGGGCAGCAGATAATTGCTTGCGATCTGGTTGCAGGGCGCGGCGGTCTGGGCATTGGAAATCGCGGTACCGTCCACCTTGTAATAGCTGGTGGTGTTGCCCGCGACCTGGATGGTGGCGGGGCTGCAGTTGAAATTGTTCTGGTTGGTGCCGCCCAGCGGGATGAAATTATAATCGGTGACGCGGGTGTTGAGCGCCAGGTCGCTCAGATAGGAATGCTGGAAGGCGAACATCACGCCGCCGTCCTTCCAGTTGGTGCCCCAGAGCAGGCTGCCGTTGATCTTGTTGTAATTGTCGGCTTCGCCCGCCTCGCCAGTGATCTGCAGCCCGTCATAGCTGGTGCGGGTGATGAAATTGATCACCCCCGCCACCGCATCCGAGCCATAGATCGAGGAGGAGCCGTCCGCGAGCACTTCGACGCGCTGGATTGCCACCACCGGAACAATCGAAGGGTCGGGCTGGGAATGGCTGGTGCCGCCCAGCGGGAAACGCATCCCGTCCATGATGACCAGGGTCGAACTGGAGGCGCTGGCGCCGAGCTGGTGGATGTTCGGGGAGAAATAGGTGGAGTTGTGCTGGCTCTGGCCGACCTGGCCCATGTCGGACAGCGCGGGCACCGATTTGAGCACTTCGTCCAGCGTCTGGCCGCCCTGCTTTTCGATGTCCTGCGGGCCGACCGTGATCAGGTTGGCGCCGACCGGGGCCGCGCCGCGAATGCTGGTGCCGGTGACCACCACTTCCTCGGTTGCCGCGGCTGCGGCTTGCGGCGGCGTTGTCTGGCCATGGGCCATCCCCGTCAGCATCGAACTGGCTGCGACAAAGGCGATGGTCGAGCCTCCGGCCTTCAACTGGCGCGACAATTTATTCATGGATGTTCCCCCTCGTTTGTTCTGAGCGCGTTACACAATGGTTTTCCTGAACCGTTGCGCAGAGAATTGTAAGAAGGTCCGGGGGTGTCAAAGGTGCGATCCTCGCGTCTCTCAACAGGTGAGATATTGCGACGCAAAATATTGCGGCGATTGCGAATGCAGCTTCGCGCGACGGCGATCAGGGAATTGGTTCGGCACCTTCCATATTCGAAGGAGTTCGACCGATTACGTCGCGGTGACCGGCTGTTCCACGCACCGGACCGTTGGTTCCGATTATCTGCTCAGCGGACCAGAGACTGTTGCCGTCGCGCGTTGACGGCGGGCGTTGTCGACGAAGGGCGGCGCGAGGTTCAGCCGCAAGCGAGCACCGACGGCGCGCCGGACATTCCTGAAGAAAGAACCGCGCGCCGGCCGGGAACATCCCTCGGGCAAGATGCGCCGGTTTCGCGGGAAGGACGGGCGGACGCCGTCCCGGGACGAATTCAGACTCTCTTGAGCTCCGGATGGACAGCGAGGGTTGCGACATCCCCGCCGTCGAGCTTCATGCGGCCTTCATACTGCTTCGCGAGCCGGATGTGGGTTGAGATACGCTCAATCTCGGCCAATGTGTTCCACTTGCGCACGCATTGGGCGAGCGACCCGACGCAGAACACATGGCGCGGAGAAACAAGCGACGCTTCGGAATACCAGGGAATTTCACTCATGCGGATTTCACGATAGTCGCATTGGCTCACTGAAACCTTAATTATCGGCGCGCTGCGCTGAAGTGCCGCTCGATCGTCTCTGTTCGGCTTGGCAGTTGTCGTCAGGACTGGCGCGCGACGCGCCGGCTCCGGTGCCTGCCCATCGCCAGCGCATTCCACCGGTCGTTTGCTGCAATATTAAGCAGCAAACGAGTTGCGGCCGATACTGTGTCCCAGCCAAAATCGGGTTTCGGCTCAGCGCTGGCCCGGATTTTGGCACGGTTTTCGGTGGCAGGGAACCAATCCATGCGCTTAACTGGCGGGGATATTTCCCGGAAACCTTCGATTGGTCCGAAGCAGGGCAGCATGAGCATCCGGCCGCATTTGGGCGAGACTCTGACGCGCCAGGAGATCGCGGACAATTTCGCCGATCTTCACCCGCCGTTCAGCCCGACCCAGGCCATGGCGGAAGCGGCGCGCTGTCTTTACTGCTACGACGCGCCCTGCGTGAAGGCCTGCCCCACGGCCATCGACATTCCCGGCTTCATCCATCGCATCCGCAGCGGCAATCTGGACGGTTCGGCGAAGACGATCCTCTCGGCCAACATCATGGGTGGCACCTGCGGCCGCGCCTGCCCGACCGAAGTGCTGTGCGAGCAAGCCTGCGTCCTCAATGGGCGCGATGATCAGCCGGTGAAGATCGGCCAGTTGCAGCGTCATGCGGTGGAGCATCTGATCGAGAGCGGGGCGGGGCATCCCTTCCGCCGCGCGCCGCCGACCGGGCGACGGCTGGCGGTGATCGGGGCGGGACCGGCGGGATTGTCCTTTGCCCATCGCGCCGCGATGCTGGGTCATGGCGTGACCGTGTTCGAGGCGAAGCCGAAGCCGGGCGGCCTCAACGAGTATGGGCTGGCGGCCTACAAGATGGCGGAGGATTTCGCGCAGAAGGAAGTGGCGTTCCTGCTCGGCATCGGCGGCATTGTCATCGAATATGGCAAGGCGCTGGGCCCGGCGCTGACCCTTGATGCGCTGCGGCAGCGGTTTGACGGCGTGTTCATCGGGGCGGGCCTGGGCGGGGTGAACCGGCTGGGCGTGCCGGGCGAGGAACTGGCGCGCGACGCGCTGGATTTCATCGCCGAGCTTCGCCAGGCCAAGGACAAGTCGGCGGTGAAGATTGGCCATGACGTGATCGTGATCGGCGGCGGCAATACCGCCATCGATGCGGCGGTGCAGGCGCGGCGGCTGGGGGCGCGCAATGTCACCCTGGTCTATCGCCGCGGCGCGGAGGCGATGAGCGCGACGGGGTGGGAACAGGACCTCGCCCGCACCAATGGCGTGGTGGTGAAATTGTGGTCGGCGCCGGTGAAGTTCGAGCCGGGCCGGGCGAGTTTCGCGAAGACCCGGCTGAACGGGAAGTTCGAGACCACCGATGAAACCTACTCGCTGCCCGCCGACATGATCCTGCTCGCCATCGGCCAGAAGCTGGATGCGGCGCCGCTGGCCGGGCTGAAGCTGGACGGCAACAAATTGTGGGTGAATGCAAACTATCAAACCTCGCTGCCCGGCATATTCGCGGGCGGCGACTGTATCAAGGCGGGCGAAGACCTTACTGTCCAGGCGGTGGAAGACGGCAAGCGTGCCGCGCATGCCGCCGACGCCTGGCTGAAGGGCCGCTGATGGCGGACCTTTCCTGCACCGTGGGCGGCGTGGAGTCGATCAATCCCTTCTGGCTCGCCAGCGCGCCGCCCACCGACAAATACATCAATGTCAAACGCGCCTTCGATGCCGGCTGGGGCGGAGCGGTGTGGAAGACGCTGGGCACCGATCCGCCGGTGGTCAATGTCACCAGCCGCTATGGCGTGCATCGCGACTTAGGCCGCGGCATTGTCGGCATCAACAATATCGAGCTGATCTCCGACCGGCCGCTGGACGACAATCTGCGCGAGATCGAGCAGCTGCGCCGCGAATATCCCGACCGTGTCATCATCGGCTCGCTGATGGCGCCGATCGACGAGCAGGCCTGGAAAACGCTGGCCGCGAAGATCGCCGATACCGGCGTGCAGGGGCTGGAGCTCAATCTCGGCTGTCCGCATGGCATGTGCGAGCGCGGCATGGGCAGCGCCGTGGGTCAGGTGCCGGAGATGGTGGAGCAGACCACCCGCTGGGTGAAGGAAGTGGCCGGCAGCCTGCCGGTTTTCACCAAGCTGACCCCCAACATCACCGACATCGTGGTGCCGGCGGAAGCGGCGCGGCGCGGCGGCGCCGACGGCGTGGCGCTGATCAACACCCTCAATTCCATCATCTCGGTCGATCTCGATGCCATGGCGCCCCGTCCCATGGTGGACGGCAAGGGGACTCATGGCGGCT
>Ga0265325_10003493_pt1 | contig 10238 bp, 6 predicted proteins | sample 41420metaG_FD_202090 | JGI IMG/M metagenome (GOLD analysis project Ga0265325, IMG submission 202090) | Rhizosphere microbial communities from Carex aquatilis grown in University of Washington, Seatle, WA, United States - 4-14-20 metaG | ecosystem: Host-associated > Plants > Roots > Rhizosphere >...
AGCAGCAGTGTGGATATCCGCTTCGGCGCAAACACGCAGACCAGTGGCGGTTATACCGTAAGCCCGACGGCGCCTCCGTTTACCGCCGAAGAAATCTATATGAACAAAACCGACACGACCGACCAACACATCTATGCCCACGAAATCGGTCACGCACTGGGCTTGGGCGGTGAATCCGGAACGTCCGACGACAGCGACACGCTCCCTTATGGCGAGGATGTCGGGTCGAACACGGTGATGTCCTACAACGGTCCCTATGAGACTACCCCGCAGATCTTCGATATCGCCGCAGGGCAATACTTATACGGACCCAATCCGAGTTATAATCCCAATTCTTCGCACGTCTGGACGTTCAATTCGGCCGGCGGCGCAGCGAATCTAATCAGCGACGGCGGAAGTTCCGCCAATACCATCTCGGCGGTGGGAAAGACGCAGGCTGCCTACATCGACCTTCGGTCCGGCCATTGGAGTTATCTCGGCAGCAAATCAGGCGACGTTCTGGCCCCCAACCAGCTCTTCATCGACTACGGAACAATCATCAATATCGCCAAGGCGGGCAGCGGGGTCACGACGATCATCTGCAACGACGGCAACGACGCCGTCACCTGCGGAACCGGAGGCGGCACGGTTGTGCTTGGACCCGGCACGGACACCGTCACGGGCGGCAGCGGCAACGATACGCTGCTGTGCGGGCCCACCGACTTGCACGTCGGCGACGTGATCAACGGCGGCACCGGCACGAATACCGTCGTGTTGGACGGCAGTTATGCAAGCGGGCTTACGCTGGCAAGCAACACGTTGTTGAATTTTCAGACCATCAAGCTTACGGCGGGTTACAGCTATGCGTTGACGACCAACGACGCAACGGTGGCTTCGGGCAAGACTATGACGATCGACGGCTCGGCGTTGAGTGCAAGCAGCGTGTTGACCTTCAACGGCGCGGCGGAGACGAACGGCCATTTCGTCATCATCGGCGGTCTGGGCGCGGACAACCTGACCGGCGGTGCGCTGTCGGACACCTTCACCTACACATCCGCGGCGCAATCGACGAGCACGCACTACGACACGGTCACCGCCTTTAAATTCGGCACCGACATCTTCGACACCCCCGGTGCCGCTGGCACGATCACCGGCATCAACACGAAGGTGAGCAGCGGGGCGCTGTCAACCGCCACCTTCGATGCCAATCTGGCGTCCGCCATAACGTCGAGTCACCTGGGTGCCCATCATGCCGTTCTGTTTACGCCGACGAGCGGCACGCTTTCGGGCGACACCTTCCTGATCGTCGATCTCAACGGCGTGGCTGGCTATCAAACAGGCGCCGATCTCGTCATCCGCATGATTGGTCAAAGCGGAACGCTTGCGGCGGGCGGGTTCCACTGAACGGATCGCTGCGGCGTTTTGTGCGGTGGGTAGTCGATTTCCCCACATCCGGCGGCTTTTTTGGTATGATTGGCCATGCCTGCCACAATCGATCCGTTCTACGCCATGGAGATCAACCGCCTGGCCCATCGCCTGAAGGCGGAGGGGCGGACGGTTATTCACATGGAATACGGCCAGCCTTCCACCGGCGCGCCCGCGAAGGCGATCGAGATCGCCCACCGCATTCTGGATACGGACGGCATGGGCTATTGGGAAAGCGCGGAACTCAAAGCCGCGCTCGCGCGCCACTACCGGCGCAGCTACGGTTTCGACATCGATCCCGAACGGTTCGTGCTGACCTGCGGCGCATCGCCCGCGCTGGTCCTGGCGCTGGCGGCGAATTTCGATGCCGGAGACCGCGTCGCGCTCGCGCGCCCGGGCTACGTCGCCTATCGCAATGTGCTCAAGGCGCTGCACCTCGTTCCAGTCGAGATCGCCTGCGGACCCGAGACGCGCTACCAGCTTGCGGCCTCCCATCTTGAAGCGCTCGATCCCGCACCCAAGGGTGTGATCGTCGCGAGCCCCGCCAATCCGACAGGGACGATCATCGATCCTCGCGAGCTTGAGGCGATCGCGGATGTGTGCCGCGCCAGAGGGACCACCGTGATTTCGGATGAGATCTATCATGGTCTCAGTTATGTCGAGCCGGCGCGATCCATGCTTGCCTTCGAGCCCGGGGCGTTTGTCGTCGGCAGCTTCTCGAAATATTTCAGCATGGTCGCCTGGCGGCTCGGCTGGCTCTTGGCGCCGGCCGACCGTGTCGGGCGCGCCCGCGCCTTCGCCGGAAACATGTTTCTCACCGCGCCGTCGCTGAGCCAGCACGCCGGCGTGGCGGCGCTCGAAGCGCACGACGAGTTGGAGGGACATATTCGCGTCTACCGGCGCAACCGCGATCTGTTGCTGCAAGCGCTGCCGCGTCTCGGCCTCGAACGGATCGCACCGCCCGATGGTGCGTTCTATGTCTATGTCGACGTGCGCCATCTCACCGATGACAGCCTTGCGTTCTGCAAGAAGTTGCTTTTGGAGACCGGTGTCGCGACGGCGCCCGGCATCGATTTCGATCCCGTCGACGGCCGCCATCACATCCGCATCAGTTTCGCGGTCTCCACAGCCGAGGTCGAGGATGCCATTCTGCGTCTTGAGAAGTGGTTTTCTTCGACCCCGCGATGATGTTCATCCGACGGAAGCGTCAGAACTGCACCCCTCCCGGAATAGAGCCTGCGGCAGCTGCGAATGACGCGCCTTGGCGGCAAAGCGGCACAGGCATCCGGTCTGGATACAATATCGACCGTGCAATAGTCTCTGTCGCGCCGACACCGTCAGGGCACAAGGTTCGGCTTATTAATCAGTCAAGTGTGACCAGCAGTTTGAAAGGGAAGCACGATGACGGCCAGGGTCTCGATCTTTTGCCGGACGGCTTGCTGGGCGGCTTCGTTGTTGTTGGCGCTGACGAGTCCGAGCGAAGGCCAGGTAACAAGTCGCATGGATCTGCATGAGAATTGGCTCCTGCAGAGTTCTTGCAAAGTGGTCACACCCGCCGATGTCCTATCCACGACGCAGTTTTCGCCGGACCACTGGTACAAAGCGACCGTTCCCTCGACCGTGGTGGCGGCTCAGGTCGCCAATGGGGAATTCAAGGACATCTTTTTCGCCGACAATCTGCGCAAATTGCCCGGCATGGAGCATCCAGCCGTCAAGCAGAGCGAAAACCCTTACGCCTGTTCATGGTGGTATCGCACCGAATTCCAACTGCCGCAGGATTTCAACAGCCGAAAAGTGTGGCTGCATTTCAACGGCATCAACCCCAAGGCCAATGTTTGGCTGAACGGAAAGAAACTTGCGGACGCGAGCGATGTCGCGGGCGCCTACAGGGTTTTCGAATTCGACGCGACGGCGTTCGTCGACCGGAACCGGACGAACGTGCTGGCGGTCGAGGTGTCCGCTCCGTCCGACAAGGACTTTGGAATTACCTTCGTCGATTGGAATCCGACCCCGCCCGACAAATCCATGGGCCTCTGGCGCAACGTCTATCTCACGGCAAGCGGGCCGGTCCGGGTCCGCTATCCCGAAGTGATCACGCATTTCCCAGGCGCTTCGCTTGAGCGTGCAGACCTCACCGTCGTGACGGAATTGCATAACGACACCGATTCGCCGGTTACCGGCGTACTTCACGGCGCGTTCGAGAAGGTTGCATTCGAGAAGGACGTGACGCTCTCACCTGGAGAAACGCGCTCGGTGAGGTTCACGCCCGACGAATTTCCTCAGTTGAAGATTCGTCATCCGGAACTGTGGTGGCCGGCAGGTCTTGGCGCCCAGAAGCTTCATCGCTTGTCCATGACGTTTGAAACGTCTGGCGCCGTGTCGGACTCTCAGAGCGTGAACTTCGGAATACGCGAGATCACGGGCGAGCTTTATGGCGCATCGCCCCGGCCGGGCGAGGTCTTCGACAACAACGACGGATCCGTAAGAATCAAAACCGACACGCGGCCGTTGCTGATCCGGGTGAATCACCAACCCATATTGATCCGGGGGGCCGGGTGGGCTCAGGACATGCTTTTGCGCAGTTCGCAGGACCGGCTCCTGGCGGAGCTACGCTACGTGCGGGACATGCACCTGAACGCCATTCGGCTTGAAGGAAAGCTGGAAAGCGACGAGTTCTTCGACCTGACGGACCGGATGGGGATATTGGTCATTGCCGGATGGTGCTGCTGCGACCGTTGGGAGCAGTGGAGTTCCTGGCAACCGAGCGATCTCGCGATCGCCACTGACTCGTTGCGAACGCAAATCCTTCGGCTGCGCCACCGCGCCAGCATGGCGTTATGGATGAACGGCAGCGACCATCACCCCCCGCCCTCCGTAGAGGAGGCCTATCGAAAGATTCTCACCGAGGCCGATTGGCCCAACGCGATCACCTCGTCGGCCAGTTCGAAGCCGATGCCGGTGAGCGGCGCCACCGGCGTGAAAATGTCCGGCCCGTATGATTACGTCCCGCCCGCGTATTGGCTGATGGACGTGGACAATTTCGGCGGCGCCTATGGGTTCAATACGGAGACCAGCCCAGGCGCTGCAATTCCCGAGCTCGGCAGCCTGAAGAAGTTCCTTCCGGCTGACAAACTTTGGCCCAGGAATGGCCTTTGGGACTTTCATGCGGGTGCGGGAGACCTGAACAAGCTCGGACATTTCAATGCTTCGATGGACGCGATCTATGGCGCGCCCACCGGACTGGACGATTACATCCGCAAATCGCAGTCCATGGCCTATGACGGCGAAAGGGCGATGTTCGAAGCCTATGGACGCAATAAGTACGGATCGACGGGGGTTATTCAATGGATGTTGAATAACGGCTGGCCTTCGGTGATGTGGCACTTGTACGACTATTACCTTCAGCCCGCCGCCGGATATTTCGGCACGAAAAAGGCCTGCGAGCCGCTACATATCCAATATTCCTACGACGATCGCAGTGTCGTCGTCGTCAACAGTCTGCGCCGGGATTTCACTGGTTTGACCGCCGAAGCATCGCTCTACGACTTCAACTTGCGGCGGCTGTTCAACCGAAAAATTCAGCTGGCATCGCCGGCAGACAGTGTGCAAAGGCTCTTCAATATTCCGAGCGAGAACATCGATACCGATGTGTATTTCGTCCGATTGAGCCTATCGGACAGGACCGGCAAGGTCGTAAGCGCGAATTTTTACTGGCTGCCGAAGAAGCCGTCGGTCTTCGACTGGTCGTTGGAGCATGAAAGGGAGCATCCATACTATTCCGGGGTGACGCGCACTGAAGACCTTTCGATGTTGAGCCAGCTGCAAAAGGCTCATCTCGATGCGTCCGCCGTTGCCGCTCGTCGAGCGGCAGGCGAAGATGTTCGCGTTCGGATACACAACCCGTCCAAAAATCTGGCGTTGCAGATACACCTCTCGATCGTTGACGAAAAAAGCGGAGAAGAAATCCTCCCCGTACTTTGGGAGGACAACTACTTCTCACTGATGCCGGGGGAGGCGCGGGCCGTCGTCGCGCACTACGGTTCTCGCCCCGGTCCTCTGAGGTTGGACGTGAACGGGTGGAATATCGACGCGGAATCCACTCCCGTCAAAGGAACCGACACGAAATTCAACCAGCCAGATCGTAACGCCAACCGTCGTAGTTCTGCTGTTCGATGATTTGACGAAGCGCCTCGGCTGAGGCGGAGACTGTCTGCAATTTGCGAGCGAAGGTTGGAGTGGGCAAAGGGAATCGAACCCTCGTATGCAGCTTGGGAAGTTACGACGTTTTCAATCCGATCAATGGGTTGATTGTAAAAACCGTCCTTATTCCATAGCAAAAAGCCCAATGATTGCTTATCTCGTGTAAAATCCTGTGTCGTGCTTTTGCGGACCGGCTCGCGCCAAGCGCGGCCAGTGGAGAAGTCAATACCATTGCCCGCTGGGACAGGCTGGACCATGTCCGATGTAGCCGAATTTCACGATCTTGCCGTGTTCGTCCGAAGCCTCCCATCTGTCACGACACGGATGCATCGACGCAAGAACCATTTTGAAGGTTGGAAGAAAGCGCGATACGTCGGTGGGGCTCACGACCAGCGTTACGGAAAGCACGGCCGGTTGATCGGCGACGTAGCGCCCCTCGGCCGTTATGATCGCAAGTCCATCCTTCGTTTCCCGACAGAGTGGAGCGGCTTTGTCTAACAGCCGAGCAGTGCCTGCCGTATGGCAGGGCGGTAACTCATGGTTATCCTCGGAGTCGTCGAGATCGTAACCATAGTAGACCTCGATGCGTGGCACGTCGCGAGGTTCAAATCCGCGGCCCGACGAGGGATAGCCCGCGCCGTAGCAGGCCTTGGGTAATGCCAAAAACAGGACCGTGCCGTGGTCCGAGCCCTCCCAACCGTCCGGCAAGGGGCAATAGTAGGCGTGTTCCGGCGCCTTTAACGTGATCGCGTAGTTCGATGAAGTGAAATCGCCCACTGCTCGCTTCGGCGCGGTCGGCGGCGGCTCTTTGAGGGGACCTGCTGCCCAAGCGCTCCCAAGCAATACGCAGCAGATCAAAGTCGCCATTGCTGCCCGCACCATTGCCCGCTCCCCTCCAAAACTGGTCGCAACTGTAGTGCTGTTTAGCGCCGCTTGGAACGTTGGTGAGTGCGGCAAACGTCCAGTTCAGGCGGCTTGGCGACCTTTATTTAACGACGAGTCTGGGGTGGACATCGAACACTCTCGCGCACTCTTGATTAGTTCATTTGAAATCTGAAGGGCGAACATGTTTTTACAGGCAGAGCCGCGATAAGTCGTTGTGGTGCCTGCAATGTATGCAGCTTCTGTCTGTAAAAAACTGTAAAAAATCGGGTCGCGATTTCAGCTAAGTCCTGGAGCGGGCGATGGGAATCGAACCCACGTATGCAGCTTGGGAAGCTGCCGTTCTACCATTGAACTACGCCCGCCGGCCGAGCCTTGGATAGCACAGCCTCGCCAAACCCTTAAGCGAAAATCGTGCGGCGCTTACGGGTTCAGGAACGCCTTGAACGCATCCAGCGCCTGAACCCAGCGGTCCAGGCTGTGGTTGAGCTGCTCCCAGGTGCCCCCGACAGCGATATCGACGTCGTATTCGCCGAACACGCCGCCTTCCTTGCTGACATAGGCGCGGACGTACCGGTTGTCGCGGTTCCAACGGTTGATCTGGTCCAGCGTCACGGCGCTGAGACCCGTCCAGCCTGCGGAGTACTGGATGTCGGGGCAGACGTCGCCGTCGCAGCCATAGAGATAGATGCCAAACGTCACGCCATCTACGGTCGAAGAGACGTACGTGTCGCCGGAGGTGGAGTCGGTCTTGATCTCGGCCGGATAGCCGCGGTCTCTCAGCCAGCCGGCCACCTGTTCGCGCGTCATGCCGGCGGCCGGCAAATCGCGGGCCAAGGCTGGAGATGTCTCAAGCGACAGCACGAGGAGCAGCAGGGCCGCCGCGGCAGCGAACATGTTTCGCATTGTTCGATCCCCAAGAGACTGAGCGCGGGCTGAGGTTATTCCGTTTGGCTTTGCCGATCCATAGAGGGACGGCCGGCGGAAATGTTCGAAAAATGCCGAGAACCGCCTGCGGCACGACGATGCGCTAAAGGGCGTGCGTCTGGGATCTTCCAACCGCGGCGTTCGCTGTATGCCAAAGTGAAGTTCAAACCGACGCCGATATTGAAACCAGCGATGCGCTCGTACGCCCCGTTAGGTTAAACAGGACGGTTCACTAATTACATAAGACGCACGAAAGCGATTTTTCCCTACGACTGATTTCGAAAAAGTTTTTTGCCAGTACGACAACGCAGGACATACCTGAATTGCCTTGCATTTGGCTGGATTGGTGCTTTGCTCAACAGATGGGGTTGGATTTTCGCGAGCGGGGGCGGTGGCTGGCGCGCAATGTGTTGCCGCATGAACCTTTGATCCGCGCCCGGCTGCGCCCAATCTACGTCCAAGACCTGGATATCGATGACGTCATCCAGGAGATGTACGCCCGCATCCTTTCTGTTGCCGCTTTGGAAACCATCCGCTATCCGCTGCAATATGCGATCCTGACGGCGAAATCCATCATTATTGACCATATACGGCATTCGAAGGTGGTCTCCATCATATCGAGCGGAAGTCTGGAGCAACTCAATATTGCTTTTCCGGAAGTGAACGCGGAAGAACGCATGGAATTTCAGGAAGAAATCCAGGATATCGCCAATGCGTTGGCGCAGCTTCCCACGGCGTGCCGGGAAACGTTGATATTGCGGCGCATAGAAGGACTGTCGCAAAGGGAAACGGCACAACGCCTCAAGATCAGTGAAAAGACCGTGGAAAAGCACATGGCGCGTGCGGTGTGGATGCTGATAAAATTGTTCGGCCACGGAGGGAAATCCAAGGTCGGTACGTCTAGAAACAATGTAGAAGCTGGTTCGAAAGATGAGAACTTCAAGCCAGGAGATTGACAGGCAGGCCGCCGAGTGGGTCACCAAGGTGGATGCCGGGACTTTGACCCCGGCGGAACAGGCGAACTTTGCCTCTTGGCTTACGGCTGATGTCCGGCATTTGGGGGCATATGGACGGGCCGAAGCGGTTCTGGCGCGGCTGGATCGACTTCGCGCTGTCGGTAGCGGTGCTTTACAGCCCGAGCTTCATGCAACTGCACCGGTGTTGACGCGCCGTCGTGTCATGCTGACTGGCGGCACCGCGGCCGGCCTCGCCGCTGCCGGTGTCATCGGCGCAATACTGTGGCAAGGGGGCTCGCGAGAAGATTTTGCCACCGACATCGGCAACACGCGCGTGGTCGCATTGCCCGACGGATCCGTCGTCACCCTCAACACCAATTCAAGGATGTCGGTTAGATTCGCAAAAAATGTGCGCAAAATCGATCTCGTTCAGGGCGAAGCTCTCTTCAATGTTGCCAAGAACAAAGAACGCCCGTTCATCGTATTCGCCGGCGACACCCAGGTTCGAGCCGTTGGGACGAGTTTCACCGTGCGACATTTGCAGCAGCGTCCGATCCAAGTCTTGGTGCAGGAAGGTGTGGTCGAAATAACGCGCCGCGGCATCCCCAATGCCGTACCTGTCCGTGCCAAGGCCGACACGCAGATCATGGTGCCGCACAATGCCTCGATATCTACGCGTGCTGTTACGTATTCCCAAGCCGCTCGCAATTTGGCCTGGCAGTATGGCCAGATCGCATTCGACAACGAGGAGCTGGCGGATGCGGCAGAGGAATTTGCGCGCTACAGCAAAACGAAAATCATCGTCGATCCGGCCGTTGGCAAACGCACGATTACCGGATTGTTCGCCTCGAACGACCCCGTCGGTTTTGCCAAAGCTGCAGCGGCGGTTCTCAATCTGCGTCTGGAAGTCGGAACCGACGAGGTTCGGATTGATCGCTGAATTTTAGTTCGGCCGTAGGGAAAAAACATAAGCGCCCGTCTACTGATTGAGTGTCAGGAAAGAAAGGGCGCAATAATCCGCAGGGAGCGGAAAGAGGGGGCGGTGTGAAAGCCTGGGCTCTCAGGATCGCGGTGAGTGGCATTATCGTGCTTGCCGGGGGAGCGGAGGGCGCGCCTGTGTATGAGCAGGCGATCCAACTTCATATTCCTTCTGAAGCCGCGGGAAAATCCATTCCCGAACTCGCTCGTCAGGCCAGGGTGCAGATTATCGGCCCTGGCGAAAAACTGATCGGCGTAATCACTCCCGAGGTTAAAGGCACCTTCGACGTTATTGCAGCCCTAGAAATGATGCTCAAGGGGACTGACTTGACGGTCAGTCGTTCGGACGAAGGGATCATAATGATTTCTTCGTCTTCCAGAAAAAACGTCTGCAAAGACGAAGGGGAAACCATGAGCAACAAGTCTAGATTCACTTCATCAGCATCTTGGCTGGCGATGGCGTTGGCGACGTTTCAATGCGCCATGGCCCAGACGACGGACACAAACTTAAGCGACGGCAGCGCTATCGAAACCGTGGTGGTAACAGGTATCCGGGCATCGCTGCAACGCAGCTTGGACATCAAGCGCGACTCTAGTGGTCTCGTTGACGCCATCACAATGGAGGACATCGGTAAGTTTCCGGATTCGAACCTCGCCACCGCGATGATGCGCATTCCGGGCATCACCATCACGCGCGCTTCGACGGTCGCCTTTGGCATGACCTCAACCGGCCAGCCCACGCAAATCACTGCTCGCGGTTTTGGGCCGGCATTTAACGAGACCTTGTTTGACGGGCGCTTTATCCCATCGGCAGTCGGCGGCCGGTCGTTCGACTTCACCAGTCTCAGCGCCGATTTGGTTCAGCAGCTGGACGTTCTGAAAACGCCGGAT
>Ga0265325_10003495_pt1 | contig 10226 bp, 7 predicted proteins | sample 41420metaG_FD_202090 | JGI IMG/M metagenome (GOLD analysis project Ga0265325, IMG submission 202090) | Rhizosphere microbial communities from Carex aquatilis grown in University of Washington, Seatle, WA, United States - 4-14-20 metaG | ecosystem: Host-associated > Plants > Roots > Rhizosphere >...
GCAAGGACCCCTTACGTTAGGCTAATACGCGGGTTGCGGGAAACGAGATTTCGACCAGGGTTCCGTCGTGGACGGCGCTGATGATCTTGAAGGTGGCGTGATTGGCCTCGGCCAGCGCCTTGGTGAACGGCAGGCCAAGCCCGGTGCCGGTCGAGCCCCAGCGCGAGGTGGTGGCGAGCTGGCGAAACGGCTCGAGCGCCGCCTTGAGCTCCTGCTCGCTCATACCGTCCCCGGTGTCGCGAACCCGCAGCACGACCTCCTGCGCGTCGGTGACCGCGGTCGAAACGATGACCTGGCCGCCAGCGCCGGTGAACTTGATCGAATTCGACAACAGGTTGAGCACAATCTGGCGCACCGAGCGGGCGTCGGCGACGATCTGCGGCAGGTTGGCGGCAAGCGAGCCGCGAATGATGACGCGCTCCCTGTTGGCCTGCTGCTGCATGATCGCGACGCACTGCTGCGTCAGATCGTTGAGATTGACGCCGGTGAAGGTGAGCTCGAGTTTGCCGGCTTCGATCTTGGACAGGTCGAGCAATTCGCCGAGCAGCGAAATGAGGTGGCCGCCGGAGCTGTGGATGTCGCGTAGATATTGCCGGTAACGGTCATTGCCGATCGATCCGAAGCGTTCTTCCATCATCACTTCGGAAAAACCGATAATGGCGTTGAGCGGAGTGCGGATCTCGTGGCTGATCTTGGCGAGGAAGTCGGATTTGGCGGCTGAGGCCGATTCGGCCTGGCGCCGCGCATTGATCAGATCTTCTTCGGTGCGCTTCCAGGCGGTGATATCGCGGAATACCGCGCAGAATTTCGCACCGCCTTCGATCTGGCCGATCGACATGTGCAGCGGGATCAGGCCACCGCGCCGCGCCCGGCCGGTGACCTCCATGCCCTGGTTCATCAGCGCGGCAGCGCCGCCACGCGCCAGCCGCTCGATATACTCCGCTACCGCGCGCTTGCTTTCCGGCGCGAACAGGTCGCCGAGCGACATCACGCTGAAATCCGCCTGCTCGAAGCCGAACAGCGCCTGGGCGCTGCTATTGGCCGACAGGATTCGCTGGGCGCCGTCGAACAGCACGACGCCGTCGGTCGCGGTATCGAGCACGGCCTTGAGCTCGCGGCTCTCGGTCTCGATACGGCGCAGATTGAGCTCGGAGTTCTTGGATTCTTTATGATGCTCCTGCACCGCCACGGTGTTGAGCATGAGGACGAGCGCGCTGTCACCGTTCCATTGGGTCGAGAACAAGCGGCCGCTGACCGGCATCTGCTTGCCCGCCGGCGTCGTGATGATGAGCGTCTTGCCGCCATTGCCGCCCTTGGCGGTGACGCCGGGCGCGCTTTCGATGAACAGGCTGTCGAGCCCGCCGGCGTCGCGCAGCGCCTGCAGGTTTGGATAGCCGGTCCACTCCAGAAACGCCCGATTGGCATAGATCAGGTCATTGAGCCGGTAGATCAGGATGCCGATCGGCAGCCGCTCCAGGATCGACAGCTCGCCATCGGATGACACGGGTTCGCGCTGGCGCGGTGCCGACGGCGGCTCGATGTCGGTGGTCGCGATCGGTTCCGGCCTTTCGTCGCCGAAGTCGTCATCGACCATCGGCTTGTCATGCCTGAGCCGGTCGCTGAGCTCGCGCGCCAGTTCATTGAAGGCGCTGGCCTCCTTCGCGCTGAGACCCCGCTCCGGCGTCGGGAATTGCACCACCGTGGCGGAAACATCAGGCGGTGGTTCGACGGCCGGCGGTTGCGCCGCGGCGGGTTGCGCAATCTCGACCGGCTCGGGCGCGATCACGGCAGGCGCTTGATTGCGCAAGTCCGCCAGTTCGCGCAGCCGCGTACTGTCGCGGCATATGCCAAAACCGCGATAACCCTGAACCTGGCGGTCGCGGTCGAACACCGGCAACCCGGACAATTCAACCGGCACGCGCTCGCCATCGACCGGCCAGCCCAGCACGATGCCGCTCCAGGTGTCGTGGCTGGCCAGCGCCGCGGCGATTTTGCCCTCCGGATCGACCTCGCCGGCGATCTCCGGCCACGGCCGGCCGAGCAGCGCCGCGCTGTGCGGCCCGATCAGGTGGACGAATTCGTCGGAATCGAGCGTGAATTTCTGCGCGGCGTCCATCTGCCAGACGAAGCGCAGGCGGGTTGACGGCAGCTTCGCAGCCGGCGCGGCGATCGGCGGCGCCGGTTCGACTGGTGCCGGCTTCGTTTCGGCGGGGATCGGCTTGAATGTCAGCAACAGCACCGAGAACTCACCGGCGCCGACGCGGTCGAACGCGATGCGTCCGATTGCGCTGTCGCCTTCGGCGTGGCCGTCGCGGTTGGCCTGCTGTGCGATCATTTGGGCGCCGAGCGCGTCGAGGTCGACCGCGCCGGCAAGGCGCGCGGCGGCGTCGGGCGTCGCGTCGATGAGCTTGCCGCTGGTGGTGAAGGCCGCGGCCGTCTTGCTCGCGGCGAGCAGCCGACGCAATCGCGTCTCGAACGGCAGGTCTGTGCCATTGGGTTCGCCGGCCACGACCAGAACGGCAGCTTCGCCGCCGCTGAGCTCGATGCGTGCACATTGGCACATCAGCGTGCCGCCAATGCCGCCGCCAAAGCCGCGCAACCGCTCGAGCCGCCAGGCGCCATTGCTGGGCAATGAATCGGCGACACGCGCGATCTGCGCGGCGGCGGGCTTGTTGAGCTCGAATTCCAGGATCGCGAGCGGATCCGTGCCCGGCGCCCGAAATGTGTCGGCGCCGGCCGCGTTGGCCCATAATAGGGCGCCGTCGGCACTCCACAGCCATGCCGGCATCGGGCTCAGGGCGTGCGCCAAAAGCCGAGTGTCGCCAATCCCGTAGGTCTCTACGTCGCCCATGGTTCCCGCGCGGATTACGGCTAATAAACAATTAATACGGCGGCCGCCGGGCAGCGTCCACGCGATCCGGGCGCGGACCGGCCGGGAAACGGCGGTACAGTTAATTTCGCCGCCGGCGATTGCGGGCTTGGCGAGGGCTGCGCATCGCACCAGATAGAGTTAAGATCGGGCTGCGATCGGGCAGCCTGTCTGGAGGTAGTCATGAGCACGAACCCGCCGAATTTCGAGATTCCGCCGGAAATGCGAGCCTTTGCCGAGAAAAGCGTGGCCCAGGCCAAGCAGGCGCTCGACGGCTTTATTTCGGCTGCGCGGCACGCGACCGCGACCGCGGAAAACTCCGCCAATAACGCCCGCAGCGAGGCGATGAACATTGCCCAACTCGCCATGCGCTTTTCCGAGAACAATATCGCGAACTCGTTCGACTTCGCCCAGCGGCTGCTGCGCGCAAAAGACGCGCAGGAAGTCATGACGCTGCATTCCGACTATGTGAAGCAGCAAATGGCGGTCTTGACCGAACAGGCCAAGGAATTGGGCCAGAAAACCGCCAAAATGGCAGGCGCCAAGGTCGGCTAGCCACCGCCACCGATCCGGATAGGGGGCATTCGACGACCCTAAGTCAGGGCGTTGAACGGTATTGTCTTTTTGTGCAGTGCAATATTTTTGTTGCGTCGCATCATTTAATGTGGTACGAGTGGTTAATTGCTGGCCGCCCCACCGGGGCCGCCGTCGACACACCAATTCTACCCAAGGGATGCATAGTCATGGCCGACACCACACCACTCGCCGCGAAGGCGAAGCCGAAGACCCCCGTGCTCGAAACCCCGAAGATTGAGACCAAGGTCGAGCCGACCAAGATCGAGACCAAGTTCGAGATGCCGAAATTTGAAATCCCGAAATTCGAGATGCCGAGCATGGAAATGCCGGCAGCGCTCCGCGAAATGGCCGAAAAGGGCATCGCCCAGGCCAAGGACAACTACGAGAAGATGAAGTCGGCCGCCGAAGAGGCCACCGATGTGATGGAAGACACCTACGCGACCGCGTCGAAGGGCGCCTGCGACTACGGCCTCAAGGTGATCGAGAATGCCCGCGCCAACAGCAATGCGGCGTTCGATCTGTTCGGCTCGCTGCTGTCGGCGAAGTCGTACTCCGAAGTTGTCGAGCTCTCGACCGGCTTCATGCGTGAGCAGTTCGACACGCTGACGGCGCAAGCCAAGGATCTCGGCGCCTGCGCCCAGAAGGTCGGCACCGAGACCATCGAGCCGATCAAGGAAAAGTTCACCAGCGCCGTCAAGAAGGCGGCCTGATCGTCTCGGCTGTCGCACTGGATCGCTCCAAAGGCCCGGCACAGTCCGGGCCTTTGCTTTTCTGGCGACCTGCCGCATGGCTTGCCAAAGCGGCGCCCGGCACCTAGTTTCCCGCCCGCTGCACGTGCAGGCGTAGCTCAGTTGGTTAGAGCGCTGGTCTGTGGAACCAGAGGTCGGTGGTTCAAGTCCACCCGCCTGTACCAATCCCGTCAATTGGCGAAATCGAAGTCGAGGCCGAAGAACCATTGGTCGAGATGGTCGCGGATGATCGGCTCGAACAGCGCGTCGATGATCGCGATATTGGCAATGAGATCGGCTTCGCGGTCGGCGGTCTTGATCAATTTGACGGGCGGCAAGACCATCACCCGGAATTGCGCGCGCTCGTTGATCCGGACGCTGTAGAGCGGAAAAATCTGGGCGTTGGCGAGCCGCGCCAGCCGCACCGCATTGCCGATATTGCCGTTGCGCCGCAACGGCCGCCCGAAGGCCGGCGCCCATACCCGCCCGCGCGCCAGTTCGTCGGCATACAGCACGATCTGCTGCTTTTCCCGGGTCAGCCTGATGAAGGCTTCGGCGGCGGCATTCGGACGCGCCAGGATGGCGTCACCCGGAAGCCGGCTGCGCGCGCGGCTCGCCAGCAGGTGGTCGAATCGGTTCGTCGGCGGTTCATAAATCGAGCCGCCCTTGAAACCGATGCTGAGCATCGCGACGCCGATCGTCTCCCAATTGCCGAGATGCACGCCGAGCCCGATCATCGGACCGGCCTGATGGCCGGCGTCCAGATATTCCCTGCCGACAACCTCAATGCGTCCGGCGGCCCACAGCCGATCGAGCACGGAAAACTCCGCCATGGTGCGCCCGACATTGCGCCAGAGCGTGTTGACCGCGGCATCGACCTTGTCGGCCTCGTTCGGCCGCACCGTGATCCAGAGCTTGCGCGCCCGCGCATCGCTCTGCGGATAGCGGTATTTGGCGAACGCGCCGAGCCTGGCGCCGATCGCGCTGGCGACATCGATCGGCAACAGCCGCACGCCATAATGAATCGCGAAATTGATTACGCCGACCAGCGGGTCGCGCACCCAGTAGCGCCAGAATTCGTGGCGGCGTTCGACCTTGTCGAACATCCAGCGCAGCGGTGGCGGCGGATTGTCAGCCATTATGGAACGGGCACGATGCCATGGCCGGGACCGGCGCGGCCGTTTCGCCCGCGCGCGGCCCGCGAACGTGCACCGACATTGGCAGGCCACCCTCCGGCCGCAAGGTCAGCCGGCAGACCGGCCGCACCTGGTGGCCCGGCTTGAGCCGCAGCTTGAAATGCTGTGCCAGCGTGGCGAGGCACAGGATCGCTTCGGTCAGGCCGAACGACATGCCGGCGCAGACGCGCGGCCCGATGCTGAATGGCACATAGGCGAACTTCGAAATGCGGCCGGCATTCTCCGGCAGAAAGCGCTCGGGCATGAAATGGTCGGGCTTGTCCCATAATTTCTTGTGCCGGTGCAGCAGCCACGGCACCACGAACACCAGCGAGCCGCGCGGAATCCGGATGTCCTTGAATTGCTCGTCCTTGAGCGCCTCGCGCGGCAGGACCGGCACCGGCGGGTAGAGCCGCATCGCCTCCTCGAACACCGCGCGCGTGTAAATCAGCTTCGGCACATCCGCGAGCGTCGGCAGCCGGCCGTTCAGCACCTCGTCGAACTCGCGATGCAGCGACTGTTCGGCCTCGCCCGATTGCGACAGCAGGAACCAGCTCCAGGCCATGCTGTTGGCGGTGGTCTCGTGGCCGGCCATGAACAGCACGGCGATCTCGTTGCGCAGCGCCTGCGGATCGAGCGGCTCGCCGGTCTCGTCGTCGCGGGCGTCGAGCAGGCGATGGATGATGGCGTCGTCATCGGCGCTCTTGGTGGCGCGATAGCTGTCGATGACATGGTCGAGCACATCGTGGATTCGTTTGACCGCCCGGTAGATCGCCGGGCCGTACCAGCGCGGAAACCAGTCGGGCAGGCCAAACAGCGAAACCAGGTCCATCTGGCCGATCAGCGCCTGGTATTCGCTGAAGCCGTCGACGATTTGCGCCGCATAGTCATGCCCGAGCTCGCGGCCGAAAATGGTGCGGCAGATCACTTCGGCGGTCAGCGTCGCCGATTCGTGCAGGATATCGAGCGTCGCGCCATCGGCTTTGGCCCAGCGTTCCGATAGCTCGGCGGCGGCTTCCACCATCACCGGCGCGAACTTGGCCAGCTGCGACACGTGCACGATCGGAGCCACCATGCGGCGCCGCTTTCGCCAGGTCTCCCCATCGCTGATGAACAAGCCGTCGCCCAGCAAAGGCTCGAGCGCGTGGCGCATCTGCGGCGCCTTGCGCTCGAAGCTCGAATTCTTGAGGCTGAAGGCGAATTGCACGGATTCCGGGCTATTGGCGAGGAACACCGAGCGCATGAAGATGCGCGTCATGCTGTATTCGCTCTCGAACGCCTCGTCCTCCCACATGTCCAGCACGCTGCGGCGGCCGGCCATGAGGCGGCGCCACACGGGGGGCGCCTGCGCGAATCGCGGCGGGTAGGGAGGAATGACGTCGCTCATGCTGACTAAAGCCTCGCGCGGGGCGCTGACGATGCCGCCGCTAGACTTAGCGTAAAAGCGTCATTTCTGTCACGCCGACGAAAGCGCCGGCGAACGGCGCTGAAAACAGCAGTGGCGGCCTTTCGGGCCGCCACCTTGTGCCAAAACCGAAAAGTCGTCGGTCTAGCGATAGGTGAAGTTGCGGCCACTGCTATCGGAGCGGCGGATCGTCGTCGTGCCATGCGGCCCGCCGAAGATCCATTGGAAGAAGCTGCCGCCGCCGCTATCGCGCCAGCCGTCGCGTCCGCCGTAGAGTCCTGGCTCCATGCGCACCGGCTTGCCCGAACTATTCGGAGGCCGCTCGACCGGAATGTCGGCGACTTTGCGCTCACCCTTGAGAATGCCGATCATGGTCCTGTCGCGGCCGTAAACGTCTTCGCGCAGCTGCAACTTGCCGTCCTGATCGACGAACGCCGTCTGGTAGGTGAGGTGAACCGGAATGAACTTGGATTCTGGAAAGTTGATGTTGATCTCGCTGCCGCCGAACATCTTCTCCAGGCGCGCCGTGGTGTAGTGCTCGTCCGGCAGCACCAGCGACAGCAGCTTCTCGCCATAGACCAGCGGGTCCTGCACGCGCATGCAGCCATGGCTGTAAGCGCGCTTGTCCTTGGCAAACAGATATTTGTCCGGGGTGTCGTGTTGATAGACCAGGAACTTGTTGGGGAAATTGAAGCGGATGCGGCCGAGTGCGTTGCCGGCGCCCGGCGGCTGCGACACGTGCACGGTGCCGTCCGGATCCTGCGTCAGCTTGAGGCCGATGCGGTCGAGCGCGTTCGGGTCTTCCCGCAAAGCCGGCAGGTATTCGTTCTCGATGATCGACGGCGGCACGTTCCAGGTCGGATTGACCGTGATGAACTTCATCTGCGCGGTGATCAGCGGCGTCGGCTTCGCTGGCTGGCCCACCACGATCTTGGTGGTCCAGTACACCGCATTGTCCTTCCACAAGGTCAGCCGGTAATCCGGAATATTGACCACGACATGGGTGTTGCCGAGCTCGCGCGGCAACCAGCGCAGCCGGTCCAGATTGACGATGATGGTGTCGACGGCGTCACCCAGTTTCGGCGCGGCTGGAGTGGCATGTTCGCCGTTCATCGCGCGAACGGTATTCGCGCCGAGATTGCCGTCGGCCTTGAGGTCGGCGCCGGTCTGGAACGCCTTGACCGCGTCGCGCACGGCGTCGTCGTAAAGCTGGCTATCCTTGTTCGCGACATCGAGGCGCTTGCGCAGCGCGATCACGCGCTCGTCTTTCATGCCGGGCCGCAGGATCTTGCCTTCCGGCACCTTCACATGCTCGACCGGCTTTGCCTCAGGCTCTTTCTTCTCGACCGTGCCGCCGCGCACCTCGGCCAGTGCCTGCTTGAGCTTCTGGTATTCGGCGAATTGCGGCTCGAAGCCGTCAAGCGTGGCGGCGACGTCATTGCTGGCGGCCAGCTTCTTGAGGACGTCGGCGGCATCGGGCGTCTTGTGATCGTAGAAGATGTCGGCGGAGACGCGGCTCCAGGCAACGCGGCCGGCCAGCGCATGACGTGCGTAGGTAAGCACCGCGGCAGTCAGTTTGAATTCCGCGTCGGCTTGCGAGTCGGGATCGGCAGCGGATTTAAAATCGGGGACCGGATAATCGGTCGGGTCGAGACCATCACGCTCGACCGAGCCGAGATAGCTGATTGCGGCCTTGGCGTGGTCATTGGCGGCGCCGTTGGTGATCCACAGCGGCGCGAAATTACGGTCGCGATAAAATGCTTCAACCGCACTGCGCTCGTTCTTGCGCGAGAACATGCGGTCGAACTTGCTGCCGGCCGAATCGCGCAGCTTTGCCGTCAACAGAGCGTCGCCACTCGGCGTCGTGCTGGCATCGATCACCGCCTTGTTGTCGGGAACAGGCGCAGTTGCCGTGGCTGCGGGTTTCGTGTCCGGCGCCGCCGAAGCGGCAGCGGCGGGCTGAGTGTCAGGCGCCTTGGTCTCGCTGGCGGAGGCTGGCTTGCTGTCGGTGGCCGCGGCCGGTTGCGGCGCCAGATCGCTTTGCGTAATCGGCGCCAATTGGCTGGTATCCGGCACCGGGACGCCGTCGGCGGTCTGCGCGCGCGCGGCCGGAGCCGAAATGGCCAGCGCGACGAGCGCCGTCCCCGCTAGAAATGAGGAAAAGCGAGATATGCGCACGAACGGTCTCCCAATATCGGCCAAGTGGCAGGCGGCCATTTTCATAACACCTAAATCGCCTAATAGTCCCGCCAAGTTACCTAAATCACAACAAACTGCGCCTTAACGGGCGCCGGTGTGACTATTTTGCTTGCCGGTTGGTTTTACGCCGCCACCTTTGCTTTGGCTTGAGCCTGCAACACGAAATCGTATCGCACTTCGTAGAACGGCTCATTAAGCACCTCGCCGGTTGGCGTTTTCCCACCTGACTTTTTCGTGAATTCGACGATCAGCGGTTCCTTGACGCCATAGACCACGTCGGTCTCGATGTATTCGTCGCCCTTCTGGAACAGGTGAGTGACGACCGGATTGTGGCCGGGCGCGCTGACGGCGAAGTGGATATGGGCCGGACGCATATGACTGATCGCGGTCTTTTGCATCAGCGTGCCGACGGTTCCGTCCATCGGGATGGTATAGGCAATCGGCGCGACCGTCCGCACCGCGTAGGAACCGTCCGGCTGCGAATAATAGATGCCGCGCATCCACGGCTCCTCGCTGCCTTTCTGTGATTCGTAGAGACCTTCGCCGTCGGTCTGCCAGAGGTCGAGCGTCGCGCCGCCGATCGGCCGGCCGTCGAGACTGCGCACGGTGCCGGTGACGAAGGTCGGAATGCCGGGCGCGCCCTTCGCCATATTGGCGCCGTGCGCCAGCTCGGGGGCGTCGGCAACGTGAAATGGGCCTTCGACGGTCGACGGTGTCGCTTCGTTCGGCAGCCGATGATTGATGGCGTCGACCAGCATGCTGACGCCCATCACGTCGGAGAACAGGATCACCTCCTGGCGCTTATTGTCCGAGATCTGGCCGGTCTTGGTGATGAATTCGATCGCCTTGAACCATTCGGCGTTGGTCGGCTCGATGTCGCGCACGAAGGCGTGCAAATGCTTGATCAACGACTGCATGACCTGCTTGAGGCGCGGATCGGGGATGTCCTGCCAGCGCTTGAGCACGATGTCGGTCAGATTCTGTTCGGTAACGTAAGGCATTGGGGTTCCCCTCTGAATTAGCTCTGCCGATCGGCGCGCGGTCGCGTTGCGCCGGCGGTCTTTCAGGTTGAGCGCGACTCTATCCGGGTTCGGATTTCGCCGCAATTTCGGATGCCCCGGCAGGCGTCGCCCGCGCCCGACGCCGCTTTTTTCACGATCTGCAACGCCATAACGAAAAACCGGGCCCCGCGATGGGGGCCCGGCTTAGTCAACCGGCGTGGGGGCCGGCGTCTTCCAGAGGGGGAACATGCTGTACGCCGGGGACTCTGGGAG
>Ga0265325_10003496_pt1 | contig 10226 bp, 6 predicted proteins | sample 41420metaG_FD_202090 | JGI IMG/M metagenome (GOLD analysis project Ga0265325, IMG submission 202090) | Rhizosphere microbial communities from Carex aquatilis grown in University of Washington, Seatle, WA, United States - 4-14-20 metaG | ecosystem: Host-associated > Plants > Roots > Rhizosphere >...
TCGCCGAGCAGGGGAGGCAGGATCAACGCGGCGGTCACCGTTGCGGTGAACAGGCCAAGCATCAGCAAGCGATCGAACTGCGATCGATCGCCTCGCCACCAGGCGAAAATTGCCGCAGGCGCGGCAGTCAGCAGCGGCGCGACGACGAAGGGCAGCGTGATCAGATGCAGCCAGGCGCACAGGGCACTGCCCAGAACATAGAAGGTGCCGGTGGCGGCGAGTTTTCCCTCGCGCGCCCAGAAGCGCCAGAACGCCGCATGGACCAGGTAGCCGAGCAGCAGTGTCAGCGCGTAAGGCCGGGCAAAGCGGCTGTAGTTGATCAGCATTGGTGAGATCGCCAAGAGCAGGGCGAACACCAGCGCCGTGCGCCAGCCATAACGGCGCAGCGCCCAGAGCGGAAACAGTACGACGGTGGCCAATCCGGCCAGCATCATCGGCCAGCGCATGGCCAGCTCGCTTAAACCGAACAGCTGCGCCTCAAGCCAATAGAAGAGCGCCAGCGGGATACTGTAGTCGGCGGCGCCGAACGAAAAGAAAAAGCTCGCTGGCGAATGCTGGATCAGTTGATGAACGGCATGCCATTCATCGTCGGTAACCAGCTGAGCGCAAAACTGATCGAGGCGCAGCCACAGGCAAAGCGCCAATACGGCGATCCCCGCCACCCAGAGGGCGCGACGGGCAGTTGCCTGCGTGGGGATATGCGTTGTGGTTTCCATGACTCGTGGCTGATTGCCCAAGTTGTACCTATTGCCCGGCCCGCGGCCGTCCGGTCGCCAAAAATGGCCGTCGATTATCGTTGGTCGAGCGACTGAGTTCAAGCGTGATGCATTTCGTCCGCCGACGATCGACCGGCGCGGCCGGATGTCGGATAATGCGCCGGGATTCCGACTGCGCGGTTCCGACCGACAACCAGTGCAAAACAAACTGAATATCGAACAGGCCTTCCAGTACGCCCTGAGTGCCCACCAGGCGGGTCGCATCGGCGAGGCGGAGATGGTCTACGGTCGCGTCCTGGCGGCGCTTCCCGGTCATGTCGGTGCCCTGCATTATCTCGGCGTCTGCCGACTCCAACAACGCGACTACGCGGGCGCCTTGACCCACATGGACGCCGCGCTGGCGCAACGGCCGGACTACGTGGAGGCGCACAGCAATCGCGGCAACGTGTTGCAGGCCATGGGGCGCCACGAGGAGGCGCTGGCCAGCTTCGATCGGGCCCTGGCTTGCCAGCCGGGCGCGGCGGATGCCTGGTTCAATCGCAGCAACGCGCTGAAGGAACTGGGACGGTTCGACGAGGCGCTGACCAGCGTCGACCGGGCCATCGCCTTACAGCCGTCCTTTGCCCAGGCGCACTGCAACCACGGCAATCTGTGTCAGGTGTTGGGCCGGTTTGCCCAGGCGCTCGAGAGCTTCGAGCGGGCGGCAGCGCTGCGCCCGGATTATGCGGAGGCACAGTGGAACAGCGCCTACATCCACCTGCTGCTCGGCGATCTCGCCAAGGGACTGCCCTTGCTTGAGTGGCGCTGGCGGGCGAGGAACCGCTCGGCCGATGACCGGCATCAGGACATTCCGCTCTGGTTGGGGGAGGCCGATCCCGCTGGCAAAACCATTCTGCTCTATGCCGAACAAGGCTACGGCGACACGCTGCAATTCTGCCGTTACGCCCCACTGCTGGCGGCGCGCGGCGCCAAGGTCGTCCTTGAGGTCCAGCCCTCGTTGAAGTCCTTGCTGGCCTCCCTGGCAGGATCGCCGGCCGTGTTCGCCGCGGGCGAGCGCCTGCCCGCCGTCGACTATCGCTGCCCGCTGCTGAGCCTGCCGCTGGCCATGCGCACCGGCGCCGAAAACATTCCGGGTGGCGTGCCCTACCTGGGCGTGGCTGCCGCGTGGCAGGCGAAACTCGGCGCCAGGCGCGCCCGGCTGCGCATCGGTCTGGCCTGGTCCGGCTCGGTTGCGCACGACAACGATCGCAATCGCAGCTTGTCGCTGGCCATGCTGATGACTGCCTTCGACCATGCCGACGTCGAATGTTTCAGCCTGCAAAAGGACGTGCGCGCCGACGATCGCGCCGCGCTGGAGGCCGACGGCCGAATACGCCACTTCGGCGCTGAACTGCGCGATTTCGCCGACACCGCGGCGCTCGTCGCTGCAATGGATCTGGTGATCTCGGTCGATACCTCGGTTGCCCATCTGGCAGGCGCCCTGGCCAAGCCGGTATGGCTGTTGCTGCCTTTCCCGCCGGATTGGCGCTGGCGGCTGGAGCGGGAAGATTCGCCCTGGTATCCGACCGCGCGCTTGTTCCGGCAACCGCACCACGGCGACTGGGCGACGCCGCTACGCCGGGTGGCCGACGCCCTGCCGTCCGCTGCGCCGTCCTGAGGCCGGCGCCGCGCCGAATCGACGTTAGGTTTCGGGCAACGCGGAGCACAGACCAAGATGCTCAACGAACGGATCAAAATCCTTGCCGCTGTACAGCAAGGTCAGTCTGTTCTCGATACAGCGCGTCGCGATGATCGTATCAATCGTCTTGCGCACCGTGACCCCTTGCGCCCGCAACAGGCGAAAGTTCTTGGCCGCCTGGATGGCGATGTCTTGCCCAGCCAAGTCCACTACCACCAGTGAAGCCAGCAGCCTCTTGGCTTGATTGAAATCACGATCACTGACGAAACCTTGCAGCACTTCGGTCAAAATCAAGTCACCGGTGGCAATCGGCTCGGTGCCGAGCAAGGTGTCCAGTTCCTCCGCCTGCGGTGTGGCGGTGCCGCGGAAGTAGTCGATCCAGACACTGGAATCGACCAGGATCATCTATCGGCTCGCATCGCATCGAGGTCGCCCTGCCAGGGGAACTTGCCGCGAAACCGCCTGATCTCTTCCTGCTGCCGAAGTCTGAGCAAGGTGCGAAGGCCAAGCTCCACCGCCTCTCGCTTGGTGGTCAAACCGGTCGCCCGAAGCGTGTCTTTCATGAGCTTGTCGTCAATTACGATGTTGGTGCGCATGATGTGTATCCTTGTCAGTTTCACTACACATTCTAGGCTCGCGCCGCGTGTCGAGCAACCCCCTTACCGCGGACGATGGGGGCCTACCGCTGTCCGCGCCGGTAGGGGGCGAGCCAGCCCTTGGCCAGCACGGCGCGGATTTGCTCGTCGGCCACGCGTTTGCCGGCCTGGACGGTCCGGCGTTTCCGAATCATGCGCGGCAGTGCACGCAGTGCGTGCCACTTTGCCCGCAACACGGCGCCAGCCTGACCGCGCCCGGCGAAATAGAGGATCGCAATCAGATTGAATAGCAAGTGTTGCGGCAGGTAGCGCCACAGGCAGGATCGCGGCATGCTCTTGACATAGGCCCAGACCAGGTTTCGCTGGCCGTGATAGACGGCAAAGTCGCTCTGCTTGCCTCCCGAGGCGCCACCGCCGAGATGGTGCACGATTGCCGCGGGCACCAGCATGGCCTGGTGACCGAGCAGGCGCAGGCGGAAACCGAGGTCGACATCCTCCAGGTAGCAGAAGAAATCTTCATCGAAGCCGTCGGCTTCGAGCAGCGCGCTGCGCTTGTAGAGCGCGGCGGCGGCGCAGGGCGCGAAAATCTCCCTGGGTTCGTCTGGCAGCGAATTTGCGGCCTCCTGGCCGTGGCCCTGCCGCCAGGCGGCGCCGCTGACATGGTAAACGTCGCCCAGGCCGTCGACTAGCGAAGGATCGGCGCCGTCGAGTTGCACGCAACCGAAGGCGCTGACTTGCGGATACTGCCGGGCTGCCTCGAGCAGTCGCTCCAGCCAGTCGGCAGCCGGTATGGCGTCGGGATTGAGCAATGCCACCCACTCGGTGTCGGCAAGCGCGTGCAACGCGCGGTTGTTGCCGCCGGCGAAGCCGAGATTTTCGGCCATGGCGATGACCGAGATCGGCCCGCAGCCATACTGGCCGAGCGGCAACCCCTTGTCGCTGCCATTGTCGACGACGATCACCTGGTCCGGAATCACCGTCTGCCGGTCGAGCGCGGCCAGGGTCGACGCCAGGAGGTCTTCCGAGTGAAAGTTGACGATGATTACGGAGACGGTGGCCATGGTTTGCGAAATCTCGGCCGGGGAATCAGATGTGACCGGAAGACGGCGGGTAGATGCCGGCGCAGATCAGCACCAAGTCAAGCCAGTTGCGGAAGGCCACGATCTTGCGCCAGCGATTGCCGTCGAGACAAGCGATGTCGAGCAACAACGTGGCAACATTCGGCGTGGTCCTTAAGTCAGCAACAGGAGATAGCATGGAATCACCGGCATATATATGGCATATTGTTGTTGGGTGTCGACTCGGATCCGACAAATCCAACAAGATCTGCGCCACAGGCGATGGCAAGAAGCAATGCGGCCAAGATCCGGACGCAGGCGGCGGGACTCCTGAGGGATTCTACGCAGGTTTCTATGCCATATTCGTCGTGCGCCTCTTGCCGAAATAGAACCGCGCCCGGCCAAACGTATTGGCGAAATGAACCGGCTTCGCGTCGTATTTCGATGGAACAGGCGCGACATTGGAATCGTGTAATGTGTCGTTGCTCCAGCGGGACAAACTAGCGGACCCTTGTCGGGGGCGCGAACTGACCAGAGGTGGGGCCTCGCCCAAGTGACAGGGTGGCGATTAGGCTGTGGATTGGCTCTCTGGCCCGGTGATCGGGATCACACTGTCTTATCATCTCGCTATGAATGAATCATTTTCGTTAGACCGATTTTGGCGCGCGAGCCGCAGCGACCTGACGCCGATTGCGCTGATCATGTTGTTGCCGATTATATTGGCGCTGCCGCAACTTGTTGGCTGGCTCGATTCCGATCCATTAGCGGCATTCGGAGGATTGGCAAAGCAGTTGGGGCCACAAATTGTTCGGGGCATTCCCTACATTGATCCGAATAGCGGCTATACCACACAAGCCTTGGGTTATCGGGCAGCCTTGGAGTGGCTTGCCGGGAATGTACCCTGGTGGAACGCTTATTCCGGTGTCGGTCTGCCGTTGGCTGCCGAATACCAGCCTGCAGCATTCTTTCCCCTGACGCTGGCGCTGCTGCTTCCGCATGGCATGGTTTGGGAACATTGCTTCCTGCAGATCCTGGCCGGATGGGGAACCTACGGGCTGCTGCGACAAATGGAATTGCGCCGCTTGGCCGCAACGACTGGCGGCTTGCTCTTTGCCTTCAATGGTACGTTGGCTTGGTTCTCCCATGCCCCGGCACTGGTCGTTCCGTTCCTGCCTTGGGCACTGTGGGGCGTGGAACGGGCGAGGCTCACGGCCGCCTCGGGATTTGGGAAGGGTTGGCGTTTGTTTGCCGTCGCCATGGCCATGAGCTTGCTCGGCGGATTTCCAGAAACTGCCTATATCCACGGCCTGTTGATTCTGGCTTGGGCCATTCTGCGCGCCATCCAACTCGATCCGGATCGTCGTGCCGCATTTGCAGGTCGCATAATCCTTGGCGGTGCCGTTGGCATTGCGGTGGCGGCACCCCAACTGCTGGCATTCTTCGAATACCTACCCGGAGCCGAAATCGGTGGTCATACAGCCGAGTTCGCCTACGCGGCGCTCAATCCGGAAACCGTTCTGCCAACCCTGGTCATGCCCTACGCCTTTGGGCCAATCATGGCCTATCCGGCCCACTGGCAGCCCTTGTTGTCCAACATGTGGGGCGGCATGGGCGGCTATGTCGGGATCGCCCTTCTGGTGATGGCGATATACGGCTTCTCTGTCCGCCGCAACGGCCTGACTTGGTTGCTGCTGATTTGGTGCATCCTCTGTCTAACCAAGACCTATCGTCTGGAGCCCGGGTTAACGTTGCTGAACGCAATCCCCGGCGTGGCTGTCGCGGCCTTCTGTCGCTATGCCTACTCGTCCTGGGAATTTGCCTTGATCGTCGTTGCGATGTTCGGTCTGGATCACCTTTCGACTCAGGGGCGGGCCACTCCCTGGGCGGAACGGGTCACAGGACTCATCTTGCTCGGCTCTCTCGCCGGCATCTTGTACTACTGGGCGCACTTGTGGCCGATATTCGAGTCGGCTCCGAGAGGTTTCCGCAACTGGGGGATGTTTGCTCTCTTCTGGGCCGTCTTCTCGTCGCTGTTGTGCTTCTTCCTGATCTGTCGCGCTCGATCGCGGAGCCGAGTGGCATTAGCCGCCTTCCTGGTGTTCGATAGCGTGCTCATGTTCGCGATTCCAACGCTGAGCGCACCGCGTAGCGCAGTGATTGACCAGGAAGCGATTGCCTTCTTGCAGAACAACTTGGGACTGCAACGCTTCTTCACTCTTGGGCCCATTCAGGCCAACTACGGAGCCTACTTCGGCATTGCGTCGATCAATCACAATTATCTGCCCGTTAGCGGTCGCTGGACACAGTGGGCCAGGAGTCATCTTGACGCAGCTGCTGACCCGATCGTCTTCAACGGAAACTTTTCGCGCGGCGCCGACCAGCCATCTCAAACGGCAGAGCTCAGGCGTAACCAGGCGGCTTACGAATGGGTTGGCGTCAAGTACGTGGTTTCCTCCGCCCACGAAAATCCCTTCCAGGACATACCACCGGCGTCGGCCGACAGCAAGTCGGTCAAGCAGGTCTATGCGGATGAGATTATGCGGATCTACGAGTTGCCCGAGGTCAAGTCCTACTTCGAAGACCTCGATGGGAACTGTCGGTTAGAGGCGCTCGGGCGATTGCATGTGCTTGCCAATTGCACCCAGCCGGCGACCCTGCTACGTCGTGAATTGTACTTTCCCGGTTGGACGGCGACGGTAAATGGTAGCGATCAGGCCATTGGCGAGTATGGTCAACTATTCCAGTCGGTGGCTTTGCCCCAAGGACGGAGCGATGTCGAGTTTCGTTACGCCCCGCCGAATGTTGGATGGGCCTGGGGCCTCACGGGCCTCGGTCTGATCGCTCTTGCTGCGGTGGGGTTTGTTCCCGTTTCCAGTCGAAGAAGAATGCCGTGATCGCGCCACGCATCACCGTTCAGGATTTCCTGACGCAATGAGGAAATCGTTATCGGCAATGCGCACGACGATTCTGGTCGGCGGAACGTTCGACCGCAATGTCGCGTCTGTGGCGGCAGCGCCTACGCCGCGCTGGCGAATCGCTGCCTGCCGTCCTTCCCGTCGCGGTGATAGACGCGGCGCCGCACTTCGTGCTGGCAGAGCATGGGCTGGCGGATCTGCCAGACGGTGCTGTTCTGCCACAGGCAGGGATTGAAGTAAGGATCGCCTGCGGCCAGGAAAGGCTGCCAGCGCTCGCGGAAGAAGGCGGAGTCTTCCGGATGGGGGTCGCCGCCCTCGGTCTTGCCGCGGGTGAAGGACTCGTGATGGATCAGCACGGCGTGCGGGCAATAGAGGACGCGGTAGCCGAGTTGGCCGACGCGCAGGCAGAGATCGACATCGCCAAAGCCGACGGCCATCGCTTCGTCGAAGCCGGCTACGGCATCGAACGCCGGCTTGCTGATGAGCAGGCAGGCGGCGGTGACCGCCGAGACCTCGTGGTTGCTGGCGAGGATTTCCGAGAACGTCGGGCAGCGGAGTGTGTCCTGCAAACGGAGAAACTTGCCGAAATGCTCCGCGATGCCGAAGGCACCGACGCAGACACCGGCATGCTGGATGGTGGCGCGATCCGGGTAGAGCAGCTCGGCGCCGACGATGCCGACATCGGGCTGCTGACCGAGTTCGAGCATGCGCTCCAGCCAGCCGGGCTGCAAGGCCTCGATGTCGTTATTGCAGAACAAGTAGTGCGAGTAGTGGCCGGCAAGATGGGCGACCGCCCAATTGTTGATCGCCGAGAAGTTGAATGGCCCGGCGTAGCGCAACACCTGGATCTCCGGCGTCAGCGACGACAGATAGTCGATCGTCTCGGCGTCATCCGATTCGTGGTCGATGATGACGATATCGTATGGGGTTTCACGGATCGTCGCCCGCAGGCTGTCGACGCACTGGCGGACCAGCTTGCCGTGGTTCTTGGTCGGGATGATGATCGCGACCCGCAGGTCGTCCGCCAGCGGGTAGCGCGTGGCGAAGAGATTGAACCTGGCACCGTCTTCAACGAGGCCGGTTTCGCCGCTTCGTTGCAGGTGTCGCTCGAGTATCTGCCGCGATGTGCCCATCACGTCATGAATCTTCTGGCGTCCCGATGACGTGCTGTGGATGCGCCATTGATAGAGGATCTCCGGGATATGGACGATCGTCCGTGACTGTTCCGAGGCGCGCAGGATCAAATCGTAGTCCTGGGAAATCGCCAGGTTTTCATCGAAACCGCCGATGGCGCGCAACAGGGTGGCGCGAAAGCCGACCATGTGCACGATGTAGGGATGGCTGCGCAGGAGTTCGGGCGAAAATGCCGGGCGATGGGAATACTGCAGCACCGTGGCCAGATTGCGGGAGAGCAGGATCTCGTCCGAATACACCATGTCCGGGTCGTCGCCCAGGATCGCCTGGGCGACCCGGAACAGGGCTTGCTCCTCGAGTACGTCGTCATGGTCGAGCAAGACGACGAATTCGCCGCTGGCCATTTCCAGCGCGCGATTCGAGGCGTACGAGACGCCGTGATTCTCGGTACCCAGATGCACCTTGATGCGCGAATCCTCGGCCGCGTAGTCCTGAAGCAGTTTGGCCACATGCGGCTCGGTTGAACAGTCATCGGCAATGCACAACTGCCAGTCGGGATAGAGCTGGTTGCGCACCGACTCGATGGTCTGCCGCAGCATGGCCTTCTGCGTGTTGTAGGTTGGCACGATGACGGAGATCAGCGGCCGCTTGGCTATCTTCTGCACGGCCTCGACGATGCGCGGCCGGACGTCCTGGGCGAAGTTCTGGTGATAAATTCGCCAGGCATCCTGATAGTCGACTTCGGCGCGTATGGCCAGCATGACAGCCCTCAGTTCGAACAGGCCGCCGGATCGCCAGGCCTTGTACAGGGTCGCGAGGTTCCTGCTGAGCGTCGACGGTTTGCCGAACAATGGCGCGAGGCAGCGAATTGCCAACCTGGCCCGCCGATTCATGATGCTTACCGCGCGCAGTGGCGCTGCGATTCGCCAGCTGGTCGAGGCATACATCGCGGCCACCCGTTCGTTCGCGGCGCTGACCTGTTCGTGGAGAAGACGAATCTGGTTGTCGCGAGCGGCGATCTGCCGGTCGCGGTCGCGCGTCACCGCTTTGGCCTGGGCGCTACGTTCGATCCAGCGCTGACGTTCGTCTTCAAAATGAGCCGCCGCCACCGTTTGCTGCTGCTCGGCAACGGCCCGCTGCTGCTCGGCAACGGCCCGCTGGTGCTCGGCGATGGCACGATTGTGCTCGGCGATGGTGCGTTGATGTTCAGCGATGGCGCGCTGGTGCTCAGCCTGATCCCGCTGTTGCTCGGCGATCCGCCTCTGGCTATCGGCGATTTGACCGGGGCCTTGCCAGCGCGGCCGCGCTTCCTTGCTCATGACCAGTTGCAGGTCCAGGCTCTTGACCTGCTTCCAGAGTGTCGACAGGGCCACTGCCTGACGGATGCCCAACGCATCGGTGGCGTCGGGCGCCGCGAGCGCCGGCGCCGACGATGGCCGGGGTGCTGGCGTGGGCGGCAGCAGTCTATGATAGTCGTCGATCATCTCGGCGGCGGTGCGCCACGGCAGGCCGGCCAGGTTGGCGCGAATCCGCTGCAGTTCGTCGCGATTTTCGTTCAGCGTCTTCAGTCGGGCGATCAAGGCGTCGGCGGTCGCATCGACCAGGAAGCCGGTCTCGCCGTCGATGATGCGTTCGGCAAAGCTGCCGACGCGCGTTGCCACCGTCGGTATGCCCATTTGCATCAGTTCGGTCAGCGTGTAGCTATAGGTCTCCGGCCAGATGCTGAGCAACATGCCGGCGTGCGGGCGTATCTCTGCCACGACTTGCTGCAACTGGTCGAGGCGATACCGGGGCACGACATGGACGCCGGGATGATCGAGGAACAGTTCCCCGACCTCAAGGGAGCCGACCAGGTGAATCTCGGCGAATTCGGTCAGGCGCGGCAGGGCGTCACTGAGCAGGCGCAGACCCTTGCTGACCGAAAGCATGCCGAGGACGACGATGCGCAACTTCTCGCCTGCCGCCGGCGTTTGGTAGGGTATCGGCGTCAGGTGGGCGTCGACGCCGTGCGGAATCGCCAGCCAGGAGGCGTCGGCGAGGACGGGAAACAGGCGCAGCAGGTGATGCCAGACGGTTCGGCAGGGAACCACGACGGTCACCGCACCGCTGCCGACAATGTCCAGAAAGCG